>Ga0136611_10001787_pt1 | contig 14901 bp, 10 predicted proteins | sample AntDrymUQ2232306_2_FD_106645 | JGI IMG/M metagenome (GOLD analysis project Ga0136611, IMG submission 106645) | Polar desert sand microbial communities from Dry Valleys, Antarctica - metaG UQ223 (23.06) | ecosystem: Environmental > Terrestrial > Soil > Desert | place: Antarctica: Dry Valley...
AGCTCCAACAGCTCCTCGCGGCTCAATCCCGTCAAATCGTCGCGTTCCATCGTGCCGGCAGGTTAGCAGAACCTCACCTCGCGCCGCGACTTGGCTGCTCCGGGGCCGTAGGTGTGTAGTTACGTTCATGAAGTATGTCTCCGACAAGTACGCGGGGCAGAGGGGCGCGCTCCTGGACGTGCCGCCCGGCGGCAGCTTCGCCGACATGGTCGCGCTGAAAGGCGACAAGGAGATCGGCGACAAGATCAACAAGATCATCGCGCGGCTCGCCGAGGCCAACGACCTCAAGGGCGTGATCGACGTTGCCGACTTCAACGACGACAACAAGCTGGGGCACGGCAAGGAGATGGTGGACCGACTGTCCAACCTCGTCGCCATCTTCGACAATCCGACGCTCAACTTTCGCGGCAACCGCGCCGAGGGCGACGACATCCTGGGCGACGCCTACGAGTACCTGATGCGTCACTTCGCGACCGAGTCGGGCAAGAGCAAGGGGCAGTTCTATACCCCGGCCGAAGTCTCGCGGATTATGGCGAAGGTCGTTGGCCTGGGGACCGCCACAGGTTCCAGCCAGACGATCCACGACCCGGCCTGCGGCTCGGGGTCGCCGCTGCTGAAGGCGCACGACGAGGCGGAGGCTCGCACGGGGCACGACCTGACCATCTACGGCCAGGAGATGGACAACGCCACCAAGGCGCTGGCCCAGATGAACATGATCCTGCACGACTGCCCGACGGCCGAAATCTGGCAGGACAACTCGCTGGCGTCGCCGCACTTCACGCAGGCGGACGGCAGTCTCAAGACGTTCGACTTCGTGCTGGCGAATCCGCCGTTCTCGACGAAGGCGTGGAGCAACGGCTTCATCCCGTCCCAGGACGAGTACGGGCGCTTCGCCTACGGCATCCCGCCGGCCAAGAACGGCGACTACGCCTTCCTGCTGCACATCCTGGCCACGCTCAAGAGCACCGGACGGGGCGCGGTCATCCTGCCGCACGGCGTGCTGTTCCGTGGCGGCGCGGAGGCGACCATCCGCAGCGAGATCGTGCGGCGCGGCTTCGTCAGGGGCATCATCGGGCTGCCGGCCAACCTCTTCTACGGGACCGGCATCCCGGCCTGCATCGTGGTGCTCGACAAGGCGACCGCCGCGACTCGCCGGGGCATCTTCATGATCGACGCCTCGAAGGGCTTCCTGAAGGACGGCAACAAGAATCGGCTGCGCGCGCAGGACATCCACCTGATCGTGGATGCGTTCACCCGCCAACTGGAGATCCCGCGCTACTCGCGGATGGTGCCCTTGGACGAGGTCCGCGCCAACGGGTTCAACCTGAACCTGCCGCGCTACATCGACAGTTCCGAGCCCGAGGACATCCAGGACATCGACGCGCACCTCAACGGCGGCATCCCGGACCGCGACCTCGACGCGCTCGGCCGCTACTGGGAGGTATTCCCCGGCGTGCGGGCGACGCTCACCACGACGGCGAGGCGGCCCGGCTACGCAGACCTGACGGTGCCGGCCGGCGAGGTGAAGGCCGCCATCTTCGGCCACCCCGAGTTCACGGCATTCAACGACGGGGTGACGGCGCGCTTCGCCGACTGGAAGCAGTCGCACATGCTGGCACTGAAGAGCATCGCCGTCGGCGACCGCCCCGGCGCGCTGATCGACGCGCTGTCCGAGTCGCTGCTGGAGACGTTCCGCCAGGCCCGCCTGGTGGACGCCTACGACGTGTACCAGCACCTGATGGACTACTGGGCCGCGACGATGCAGGACGATGTGTATGTGCTGGTGCAAGCCGGCTGGACGGCCGTGCTCGACGGCAAGCCGAACATCGACCTGATCCCGCGCCCGCTGATCGTCCGCCGCTACTTCGCGGCCGAGCAGGCCGCCATCGAGGCACTGGAGGTCGAGCGCGATGCCGTCGCCCGCCAGCTAGAAGAACTGGACGAGGAGCACGGCGGCGAGGATGGCCTGCTGGCAGACGCCAAGACAGACAGGGGCAGGCTGACCGCGAAGAGCGTCAAGGATCGCCTGAAGGCCACCTGGGGCGACCTGGACGCCGCCGACGAGCGCCTGCTGCTGACCGGGTACCTGGCGCTGATCGAGCAGGAAGTCGCCGCTAACCGCAAGGTCAAAGACGCGCAGAAGACGCTCGATGCCGGCGTCACGACGAAGTACCGCCACGTGACTGTAGATGAGATCAAGGTGCTGGTGGTTGACGACAAGTGGCTGACCACCATTGGCGAGGCTGTGCAGTCGGAACTTGACCGCGTGTCGCAGGCGCTGACCGGCCGCATCCGCCAACTTGCCGAACGCTATGCGACGCCACTGCCAACGCTGACCTGTGAGATCGCGACCCTCACCTCTCGCGTTGATGAGCACCTCAGGCTGATGGGTGCGGCATGGAGGTGAAGCCAGGCTACAAGCAAACTGAAGTCGGCGTGATTCCCGAGGATTGGGGGGTGAAGAGACTGGGCGACTGTCTCGCATCGGCTCCCAGTTATGGAATCAACGCCGCAGCAGCGCCGAGTTCAGACCGACTCCCCACATACATCCGAATCACGGACATCTCTGACGAAGGACGCTTTGCTCCAAGTCCCATGGTCTCCGTGCGACACCTCAACGCTGGCCGATACTACCTGAGTGATGGCGATCTCGTCTTTGCGCGCACAGGTGCAAGCGTCGGTAAATCGTATCGGTATGATCCCAACGACGGGGAACTTGTGTTCGCGGGATTCCTGATTCGTGTCAGGCCAGATGCTACAAGACTCACCCCTGCTTTCCTAGCTGCCTACGTGACTACTGGGCGCTACTGGAACTGGGTAAAGTTGATGTCGACCCGAAGTGGCCAGCCGGGGATCAATGGTCGAGAGTATGCGTCGCTACCATTACCGATACCTCCATTGCCGGAACAGCGCGCCATCGAGAACGTGCTTCGGGATGTAGATGTCCTGATCGCCTCGCTGGACCGACTCATCGCCAAGAAGCGCGACATCAAGCACGCCGCCATGCAGCAACTGCTCACGGGTCAGCGTCGTCTTCCCGGATTCGGCGGTCCCACCTCGGGTTACAAGAAGGCGGCTCTCGGGCCGGTGCCGGCTGATTGGGAGATCGTACGGCTCGGAGATACTGGTAGCTGGCTTAGCGGCGGCACGCCGATGATGTCCAATCCAAGCTATTGGAATGGAGACGTTCCCTGGGTCAGCCCAAAAGACATGAAGACAGCCAGGTTGTACGACGCTCTGGACCACGTGACCAGGGCTTCACTGGGCAACGGGACTCGACTCGCACCGCGTCACGCGATTCTGATGGTTGTACGCGGCATGATCCTGGCGCACTCGTTCCCCGTTGCACGTGCCGAACGGCCTGTGGCATTCAATCAAGATATTAAGGCTCTGGTAGTACGCACCGGCATTGAGAGTGACTTCATCCTACGATGGCTTCAAGCCAGCGAGTCACTGATTCTCGGCGTCACAGACGAGTCAACGCATGGCACGAGGCGGCTGGCGTCTGAGGCTCTGTTTTCGCAGTTACTGGCGTTACCCTCGGTGGCAGAGCAGTCTGGCATCGCAGCCGTACTGTCGGATATGGATGCCGAGATCTCCGTGCTGGAACAGCAACGCGACAAGACCCGCGCCCTCAAGCTGGGCATGATGCAGGAACTGCTGACCGGGAGGACGCGCCTCGTATGAGCACGATCACGCCCCACTACCGCAGCGTGCAGCAACTCCTGCAAAGCCAGTCCTTCTCCATCGACGAGTACCAGCGCGAGTACAAGTGGGAGAAGGAGAACATCGACGAGTTGCTCACGGACCTGCACGACAAGTTTGTCAGTAGCTACCAGGTGGGGCACGAGACCAAGCAGGTCGCCAACTACGAGGACTACTTCCTCGGGTCGATCATCGTCAGCAAGCGCAACGGCAAGAGTTACCTGGTCGACGGCCAGCAGCGCGTCACGTCGCTGACCTTGCTGCTCATCTACCTGTATCGCGCGGCCCAGGACAAGGGGCTGCCGCTGGTCGGGAGCCTCGCGCCGCTCATCTACTCGGACAACTTCGGCAGCCCCGTGTTCAACCTCGACATCCCCGAGCGCCTGCCCATCATCGAGGCGCTGTTCCATCGGCGGGAGTTCGCGCCGGACGGCAAGGAAGAGTCGATCCAGACGATGCACGCCCGCTACGGCGACATCGAGTCGAAGGATCTCGTCGGCGAACTGGCCGATGCGCTGACCCACTTCATCTACTGGCTGATGACCAAGGTCGGCCTGATCGAGATCGCCACCGACAACGACAGCTACGCCTACGCGATCTTCGAGACGATGAACGACCGTGGCAAGCCCCTCAGCCCGGTGGACATGCTCAAGGCGTACATGCTGGCCCCCATCGAGGAGGCCGACGCCCGCCGCAACGCCAATCAAGTCTGGAAGCGGCAGGTGCTCGACCTGATCTCCTGGAGGGGCGAGTCCGAGCCGGAGCGAGACGCCACCTGCATCAAGGCATGGCTGCGCGCCCAGTACGCCGACTCCACGCGCGACCGACGGGCCGGCGCGAGTGATCGGGACTGGGAGTTGATCGGCTCCACCTTCCATCGCTGGGCACGCGACAACCGCGACCGGCTCGGACTGGGAACCACCGCCCAGAACCTCAAGATGATGCAGAACGACTTCCCGTTCTTCGCCCGCGCCTTCGCGCGGGTACTCGAGGCCGGCAGGCAGTACACGCCCAGGCTCGAAGCGGTGTTCTACAACGCGCACAACGAGTTCACGTTGCAGAACACGGTGCTGCTCGCGCCGCTGCGGACGACGGACGACGCCGACACCATCGACCGCAAGCTGGCGGCGACCGCCACCTACCTCGACATCTGGCTGCTGCGCCGCACCGTCAACTACATCCGCGTCGGCTACTCGGCGACGGCCTACACCATGTTCACGCTCTGCAAGGACATCCGTGGCAAGTCGCTGGACGATTTGGTGCAGATCCTCACCGACCGACTCGCCAACGACGACACGACCTTCGACGGCAGCCCGAGCCGGGGACGCCTCGGCATCGGCGACCTGGAACTGAACCAGTTCACCCGCCGCTACATCTACCACTTGCTCGCGCGGCTCACCGCCTACGTCGAGTCGCGATCAGGGCGGCCCGACCTCTTCGACAAGTACGTTGATCGCACCATCAAGAACCCGTGGGACATCGAGCACATCGCGGCCGACAAGTACGCGCGCTACACCGACGAGTTCGCGACCGGCCAGGAGTTCCAGAAGTGGCGCAACCACGTGTACGGCCTGCTGCTCCTCCCGGCCGACGTGAACCGAAGCCTTCAGGACAAGACCTTCGACGCGAAGGCCCCCCACTACGCCAAGCAGAACCTGTATGCCGCCAGCTTCACGGCCAGCACCTACCAGCACCAGCCCAAGTTCGCGGCGTTCAGTGCGTCGCTGGCGCACCCGTTCGGCCCGCTCGAGAAGTTCGGGATGAAGGAGCAGGCAGCACGCGGCGAGGTCGTGCGCGAGTTGGTGAACGAGGTCTGGTCGCCCCGACGCATCCAGGACGTGCTGCCATGAGCACCGTCGGGCAGGCCGAGCGGCGCACCCAGGCGCGGGTCGTGGACCTGTTTCGCGAGACGCTGGGGTACGAGTATCTCGGCAACTGGAGCAAGCGGGCCGGCAACGCGAACATCGAGGTCGGGCTGTTGCGTGACTGGCTGACCAAGCAGCACGTCCCCGTCAACCTGATCGACCGCGCGCTGTACATCCTCGGGCGGGCCGCCGGTGACACCAGCAAGAGCCTGTACGACCGCAATCGCGAGGTCTACGACCTGCTGAGGTATGGCGTCCACGTGAAACCGGACGTGGGCCAGAATACCAAGACGGTCTGGGTCATCGACTGGATGCGCCCCGAGAACAACAGCTTCGCCATCGCCGAGGAGGTCGCCGTCGCTGCGACCGACCCCTCCGCCTACGGCAAGCGCCCGGACATCGTGCTCTACGTCAACGGCATCGCGCTCGGCGTGCTGGAACTGAAGCGGTCGACCGTCTCGGTGGCCCAGGGCATCCGCCAGAACCTCGACAACCAGAGCAAGGTCTTCATCGAGCACTTCTTCTCGACGGTCCAGTGGATCATGGCCGGCAACGACACCGAGGGGGTGCGCTACGGCACCGTCGGGACGAAGGAGAAGTACTACCTCACCTGGAAGGAGGACGGCGGCGGCGAGAACCCGCTGGATCGCGCGCTGCGCCAGGTGTGCGACAAGGCCCGCTTCCTGGAGTTGATCCACGACTTCATCGTCTTCGATTTCGGCACCAAGAAGCTGTGTCGCCACAACCAGTACTTCGGCGTCCGAGCGGCACAGGAGTACGTCCGCCGCCGCGAGGGCGGCCTCCTCTGGCACACCCAAGGCAGCGGCAAGAGCCTGACGATGGTCTGGCTCGCCCGCTGGATCGCCGAGCACGTGACCGACGCGCGGGTGCTCATCATCACCGACCGCACCGAGTTGGACGAGCAGATCGAGAAGGTCTTCATGGGCGTCAGGGAGGATATCCGCCGCGCGAAGAACGGCGCGGACCTCGTCGCCATGCTCGACGCCACGACGCCCCGTCTGCTGTGCTCGCTGATCCACAAGTTCGGCGGCAAGGACGACGACGAGGAGACACCCGGCGATGTCGAGGGCTATCTCGCCGACCTGAAGAAGGTGCTGCCCCCGAACTTCGCGCCGAAGGGCAACCTCTACGTGTTCGTGGACGAGTGCCACCGCACCCAGTCGGGCGTGCTGCACGACGCCATGAAGGCGATCCTTCCCGACGCCGTCTTCATCGGCTTCACCGGCACTCCGCTGCTCAAGGCCGACAAGCAGCGGAGCATCGAGACCTTCGGCCGCTACATCCACACCTACAAGTTCGACGAGGCCGTCGGCGACGGCGTGGTGCTCGACCTGCGCTACGAGGCGCGGGACATCGACCAGTACATCAAGTCGCAGGCGAAGATCGACCAGTGGTTCGAGGCCAAGACCAAGGGCCTGACCGATCTCGCCAGGGCACAGTTGAAGCAGCGGTGGGGCACCATGCAGACGGTGCTCTCCAGCCAGTCGCGGCTGGAGATGATCGCCGGCGACATCCTGATGGACATGGCGACGCGCGACCGACTGGCCAGCGGGCGCGGCAACGCCATGCTGGTGTCAGGCAGCATCTACCAGGCGTGTCGGTTCTACGACCTGTTCGCGAAGACCGACCTGAAGGGCAAGTGCGCCATCATCACGTCCTACAAGCCGTCCCCGTCCGACATCAAGGGCGAGGACAGCGGCGAGGGCCTGACCGAGCGCCTGCGCCAGTACGACATCTATCGTCGGATGCTTGCCGACTGGTTCAATGAGCCGCCCGAGGTCGCCGTGAACAAGGTCGAGGCGTTCGAGATCGCGGTGAAGAAGGCGTTCAACGACGAGCCGGGCCAGATGAAGCTGCTGATCGTCGTGGACAAGCTGCTCACCGGCTTCGACGCGCCCCCCGCCACCTACCTCTACATCGACAAGCAGATGCGCGATCACGGGCTGTTCCAGGCCATCTGCCGCGTCAACCGCCTCGACGGCGACGACAAGGAGTACGGCTACATCATCGACTACAAGGATCTGTTCAAGAGCCTCGAAGGGGCGGTGCAGGACTACACGTCCGGCGCGCTGGACGGCTACGAGCGGGCCGACGTGGCGGGGCTGCTGGCGGACCGTCTCGGGAAGGCCCGCGAGCACCTCGACGAGGCACGCGAAACTGTCAGGGCGCTCTGCGAGCCGGTCGACGCGCCGCGAGACACGCTGGCGTACATCCGCTACTTCTGCGCGATGGATACCGGCAGCGCCGAGCAGGTGAAGGACAACGAGGCCAGGCGGCTGGCGCTGTACCGCCATGTCTCGGCCTTCGTGCGGGCCTACGCCAACCTCGCCAACGAGTTGCAAGTAGCAGGCTTCGCCGACGCCGAGGCCGGGGCGCTGAAGGCCGAGGTGACGCACTACGAGAGCGTCCGCAACGAGGTGAAGCAGGCCAGCGGCGACGCCATCGACCTCAAGCAGTACGAGCCGGCCATGCGCCACCTGATCGACACCTACATCCGCGCCGAGGAGAGCAGCAAGGTTTCCACCTTGGACGACCTGACGCTCGTCAAGTTGATCGTCGAGCGCGGGCGCGATGCCGTCGAGGCGTTGCCCAAGGCCATCCGCGAGAGCAAGGAAGCCGTCGCCGAGACCATCGTCAATAACGTCCGCCGACTCATCGTCGACGAGACGCCGATCAACCCCCGGTACTACGAGAGGATGTCCGAGTTGCTCGACGCCCTCATCGAGCAGCGGGCGCAGGGCGCGCTCGACTACCGGCAGTACCTCGACGAGATCGTCGCGCTGACGAAGATGGCCGCCGATCCCGGCACCAGCCGGTCGTATCCGGCCGCCGTCGACACGCCGGCACGTCGGGCGCTCTTCGACAACCTCGACTTCGACGAGTCTCTAGCCCTGGCGGTGGATGTGGCCGTCCGCGCCAGCAAGCAGGATGCGTGGCGCAGCAGCAAGACGAAGATCAGGCAGGTAAGATTGGCGGTCAAATCGGTGCTCGGTAGCGACGAGCCGCTGGCCGACCGGATACTGGACCTGGTGAAGAACCAGCATGAATATTGACGCCCACGTCATCGTCGTCGGTGGCGTCCGCGTCCTGGTCGTCCGCAAGGGCATCAAGAATCTCCACGTCGGGGTGTACCCACCCCTGGGCCGCGTCCGGGTCGCTGCGCCCCTGACCGTGTCCGACGAGGCCGTGAGACTGGCCGTGGTCGGGAAGTTGGGCTGGATCAAGCGGCAGCGGGCCGGTTTCGAGTCCCAGCCCCGCCAGTCGCGGCGCGAGATGGTAAGCGGCGAGAGCCATTATGTCTTCGGGCGTCGCTACCGCCTACACGTCCTCGCAAGAGCCGCCGGGGCACACGTCGTTGTACGCAAGCGAGCGACGCTCGAACTCCACGTATCGACGAGTAGCACGACGGAGCAGCGCGAGCGCGTGCTCCAGCGGTGGTACCGGCGACGACTGAAGGAGATGGTCCCGCCGCTGCTCGACGCCTGGGAGCCGATCCTAGGGGTCCGGGTAGCCGCCTGGGGCGTCAGGAAGATGAAGACGAGGTGGGGCACGTGCAACCCCGTCTCGCGACGCATCTGGCTGAATCTTGAACTGGCCAAGAAGCCGGTGCAGTGCCTGGAGTATCTCGTGGTTCACGAACTGGCGCACCTGATCGAGCCGAGCCACAATGATCGCTTCGTGGAAGTGATGGACCGCCATCTTCCGTTGTGGCGGCTGCACCGCGATGCGCTGAACTCGCAGCCGCTCGCCCACGACACCTGGGACTATTGACTCCCGTCGGCCGATAGGTTCGGCTCTTCCAGCGGCGTGCAACGGTGCCCAAGACACGCGCGGCAACTACTGTGGCCCGATGGCCGGATTCGGCCAGCGAGGCTCGTCCGCTAGACGGCTCGCCGGACGACGTAGCCGCATCCGCTGGTCCCGCTCCATGTGGTGCGACATGCCTCTTCGTTAAGTGGTGTTATGTTACACTTAACGAGAGGTACTCTGATGAGCCAGGACAAGGTCATCATCGTTCAGTGGCGACTGAAGCTGACGCCAAGGACGTGCGCGTGCTGCGGTCGGGAGTTCCTCGGTTGGGGTCGCCAGCGGTTCTGCGGCAAGCCCTGCCAGCGCAAGTGGGACTACCGGCAGCACGCCGAGGTGCGCCGCGCCAACCGCCGCACGTACTACCTCCGCCAGAAGGACCACCCGACTCAGTAGGGCGATCACGCTCGTAGAGCCACCGCAGCAACATCGCTGACAAACTCATGCCCGAGAGGAGATCGACAATGGCGACCGGTGTGCAGCCCGAACAGAAGCGCCGTGGACGTAAGCGGGGAGATGGCGAAGGCTCGATCCGCCAGCGGTCCGACGGACTCTGGCGAGCGGAGATCCTGCTTGGCCGGAAGTCTGACGGCTCACCCGACCGACGCTACGTCTATGCGAAGACGCGGCGGGAAGCGCAGGACAAACTCGACGCTCTCCGACGCCGAGCCGGCGACGGGATGCTCGCGGACGCGGACAAGGAACGGGCGACGCTCGGTGCGTTCCTCTCGCGGTGGATCGAGGCTGCCAAGACGAGCGTCCGGCCATCTACGTACAAGCGATACGCGGACCTCGTGAGGCTCCACCTGACCCCGGCGCTCGGACACATCAGGCTATCAGCGCTGAAGCCGGACGATGTCCAGCGGTTCTACGCCGAGAAGTTGGCCCAGATCGACCCCAAAACCAAGCGCCTCAAGTACGCGCCGCAAACCGTCTTCCATATGCATCGCGTCCTTCACCGCGCGCTTGAAATGGGCGTGAAGTGGGGGTACACGCCTCGCAACGTCTGCGACGCAGTGCAGGCACCGAGCGTGCCGCGCCGCGAGATCATCCCGCCGACGCCGGACGAGGTGGCCCGCTTGCTCGACGCGGCAGACGCGGCCGGCGATCCCCTGGCATCGCTCTGGACGCTCGCGGCGCTCACGGGCGCGCGGGCCGGCGAACTTCGCGGATTGCAGTGGCAGGATGTCGATCTCCAGGGCGCAACGCTCCACATTCGCCGCTCCGTGACCGCCGTCAAGGCCGGTGTTCCGACCTATGGTCAGCCGAAGACACCCAAGAGCCGTCGGCTCGTGGACCTGGACGCGGACGGAGTCACGGTCCTGCGCGTCCACCGCGACCGACAGAACTTCGACCGTCAGCGGTTCGGTGAGGCGTACGCCGAGCACGGGCTGATCTTCTGCACGGAGCGCGGGACGGCGCTGTTGGCCCCCGAAGTCAGCCACAAGTTCAAGCGCGCCTTGAAGCGCGCCGGGCTGCGCAAGTCCATCCGGGTCCACGACTTGCGGCACGCCGCGATCACCATGATGCTGCAGGCCGGCGAGCCGGTCGCGACCGTCTCGGAGATGGTGGGGCACCACTCGCCCGCGATGACGTACGGGGTCTACGGCCACGTCATCCCCGGCACGAAGCGGCAAGCTGCCGAGCGGCTCGCCGGGATGATCCGCAAGGCGCGCCAGGGCACTGCCTAGCCAGTTCCGGCAGTAGTTCCGGCAGTACCGATCACCGCAGGCAGCACAGAGGGCCGCTCCGATGCATCGGAGCGGCCCTCTACTCGAAGGCGGAGGTGCATGGGAGTCGAACCCACCCGCGACCGCGCTCGCGGCCGCGCAACGGTTTTGAAGACCGCGAGGCCCACCGGGACCCCTCCACCCCCCTGCACGCGCCCGCAAGCAACCCCACGAGACGGGCATGACAGCGCCGCGAGTATAGCAGGGCCGTTGCGGGCGTCTGCCGGACGGTTGGACAGGTACCATCACGTCAACGACCCTACGCTGATCGGTCCGTAGATCCTTCGCTGCGCTCAGGATGACAGGGTTGTTGACGGCGCTCCCGTCCATTCCTCGCGCCCGGTGCAGCCCTCATGTTCGTCGCCTCCTGCCAGGTCACCCTCCGCCTCCAGGCCAGCCGCTCCCTCAAGGACAAGCGCCAGGTCGTCCGCTCGCTCGGCGACCGCCTCCGCCGCACTTTCAACGTCGCGCTCGCCGAAGTCGATGACCAGGAGGTCTGGCAGTCCGCCGTGCTCGGCATCGCTGCCGTCAGCAACTCCAGCGCCCACGCCGAGGCCCAGCTCGACCGCGTCATCGAGACCATCGAGCGTACGCGCCTCGACGCCGAGATCGTCGACGTCCACCGCGACGTGATGCAGTTGTGACCCCATTGGCGGCCCCGAAAGCTCTTGCCCCGCGCCGTGCGCCCACGCAACAATGGAGCAGGCGGCGGGCTTTCTTTCCGCCCGAGCCGAGGACCACGGCCATGAGCCTCTCGTCCGAGGGCACGCCCCAGCAGGTGGCCTTCGAGCAGCTCGTAGCGGAGTACGGGGACCGCGTCTTCGGGATCGCGCTCCGCATCACCGGCTCGCCCTCCGACGCCGAGGACGCCATGCAGGACGCCTTCCTGTCGGCGTACCGCGCCTGGCCCCAGTTCCGCGCCGAGTCCTCGCCCACCACCTGGCTCTACCGGATCGCCGTGAACGCCGCTCTCCAGCGCGCCCGCACGCGCGACGACCACCTCGTCGAGCGGGACGAAGAGCTCGCCCAGATCGTCGATTGGACGGCCGACGCCGAGTCGGCCACCGTCCGCGCCGAGCTCCACGCACAGATCGAGCAGGCCATCGCGCTGCTTCCCGAGGTGCTCCGGGTCACGCTCGTGCTCCGCGACCTCGAAGGGCTCTCCACCGCAGAGGCCGCGACGGTCCTCGACGTCAGCGAGGCGGCCGTCAAGTCGCGCCTCCACCGGGCGCGGGCGGTCCTGCGCCGCCACCTGCAAGAGTTCCTCGCCTAACGTCAGGGAGCCGCCGACCGGGGCAAGCAGATGCGCACGGGCGCACATGCACCTGACCTGTCATCCCGAGCTTGCGAGGGATCTCACGCTGACGATCTCGGGAGCGAGAGATCCCTCTGTCGCTGGCGCTCCCTCGGGATGACAGGTTACTTGCACCGCGACCTTCACATCGGCGCACCGACAACCGCCCATTGGCGCCCATCTGCCGGCACAATCGGCGGTGAGATATGCACAAACACACGCCAAACGGACGAATCGTTCTCGCCGTTCCCGCATCTAACGCTCCAAGACCGGCGCGCCGCCGGCGAGAAGGAGCGGGGATGGCCACCAACCTGATCGAGCGTCTCGAAGCGTTTCGCGCCGAAGAGCAGCAGCTCGCGTGGCGCGGCACCTTCCACGAATACTTCGACCTCGTCGTCCGGAACCCAAGCATCGCGCGGCTCTCCCACGCCCGCGTCTACGACATGCTCATGGCCGGCGGCGCCACGCCGCTGCCGAGCGGCGCCACCCCAAGCGGAACTAACGGCGCCAAGAGCTACGACTTCTTCGCCGACGAGCTGTTCGGCATGGAGAAGCCCCTTCAGCAGTTGGTCGACTACTTCGCGTCGGCGGCGCGGCGGATGGAGGTCCGCAAGCGCATCCTGCTGCTGATGGGGCCGGTCGGCGGCGGCAAATCGACCATGGTGACCCTGCTCAAGCGCGGCCTCGAAGCGTACACTCGGACCGACGAGGGCGCCGTCTACGCCATCGCCGGCTGCCCGATGCACGAGGAGCCGCTCCACCTGCTGCCCGACTCGCTCCGCAACGAGCTGATGCAGGAGCACGGCATCTACGTCGAGGGCGACCTCTGCCCGGCCTGCCGGGTCATGCTCGACGAGCGCTACAACGGCCGCGTCGAGGACGTCCAGGTCTGCCGCGTCGCGTTCTCGGAGAAGAAGCGCGTCGGCATCGGCACGTTCTCGCCCTCGGACCCGAAGTCGCAGGACATCAGCGAGCTGACCGGCTCGATCGACCTGGCGACGATCGGCGAGTACGGCGTCGAGAGCGATGCTCGCGCCTACCGCTTCGACGGCGAGCTGAACGTCGCGAATCGCGGCATGATGGAATTCGTGGAGATGCTGAAAGCGGACGAAAAGTTCCTCTACAACCTGCTCACGCTCTCGCAGGAGCAGAGCATCAAGACCGGCCGCTTCGCGATGATCTATGCCGACGAGGTCATCGCCTCGCACACGAACGAGCACGAGTACAACGCGTTCATCGCCAACAAGAAGTCCGAGGCGCTCCACGACCGCATCATCCTCATCAAGGTCCCCTACAACCTCCGCGTCTCCGACGAGATCAAGATCTACGAGAAGCTGATCGGCCAGGGGAATCTGTCGGGCGTCCACGTCGCCCCGAACACGCTGCGCGTCGCCAGCATGTTCGCGGTCCTCTCGCGGCTCGAACCGTCGAAGAAGGCCGGCATGAGCCCGATCAAGAAGCTCAAGCTGTACGACGGCGAGGAGGTCGATGACTTCGGTCAGAAGGACCTCCGCGAGCTGCACGACGAGACGGCCCGGGAGGGCATGGACGGCATCTCGCCGCGTTACGTCATCAACGCGCTGTCGTCGGCGCTCGTCCGCGAGAGCACCACCTGCATCAACCCGATCGACGCCCTGCGCGCCCTCCGCGACGGCCTGGAGCACCACCCCGGCATGGACCGCGACCGCCGCGAGGAGATGCTGAATCTCATCACGGAGGCGCGGCGCGAGTTCGACGAGCTGGCCAAGAAGGAGATCCAGAAGGCGTTCGTCTACTCGTTCGAGGAGTCGGCCAAGACGCTGCTCGACAACTACCTCGACAACGTCGAAGCCTTCTGCAACAAGTCGAAGCTGCGCGACCCGATCACCGACGACGAGGTCGATCCTGACGAGCAGCTCATGCGCTCGGTCGAGGAGCAGATTGGCATCTCCGAGAACGCCAAGAAGTCGTTCCGCGAGGAGATCCTGATCCGCCTCTCGTCGCTCGCCCGGCGCGGCCAGTCGTTCTCCTACAACTCGCACGAGCGGCTCCGCGAGGCGATCGAGAAGAAGCTGTTCGCCGACCTGAAGGACGTGGTCAAGATCACCACCAGCACCAAGACGCCCGACTCCGAGCAGCTCCGCCGCATCAACGACGTGGCGGATCGGCTGATCGCGGAGCAGGGGTATTGCCCCGTCTGCGCCAACGAGCTCGTGAAGTACGTCGGCGCGCTGCTGTCGCGCTAGGGAGGGCCGATCATGCTGCCCACCGGCCCGCAGCCGACCGTGTCGCTACCCACCGTGCCGCTACCCACCGTGAGCCTCAGCCGCAACGACTGGTCACTCCACCGCAAGGGGCCGATCGACCAAGCCCGCCACACCGAGCGCGTCAAGGAGGCCATCAAGGGCAACCTCGGCCAGATCGTCGGCGAGGAGTCGCTGATCACCTCGGACGGCAAGAAGATCGTCAAGGTGCCGATCCGCTCGCTCGATCTGCCGCG
>Ga0136611_10001788_pt1 | contig 14900 bp, 16 predicted proteins | sample AntDrymUQ2232306_2_FD_106645 | JGI IMG/M metagenome (GOLD analysis project Ga0136611, IMG submission 106645) | Polar desert sand microbial communities from Dry Valleys, Antarctica - metaG UQ223 (23.06) | ecosystem: Environmental > Terrestrial > Soil > Desert | place: Antarctica: Dry Valley...
ACGCGGGCAATCGCGACCTCGACCTCGTCGCCGACCTCCATCGGGCCGACGCCCTCGGGCGTGCCGGTCAGGATCACATCACCCGGAAGCAGGGTCATCACGCCGGAGATGTGCGCGACCAGGGTCGGGATGTCGAAGATCAGGTCGCGGGTGCTGCCGTCCTGCTTGAGGTCACCGTTGAGGTAGGTCTGCACCGACAGCCCGTCGGCGAAGTCCTGCGGGTCGAGGTCGGTCTCGATCCAGGGACCCAACGGGCAGAAGGAGTCGAAGCCCTTGGCGCGGGTGAACTGCACGTCGCTGCGCTGCAGGTCGCGGGCGGTCACGTCGTTGGCGACGGTGTAGCCGTAGATCACGTCGGTCGCCTGCTCCGGCGGCACGTCGCGGCAGAGCCGCCCGATCACCACGGCCAGCTCGCCCTCGAAGTGGAGGTCCTGGGTCTGGCGCGGGTAGAAGATCGGGTCGCCCGGGCCGACCACCGAGGTGTTGGGCTTGATGAACATCAAGGGCTCCGCCGGCACCTCGTGGCCGAGCTCGGCGGCGTGCGCGGCGTAGTTGCGGCCGATCGCGACCACCTTGCTGCGCGGGATCACGGGGGCGAGCAGCCGGACGTCGGCGAGGCGGTGCTCGGTCTGGGTCGGCTTCACCCCGACGTACAGCGGGTCCCCCGACAGCTCGACCACCACGCTGTCGTCGGCGGGCTGGCCGTACTCGTCGACCTCTCCCGCCACCACACCGTAGAGCGGGTCTTCCCCTGCTGTGAACCTCGCGATACGCACGGTCGCGAGCCTAGATGACTGCGGCGAAGACCACCCGTTGGGAGGTGAAATCGCCGGGTCGGTCCGGGCTACGGTCGACGTGGAGGACTCCTCCACGAGATGGCGACGTCGATCGACTACACGAGCTGACCGACGTCGCCTCGGAACGGTCCGGGCCCGTGCGGTCCGGGCCGTTTCGCGTCCCGGCCTCCGGCCGGTCAGGGCAGCCGGACGTGCCGTAGGCCAACCGTCGCCCGGTGCAACCGGCCGAGCAACGCCCCGTCGGTGTCGGGACCGAGCGCCAGGCCGGCCACAGCGGCCACTCGCTCGGCCACCTGCGGCACAGTCAGGTCGAGGGCCTGCACCGCCCAGGTCTCGAACCGCAGCCCGAACCCCAGGCCCCGCCGCCGCAGCCTCTCGAGCACCACAGCGCGGTCCGCCAGCAGTGCGACGTGGTGCACCTCATGGCCACGCCCACGCAGGGTGTCCAGGATCTCCGCGGCGTACGCCGGGTCGGTCAGCGTCATCGGCGCCAGCACCGGCCCGGGGTGCCCCCGCAGGGCCAGGTCGAGCACCTCGACCACCCCCGCCCGCCAGGCAGCGAGGTCCTGGAAGTCGCCCCTCAGCGCCGGGGGCGTCATCTTGTGCAGCCCGAAGCCGACGTGCTCGGGGTCGCACACGACGGCGCCGGGGAACCGCCGCTGGAGCTCGAAGGCGGTCTGGGTCTTGCCGCCTCCGAAGGGACCGTTGATCCAGATCAGCATCCGGTCGAGGCTACCCTTCCCAGGTGCTGACCACGGCTCTCGACCGGCTCGACCGGGCGGACTGGCAGGCGCGTGCCGGCCGCCACGCGGCTCGGGTCGACGGGTTCGTCGACCCCCACCTCGCGCGGCGTCTCGCCGGGGAGAAGCACCCCGTGCACGACTTCCTCTTCACCTACTACTCCCAGCGCCCCGCCCAGCTGCGCCGCTGGCACCCCGGCTTCGGCGTCGCGCTCGTCGACGCGCAGGACTACGCCGACCTCAAGGGCTACGCCCCGCTGGTCGAGGAGGTTGGGCAGCAACCGTCTCGAAACCCCACCTACGCCGTGACCGCCGCGTACGTCGCCCGCCAGGCGCCCCTGCTGGCCTCCACCGAGCGCCTGCTCGCCGCCACCGCGTCCCGGCCGGCACACCTCGGCTGCTTCGGGCTGCACGAGTGGGCGATGGTGCACCGACTGACCGAGGACGGCACCCGTCACCCGGACTGGCCGCTGCGGCTGGGCCCGGAGGGCACCGACCGGGTCGTGGAGTCGCACCGGATCGCCTGCTCGCACTTCGACGCCTTCCGGTTCTTCACCCCGACCGCGCGACCGCTCAACACCCTGGACCCCCGCAGCGACGACCGGGCGGCGTACGAGCAGCCGGGCTGCTTGCACGCCAACATGGACCTCTACAAGCACGCCTTCCGGCTGACCCCGATGGTGCCCTCCGAGCTCGTGGCCGACTGCTTCGAGCTGGCCCGCGAGATCCGGGTGATGGACATGCGGGCGTCGCCCTACGACCTCGCCGGCCTCGGACTGGAGCCGATCCCGATCGAGACACCGACCGGCAAGCAGAACTACGCCGCGGCGCAACGAGGCTTCGCCGACCGCGCCGAGCCCTTGCGCCAGCGGCTGGTGGACGAGTGCCGTCGGCTGGGGGCCATCGTCGGCTCGTAGTCGGACGGACCCAAGGGACCTCGGGCCGAGCCCCGGGAGCCTTTCGATGCCGACGTAGCCGTGCTTGGGTCCGTTCCACTACGCGCACTGACCTAGAGTCGGGGCGGTGGACCGGACGGACGACTGCGTGATCGTGCTGGCCCCGCTGTTCGAGGGCGGTCGCGCGAGGTCGAGCGATGTCTGACCCGGTCGAGGGTCGGGAGATCCGCGGTGCGGACTGGTACGGCGACGACCTGGGCGCCGCGGTCTACCTGCGGTGCATCTTCACCGACCTCGACCTCTCCGAGGTGTCGACGGCAGGCGCCCGGTTCGAGGAGTGCACCTTCCACGGCTGCCGGTTCAACTCCTCGACGCACCGGGTGTCGGCGTTCACGGGGTGCGACTTCCGGCGGTGCAGCTTCTTCGACGCCACCTTCGAGGGCTGCAAGCTGACCGGCTCGGTGTTCAGCGAATGCACCCTGCGACCGATCCGGATCGACGGTGGCCAGTGGCGCAGCGTGACCATCCGCGGCGCCAACCTCACCAGGCTCGACCTCGCGGGGCTGGACCTGCGCGAGGCCGACCTCTCACTGAGCGACTTCACCGGCTCCTCGCTGCGCGGCGCGGCGCTCGACGGCGCCATCCTCCGCGCGACGAACCTGACGGGCGCCGATCTGCGCGGCGCGACCCTGGCGGGCATCGACCTCGCGGAGGCGGTCCTCGCGAGCACGCACCTCGACCTGGCCGGCGCCGTCCGCCTCGCCGAGCAGCACGGCGCGCTCGTCGACCCGACGGCGTAGGACCGAGCCGGTCCGCCGCGGGAGGGCGACTCAGGGGACCGACGGACCCCTCCCACGACAGATCACCCGAGCTGGTGCGACCGCAGACGGAGACCGTCGAGGACCAACGCGAGTCCCAGCTCGAAGTCGGAGGTCTCCCGGGGCGGGCCGGCGAGGGCGCCGGCACTGCTTGCCTGGAGGTAGGCCTGCTCGTCGGCGGTGTGGCCGAAGACGTAGTGCAGCAACGTGCGCGCGGCCACCCGGGCCAGCTCATCGCCGAAGCCGGCCTCGACCAGGGTGCTCTCCAGCATCAGGCCCGGAGCCTGGGCGCCCAGACCGAACGCGTGCACGGTCGCGACCAGCTCGGCACCGTCGCGGTAGGCCAGCATCGCGTCGCGCAGCTCGCCGCAGATCGCCCGGACCTGCTCCTTCCAGCCGTCGGTGGGTCGGGGCCGGGCGCCACGCCGGAGGACCTCGTCGGCCAAGGCCGCCAGCAACGTCTGCTTGTTGGCGAAGTGGTGGTAGAGCGCACTGGGCTGGACGCCGAGCTCGCCAGCGAGCCGCCGCATGGACAGGTCGCCCAGACCGTAGGCGTCGAGCAGTGCGACGCCCCGCTCGACGATGTCGTCTCGGTGATAGCGCACGGGGACCCTCCTGCGTTGACGACGAGGCCTGCCGAGCCTAACCTGAACACCGTTCAGTTCACCATCGCTCAGCCGACCCACCAGCGAGGACCCGACGATGACGACCACCGCCGAGGCGACCGACAGCGCTACCCGACGACGCCTCTCCGCACGGGACCTCGCTCTGATCGCCGCGTTCGCGGCGTTCACCTCGGCCTGCGCCTACGTCGGCGCGATCCCGGTCGGCGGCGCGGGAGTGCCCATCACCCTCCAGACCTTCGCGATCATGCTCGGCGGCTGCGTCCTGGGACCGGTCCGCGGGTTCCTGGCCGCCGCGCTGTACCTCGCCCTCGGCGCGATCGGGCTGCCGGTGTTCGCCGAGCACTCCTCGGGCCTCGGCACCTTCACCAGCGTGAGCGCGGGCTACCTCTGGTCATTCCCGCTGGCTGCGCTGGTGGGCGGCTTCCTGGTGAAGTACGCCGCCGGCCCGCGCGGCAAGACCCGCGCCCTGGTCGTCTTTCTCTGCTCGATCGTGGCCGGCATCCTGGTCATCCACCCGATGGGGATGCTCGGGCTCTCCTGGTTCCTCGACATCTCGCTCTACGAGGCGCTCAAGATCGACGCCCTCTACTGGGCCGGCGACATCCTCAAGACCGCCCTCGTCGCGTTGATCGCGGCGGAGGTCCACCGCGCCTTCCCGCAACTGCTGCACCGACGCTGAGCGTGCCGACGGTCGAGCTCGAGGCCGCGACGGTCGCGATCGAGACGGCCGGCGTCGACCACGTCGTTCTCGAGCCGACCACGCTGACCCTCACGGAGCGGCGGATCGGGGTGATCGGCGCCAACGGGTCCGGCAAATCGACGCTGGCCAGGCTGGTCAACGGGCTGGTCTCCCCCACCTCCGGCCGGGTGCTCGTCGACGGCCTCGACGTGGCTCGGCACGGCGCGCAGGTACGGCGACGCGTCGCGTTCGCCTTCACCGATCCCGCGGCACAGCTGGTGATGCCGACCTGCGTGGAGGATGTCGAGCTGTCGTTGCGCCGCCACGAGACCCATCCGCGCCGCCGGCGCGAACGCGCCCTCGCCGTGCTCGAGCGGTACGGCCTGGCCGGGCACGCCGATGTCAGTGTGCACGCACTGTCGGGCGGGCAGCGCCAGCTCCTGGCCCTGGCCGGCGTGCTCGCCGTCGAGCCGACCATCCTGGTGGCCGACGAGCCGACCACTCTGCTCGACCTGGCCAACACCCGGCGCATCGCCGACCTGCTCTTCGACCTGCAGCAGCAGGTCATCCTGGTCACCCACGACCTGGAGCTGGCCCGGCGCTGCGACCGGGTGCTCGTCGTCCACGAAGCCCGGGTGCGCTTCGACGGGCCACCCGACGCCGCGATCGGCGACTACCTGGCGGCGGTGGCCGGGTGAGGGGCCGGGCCCTGGTCGGTCTCTACCGCCCCGGCCACACAGTCCTCCATCGACTGCCGATCGGCGCCAAGCTGGGCGGGCTCGCGGGGTTCAGCCTGGCCGTCGTGCTGGTGCGCAGCGCCCCGGCCTCGGCGGTCTACCTCGGCGTCGCCGTCGCGCTGGCTCTGCTGGCCCGGCTGTGGCTGCCGGACGTCGCGCGGGCGACCCGCGCAGTCGTGCTGGTGGCGTGCGTCGCAGCGGGCTTCCAGTGGTGGTTCTACGGCGGGGCCAAGGCGGTCGAGACCCTGGTCGACCTGCTGGCCCTGACGCTCGCAGCGCTGGTCGTCACGTCGACCACGCCGGTCAACGGCATGCTCGACGCGCTGATCCGCTGGATCGGCCCGCTGCGCCACGTCGGCGTGGACACCCAGCGCGTCGCGCTGACCTTCGCGCTGGCGATCCAGGCGCTGCCGGGCACCGTGGCCCTGGCGTTGGAGACCCGGGACGCAGCCCAGGCCCGCGGGCTGGGTCGGCACCCGCGAGCCTTCCTCGGACCCTTCGTGATCCGGGTGGTCGCGCGCGCGCACGAGACCGGTGACGCGCTGCACGCGCGCGGCATCGGGGACGACTGAGGCTGCGTCTCACCGTCGCCGGAACGTCCTGCGGTCCGGTCGCCCGGACGACCGGTCCGCAGGACGCGACGCCGAGGTCAGGCGGCCGCGACCGTGCCGTGGTGCGCGACCAGCGTGGTCAGCGCGCCGACCAGACGGGCGACGACCTCGGGGTCGGCGAGGATGTCGCCGGCCAGGGCGGACTCGGAGACCACCACGTGGTCGAGGACGTCCGCACCGGCGATCCGGGCGGAGCGGCGGGCGTCGTCGTGCGACCACTTGCCGCCGTACGGCGTCGGGGTCGCACCGAGCACGGCGAACGGCTTGCTCGTGACCGCGCCCTGGCCGTAGGGCCGGGAGAGCCAGTCGATGGCGTTGTTGAGGACCGCCGGCATGGTGCCGTTGTACTCCGGCGTCACCGCGAGCACCCGGTCGGCAGCGGCGACCTGCTCGCGCAGCCTGCGAGCGGCCTCGGGCAGGTGGGCTCCGTCGAGCTCCTCGTTGTAGAAGGGGATCTCACCGAGACCCTCGGCGACCTCGATGACCACGCCCTCGGGCGCGTGCGCGTCGAGCACCTCGACGATGCGACGGTTGAGGGAGTCGGCACGCAGGCTGCCGAGCAGGACGACGACACGGGTCTGGGAGTTGGTCATGTGCACATAAACGGACCGAGGTCCGCTTCTATTCCCGGTTGCCAGGGTTCCTAGAGTGAGCCCGTGCCCGACCCCGTGCTGTTCCCGATGGCCGACCAGCGGCCACGCGAGCGCAGCGACGCCGCACGCAACCGGGCGGCGCTGCTCGAGGCAGCCACCCGGATGATCGATCGCTGCGGGATCGACTCGGTCACCATGGAGGCGGTCGCCGAGGCGGCCGGGGTCGGCAAGGGCACCGTGTTCCGCCGGTTCGACTCCCGCGAAGGACTGATGGCCGCCCTCCTCGACCACTCCGAGACCGCCTGGCAGGCGTCGGTGATGAGCGGGCCTCCCCCGCTCGGCCCGGGCGCGGAGCCCTGGGACCGGTTGCTGGCGTTCGGCCGGTCGAGGCTCGAGGCGACCCTCGGGCACGCCGACCTGATCCGCAACGCGGGCCGGGCCGGGTCGCGCTCGTTCGCGGCGTACTCCTTCGCAGCCCTGCACGTGCGCTACCTGCTCCATGAGCTCGGCGTGACCGGCGACCTGCCGCTGCTGGCCACCGCGCTGATGGCGCCGCTGGAAGCGCCGATCCTCGACCAGCAGGTGCGGATCGAGGGTCTAGAGGTCGATCGTGTGTACGACGGGTGGGCCGACCTGGCGCGACGGGTCGTCAGTCCGAGTGGTGGCGCCGCAACCCGAACGTGAGCCCGTCGGTCAGCGCCCCCCAGGACGCCTCGATCACGTTGGCGCCGACCCCGACGGTCACCCAGGTCGACTCACCGTCCGAGGTCTCGATGAGCACCCGGGTGATCGCATCGGTGCCGTGCCCCTGGTCGAGGATGCGCACCTTGTAGTCGATCAGCTCGAACTTCGCGACCTCCGGATAGGCCTGGCCGATGGCCGTGCGCAGGGCCGCGTCGAGCGCGTTCACGGGTCCGTTGCCCTCGCCGGTAACGACGAAGCGCACGCCGCCGGCGCGGAGCTTGACGGTCGCCTCGGAGACCGCCTCGCCAGTTGGCGAGGAGTCGGTGATGACGCGCCAGGACTCGACCTCGAAGTACGACGGCCGCACGCCCTCGACCTCCTCGATCAGCAGCAGCTCGAAGGAGGCGTCGGCGGCCTCGAACGTGTGGCCACCCTGCTCGAGCGCCTTGACGCGATCGGTCACCCGGGTTACCACGTCCCGGTTGCCGGACAGGTCGAAGCCCAGCTCGCGGCCCTTCAGCTCGATCGAGGCGCGGCCGGCCATGTCGGAGACGAGCAGCCGCATGCCGTTGCCGACGCTCACCGGGTCCATGTGCTGGTAGAGGAACGGATCGACCTTGATCGCCGAGGCGTGCAGTCCGGCCTTGTGCGCGAAGGCGCTGGTGCCGACGTAGGGCTGGCGCGAGGCGGGCGGCACGTTGGTCACCTCGGCGACGGCGTGGGCGATCCGGGTCGCGTCCCGCAGCAGCCCCGCGGGCAGCACCCGCCGGTCCAGCTTGAGCTCCAGGTTGGCGACGACCGCGACCAGGTCGGCATTGCCGGTGCGTTCGCCGTACCCGTTGATGGTGCCCTGCACATGGGTCGCCCCCGCCGCGACCGCGGTGAGGGTGTTGGCGACCGCGCAGCCGGTGTCGTTGTGGCAGTGGATGCCGACGCGGACCCCGGTGGTGTCGAGCACGTCGTGGACCACGTCACCGACCCACTCGGGCAGCATGCCGCCGTTGGTGTCGCAGAGGGCGACGACCTCGGCGCCCGCGTCGTACGCCGTGCGCAGAACCTCGAGGGCGTAGTCGCGGTTGTCGCGGTAGCCGTCGAAGAAGTGCTCCGCGTCGAGGAACACGGTCTGCCCCTCCTCGCGCAGGTGGGTGACGGTGTCGCGGACCATCGCGAGGTTCTCCTCCAGCGTGGTCCGCAGGGCGAGCTCGACGTGCCGGTCGTGCGACTTGGCCACCAGCGTCACCACCGACGCACCGCTGTCGCGGAGCGCCGCCACCTGCGGGTCGTCGGCGGCCCGGGCACCTGCGCGGCGCGTCGCCCCGAAGGCCGTAAGCCGGGCGTGCACGAGGTCGAGCTCGGTGGTAGCCCGGCGGAAGAACTCGGTGTCGCGCGGGTTGGCGCCCGGCCACCCGCCCTCGATGTAGCCGACGCCGAGGCCGTCGAGCTGGCGGGCGATGGACAGCTTGTCGGCGACCGAGAGGTTGAGCCCTTCCTGCTGGGCACCGTCGCGCAGTGTCGTGTCGTAGACGTGGAACATGCCCTGCAGGTCCATCGGTCGGTCTTCCTCTTCGGTAGTCGCGATCGGTCCGGACAACGAAAAGACCTCCCGTGGGAACGAGAGGTCTGCGCGTCTGGCCGGGGTGGGCCGGACGCGCTAGTCGATAATCAGCTCCTGCTGCATGCTCCGAGCATCGCACGGGATCCGGCGCGACGTCGCCATGTCTCGCCAGCCGACGTGTTCGGCCGGGCCGGTCATCCGACGCCGAGCGGCACTAGGTTGTCTAGCGAAAGACCCGACAGCGGGTGGTCGTCGGCCGGCGCCCAGTCGGGTCCGCGGCTCTCGACGGACGCGGTGGCGACCAGCGCGACGCCGAGAACCAGCACCGTCGCTGCCAGCCACGGGGGCAGCCCGCGCGTCACCGGGGCCAGCACCCACCGCAGCGGGCCGCGCACCCGGCGACCACCGGGTCCGACCCACAGGCCGACGGTGAAGGCGATCCCACAGGCGAGCAGCGTCCAGTCCAGGCCGATACCGATGCCGATGCCGAAGGCGTAGCCGAGCAGGGCGGCGGCAGTCGCCAGCCCCACGCCCCAGAGCCCGAGCATCAGAGTGCCGGGCAACGACTGCACCAGGTGCCACGGGGTGGCGAGCAGCAACTGCGGGCCGTCGTACCAGCGGGGTCGACCACGCAGCAGCCGCCGGTTGCTGGCCGCGCTCGCCGCGAGGGACCCGCTGCGCAGCAGCCAGGCGGCGATCACGAGCCCGAGGGTCGCGAGATAGGGGTACGCCGCGACCACGGCGCCGGCCGCCCACGTCGTGGCCAGCAGCAGGACGGCGCGGCGGGCCCGCTCCCCCGCCGAGACGGGCGGGGGCGTGGGCGCCGCCGTAGCCGCCTGGGACGCCGGCCACGGCGGCTGGTCGTGGCTCCACCGGGGGTCCTGGTAGCGGTCGTGCGGCTCGACGAGGGTCGGCGGGGTGAGCTGCTCGCGGTAGGTGGGGCCGGCGGTCGTCAGGTCGTCGGCCCCGGCCAGCGCGGCGACCGCGAGGGGGGCCGTGAACAGGTCGTCCTCGAACGCCGGGGCCGGCCACGGTGTGACGGACCGCTCCGCACCGGAGCGCAGGCGCCGCACCAGCTCGGACAAGGGCGGACGGCGCGACGGCTCGGGGTCGAGGCCGGCGGAGACCACCGAGCGCACCGGCTCGGGCAGCCCGTCGAGCGCGTGCTCGCCGCGGCGGACGCGGTCCATGATCGCCATCGCCGGGCCACGTCCGAAGGGCGGCCGGCCGAGGCCGGCGAACGCGACCGTGGCGGCCCAGGAGTGCACGTCGGAGGTCGAGGTCGCGTCGTCGCCGTGCAGGATCTCCGGCGCGAGGTAGCCGGGCGTGCCGAGCAGCCAGCCGGTGTGGGTGAGCTTGGGGTCGTCGGCCACCCGCGCCAGCCCGAAGTCGATGAGGATCGGGGTGCGGCCCTCCATCAGCACGTTGGACGGCTTGACGTCGCGGTGCAGGACGCCGTGCTCGTGCACGGTCATCAGGGCCTCGGCGAGCTTGACCGCGAACCAGGTGAGGTCCGCCCCCGCGATCGAGCCCTCCTCGCGCACGTGGTCGTGCAGCGAGAGTCCCGGCACGTAGCGCGTCGCGACGTACGGGATGTCGCCCCAGGGGTCGGCGTCCACGATCTCCGCGACCCCGGCGGAGCGGATCCGCGACAGGGAGCTGACCTCACGCGCCAGCCGGGCGCGGGCCTCGTCGTCGCCCACGATGTGCGGCCGGAGCACCTTCAGCGCGACCCGGGGACCCCCGGGTCGTTGGGCGAGGTGGACGACGCCCATGCCGCCCTCGCCGATCCGGGTCAGCAGCTGGTAGCCGCCGACGGTGAACCCCAGCACCGGTCCGGCGGGACCGGCAGGCCCGTCGGGAGCCTGCGGGCTCGGGGTGCTCGTCACGCGTCGAGGTTACCTGGGCGGAGCGCGCTGGTCGTGCTGGTCGGGCCCCGGCGGGGCGCCGCGCTCAGCAGACCCGGTGCATCCAGCCGAAGGTGTCGTCGGCCCGGCCGTACTGGATGTCGACCAGGGCCTGGCGGACCTGCAGGGTCACCGGGCCCGCGTCGATCACGTCGGGCGTCTCGCCCCCGTCCCACTTCAGGGAGCCGACCGGCGTGACCACGGCAGCGGTGCCGCAGGCGAAGACCTCGGTGATCTCGCCGCTGGTGACCTCGTCGCGCCACTCGTCGATCGAGAAGCGCCGCTCCTCGACCTGGTGGCCGAGCTTGCCGGCGATCTCGATCACGCTGGCGCGGGTGATGCCCTCGAGGATTGTGCCGGTGGCCGGGGTGACGATCCGGCCGTCGGCGTGGACGAAGTACAGGTTCATGCCACCGAGCTCCTCGACGTAGCGCCCCTCCTGGGCGTCGAGGAAGACGACCTGGTCGCAGCCCTGCGCGGTGGCCTCCTGCTGCGCGACCAGCGAGCTCGCGTAGTTGCCGCCGGTCTTGGCCGCGCCCATGCCGCCGCGGCCCGCGCGGGTGTACTCCGTGGTCAGCCAGAGGGTGATCGGCCTGATGCCCTTGCTGAAGTAGGCGCCGGCCGGGCTGGCGATCACCATGAAGGTGACGTGCCGCGCGGGGCGGACGCCGAGGAACACCTCGGTGGCGATCATGAACGGGCGCAGGTAGAGGCTCTTCTCGCCGGCACTGTCGGGCACCCAGCGCTGGTCGGTGGTCACCAGCGCGTCGACCGCCCCGACGAAGTCGCCCTCCGGCAGCTCGGGGAACGCCAGCCGCCCGCTGCTGCGGATCATCCGCTGCGCGTTGGCCTCGGGGCGGAACGTCCACACCGACCCGTCACCGTGACGGTAGGCCTTCATGCCCTCGAAGGTCTCCTGGGCGTAGTGCAGCACCGCCGTGGCCGGGTCCAGGGTGAGCGGGCCGTAGGGCGTGATCCGCCCCTCGTGCCACCCCCTGTCCGGCGTCCACTCCGTGGTGAACATGTGGTCGGTGAAGTGGGTCCCGAAGCCAGGGCTCGCCAGGATCTCGGCGAGCCGCTCGTCGGGCACGGGCGTGGTCGTCAAGGTGGTGCTGATCTGCATGGAAGGCACGGTAGCCGACCTCTCTGGGCTCGGGGCGCGGGGCGTGGGGGCGTTGCGATGGCCGAGGAGTGCCAAGAACCCCGGCGAGCCGGGGAATCGTGGGGCAGGTGGGACTCAGCCGGCCGCGAGCGCGGCGATCGCGTCGCCGATCTCCGAGGTCCGGCGTACGACGCCCGGGGTGCGGGCGGCCAGGTCGGCGAGGACCGCGCGCTCGACCACGGCCGCCGCGTCGGCGTGCCCGAGATGGTCGAGCAGCAGGGCACCCGAGAGGATCGCGGCGGTGGGGTCGGCCTTCTGCTGGCCCGCGATGTCGGGCGCCGAGCCGTGCACGGGCTCGAACATCGACGGGGTGGTCCGGTCCGGGTTGATGTTGGCCGATGCGGCCAGGCCGATGCCACCGGTGATGGCGGCGGCGAGGTCGGTGAGGATGTCACCGAAGAGGTTGTCGGTGACGATCACGTCGAAGCGCGCCGGGTCGGTGGTCAAGAAGATCGTGGCCGCGTCGACGTGGAGGTAGTCCACGGTCACGTCGGGGAACTCCGCGCCGACCTCGCGCACGACCCGTGACCAGACCGCGCCGGCGTGCACGAGCACGTTGGTCTTGTGGACCAGCGTGAGCTTTCGGCGGGGTCGCCGGCGGGCACGGGTGAAGGCGTCACGGACGACCCGCTCCACGCCGTACGCCGTGTTGAGGCTGACCTCGGTGGCGACCTCGGCCGGGGTCCCGACCCGCATCGCGCCGCCGTTGCCGGTGTAGGGGCCCTCGGTGCCCTCCCGGACGACGACGAAGTCGACGTCACCCTGCTCGAGGACGGCGTGCGATAGCGGCGAGGTGACACCCGGGAAGATCCGCGAGGGGCGCAGGTTGACGTAGTGGTCGAGCTCGAAGCGCAGCTTGAGCAGCAGGCCGCGTTCGAGGATGCCGGGCGGGAGCGCGGGATCACCGGGCCGCCCGCCCACGGCACCGAGCAGGATCGCGTCGTGCTCCCGGATCTCCGCGAGCACCGAGTCGGGGAGCACCTCCCCGGTCGCGAGGTAGCGCTCCGCGCCGAGGTCGTAGCGGGTGGTCTCCAGCTTGACCGGAGTCACTGCCTCGAGCACCTTGAGCGCCTCGGCGGTCACCTCCGGACCGATGCCGTCGCCCGCGACGACCGCGAGCCTGCAGGTGGGGTCGGTCATGCAGCGCAGGTTAGTTGTCGTCGGGGCGGAAGCCGCCGTTGTCCCGCAGGTCGAGCGCGGCCTGGACGGCCTCGGGGCTCAGCGGGTTGTCCGGGTCGTGCTGGGCGGGGCCCCAGTCGGGGTACATGTCGTACATCGTGTCGTCTCCTTGGGAAGTGTGCTGCGTGCGAACGGGAAGGCGCACACCCGGGCGGGGCCGGTGGGCTCACGGATCGCGTGAGGAGGACCTGGCCGTCGAGAGATGCGGGTCGCGCGTTGCTTCGGGCGCCCCGCCGCGGGGTGTGATGGCCGAATCGCAAGGCCGTCAACGCCGAACACCGCGGCGAGGTGGCCTTGCTGTCAGGCCTCGCCGCGGCAGTCGATGAGTACGAACACGCTCCGCATGATGGACGTCACACTACGACGCCCGCGCGGCCGCCGCATCGGAGTTCCAAGATGCGTTCACGATGCGAGACGCCGTTCCCACCATGAAAGACTCGGCGAACCATGTCTGCCCCTCCCGAGCTCCCCGAGATCGTGTCCCGCGCCTTCGACGTCTCCCGCCGCGCGGGCTATGCGTCGTTCTGCCGCAACGAGACCGGACGGCTGCTGGCCACCCTCGCGGCGACCCGGTCGGGCACGCTCGCGGAGTTCGGCACCGGGTGCGGGGTCGGCACCGCCTGGCTTCGGTCGGGGATCCGCGACGGCGCCCAGATCCTCACGGCCGAGAAGGACGCCAAGCTGGCCGGCGCCGCCGCCGAGATCTTCGTCGACGACGAGCAGGTCGAGGTGCTCGCCGCCGACTGGTCGACGCTGAGCGACAAGGGCCCGTTCTCGCTGCTGTTCCTCGACTCCGGTGACCCCGGCAGCGTGCGCGTCGACGCGATCGCCGACCTGGTGGAGCCGGGCGGGCTGGTCGTGCTCGACGACTTCACCCCGTGCGAGTCCTGGCCGCCGATCGCCTACCAGCGCGTGGACACCCTCCGTGAGGAATGGCTCACCGACGACCGGTTCACCGCGGTCGAGGTGATGATCGCGCGCGACGCCTCCGCGGTCATCGCGACCCGGCGCTGACCTTCGGCTCCGTCGTAGGCGCCCGCAGGGCGACCGTGCACCACGGCAGCATCACCTGGGTGAGCGGACCGATCGCCAGCGCGTAGAGGACCGTGCCGACGCCGAGCACGCCGCCGAGCGCCAGGCCCACCAGCACCACCACGACCTCGAGGCCGGTCCGCACCAGCCGCAGCGACCACCCGGTGCGCCGCGCGAGGCCGGTCATCAGCCCGTCGCGCGGGCCGCGTCCCAGCAGGGCGCCGATGTAGAGGGCGCTGGCCAGCCCGCAGAGCAACACCCCACCCACCGTCAGCGCGAGCCGGGCCGCCAGTGCGTCGGGAGCGCCGAGTGCGGCGAGGGTCAGGTCCGCGGCCGTCCCTACGAGCAGGGCGTTGAGCACCGTCCCGATCCCGGGCGTCTCGCGCAGCGGGATCCAAGCGACCAGCACGACGAAGCTCATCGCGATGACGGCCTGCCCGAGGGTGATCGGCAGGAAGCGGATCAGCCCCGAGTGCAGCACGTCCCAGGGCGCCAGGCCGAGCGTGCCGCGGACCATCATCGCCAGGGACACGCCGTACAGGAAGAGTCCGACGACCAGCTGCGGCAGCCGCCGGCCGAGCCGACCCGCGCGCAGCTGCGCGACGGGGCCGAGGTCGGTCAGGGCGGGGGAAGCGGGCATGCCTCCAGTCTGGACACGATTGGCTATCGGATAAATAGCCAATCGTGAGACAGTGGCCTGCATGACGACCACGATCAGCGCCGCCCGGGTGGCCGCCCTCGCCGGTGACTTCGACCGCTCCCCGGCGTACGCCGGCCTGGCCCGCGCCCTCGGTCTGCTCGTCGCCGACGGCCGTATCCCCACCGGCGCCCGGCTGCCCAGCGAGCGCGACCTCACCGCGGCCCTGGGGATCTCGCGGACCACG
>Ga0136611_10001789_pt1 | contig 14891 bp, 16 predicted proteins | sample AntDrymUQ2232306_2_FD_106645 | JGI IMG/M metagenome (GOLD analysis project Ga0136611, IMG submission 106645) | Polar desert sand microbial communities from Dry Valleys, Antarctica - metaG UQ223 (23.06) | ecosystem: Environmental > Terrestrial > Soil > Desert | place: Antarctica: Dry Valley...
CCCCTTCCCCCATCCGAGGGGGAAGGGGAGACCGACTGCCCCGTCTCCCCTCTCCCTCGCATGGGAGAGGGGTTGGGGGTGAGGGCCGCTCACTCGCCGCCGACTGGCGGCGTCGGGATCGCCTCGATCCGTTCGAGCGCCTCGGTCGCCGCGAGCTGCTGGGCCGCCTGCTTCCCGAGCGCCTGCGCCGTCGCCTCGACCCGCCCGCCGGCGCGCACCCTGACCGTGAAGATCGGGCTGTGGCCGAGGCCGCCGATCTCCAGCACCTCGTACGTCGGGGTCACGCCGAACCGCGCCTGGCTCGCCATCTGGAGCCGCGACTTGGCGTCGAACATCGGGCGGTCGGCGATGTGCTCGATCTCCGGCAGCACGAAGCGCTTGACGAACGCCTGCGCCGCCCGGAAGCCTCGATCCAGGTACAGGGCGCCCAGGATCGCCTCGAACGCGCTCGAGAGGAGCGGGTCGCGGACGCGACCACCGGCGCGGTCCTCGCCGCGACTCACTAGGACGAGCTCGCCAAGGTCGAGCTCGCGCGCCCACCCGGCCAGCGTCGAGGCCCGCACCAGCAGCGATCGCAGCTGCGTCAACTGGCCCTCGTCGCGGTCCGGGAAGCGCCGGTAGAGCTGCTCAGCGACGAGCGCGCCCAGCACCGCGTCGCCGAGGTACTCCAGCCGCTCGTTCGACTCCAGCCCGGTCAGCCCGAGGTCGTTGGTGTGCGACTTGTGGACGAGCGCCTGTCGGAGCAGCGCGCGGTCCTTGAAGGTGACGCCGAGGCGCCGCTCGACATCGTCCAGGTCGGGCTCCGGCATGGACTCGGGCGGCGGCACGGCGGCCGGCGCGGCGTACCTGAACACCCGCTCAGACATCGCTGACTCCGGTGAAGCGGAACCGCTCCAGCCGCATCGCCGGCGCGAGCGTCCCGCCGCCCCAGCCCTCGATGAGCAGCCGCTCGCGCGAGATCTCGCCCAGCCCGTTCCAGGCGTCGAGGATGTTCTCGGTGAAGCGGAGATTCTTGACCGGCCGCGTGATCTCGCCGTTCTCGATCAGGAACGTGCCGTCGCGGGTCAGCCCGGTCAGCGCCGCCTGCTCGGACTTGACCACGTTCACGTAATGCAGCCGCGTCACCCAGATGCCCCGCTCGATCGGGCGGGCGAGCTCGGCCTTCGGCGTGTCGCCGGCCGCCATGACGAGGTTGCCGGGAAACGGCCCGAACGTGTTGGGGGCCGGCAGGGCGTGGCCGGTCGACTCGCGCGTGTCCCGCGCCGCCGTCCGCGAGTCGTAGACGACGCCGGCCGCGACGCCCGCCTCGATCAGCGGCACCCGCTGCTTCGCGACGCCCTCGTAGTCGAAGCTGGCCGGCAGGGTGCCAGGCTCGCGGCCGTCGTCGCGGATCGAGATGCGAGCATCGACGATCTGCTGGCCGAGTTTGCCCCGCAGGAAGCTGGTCCCCTCGCGGAGCGCCAGCGCGCTGAAGCCCATATACGCGAGGTAGTTCAGGATGTCAGCGACCGCGTACTCTTCGAGTACCACCGCGTAGTCGCCCGGCTCGATCCGGGTCGCGTTCCGCCCGCGTACGGCCTTCTCGACCGCCTCGCGCCCGATCGCCTCGGCGTCCAAGTCGTCCACGCTCATCGCGCTCCGCTCGGCGTACCCGGACCCTTCGTCGTCCATCACCACCGTGAGCAGGCCGGCCCGCGTGCGCGCCTCGTAGCGACGCAGCGCGCGCGAGTTGGCCACGCCCACCTCGGTCAGCTCGGTCGTCAGGGCGCCCGATCCGTCGAGCTGCCGTTCGAGCGCGAGCTGGCAGATCGTTCGGACCATCTGCGCGCGCGTCAGCGGCGAGCAGTCGGCCGTCTCGGCGCGATACGCATCGACCGGCAGCAGCTCGGAAGGTTGGGGCAGATCGGGCAGATCCGGATCGGCCGGCTGGTGCCGCGCGACCTCCAGCGCACGCGCGGCGACGCGGTCGAGCGCGTCGTCGGTTAGGTCGTTGGTGGTGGCCACGCCGGCTCGCTTGCCGTCGATGGCGCGGACGCGGACTTCGACGTTGCGCTCCGCGACGTTCTGGTGGATCGCGGAGCTCGCGAAGCGGGTGAGCGCCGAGTCCGTCGTGATGACCACGACCTCGGTCTGAGCCGCCCGCGAGCGGTCGAGCACGCGAGCGGAGATCCGGTCGATCGCCTCTGGGCCGAGCATCATGCGTCATCCCCGTGGGGTCGGAACCGTGAACGACTGCTTCGCCAACCAGACGCTGACGGGAGCGCGTTCCAATGACATGTCATCCCGAGCTTGCGAGGGATCTCACGCTGACTAGCCGGTCTCTCCGAAGCGTGAGATCCCTCGCTGCGCTTCGGGATGACAGACCTGTTGATGATGCTCCCGTCACCGCCTACGTGGCGCTGTACTGGTCGCTGTACTGGCACTATCGACACGCGACGCGCCGCGCTACTTCAGCACGCCGACCTGGACGTCGCGGACGCGGATCGGCGCGGCGCCGTGGCCGACGTGCGCTGTCTGCGACGGCTGCCCTTTGCCGCAGTTCGGCGTGCCCCAGACTTGCCAGTCGCGGCCGACCGCGTCGCAGGCGCCCCAGAAGCGCGGCGTGATGCCGGTGTACGTCGCATTCTTCAACATCGCGCCGAGCTTGCCCTTCCGAATCTCCCAGGCGATCTCGGTCCCGAACTGAAAATTGAGCCGCTTGTCGTCGATGCTCCAACTCTTGTTCGTCTGGAGGAAGACGCCGCGCTCGGTGTCCCCGATCAGGTCGTCGAGCGCCCACTCGCCCGGCTCGAGGTTCACGTTTGTCATGCGGATGAGCGGGATCCGGCTCCAGCCGTCCGCGCGCATCGTCCCGTTGCTGGACTCGCGCAGCCGGGCGGCAGTCTCTCGCGAGGTTAGGTAGTTCTTGAAGATGCCGCGATCGACGATGACCGTCCGCTGAGCCGGCACTCCCTCGTCGTCGAAGCCGAACGTCCCGAGTGCGCCGGGGATCGTCGCGTCGGCAGCGATCGTCACATGGTCGGAGCCGTAGCGGAACGAGCCGCGCTTGTCGAGGGTCAGGAAGCTCGTGCCGGCGTAGCTCGCCTCGGTCCCCCACACCCGATCCAGCTCGATCGGGTGGCCGCACGATTCGTGGACCTGGAGCGCCGCCTGGCTTCCGTCAAGCACGATCGTCGTCACCTCGTCCGGGCACGGCTTGGCGGAGAGTAGCGCGACGGCCTCCTCGGCGGTGCGGCGGGCGTTCCCGATCAGGTCGAGCGACAGGAACTGCTCGTAGCCGGCCGTGCCGTGGTGGCGGCCGAAGCTGTTCGGGTATGACCGCCGCTGGGCGTCGTCGTCGCCGACCGCCAACGCCTCGATTCCGGCGCCCGTCTCCACCAGCGTCTGTTCGACCCAGCTCTCCTCGCTCGACGCGAACGTCTTGCGCAGCCGCTGGCACTCGAACGAGCCCTCCGCGACGGCCACGCCGTCCACCGCGAGCATCTCGCGATTCGCGTCGAGCAGCAGGGCCAGCTTGTCGTCCAGCGACACGGCGAACGGGTCTTGCTGCACCGGCGTGCTGTACGTCCCGATCGAGCGGATCGGCTCGCCAAGCTCGACCGGCTCGCGGCCGGTCAGCGCGCTGGCCCGCGCGATCTCGACGGCCAGCCGCGCCACCCGCTCGATCTCGCGCGGCTCCACGCGGGCGCTGCTCGCGAAGCCCCAGGCGCCATTGGCCACAACTCGGATGCCGAACCCGACGCTCTCGTCATCGACGACGCCATCCGGCCGGCCATTCTTGACGGCCACCACCTGGCGCTCCAGCCGCTCGATGCGTATGTCGGCGTACGCCGCGCCGGCGGCCGTCGCCGCATCGAGCGCGCGATCGGTCAGATCCTTCATCCGTCCCCCCGCGTCAAACCGAGGCTGGCCCGTGGCGGGTAGTGTAGGCGCGCCCTACGGTGGGCGACAAGCGGCGGCCGGCAGCTGCCACGCCCGCGCGAACCTGCGCGAGCGCCACTGCCGACCGCCTCCAAGGGGATCGACCCTTACCTCCGCACAGGTGGCGGCGGCGCCAGTTTCTGCGCCGCCATGAGCTGAGAGTAGCAGAAGCGGCAGACGTTCAGATGGAGCTTGCGCCCCGACGGACTGACCATCACCAGCCGACCCAGCTTCGCGACGTGCGCATCGCAATTGCGGCATCGCAGCAGCTCTCGAGCACGTTGCGCTACCCCCACGCCACGCTCCCCCCACGTTGTCCGGCGGCCAACTGCGCAGCCGCGTAGGGAGTGCGGCCTGGCACAAGGTGTTCCGCGCACCGGCCGCGCGGGCGGCCCGCCGGCGAAATGGTCAAGACTGTCACCCAATCGACGGCCGGATGACAGAAACGGTGATGCGCGCGCGAGGAAATCGTTCGGCCGACCCTCGCGCCCACATAATCTACGATGCGCGTCGCCGCCAGCCCTGGCCGCATCGGGCGCGCCGCAACTCGACGCTCGGAGCGCCCCGCATGCCGCCTCGCTTGGCCTCGGCCGCTGCCCTCCTCGATACCCTCGCGCCGACCGACCGCCCGTCCGGCGCGCTCCAGCTCATGACCCCCCTCGGCGCGTTCGAGGCCAACCCGCTCGTCCCGCTGCTGGTCACCGATCTCGGCGATGCCGCGGGCCGCGCGGACCTCGGGGCCATGCTGCGGCGAATCTACCCGGCCGGGCACCCCGTTATGCTGCTGTTCTCTGATGCGGCGCCCCGGCCCTCGACGCTCGGCGCAGCCCTCGGCGAGGATGCCGAAGTTTCGGCTATCGGGGAGGGCTGCGCAGCCGCGGGTATCTACGTCGCCCCGCTCGCGGCCGACGCGGCCGAGCGCAGCCTCCAGGGCTTGCGGCAGCTCGTCCACCGTCTGCGTGCCCCCGGTGGTTGCCCCTGGGATGGCAAGCAGACGCCCGACTCGCTCACGAACTACGTCATCGAAGAGGCGTACGAGGTGGTCGATGCGATCCGCGCCGGCATGCCACACGACGTGGCCGAGGAGTTGGGCGACCTCATGCTTCAAGTCTATCTCCAGGCCGAGATCGCCGAGGAAGCCGGCGACTTCACGCTCAACGACGTGGTCGAAGGGCTCAGCAGGAAGCTCGTCCGCCGCCACCCGCACGTCTTCGGCGACGTGCAGATCGCCGGCGCCTCCGACGTCGAGGCCAACTGGGACGCCCTCAAGCAGGCCGAGAAGTCGGAGCGCGTCTCCGCCCTGGACGGCGTGCCGAGGAGCCTGCCGGCGCTGCTGATGGCGCAGGAGATCCAGAAACGGCTCATCAAGGCCGGCTTCGACTGGCCTGACCGACACGGTCCGGAAGAGAAATTGGCCGAGGAGCTCGCCGAGCTGCGGGCCGCCGAAACCCCGGACGAGGTGCTGGCGGAGCTGGGCGACGTGATGTTCATGCTGGCTCGCCTCGGGCTGGATCGCGGCGCCAACGCCGAGGACGGGCTGCGCGCCACCATCGCCAGGGTCGAGCACCGCTACCGCCACGTCGAGGCCACCCTGCGTGAGCGCGGCCTGACCCCGAGAGATGTCCAGATCGACGAGCTGCAAGCCCTCTGGGACGATGCCAAGCGAGCGGCGGTGCCCCACCCGTGACCGCGCGCCCCGCCTCCATGCCTCACCGGAACCTCACCCCGCCGCCTGGTCTCGAGGCGCAGGCGACTGATGTGCATCCAACCAGCGCGCGGCGAGCCGCCCTGAAGCCGGCGCCCGAAAGGCAGCCGACGCGGACGATGCCTACTCGGGCCGTGAAGGGCGTGCGGTCAACGTCCGGTGCCGTTGCGCCGCCGCGCATCGAGCCGGCCCGCCTCGCGAGCATCCACGACGCCCTCCTCTCCTGGTACGCACGCCAGGGCCGCGACCTCCCCTGGCGCCGCACTCGCGACCCGTACGCCATCCTCGTCTCCGAGATCATGCTCCAGCAAACCCAGGTCGAGCGGGTCAAGCCGAAGCTGGCCGTGTGGCTTGCCGCCTTCCCGACCTTCGACGCCCTCGCCGCCGCGTCGGTCGCGGACGTGATCCGCGTCTGGAAGGGGCTCGGCTACAATCGCCGCGCCGTCCGCCTCCACGCCATCGCGCGGGTCGTCGTGGAGCGCTTCGGTGGCGTGCTGCCCGACACGCCGGCCGGCCTCCGCGCGCTCGACGGGCTCGGCCCGTACACGTCGAACGCGGTCGCCTGCTTCGCGCACGGGGCGGCCGTGCCGGTCGTCGATACGAACGTCCGGCGCGTCTTCGGGCGCGTCTTCGCCGCCGAGATCGGGCTCGATCCGCCGGCCGGCCGCCGCCTCGAAGCGTTCGCCGAGGCCGTCCTGCCCCACGAGCGTGCGTATGAGTGGAATCAGGCGCTGATGGACCTCGGCGCCACGATCTGCACCGCCCGCAACCCCGACCACGACGCCTGCCCGCTCGCGCTCCAGTGTACCGGGCGCGCGCTCCTGCCCGGCCGCGCCGAGCTATTGCGCGCCGCCGAGCGCCCCGCGCGCTACGCCGCTGCCACGCCATTCGAGCAGACGACGCGCTACTTCCGTGGGCGCATCGTGGACCACCTTCGGGCGCTCCAGCCCGGCGAGTGGGCCACCCTCGCCGACCTCGGTCGCGCCATCAGATCGGATTACGTGCCGGAGCACGAAGCGTGGCTGGCGGACCTCGTCGCCGGCCTCGCCCGAGACGGCCTCGCCGCCACCATCGACACGCCCGAAGGTCCGCGCGTCGCCCTTCCCTGAAGACCCAGCTGCCTGCCGCTACGCCACCGGCACGGGCCATCAGGTGGCGTCGTGGAAGACCAGGCCGAGGGTATGCCGGATGCCCGACCGGATCGTGGACACGCCGTGCCGCACCGGCGATGCGGACCAACCGCGGGCCGATTCGACCGGGCGGTCGCGAGTGGTGAAGATCAGTCCGTGCCCCTGCTTGAGCACCATCGACGTTCCTCGAGACTGCGCTCGCGGGCGCTGCTCCACGAGCAAGAATTCGCCGCCGGAGTGGTCGACGCCGGGCTCGTCGAGCCCGATGACGACTTGCAAGGGGAAGACGAGGTCGCCGTAGAGGTCGCGGTGCAGCGCGTTCCAGTCGTTCTGCCGGTAGCGCAGCAAGATCGGCGTCGGTTTCGTCTGTCCGGCGGCGTGGCACATGCGCAGCCACTCCGCGAGCGTGTCCGGCCACGGAGCGGGCTTGCCGAGTCGTTCCGCCCAGTCTCGGGCGATCGGGAGCAGGCGAGGGTAGAAGGCTTCGCGCAGCTCTTCCACCAGCTTCGGGAACGGGCTCCGAAAGTAGCGGTACGCGCCGGACCCGAATCGATACCGGGCCATGTCGATCGTCGCCCGGAAGTGCCCCGCCTCGTCATACAGTCCGGAGATGCTCGTGCATTCGGCCTGGGTCAAAATCTGTTGCGTCTGCGCGCACCCGTAGTCGTTGACATGCTCGACGAGTCCCCGCCAATTGAGCTGGCCCACTCGGGTGGTGGGGTCCGCCAGCAAGTTCACTCCGTTGGGCGGCCACGCCGCAACACTCGTGCTCACTCCGTCGTGCGTCCACGCCGCGACGCTCATGCTGCTGCCTCCAGGGTGAGTCGGGCCTTCTTGGCGTTGGCCTCGCTGACGTACTGGCCGAACGGTGGAAGTCCCACACCAGGAAAACACCGGGGCGCCGCGAAACGTGAGGTCGTCGCGTCGCGAGTCTGGATCCCAAATGCGGCCACCGCGCGCTGCAACGAGCATGGCCGCCTACACGGCGCCGCGATGGCGATTGCAGCTCACCCCGTCCCGGGCGACTCGCATCCGGGTTCGCCGTCCGCCCCAGTCGGATGGGCGGCGAACCAGGCACGGACGTGAGCACGCAGCGTGTTCCAGGCGTCGTCAACCTGGGCCAGCTCCTCGTCGGTGAGGTCGCGGTAGAGCTTGTCGAAGCGGGGCACGGTCAGCAGGCCGGCCATCCAGAAGCCGCCGGCTATCTCGGCCGGATCGTACGCCTCGACCAGCCGGCCGAGCCGCCCCTCGGCCTCCCAGCACCCGAGCAGCCGCCCGCCCTCGGCCACGGCCACCGCCTCGCGCCAGACCACGTCGCGATCCGCGCCGGCCCGTCCGCGCATCAGCCCGAGCAGGTGATCTGCGCGGTCGGCGTCGGTGGCGCCCGCGCCGGCCGCCCGCCGCGTCCGCACGCTCGTCCAGGCGTCCCCGAGGGCCGGGACGTGCGCGCCGCCGTCGCTCGCGATGACGGCATGCGGCGCGCGCTCGGACCACGCGACCGCCTTCTCGGCGGCCACCGCGCGGTGCGTCCCGGCCGTCTCCGGCGCGTCGAAATCGAGGCCGATCTCGTCCGGTGTCACGAGCAGCACGGCGAGGCCATCCAGCAGCCAGCGCAGCTTCGCCTGCTTTGCCGGATTGCCCGTCGCGAGCAGCACCGTCCGCATGGAACCTCGGCATCGTCTCCCCCTCTCCCGCGTCACGGAGAGGGGGCGGGGGGGTGAGGGCCTACCGGACGCGGACGAACTTCTGGAATGAGTGACAGTCGGCCGGCACCGCGCCGCGGCTCACCCCGAACGTGTAGGTGACCTCGCCAACGTACAGGTCGCCCCGCGAGTCTACCCACAGCCCGTGCGGCGCGCACAGATTCCCCACCGCGCACGGGTCGCTCTCCGTCGCGAACCGGCCGACCATCTTCCCGCGGTCGTCGAGGATGCTCACCCGCGCGTACCGCTCGGACGTGATCTCGCCGTTGCGGAACGAGCGCTGGCCCGGTCGCCACCACAGCTCGCTGACGTACACCAGTCCGTCGGCGCCCGAGTACAGCGCGGTCGGCCGCTGCACGTCGGTCCACTCCTCGACGTACTCGCCATCCGGGGTGAACACTTGGATGCGGTCATTCTCGCGGTCCGCGACCAGTACCCGGCCGTCGCCGAGCACCCAGATGCCGTGCGGCAGCATGAACTGGCCTTGTCCCGTGCCCGGCTCTCCCCACGACTGGAGCAGCGTGCCGTCGGCCGCGAAGCGATGGACCCGACAGTTGCCGTAGCCATCCGAGACGTACAGCTCGCCGTTGGGCGCGACCGCGAGATTGGTGGGGCGGTTGAACGGCGGTCCGGCCTGCGCGACCGTCGCGACGTTGCTGCCGTCGTAGCCCGTGTCGGACGGTGTGTCCTGCGTGCCGAACGTGAGCAGCAGTTTCCCGTCGGTGGTGAACTTCTTGATGACGTGGCCGCCGTCATCGACGCAGTAGACGCTGTCGTCCGGACCGATCGTGATCCCGTGCGGGCGCGGCGAGAACTGCCCCTCGCCCCATGCCCCGACGAACGTGCCGTCCCGCTCGTAGACGACGACCGGCGCATGATCCGCGCGGCAGTAGAGGTAGACGCGATCCTTCGAGTCGGTCGCCACGCCCGCCACGTCGCGATGCTCCCAGCCGGCCGGAAGCTGCTCCCAGCCCTCCGCCACCTCGTACCGAAAGTCGCCGCTCCCCACCGTCACCATGCTGTTGCCTCCCTGCATCGCGGCCTCGCCCACCGGCAGCGGACCGCCGGGGGAAGGGTAGTCCAGCGGCCGACCGGGCGCCAGCGGAGCCCCTCCCCATTTCGCCGCCCGCGCCGTCGCCCGCCCATACTTCACGCGGAGGTACCAGCATGGAGCCCCAGCGCATCGTGGACGGCATCTACCTGCTTCCTTTTGAGATCGGGCAGGTGTACCTCTGGGAGTGGGCCGAGAATCTCACCGTCATCGACACCGGCATGGCCGGCTCGGCCGACGCGATCCTGGCCGCCATCGAGTCGATCGGGCGCCGCCCCGAGGACGTGCGCGAGATCGTGCTCACCCACTCCCACGTCGATCATCGCGGCGGGGCGCCTGAGCTCGCGCGGCGGACCGGCGCCACGGTGATCGCCCATCGCGCGGACGCGCCGGTCATCGAAGGCCGCGCGCCCGAGCCTCCGCCACTCCTCATGGACTTCGAGCGGCCGATCTTCGAGACGGTCATGCCGAAAGTCCTTCCGGCCAAACCGGTTCGGGTCGATCGCGAGGTCGATGACGGCGACGCGCTCGCGGGCGGGGCCACGGTCGTCGGCGTGCCCGGCCACACGGCGGGCAGCATCGCCATCCACATCCCCGCGCTCCGGGCGCTGTTCAGCGGCGACACGCTCGCGAACGTCGGAACCCTGATGCTCGGCGTGTTCAACGTCGATCGCGCCGAAGCGATCCGGTCGGCAAAGAAGCAGGCCGAGCTCGACGTCGACGTGGCGTGCTTCGGCCACGGCGACCCGATCGTCGGCGGCGCGGGGCTGCGCCTGCGCGCCCTCGCCGCGAGCCTCTGACCGCGCACGACGTCCAGGCATGCCACGAACGGACGCGGCGGGCGGAGGTGACACAACCGGCGACGCGGCACGCGTCGGGCGACGCGCGGTGAAGCGGCAGAGCGGCCCGGTCGTCGCCGGGCTCGCGCTCGCCGGGCTCGCGCTCGCCGGGCTCGCGCTCGCCGGGCTCGCGCTCCGCTGGCGCGAGCTCCGCGCGATCCGCTCGGACGGGAAGCGAGCCGAAGGCACGCCGATCTCCTTCGGGATGTGGGTGGTCGCCGATCCGGACGCGGCGGTCGGTCGGGCGACGCGGGCGGGCAGCGACGACGGCGCCGCGAGCGTGCCGTACTTCGGCCTGGTCTGGCCGGCGGCCAAATCGCTCGTGGCGAAGATCCTGACCGGCCCACGCCTCGACGGGGCGCGCGTGCTCGACCTCGGGTGCGGGCTGGGCGCGTGCGGGCTCGCCTCCGCTCGACTCGGGGCGCGGGTGACGTTCTTCGACCGCGAGCCGCGAGCGATCGAGATCGTCGAGGCGAGCGCCCGCGCTCCGGAGTGGCGGGCCGAGACGTTCGAGTACGTCGTCGGCGACTGGCGGATGCCGCCGCCGCTCGAGCCGTTCGACCTGATCCTCGCAGCGGACGTGCTCTACGACCGGCATGCCGGCTCGGCCGTCGCCGCGTTCCTGGTCGGCCATCTGCGGCCGGGCGCCGAGGCCTGGCTCGCGGATCCGGGCCGTGTCCAGGCCGAGCGTTTCCCGACCGTTGCCCGAGACGCCGGGCTCGAGCTCACGGGCACGGAGCGTCTGCCTAGCCGGGCGGAGCAGCCCGACGTCGGGCTGCTCCGCCTACGACGTCCCCTCGCCTGAACGACGTGCGGTCCGAGCGTGTCCGATTCGTTCAAGACGCGGCGGGCGCAAACGGGTACGGTAGGGGCATGAGCGAGCACGACCTCCGCGCGTTGCCCAACATCGGCCCGAAGATCGCCCGCAAACTGGTCCGGCTCGGCATCGAGAGCGTCGAGGATCTGCGCGGCCAGGACCCGGCCCGCCTGTTCGAGCGGCTGTGCGACCTGGACGGCCGTCGCCATGACCCCTGCCTCCTCGACACGTTCGTCGCCGCAGTCGATTTCGCCAGAGGGGCGCCCGCCCGGCCCTGGTGGTACTACAGCCGCCTGCGCAAGGCCGGGACGCCCGCGTCAGACAGCGCCCGCGAAATGGTGACGGGAGCGCCATCCACAGGTATGCCATCCTGAGGTAGCCGGAGCCTGCCCAAGAGCCCGTCCTGAGCGTAGCGAAGGAATCTCGTCCCCAACGTGCATACGACCCATACGAACGGAGGCATCCAGATGCGCGCACGCCTCGGTGTCATCGGCATCGTCGTCCAGGATATGGCGCGGTCGCTCGCGTTCTATCGCCAGCTCGGCCTGGATCTGCCGCCCGATGCCGACGGGCAGCCCCACGTCGAGACGCTCCTCGCGGGCGGCCTGCGCCTGGCCTGGGACACGATCGACACGATCCGCTCGTACGACCCCGAGTGGGAGCCCGCACACGGAGGGCACCGCATCGCGCTCTCTTTCGTGCTCGACACCCCCGCCGAGGTCGATGCCGCCTACGAGACGCTCGTGTCGCTCGGCTACGCCGGCCACATGCAGCCCTGGGACGCATTCTGGGGCCAGCGCTACGCCATCCTGCACGACCCCGACGGCAACGCCGTCGACCTCTTCGCTCCTGCCGCCGGCGCCTGACCCCCGCTACGCCGTCACTCGCCCCGAGGCGCCGCCGGCCGCGAGTCGGTCAGGATTGACAGGATCGACCCCCGAGAATCCCGTTCATCCCGTCAATCCTGTCGAAAAAAGGTCTGTCGAAAAATGGGGCCACGATCAGTCGGCGTACTCCGCGAGCAGCGCCGCCGGAGGCAGGCCCGTCAGGGCGCGCACGTCCCGCGTCAGGTGCGACTGATCGGCGTACCCGAGCTCGATCGCGGCGTCGGCCAGGCTCCGGGGCGCGCCGTCGCGTACGCGAGCCAGGAACCGCTGGAGGCGGACGATCCGGGCGAGGGTCATGGGTCCGTACCCGAGCGCGGCGCGGCACCGCCGATGCAGCTGCCGCTCGCTCAGCCCCACGTGGTTTGCCAAGTGATTGACGCGGAACGACGCGCTCCCGCCCGCCTGCCGCACCGACGCCGCGACGTGCTGCACGACCGGATCGAGTGGCGTGGCCTCGCGCAGGTGGCGGCGCACTGCAGCGCGCAGCACGTCGGTCGCCGCCTCCACCGACGCGGCGGCTTCGAGACGGCCGACCAGCTCGCGGGCGGGGCGCCCCCAGACCGCCGCCGCGTCCGGCCGGTCGTTCACCAGCTCGGTTGCGGGGACGCCGAGGATCGCGGTGGCCGCGCCAGATCGAAAGCGCAGGCCGGCGATCTCGGCGCCGGCCGGCTCGCGCGAGATCCAGGGCGTCGTGTCCGGCCCCGCGATCCGCAGCTCGCCGCGCTTCCAGATGAGATCGATGCAGCCGTCCGGCACGATCCGCACCGGCCGCGCCGCCTCGGCCTCCCCGATCCGCCGGTACCAGCTACAGGCTACATGCGCGGCCAGGTCGGCCGCGACGGCCTGCTCGCGGTACACGCCGTCACGCACGAGTGCGCGTCATCCGGCTATGCATCATCACGGCCGATGATGCCGACCTCGGCCATGCGGGAGTACGCATCGACCGAGAACGGACGCTCGCGTGACTGCACCACCACTGCCGTCCCTCCATGTGCATTGTACGCTCCCCTCACGACCTCCGATGGCGGGCCAGGAATTGCGCCAACGCGCGGCGTGCGAGTTCCCCGCCGGCGCGGGGCTCGCACGCGGGGGCGGTACTCACGGACCGGGCCCAGGCTCCGCGCGGACGCCGTACAATTGGGGCCAGAGCACGCGCGATCGTCGGAGGTCGCGGCCAGCAGGGAGGGATCGATGTCGGCAGACGAGGGCACCAGCAGGCAGCCGTTCGGCGCATCGCCGTGGGACATCGATCTCGACGGGCGCACCTGGACAGTCGATGAGTGGTACGCGCGCGGGGAGAACCTCTCGGAAAAGTTCGAGCTGATCGACGGCCGCATGTTCTGGAGCCAGGAAGAGCGGCTCGCGCTGCTGGCCGCCCTCCTCGAGCAAGTCGGGCTGACCGAGGCCGTCCGCCTGGCGCCGCGCGAGCGCTGGCTCGCCGCCCTCGACGGCGCCACCCCCTAGCCCTCAGCGAAGAATGCCGTCACCGTAACGGACCTTCGCCGCCCAGGCGCAGCCGCAAGGCGTCGAGCCGTCGCCCGACCTCGTCAGGCTCGTAGCGGAGCCAGCCGGTGGGGCTCGCGCGCACTTCGAGCCAGGTCTCCTCCACTTGATCCCACCCAACCTCCGCCGATTGGACGAGGCTCTCGATATCCGCAAGATCCTGTTCGAAACCCCTGGCCGCCTTCGCGATGACGACGCTGGGGAGATGGTAGTAGTAGACGCTCACGCTACCGAACTGCCCGACATATCGCGAGCGACCGAGCGCCGAGGCAGGAATGGGCAAGAAGTCGGCCGGGCTGGCCGGTTCGACGTTCACGTCGAGCTCGTCCTTCAGGCTCCGAATCGCCTGCTCCAGTTCATCGAGCGCCGCCGGCTCGTCGGCGTCCGCGACGTAGTCGATGTCGAGCGTCGCACCGCGCAGGCCCAGGTCGATCAGGACGACGCCTCCCACGAGATAGAAGCGGACGGGACGGCGCATCCGCCGCCCGAGCGCGCGCAGGAATCGTCGCAGGCTCGCTCGGTCAGCCCGCGAGCGCACCGTGGCCCCATCCCCGCCGGCGGATCTCGCCGAGGAACAGGTCGAGGAGGCTACGGTACGTGCCCCACGCATCGTACCCGTACAACTCCTGCTCCTGCCCCGCGAGGACGAACAGCGCCGCGCGGCCGAACTCGACATCGAGCGCGGGGAGGCCAAGCTCGTCGAGGTAGGCCGGCGGGATGAGCGGCCGCGACCCGAGGTGCGACGCGATGCGGCTGCGCGCCATGCGCTGCATCGCGGAGGCGGCGACGTAGCGTCGCATCGCGCGGTCGCGCGTCGCGCCCGCGAGCACGCTGATCGCCGCGCGGGCCTCTCCGGCGAGACCCGGATGCGTCACGAGCAGCATGATGGCTGCCTGCTGCAAGCGCGCGTCGTCTGACTCGAAAAGCCGCTCGAACAGCGCCCGGTCCGTGCTCGGCACCCCAGCCTGTCGCGCCCGTGCAGGCGCGACGTGGACGATGCCGCGACGATTCAGGGCCGTAGCAAGGCTGTCCCATTCGGCCACGTGATTGGAGCCTTGCACATCGGAACCTTGCGCAGAGGGGGCGCGTCGCGGCTTGCGCTCGTCATGCCCGATATACTTGCTTGCCGCCATGTTGATTCCGACCTCTGGCCGTCTGACCGCCTCTCCGGCACGCTCCTCGAAGCTCGTGAGGGCAGCGTCATGCTAGTCTACCGGTCGGAGCGGCGCTGGTACTGGATCGCCTCGGCCAGGTGGGCCGGCCCGATCCGCTCCGCCTCGGCCAGGTCCGCGACCGTCCGCGCCACCTTCAGCACCCGGTGGTACGCCCGCGCCG
>Ga0136611_10001790_pt1 | contig 14891 bp, 9 predicted proteins | sample AntDrymUQ2232306_2_FD_106645 | JGI IMG/M metagenome (GOLD analysis project Ga0136611, IMG submission 106645) | Polar desert sand microbial communities from Dry Valleys, Antarctica - metaG UQ223 (23.06) | ecosystem: Environmental > Terrestrial > Soil > Desert | place: Antarctica: Dry Valley...
CGGCGACACATTGCAATGGTTCTACCGAGCAATCGCTGATAACTTCACCTGCTCCAACGGTCGAAAGTCCCCTCTTTATTTGCGTCGTAGTGAGCATGGGCTGGCTATTAGAATTGGCGATGGCTGGAAAGTGTACCGCCGTGGCGAGCAGATTGAGTTTTGGCGCGACGCGATGGCTGCCTATCCAGAGCTGGCTGATTCAAATTGGTCAACCAAGCGCACGCAGGCAATCTGGGATTACTTTCAGGTCTACGCCCCAGAGATTATGTTTGACAACCGCCGCTATTTTGAGATGGGGAACTGTATTTTGGACGGCTATACGGGCGACTTAAATTCTGAGGACGAGCGATTTCTTTTGCACCCGACAACCCGTGCGTCTAAATTGAAATACGAGCCGCAGGAAAAACCGAGCGTCGCTTGGCAGAAGTGGTACGACACAATGGACGACTATCAACGCACCGTGCGCGACTGGTCGGTGGGTTCGGCAATCGTCGGCAACCACGGGCTGCTGTTTACCTTTGGTCAATCCCGAACGGGCAAATCGACGCTGGCTGAAGGGCTGGCGGAAGTGCTCGGTTCTGGCGCTGGCGTGTTTTCACTCAGCCGAAACTGGGGCAGATTCTACACTCAGCACATGGACAACACCACTTACCTCTACGATGCCGATGCAAAGGGGGCTAAAAACCAGAACAACGAGAATTACGGCACGCTGCACTTGATGGCATCGGGCGACCCGATTCAGGTCGAGGTGAAGGGCTCGGAGATTTACCAGACGACGAATTACGGGTTTATCGAGGTGATTTCCAACAGCCCATCCACTATGTCATTTGAACAATCGCTGGTTGACCGTGTGCGATTCTGCCTTTACACCTATATCGAGCCGCGAGCCGACGGTGGTCAAATGAAGCGGATGATTCTATCCGACAAACAGGCGTGGCTCAATTACGCGGTTGGCTGTGCCATCAAACTTGCCAAGGGAGAGGTGCAACGTCCGAAGATTGACGAGTACCAAATGTACGGCTGGGTGCTCTGGTTGCAGGAAGCCAATAGTTATGGCAAAATGTGTGTAGAAGAGGGTCGGGTTTTGACCTACTCCGAATACAAATTTGCATACGAGGGGTCGGCACGATTTATGCTCACAAAAGAAACAATCGAAGAAATGCGCGCAGGGTTCAACGAACTTAACCGACAGTATGGTGGGAATTTCCTCGCAACCGACTGGTCAGAGTACGGCGAGAAATTAAAGGATAAGTATTATGGAACAAACGAAGAAGCTCCAAAACTCTTTTAATGACTTCTTGCCACTCAAGTACCGTGATTTTCGGTTGGGCGCTCATAGGCTATCGTCGAATCAGGCGGTAGTCGCTGAACTGCTCCGAATTTGCTGTGAAGAGGATGATGTCAAAGCAATCCAAATGGCGTTCGAGCGTGTGCTGGGCAAACCCGAAAAAGTAATAGTGATAAAGCGTACACTCGTTCGCACGGTCTATATTGATGCCCGAACCAAGCAAATCGCCGCTGAAGTGGACGACCGCGTGATGGATGAATTTGTGCCGCCAACGATTACTGAAGCTATGGTCGTCATTAACGAGAACAACGCTCCAGGTATCTTGCTCCGCAAGATGGTGGACAAAATCGGCGAAAAAGAGCGCGAGTATTCCTATAAAGTCTTGGACGACAAAGATAAATTCACGGTCGCCGAAGTGATGGCTGCCAACTTATACGGCATCGCTATGCGCGGCGCGAACCTCGGGGCTATTCGCCTTCTCTTTGATTACCTCGACGGTGCGGTGGCTGACGTGATTCGGCTCGACGGGCTCGACACTATTCTGCTGGAAAACTACGCCGACCTTGCACCGTTTGAAGCTGTGCAGGATGAGAACGGTATGTGGTACGTTGAGTCCGAGGGCGTGAAGTAATGAGTATCTTCACCATCGGCGCTGGGATAGTTCTCCGCTCCTACCAAAAAGCGGTGATGAAGGCTTTCGACAACGGTGTACGGTTTATCGTGCTCTGTTGGTCGCGTCGCGCTGGAAAGTCCCTATTCGCTTGGAATCTTCTAATCAGAGAGGCGGTTCGCAAACCAGGTACATACTGGTATTGTTTTGATAACTACTCCACGGCTTACAACGACATTTGGATAGCCATGACCTCGAAGGGAATAAAATTCCTGGACATGATTCCTGCCGACATGGTGGTGCGTATGAACTCCGCCAAGATGGAGATTGAGCTCACCAACGGGTCGGTTATTAAGCTCGTCGGTATTAACAAAGCCGACAAACTGGTGGGTACTGGTTTGATGGGTGTGGTCTTCGATGAGTACGCCGTATTGAACCCAGCTTCGATTGAATTTATCACAGCCATGCTCGGTGAAACTGGCGGCTGGCGCATTATGATTTCTACTCCCCGTGGCAAGAACCATTTCTACGAGGAATACAATTTCGCTTTGGCGCACCCTGAATTTGCCTACGTCTCTACGATGAACTGTTCGATGCCAGAAGTCGCTCAGTACATGGCGAAGGGATTCCTCGAACAAGAGCGGCTGAAGATTATCAGCAAGTACGGCAACGACGCGCTCTACCAGCAGGAGTATATGACCAGCTGGATTTCTCCGAACTCTGGTTCTGTGTTTGGTGCACTCGCCAAAATTATGAAAGAAGAAGGTCGCCTGACTCCTTGTGTCGGAAATCTCGAGCAGCCGTTCTACACCGCATGGGACTTAGGTAACGCCGACTATACCTCTATCGTTTTATTCCAAGTGGACGACAACGGTTTTCCAACTGTGCTCGACCATATTGAAAACCGCAACGAGGATGTCGATTGGTACTACGGCGAAATGGTCGAACGCGGCTGGCAGGTGCACACTCACTTCTTGCCGCATGATGCCGCGCACCGCAAGGGGGCTCGCAACGAAAGCTATACCCGAGCGTTATTCAATCTGGGCATCACCAACACTATCGTGCTAGGTAAACCAAACCGTGTCGAGGACAAATTGAACTTCCTCCGCCGCATCTTTGTTGGTATGAAAATCGACGAGGGGCTGGAGCGCATTGTGACTTGTTTGGACAAACTCGAGTATGAGTGGAATGAAAAGTCCCACATCTGGTCGAGCAAACCAACTCACGTCGGTGGCTACTCCGATACCGTGGACTCACTTTGTTACATGGGGCAGGCTATTCAGAAATACCGCATCACTGCCAAGAATGGTTTCTTGACTGCTCACATCAAAGACCCGAATGTAGTTCCCGATACCAAGGAAGCTAAAGCCGACCGATTCCAGAAAATGATGATGGAAGAGCTGACGTTAGGAGGTAAAAAACAAAACGGAAACAACAACATTTCAATGTTTATATAAATGTAGTACAATCATAAGTAACATCAAAATACTCGCCAAAAACAACGGTGCGAAAATCTAAATATCTAAGAGAGGGTAAATAAAAATGGGAGACATAATCAATGAAGAACAACCAACCATCGAACCAGGCGCAGCAGGAGCTCCCGAAGGAGCAGTCGCCACAGAACCAAGCCACGACGAAATCGCCGAGCTTTATGCAGCGACTGGAGTCAAAGCTCCCGTCCCCACTGGCAAATCTAAAGGACGACCTTCGTCCTCTAATATTCGAGCTAAAGTCGATGCCAAAAAGGGAACAGGAAATTCCGATTCTGGGTCAGAAAAAGACGATGACAACAAAGGTCAGCGGAAAAATGCACCTAACGCAGACGATGATGACAATTCAGGAAATAAGGCTGACGCGAAGAGCGCGAAAAACGGCAAGGATGCTGGACAAGTACAAGACGAATCAGGCGATGCTGACAAGGGAGTTCGCGACGCTAAATCCCGAGGCGAAGGAGATTCTGAGCGCGGAGGCAAAGACGGTTCTGAGCAGCGAGCTGAACGAACTGGACAAGAAGAACACGACGAGGGAGCAGCGTCGGAAGCGTCGGACGATGATGAAGAAAATATTAAAAGACCAGGAAAATCCAACCCAGAAGTAGAGCGCCGATTCCAGCAACTAACTGCTGAACGACGTGAAGCTGTTGAGCGTGCCGAAAAACTTGAGCAACAATTGCGCGAAAAAGAACGGTCAGCCCAGCAGACAAAGGTTTCTCAAGAAGACCCTGAATATACTATCGACGATTTCCGCCGCGTCCGTGACGAAGACGGTAATGTTATTGACCTTGATGAAGACCGTGCCGAACTTGCTTGGCGGCGTTGGAAGGAAGGTTTTGAAGGACGCGGCGCTGAACGTGAAGCCAAAGAGAACTACGCCACTCGAGTGCAGGAGCAATCTGACGAAACAGCTCGTGAATTGATGGCTAGTTCCGTTAAAGCCTACGACTCTCTAGCTAATTTGATGGACGAATATCCAGAGCTTGTTAGCACAAGCGGCAAATTCGACGCAGACTTTGCAGCTGACGCGCTGCCAATTATCCAAGAGTCGATTGAATATTTGCCTGGCACTGAGCCTGGCAACCCCGAAGATAGACTCCCAATTATCGTTGGTTTACGCATCGACCCGAAGAAGATTTTGAACGCAATGAAGGGGATAAGTAACAAGAAACGCAACTTGCCTCTGAACGGCGTAAATGATAATGTAGAGTCAAGGTCTAATGTGAATGTGCCTCGCAGCCGTTCATCAGACCCGACTGTCAACGCAGCTAACGACCTCTACAAAGAGCTCGGCATTGATAAGCGGATTTAACATAAAAATAAGGAGAAAAAAATTATGGCAAATCGAGATGAACTGAACAAAGAAGCATTAGAAGCAGGAGTTAAAAACCCTGAAGGCTACGAAACTAAAGCAGACTTACAAGCTGCTATTGAATCTACATCGAACGAATCAGAGACTACTCCAGCTGAACAAGCTGCTGAAGATGTTGAAAAATCAGGCGTTCAAGGCGTATCTGAAGGTTCAACTGCAAGGGATGGTGACGGCTCTGAGCCTGACGCTGTATCTGAAGGTGCTAACGACGAAGACCAAACTGTTGCAGTCCAAGCTGACGGTGTTGATGGCGTTGACCGCGACCACACTCCAGCTGGCACAACTGACGAGGCTAACCAAGGTGAAGCAGCAGAACGATTGCAGCCACCAGTTGCCGCTAATGGTTTGAGTGCTGAAGCAAGCGATGAGGCTTACGACGCTAATACCCGAGTAAATCCACTCGCCACTGCCATCGAAGTCAAGGAAGCTGAACTCGAAGACAACGCTGAAAAAGTTGCAACTCGACTCGACGAAGCTAAAGTCGCTGACACTGACCTCGGGAGCTCTGAAGAAGAAGCTGCAGCTGCTCGCGCTGGTGTCCAATCAGAGCTCTTGGAAAACCCAAAGCAGAACCGCGAGCCGAAGAATGAATTTGAAGTATCTAACCAAAAAGTAACTGAAGAAGAGCGCCAAGCCGCGCAGGAAGTATCTGATATGACGACAAAAGCCCGTGAAGACGAATCACCAACCCCAGCTGAATCAGCTGCTACCGATGCAGAACGAACTGCTGGTACAAACCAAGGCAGCGAAATTGCAACAGCAATCGCCGAAGGTTTCAAGCGCTCTAAGGACGACAGCTTCACCCTTCAAGAAGACCCAGGCATCGAACACCGTTTCACTCTTGTGAAGAACAAGCAAACTGGTGAAGTGATGATTCGTGAGAACGAAACTGGTACTCTTTCAAAAATCCAGCTCTTGAGCTTGGAAGAAAAAGAAGCCGACGTTCAGACAACTGAAGTAGAAGAATTATAGTATAATTTCTTCATCGGGGTTTCGTTGTTTTCCCCGAGCAAACCAACCCCCTGCAACTAAATCTCGCAGGGGGTTTTTGCTGTTGACATTATGAGGATTATTACAGTACAATCAAGGTAGCTTAATGCTTATTAGTTGAGAAATGATGTAGAGGTATTCGTCCCCTTCAGCGAAATAAAGCAGATAGCACTCGATGTAATCGTGTGTCATCAACACAAACACTATTAAAAATTAGTCCTATAAGGGGAAAAAATCATGGCTATTACACCTTCCGAGATTTACAGCCCCGTCATCGACCAACCTTTCGACGACGCGAGCTACACAAAGGAACTTGAAGGTAACTCCAAAGAAATCAAGTTCGAAAAAGGTTCAAAGACTGTTAAAGTTCGCACCGTAGTTACTGCTGGTGCAGTCACAACTCACGACGCGACTCAAACTTTCAGTACGCAAATCGCTGGTATCACAAATGTTGATTCAACCATCAACACCTACACGCTTGACCAGCAAAAAGACATCAAGCAGTTCCTTGACCGCACAGTTATTGCAACGAACAACAGCATCACCGAAGGTGGAAAAGTCCTTCACGCTATTGTTGCCGAGCAGCTCGTACCACTAATCGACGCTTACCGTCTAGCCGTCCTTGCAGCTATTGCAGTTGTTACGACTCAGGCTTTCGTTAAAACCGCTGATGGTTTCGCTGACTTATTGAAGCTCCGTGCTTACCTAGTCAACGCTCGAACTTTCAAAGACGCGATTGTGTACGTCGGTACTACCACTTCATCTAACATCATGACAAGCGCCAAATTCATGCCGTTCACAGCTGGTATGGAAAAGAGCATCCGTGAAGGTGACGTTGGTATGTTCCTCGGAATGAAGGTTAAAGAAGTTCCTGCTGACATCCTACCTGCTAACACACTTGCAATTGGTGTCAGTCCACACATCGTTTCAGCTCCACGTTTCCTCGACGACTCAAAAGTTGGCGAGAGCGCAGCTGCCTTCGGTTCACTATTGCTCTGTCTGTACATGTACACTTGCGTGGTTTCAACACCAAAGCGCAAGGGTATCGCTACAATCATCAACAGCTAGTCACTGCCCTCCGACTACAAAGAGCCCTGTCTATACGGGGCTCTTTTTGTTATACTAAATTTATAATCCAACAAAAGGAAAAACAAAAAACATGGCGTTAATCAACTGGGACGACGAAGAACAAAAAAAGAAGGACGAGCTTTTTGGTGCGACCCCCGTCAAACAAGTCGCCTCTGTTCAAGATGGTGCGTGGCAGCCAGCTCCTAGCGGCGCGGATTCAGCCGTTGCGACCGATGATATAACCCAAGGCGGCATATTCGGGCAGCAGCCAGCTCAAGCTCCACAGCAACAAGTCCAGGAAAATTACCTAGTCTCTGACGACAAAGCTCAAGTTGACCAGTCGAAAGCGCAACGTGACGCTGAGATTCAAACTGCTCGCGAGCAGGACGCAGCTCGCCAGCGTGCCGAAGCAGCCGCAGTCATCTCTCGGCAGTTCCGTGAAGGTGAGGCTCGAACCCAACAAGGCGAGCGAGTTGACGTTGACGCAATCAAAAAAGACCAGGGTTGGAAGAAATACTACGACAAAGAGTTTAAGCGTGAAAAAGATGGGCTCGACTTTTGGGGTCGTCTTATGGACGGTGGAGCTGCTTCACGCCGCGCCGAAAACTCAGCCCGTGGCAAACAGGTTAGTGAATTGTTACTGAGAGCCTATGATGATAACGGGAATGTCCTCAACTCAAACGCAGCAAGAGAAGCTAAGAAATTCGCAGCATATAACTCCGTACTCGCACAAGACAACTCAACTCGAGGCAGAGCTGCTGGCGAAGCGATTGGCGCTTTCGACAGGAAGGATTCTGGTTTCTTAGGTAGGCTCAACGATACCGTGAACGCTATGCGTCAAATGAGTGTTTACGACTCTCTGGGCGGTGTCGATAATAAGCACAAAACTGGCGCTGATGATTTGTTTCGTTTTGGTGGTAATGTCATCCAAGGCATTGGGACTGCCCTGCCTGTTGGTGGAAAAGCTGTTTATGAAGGTGCTGTCGGCAAGGGCACGGATTACTCGACTGGCTTTGAAAAAGACCTAGACGGCGGCGAACGAGCTGGTCGTGTTGGTTCTGGTGCGATAGATGTTGTCGGTACGTTCTTTGGTGGTAGTGGTCAACTTGTCAAATCACTTGGCGCTAAAGCGGCTAAAGGCGTGGCAACACAAACCGAGAAGACCTTACTCAAAAAATTAGTCAGCCAACACTTGATTCCATCCCTTGTGGAAGGTGGCGAGGCAGGAGCTCAAGCCGCTGCTGAATACTTCGGTAATGACGGGACTCTGCTCGATGAGAACGGCGACATTGATATGGAAAGAGTTGGCGAGTTTCTAGCTCAGACTGGTCAATCAGCTGCTATGGGTGTTGCTGCTGGTGGCGTGTTCACTGGTACTGCCGCAGGAGTCAACCGCTTCAAGAATCGTGGTGGTGGTTCAAACGCTGGGGCTGTTTCTGAGAAATTGCCAGAAGTTGAGTACACTCCAGTAGAGGATGCCAACGTCAGCTTTGAGCCTGGAGTAAATGATAGTTTAACTCCAGCTACACAGCCAAATGTTGCTGATGGCATGGCTATTCCCGAGAACGTCACCCCAGCTGGTGACGGTAATATTACGCTTGAAAATATCAGACCTGAACCTGTAACTCCTGCTCCGACGATAACAAGAGACAGCGTTGTACCTGCTGCTGACGGTGTGGTTACGCCAATTTCCACTGACGTGACACCTGCTGAACAGAGCAGTGCTGATACCTACCAAGAAGCCGCCCAAAGTGACATACCAGTTGTTCGTCAGACGGCAAATGAAATGCTTACAGATAGGGGTGTTACGCCTGTTGCTGAAGGTGTAGCTCAAGCTCCGCAAGTAGTCCCATTCCGCGACCAGAACTTGCCAGTCATAAAGAACGAGGAAGCAGCAGCTCTTCGTGAATCTCGTGCTGGCAAAAGCCAGGCTGAAGAAGCTGCCATCAACCAAGGACTACAACAACTCGAGAATACCACGCCGAGATACAAGACTGAATCTGTAAAAGAATCTAACCTAGCCGAAGACATTAGCATCCAAGAACTTGACCGCTCACTTACAACTATCAGGCAGCGCCGCGAGCAACTCATTGCCGATGGACGCTCAGAGAATTATCACATGGTCAAAAATCTCGACCAAGCCGCCGACGCTATAATTAAGCAACAAGAAGACATCGCTAACGGGGTCAGGAACACTTCGACTGTTGATGGTGAAAACACTCGATTGTTTGGTGAAAATGCACAAGACGTTGGTTACACCGACAGCATTAGGACTGAAGGTGGCAAACGAGCTGTCGGCGTGACTCAAGATGGTGCTGGCGAATCAAGCATTATCATCGACCGAAACGCTAAAAATGCGGAAGCAGTATTCCACCACGAGGCGGTTCACAAGACGCTGAACGACTTCGCGACACCTGAAAATCGTGCCAATGTTGTTGATAGCTACCGAAAGCACCACGGCATTGATGAGAAAATGGGCAACGACCAGATTGAAGAATTACTCTCTGACGACTTTGCTAAGTTCGTTTCAAACAAGCGTACCAAAGATGCTGCTGGCAACCCTCGTGAGGGTATGGACTTGCCAGCGAAGGTACTCGACTACTTCGAGGAAGCCTGGCAGCGCATTAAAGATACCTACGCTTCACTAAAAGCTAACGGTACGCTGACTCCAGAGTTCCAAAAACTTTACAACGATTTGAATAACGGCAAATATGTTGATGCTCGAGCTATAAACAAAGCAATCGACCCACGCATCCCGAACCGCTATATGGTGGCAGGCGCAAATGCTAAGAACTTCGACGCAGACAATAAGAACGTCATCCCAGAGCCATTCGAGAACAACCTTCCAAACGACATGATGCCGAACGCTCCAACTCGTTCTGCCCAGCCAGTCCCACGCAAGCCACGTCCTACGGTTACGCCAGAGCAGGAAGCTATTGACGACTTTGCTGACCGTGTGTTCACTAATACTGACCTTCACAAAGATTTCAAGACACGGCTTGCTCGTGCTCTCGGTATGACACATGACAAAGATTTGCCAGTTGAAGAGCTGCTTGCTACCAGTAAATTGAGCAAGGGAGAAAAAGCGACTATCACCAAGAAATTCGGTGAGCTTGAGGCTGTCGCTAACGAATACAACGCGTTGATGTCGAGCCAACGAAAGGGCTATAAGAAGGGTCAAATTAGTGGCTTGAACGACGAGATGTCCCGTCAAGCCAACAGCTTGATTGATAAGTACGGTCGCATTGAGCGCGACTTAAACAGCCGTGTCCGTCGAATCCAGGGTCGCAATTCATTCGCCAACCGTGCCGCTAACGTCGCTGAGAACTTAACGGGTGCTCGTAACGCGAACGTCCTGACCAGCGTCGGTGGTATCGAGCGAAACTTAACTCAGGAACTTGGTGTCAATATCCTTGAAACGGTGATGCACCCTGTTCGTATGATGCGAAACAGCGTCAAAGCTCCAGCCGAAATCATCCGTGCCTATAAGCGTTCAGCACGAGAATTTACTAATGCTCCAAAGACAATCTCAGAGGCGTTCCCATACCTGCTCGGTAACACATACCGACTCATAATGTCACCAGTAACAGGGGTCGCCAACGTCCGTAAGTCTGTCTCTCGTGAAGTTCTAGCCGAGTCATTGCTCCGAGCTCAAGGCGAGTCACCAACCCGAGCCGACATCAAGAGGTTCGCTGGTGCGATGGGTGCTGACTCTGAAGTCGTCGCCAACAGTATGATGGGTATTATGAACGGTATGACCAGCCACGGAAAAGGTCTTGAAGTTATGCGAGCCTACCAAGATTTCATCAAAACTGGTAGTCCAGCAGCTAAAGAACGCTTCCTTGCTAACACCGAAGCTGCTTCCAACCTTGCCGCCAAGATGACTCAAGTCGCCGCCGAAAGTGAGAAGCCTGGCGTTCGTATGGGTGTCGCCTTAATGAACGTGGTCTTCCCGTTCGTTAATACAGCGACCAACTTGGCACGAACAGCCGTCACTTATAACTTGAACCCAGTAGCACGCTCCGTCAACGACGAGACACTAAAAGCCGTTCGCTCTAACCCAGCCAACGTCATGACTATTTTGAAATCACGAGCAGTCAACTACGGTGTCATGGTTGGTGTCTATGGTCTATACGAAGCAGGCGTTATTGGCTATAACGACGGCGAGGATGTCAGCAAGCCAACTGGTATTTATATCGACCGTGGCAATGGCAAGTTCTTCCCTGTCCGTGGTACTCCAGTCGAATTGCCAATTGCTGCTGTTGTGACCGCTGCTAAAATGGCGAGCGACATTGCTGACGGCAGCCCTCGCCCAGCCGCTTACTACGCAGGTATTATTGGCAAGAGCCTTCCATACGTTGATAGCGCCAACAACCTTGTTGCAGCTACCGCATCTGCCACTGATGAGTATATGAAGGGTGACGGCACTAAAGGCACTGGCGACAATGGCTACGCTGCGAAATCATACGGTGTGAGCCTCGCTAAATCTCTTGTGCCTTGGTCAAACAATGGTGCCATCCCTGCATCCAACGCAGTGCAAGGCAAGAGTACCAACGCGAAAACCGCCTACGATAAAGATATCCCTACTTGGTTTGGTCAGTCAATTCGCTCCGCTTACGACCCAGCCTTCCGTGAAAGTCTCAAGGACAGCCGCGATATGGCAGGGCGTGTTCGCACAGTTGACCAGCAAGGTGGCTTCACTATCAACAAGAACATCAACGACAGAAACACTGCGACTTACAACGCTCCAATCGTTGACTTGATTAAGTACGGTCAGAAGAATCGTCTTGGCAAATCAACGCAAGATATGTTCAACACCTATGACACTGGCAAGAACAACAACTTCAAGTCAGTCCAAGACTCGATTACCTTCCTCGACGCTGTTGATGGCACGCCAGACAACACCAAGAAGCTCGAGTCGAACGCTAAACTCACCGATCTATCGAAGCAAATGCGTGACGGTTTCTACGGCGAGACTGGCTCTGAGCTGCTAACGCTTGACGGTCAACAACTCAAATCAGATGCTTCAGTACCGAACAAAGCTGGCTCGAAAAACTCCAAGCTGCCTGTTTCAATGCAGTCGATTAAGAACGCCATTGCTCAGACTGATTTGCCGAAAGAAGAAGGCGACAAACTGTACGCTATCTCTCAGCAAAGCACTGAATTGTACAACCAAATGAAGGCGAAGAACATCAGCTATGACCAGTATGCAGCTGCCAAAGCAGAGCTCGGCAAGCAAGAAATCAGCATCCTCAGTGCCTCAGAGAGCTACGGCAAGATGGTCAATCTGTTTGACCACCTCGACGACACTGGCTTCTTCAAAGACGAGGGGCTTGGCTCAACTCGCTCTGGTCAGACCTACCTCTGGAACTCACTCAATGCGCTGCTTGGCAGCAAGGGTGCTACTCCTGCTGCAAACTACCCTAAAGACGAAAAGGGCTTCACTCCGTTTGGTCGTGGTGGCGGCAGTGGTACTGGTCGTAGTGCAACGAATAAGCCAGGCGACCGTGGCAACAAGGGTCTCGAGTGGACTCCTGTCAAAGCTCGCCAAATGGCAGGCGTTCAGGCTGGTAAATACACACCAGTTAATATAAAGGTTAAGCTTGGTAACGCAGTCAAGAAAGACAAGTCCCAAAACTACTCGGACAGGTCGTTCTAGTTGTGGTAAAATAATCGTAAGAAGGAAAAAAATAAACATGAACAACGAATTTCCACTAACAGGAGCAGACCTAGCCAAGAAACTCGACGACAGTCAAGAGTTCATGGACAAGGTGACTGCTGGATTTGCCGAACGCAACGAGCGTATTTTTTACCGTAAACCTCCAGTAAACACTAATGGTCAGATGGAATACGCCGACCTCGTGGACAACACGCTTGCTTCCTACCTCGAGAAGATGCCGAAGAACGTCGTTCAAAAGATGCCAACATTCATGACTGACGGGCACAGTAAAATCAAAGCCGAAGACATCGTATATGAATTTATTGCCGTCAAAATCCTGCTCCGTAGCGGTTCATCCAAGGGCTATGGTCTGTTGCAAAAGCAATGGATTGAGCTCCGAAGTGCCGCTACTTTTGGTGCTTGTGGTGTTTACTTGCCATTCGAGAACGACCACGGCGAGTACACCGTTGGTGAAGTTCCTATCTATTGGGGCGACCTTTACCCTGAAGCGTGGTCAACCAACCTCAACAGCGCTAACTTTATCCAGTTCCGAAATCTCCGCACTGAAGGCGACCTTGAGAAAATCCGTGACGGGCTCGATGACGAGCAAGGTACTTGGATTCCAGGCGCTATCGACGAAGTGCTGGCATACGGCACTGGTCAAAACTCAGGTAAAGAAGTCACCAATACCAAGGCATCTATGAATGGATTGCCAGACCACATGTACGAGACTTTTGTGTACACCGATGACAACTGGGTTGTCACCTGGCACTACGCATCTGAAACTATTCTCCGTGTTATCCCTAACCTCAGTGGTCGCCGCCGTGTTGTCGGTCTTTATTCCGACTATGACGGCAGCTCAATCATGGGTCGCTCACTTATCGACATGGCATACGGCGCACAACAATCTTTGACTTCATTGCTCCGAAACTTTGTCTACACATCTGACTACAACACCGACCCAGCCGCAGTGGTCAAAGGTATCTCACTCAACGAAGACAACTTCAACTTGACCAAGGGCAACCGTATGTTCTTGAACGACGAAGAGGGCAAGGTTGACCTACTTCCGATTGATACGACGACGCTGCAAAACTTCCCACAGCTCTACAGCTTGCTGAAAACGGTATTGCTTACTTCACTACCAGCATCTAGCGACAGCAGTATTTCGTCTGGCTCTGGCGACCCTACTTTTTCAAAGACCCAAGCTGGCGTAAACGACCAGTCACAGAAAGCTGACATCGAGAACAACTACTACCGCAAGAATTACGAGCAATATTTCGAGATGGTGATGGAAAACAAAATCAATATCTACCTTGCCGAAGTAAAACACATTGCTGATTTAAACGACGCTTTGCCGATGATTACCCTCGACGAAGAGTACGCAAATCTCGTCCGTGAATCTTTGAGTGAAGACCAGCAAGGCTTCATCAACGACAAGAACCAAGTTAAACTCGACCTGTCCGACAGCCGTGGCGTGAATATCACCGTCAACTTCGAGAGCACACGCGACATGGCGAAGGAAGAAGACCTCAAACGTCTCAACACATTCATGACTGGATTCTTTTGAAGCCGCTAAGTCCGACCCATCAATGGGCAAGGTCATGCGCTCTGTCATGCCACTGTTGATGGAAGAAATGACGAAGAGCTCGAACCTCGAGAACAGCTCGAAAATCTCCAAGGTTATGCAGGAGGCATTGGCTCAAGTAGCTCAAGACGAGCAAGATGCCAAGGCTCAAGCTGCCCAAGAATCACAGCAGAAGAATCAGAAAATGGACGAGGTGAAAGCTCCGACCGTCAACATCTCATTCAAAGACCTGCCGCCAGCTGGTAAAATCCAGGCGGCCGCTAAGTACGGCATCGACCTGACAGCTGAAGACGTTAGACAACTTGCTCCACCTGCCACGCCTACACAACCTAACACACCAGGAGTTGTATAATGAGTGAACCATTAGTTGTCGGCGGAGTTGAAGAATACAACTCAAGTGAAGAGCTCCAGCGAGCTCATCGTCAGACTTTTGTTGACGAGAAAAAGAAAAAAGAGGAACAGCAACACCTCAATGAAAAACAGAAAATCCACAAAGTTCTGGATAAATATATTGCTAGGCACTCGAAGACCAGCAGCGTCCGTGAAATGGCGAAGACTGGCGAGCGAACGGCTGAAGCACAGCTCGACCTGAGTGCTGACCTCGTAGAGATACTTGAAAAAATAAAAAATGAGTTGAGGTAAATCATGGCTACTGTTAAAGACATCATCGAAAAATCATACACCCGAGTCAACGGTGAATTTGAACTGCAAGTCGAAGGTAGCGATGACTTCAAGACGTACTTAAATGTTTTGAATCAGTGCATGGAAGGCTTAGCTCACACGCCATACGTCAAATGGCAAATCTTCTTTGATATGAATTATACCC
>Ga0136611_10001791_pt1 | contig 14889 bp, 15 predicted proteins | sample AntDrymUQ2232306_2_FD_106645 | JGI IMG/M metagenome (GOLD analysis project Ga0136611, IMG submission 106645) | Polar desert sand microbial communities from Dry Valleys, Antarctica - metaG UQ223 (23.06) | ecosystem: Environmental > Terrestrial > Soil > Desert | place: Antarctica: Dry Valley...
CCGGCGATCGCCGCGTCGGCCCACGCCGCGCCGCCTTCGCCCTGGTCGGCCTTGGGCAGGACGCGGGCACGGGCCAGCGCCACGGCGTACTTCGTCGTCCGGATGCGAGTTCCTCCGCGCGGGAACGGGCGGCGGGCCTCCGCTCAGCCTAACCTCACGCCAAGCAACCCGCAAACCACGCGTGACGCACCACTAGTACTTCGACACTGTTCGGCCAGGGCGCCGGTGGAGCCGCACCGCGACCATCCCGATGCTGAGCATGATCGCGTCATCGTTTATGTTCAGGACCGCGGCCTCCAACTCTAGGACACCCCCCATTGGTCTGGTCCCGAGGAAGGGAAACGTGGGGGATTGCGCAGGTCGACCCCTGCGCGCATCATAGAGATGATCAGCATCCGGCACTGACATCGGACGCTTCTGCACCGAGCAAGGAGGTGATAGCCCGTGATGATGCATTTGCGTTGTAAGGTTGGTGGGCACCGTTGGTCTTGGAGCGGCCAACCTGGTGATCCCGATTGCCGGCGTCGGTGCCTGGGTTGCGGCGAGTTGCGCCCGGCGTGGCGTTCGTCTATGTCGGCTCCGAATGGTGCGGGGGGCCAATCTAGGCGAGCCACGGCGGGGTTCGACGCCAGCGCTTGGGCATCGACGCGCCACGCCTGATCCCTGGCACGATAAGACTATAAGCGTAAACGAGCCCTCACTTGCCCCGCGAGTACATTCCAAAGCCGGGGTGATTGCCTCAATCGTCGGCCTAGAACGGGAACGACGAGAACTCGAGGACCCTCAACACGTCCCGGTCCAGCCCCTGTAGGATCTGCCCAAGATACTGGAGGCCGCCACCGCCCAGCGTCCGGTGGCTATGGCTGCTGACAATCGCGTCGGTGAGAAACCGGAGCTGCAGACCGGCGCGTATCGCTCTATCAACAAGGTCGCTGTGCTTCGAGGACGGAAAGTCCGTGTCCACCCCAAGGCCCTCGTCGAATCCGCCAAGGGTCCGGATCACCGACACCTGGATTGCGAGGTTGCCGGCGCGGGCCACGGGGCCAACCAGATTCGTCAGGCGACCGATGGTGCGTGCTTCGGCGCGGGGCTGGAGGCCGAGCGGGATGGTGCGGGCAAGACGCGCGCCGAGTGGCAGGACCCGACCGTCCGCAACGAGCAACCCGGAATCACCTGCGAATGCAGCGCGGTTCGGGCTGGTCGGCGTCGTCCTCGGTGCGCTGATCCCGACCACTGTTAATGCATAATCAGGCGACCTCCTGGGGAATGGCGAGATGATCCTACACGGGACACACGAAGGCGGCGCAGACCCGATCTTCCCGTTCGCGGGCGGTCAGGAGTCGGTCCGGTTCGACGACGCGTCGGCGCACCAGGCCAGGAACTGCACCGTGATGGTGCCAACCGGTCGCCCGTCTAGGAAGCACAGCCAGAGCGCCTCGGTCGGGTCCCCGGCGGCGTCGGCCCCCCGCAGCAGCAGGCCGAACCAGGCCAGCGCCGCGAGATCGGGGTCGCCGGCCGGGCGGGTCTGCCCGACCAGCCGCGCCGGCCCCACCGCGGTCCAGGCACGGAGGCGGGGTTGCGCGAGGCGGCTCCACCACACCTCGCTCTCGAAGCCGACCGCCCAGCCGGGCGCGGCGGCGGCCAGGGCGATCAAGCGGTCGCGGCGCCGTTTTTTTGGGCGTATGCCGGGTCGGGGCTGGTGATCCAGCGCTTGGCCCGCCGCCAGTGCACCCCCTGCCGGGCCAGGGTGGCGCGGACCGTCTCGCCGCTGACGCATTCAGCGGTCAGCCCCTCGGCGTGGCAGACCTCGGCGGCCAGCGCCTGGGTCCAGACGCTCGTCGGGTGGCCAAAGTCGGGCGAGCAAGATCTGGCAGCGGCGCAAGGTGAACGCGTCCGCAGAGCGCAGGCCGGTCGCCAGGACCCGGCGCTCCTCGTCAGTAGGCGGACGCACGACCGCCAGGGTGCGCATCCCGCACAGGGTACCCGATGCCCCAGCACGGCACTAAGAGCGACCGGCAATAGGCGTCACTTGAGCCGCCGGGTGGTGGGGCGGCCGGGCCGGCGGTAGCGGGTACGCGCGCTGGATGAGGCAGCGGGTGACGACGAAAGCGGCGGCGAGGAACAGGTTGAAGTCCACCACCCGGCCGGCTGTTTCGGGGCAACGTCGCAGCTTACCGTAGCCGTTCATCCACGCCTGGATGCGCTCGACCACCCACCGCTTGCCCGCCTGGAGCGGGGCTGGCACGCCCTTGCGGGCGATCTCGTCGGTGAAGCCGAGGTCGTCGAGCAGCGCGCGGGTGGGGGCGCTGTCGTAGGCGCGGTCCAGATGGGCGGCGACGTCCGCCGGCAGCGGGCCGAGCTTGTGCAGACCGTCCAGCGTCGGGCGGAGGAGGGGCGAGTCGTGACGGTTGGCAGCGGTGGAGACCACAGGTGGCGCGGGACCCCGGAGGCGTCGGTCACCGTCGACCGCTTCAGGCCCTGCTTGCCCCGATCGACGGGGGACCGGCCGGCCTTCTCCCCGCCGCAGGGCGCCTTGGTGATGCAGCCATCGGCCGCCAGGTCGACGAACTCGATCCCGATCATGCGGTCGTACTGCTCCCGCGCCAGCGTGTGGAGCGTCTCCGCCAGGCCGGCCTCGGCCCACGCATGCACCCGGCGCCGGATGGTACGATCGGAGCGGCTGGCGGTCGCAACGCGCTCGTAGCCGGAGCCATGCACCAGGGCGGCCACAACGTACTCGAACACGACCCGGTCCGGCACGCGCGGACGGTGGCAGCCGAGCGGGTGGCCCGGCGCGACCACCGGCCGGTCGGGCAGGAGGGCAGCGCACTGTTGCCGAATGGGTTCGAGCAGGGATACTGGCAGCGCGGGCACGGCGTCCTCCGGCGAGCAGAGAGCGGTCACACCTCCATGTTCGCCGGGACCGTGCCCGCGCGCGACCCACACCTCAACCGTAGCTCTCCCCCTCACCTATGGCCGGTCGCTCTAAGTGGGGGGTGGCCGTCAGAGTTTCGGTGCAACAGGAGTAGGATAGCGGGAGGAGCCGCGACGGGAGGAAAGGACGACGGGGATGTGGCAGCCGACGTGGGCGGCCGAGTGGGAGCAGTTGAACCGGGAGGCGTTGGCGGACGTGGCGGAGTGGCGCGCCGCGCACCCCAAGGCGACCTTGCGGGAGATTGAGGTGGCGGTCGACGTGCGCCTCGCGGCGGCGTGGGCACGGTTGCTGGAAGCGGCCGCGGTGGCGGCCGCACCGAGCGTGGAGGGGGAGCGCCCGCCCTGCCCGGCCTGCGGCACACCGATGCGGTGGGCGGGGACGCTGCCGCGCCGCCTGACCACCACCCACGGGCAGGACCTCGAACTGCACCGCCGGTCCGCCCGCTGTCCCTCCTGTGGGACCGGGCTTTTCCCCCCTGGATGAGGAACTGGGGTTGCTGCCCGGCCACTTGACCCCGTGGCTGGCGGAGAGCCTGGTGCAGCTGGGGATGCGGCTGCCGTTCGGGCAAGCGGCCGACTTGCTGCAGCACTTCACGCAGACCGCGGTCAGCGAGGCGACCGCCCGCCGCCTCACCGAACGCGCCGCGGAGGCCTAGCGGCAACTCGAGTTGGCCGAGTTGGCGACGATCACGCGCGTGGACGGCGACCGGGGGCGGCGGGGGCCGATGCCGCGGCGCCCGACCTGCTCCAGGTGCGCGTGGATGGGGCGATGGTCGGGCTGGTCGGCGGGGCCTAGGGCGAGGTCAAACTCGCCGCGATCGGCGTTGTGGACCGGGCTGGCGACGGGGGGGTGACGACCCGCGATCTCTCGTATGTGGCGCGGCTGACGGATGCGGCGACCTTCACCCAGCAGGCGCTGGGCGAACTGACGCGGCGCGGGGTCCATCGCGCGGCCACCGTCGTGGCGGTGGCCGACGGGGCGCCCGGGATCCAAGGCTTCGTCGATTGGCATTGCCCCGATGCCGTCCGCGTCCTCGACTTCCCCCATGCCGTCGGCTACCTCGCCCGCGCCGCTCAGGAGACCTGGGGACCGGGAACCGCGCCGACCAGCGAGTGGCTGGCGATCCACGCCCACGCCCTCAAGCATGGCGATCCGGAGACCGCGCTCCGGGCGCTGGCGGCGCTGCCAGCGGGACCGGCGCGCGACGAGGCGCTGGGGTACCTGCGCACCCGGCGAGCGCAGATCACCTACGCAGCGTTCCAGGCCGCCGGCTACCCGATCGGCAGCGGCTGCGTCGAAAGCGGCAATAAGGTGGTGATCGAGGCGCGTTTGAAGGGGGCCGGCATGCACTGGACGCGGAACCATGCCGACGCCATGGCGGCGCTGCGAACGGTCATTGCCAACGGGCGGTGGGCGGAGGCGTGGCCGGGCATCACCGGCCAGCTGCGCGCCGCCGGAGCGCCCAGCGGCGGGGGGGGCGGCGGCCCCCGCCCCCGCTGGTCCGCCCACCGTCGTCGGCGGCGGGGGGGGCGCCCGCCGCCGCGCCGGCGCGCCGGCGCGCCCGAAGACCATCGTCAACGGCTAACCCACCGCCGCCCATCCCTGGAACGCCTCCGCCCACTTCCTCGCCTCACCGAAACTCTGACGGCCACCCTAAAGTGGGTACCGTCAGTCTTCCCAGATGAGATGCGGTGTCTGGCAGCGAACTCGCTAACGGTGCTGCACAAACTTCTGCTCCCGATAGTTACGGTACTCCCGGGATGACGGAAGTGGCTATAGTCCACCTTGCTCAGCGAGCTCGTCCTTGTTGGGAGGGGCGGCGCGCTACCTAACTCCGCTTGGGCGCGATCGGCGTTGAGCAGGAGACGTACCGTTCCGTAACGGCCAGCGTCGTCCGTACTGCGCAAGGGTTGCGGCCACGCTGATCTCGCTCGGCTTTACAATACTGAACCGAGAGCCCGGGATGTCCTAACCCCTATCGGGGCATCGGTCACGCCAAACAACTAACAGGCGAATGGTGTTCAAGGCCCGAGACGGGTGCGGAATCAACGCCAGCAATTGTCGGACTTATTTGGTGAGCACCAACTGGACCAGGAAGTACGACGTCTCCACGATGACCACTGTCTCACCGGTCGTGACGTCGGCCAACGTCGCATGGGTGAACGCGCTGGCCTTGCCGCGTTGGAACGCACCGTCTGGGCTAAAGTTAACGGTGGTGATGGGAACACTGGCCCCCGGGGCGCCGCACGCCACCCGGGCATAGCCATCCGCGTGGCGGACGATCGGGACGCCATCCGATGGCAGTTCTTGGCGGAGGTGAACCTGCAGTCCCACATTGCCCGATCGTCTACAGCTCACCGTTCCCGTGACCGTGACCGACCCAAATCCTTCGTCGATCCGTGCCACTCGGTCGATGGAGAGCTCTAACGGGACCTCCAGAAATGGGGCATTCCCTTTCGAGCGGGCGGTGGTATCTCCCTGGATCGCTCCAGCAAGTACCGCCACGAGAACCGCGACCGATGTGTATATGGCTCGCCGCATCACGGGCTGCCTTCCTGTAATCCGTTTCAGGACAGCCGCCCGTCCTGGCGCTTAGTTCCATCGGGGCCGGGCTAGCCGACCGGGCCAGCCGGAAAGTACTACTGCCTGAGTCAGAGCATAGCGAATGCGATCGTCTTTGTCTACGACTTCCGTCCCGCCGTACTGGAATCCGCTCACGTCGATGGAGCGAAAACGAATACGCGGGCACCGAAGAGCCTGATATGGACGTCGGATGACAACGGTGACGAGAATTAACCGGAGTGGACCGTGCCGGGAGTGGTCGTCGGTCCCGCACCGGTGGCGGGGCGACGAGTTGCCCAGGACCGCTGCCTTAAATGCGCTCTGGGCAGCATGCGTCGATGCATCCGGTGGTAGCTTGCTTCCAACCCAGTGGCGTCGCTGCGCCATACTGCCCGCCGCACCACCCTCCGGCGCACAGGGTGCCGAGCCACCAGTGGCGTCGCTGCGTCGCCGCTCTGTCTTCTTTTCACCCCGGTGCCGGAGTCCACCAAGAGGTGTGCTGGGGCGCTGCCTGAGACGTACGCTCCCGGCGGCGATCCCACGGGGCATGCGCCGGTAGGGGACTGGCCGTTGGCCTCCGTCATGGAATCAATCCTGTCTGGTTCGACCCACGATGTTCGGGAGGTAGTCCATGCTCCGCAGCATGACCTGGATCCGGATGGTCGCCCTCGTAACCTTGGCGGCCTACATTGCCGCCATCCTGGCAACTGTTCCCGTCTCCGTGCCCGCCGCGAGAGCACGGTCGGTTCTGGACGTCAACGGACTGGGCCCCCCCGCAGGAAGGCAAACGAGCGATCAGCGGATCAACCTCGTTCCCAACCCGAGCGTGGAAACCGATCTCGCCGGATGGCGCAGCTTTCTCCAGGGTAGCAACGTCGACTACGTCGCCGACCAGGACTCCGCGTTCGCCTACGAGGGGACCACCAGCCTCCGGCACCGCGTCACTGCCAGCGATGGCGCGACGATCGGGAGCGGACCCTACTGGGTGATGATTCTCGACGACCGAGACTGGGGCGGCAGGCGACTCTCGGCGACCTGTCGGGCGTTCACCCGTGATGCCGGCGTCGACCCCGTGCTGACCCTCCAGTTCTGGGGGGACGGCGTCTACCTCGGCGGTGCCAGCGACAAGGTCCCCCCCACTGTGGACAGCTGGGTGGAGCGACGGATCGACGGCGTGGTCGTCCCCACCGGCACCACCCAGATCCGCATCATCGCGGCATCCAACGTCGCGGCCGTCGGAGCGACCGGAACGACGTGGTTCGATGCCTTCCTGCTGGAGGACGCGGCCACTGCCGGGTCCTACTTCGACGGCGACTCGCCTGGCGCCTCCTGGGCAGGGCCGGCCAACACCAGCACCAGCATCGTCACCGTGGCGGCCACCCGAGCGGTTACCACGGCGACAGCGGCTGACATGGTGACCGATGCGCCAACGGTAGCTAGCCCGTCCGCGCCCAGCGACGGGGCAACATTCCCGTCCTTGGTCCCAACGCCGGCAACGCTGCCCCCGCCGGCCGCGATCCCCACCAACACCAACAGCCCCGGATCGGTGGAGGCCCCGACCCACCGCGCCGAGGAAGGATCGACCACCCCCCCGGTCCAAACGGCCAGCGCGACCGAGGTAACCGGGCCGAGCACCACACCCAGGCCCACCGACACGGTGCCCCCGATCGTCACTCCACCATCGACCCCAACACGCGGGCAGGAGTCCACCAGGGTGCCAGAACCGACGACCGTCCCGATCGCCACGGCCACGCCCCCGGTCAACGAGCCGGCGGTGACGATGTTCCGCGGTGACGCGGCACGGACAGGGACGCAACCAGGGCCCGGGCCGACGACTCCGGTGGCGCGCCTCTGGGAATTCGAGGCCGGGTCCGACGTGTTCTCGTCAGCGGCCGTCGGCGGCGGCATCGTCTACGCGGGCAGCTTCGACGGGAACGTCTACGCCCTCGACGCGGTAACCGGCGCCGAGGTCTGGCGCTTTGGCACCGAGAACGACGTGGCCGCCTCGCCCGCGGTGGTGGATGGGGTGGTCTACGTCGGCAGCTTGGACGGCAACCTCTACGCCCTCGACGCGGGAACGGGCGTCGAGCTCTGGCGGGTTCCGATGGGATCCGTCGTCGGTGCAGCGGCCGTTGTCCGGGGTGTCGTCTACGCTGGCGGGTGGGACGGGAACGTCTACGCCTTGGACGCGGCGACGGGCGAGGAACGGTGGAGAGTCCCCACCGGCGCCGAAATCTACGCCTCCCCCACGGTCGGTGACGGCCTGGTCTATCTCGGCAATACGGCCGGGGACTTCTTCGCCCTCGACGCGGCGACGGGCGAGGAACGGTGGCGCGAAGAAATCCGCGGTGGGGTCTCGTCCACGGCCGCGGCCGTTGAGGACGCTGTCTACGTCGGGGGCGGTGACGGCAACGTCTACGCCCTCGACGCGGCGACCGGCGCCGAGGTCTGGCGCTTCGAGACCGGCGATCGGATCTCCTCGTCCCCCGCCGTCGCTGACGGGACCGTCTACGTCGGCAGTGACGACGGTGCCGTTTACGCCATCGACGCGGCAACGGGCGAGCAGCGCTGGCGCTTCGGGACCGACGCCGGGGTGTTCTCCTCTCCGACGGTCGTGGGCGGAACCGTCTACGTCGGCGGTCTGGACGGCAACCTCTACGCCCTCGAGGCGACGACGGGCGAGCAGCGCTGGCGCTTCGCGGTGGGGTCCGAAGTCTACGCGTCCCCGACGATCGCAGGAGGTGTCGTCTACGTGGGCGGCATGGGGGGCACGATCCTCGCGCTCGGGAGTGGCTGACGGCGTCGCACCATCGGAAGGCCGCTCCGCGGCCGGCCCGAAACCTCTTCCGATCAGACCACGCTACCTGGTCGCCAGGTAACGGCGGCGCAGGGAGAAGCCTGCCAGGACCAGGGACACAGCTAACATCCCCCGGCCGGCCGTGCCCAGTGCGCCAGTCGCGTCGGTGACGACCGGGCCGGTCCCGGTGCTGGGAACCGACGCCGACCCGGCGGTCCGCGGACCGGTGAACGCGTTGCTCTGCTTGATGTCGCCGCAGACGAAGTAGGTGGTCAGTTCGCGCGCCGACTTGTGGGCCACGATCACGTAGTCGTCGGCCAGCAGCTCGTCGAGCGAGACATCGTCGACCGTCGTCTTGCTCGTACTGTCGGAACTCAGCGGGTCGAGGACGAAGGTGGTGAGCGGGTAGGTCGGGTTCGGATCGAAGTCGGCGCACGTCCCCGTGTGGATATGCGTCGGGTGGTCGCTGGTCACGGGATCGCCCTCGATCGCCATCGCGACCCGCACGCCGTCGCCGTCGAGCGTTAAGGCCGCCCAGCCCGAAACGCCCGAGTCCTCGTACTCGTTGAGGGCGATCGTCAGATCCTCTGGATCTCCTTGGGCAGCGGCAAGCGTCGTGGACGCCAGCAGCAGGCACCCCACCAGCGCGGGAACGAGCGCCCCCGATCGTGGAGCACGTGAGTATCGCTGCTTCCCCATCTTCGATCTCCTTTCGGCCGTGTTCGACAACAACGCCGGGCGGTGCCTATCGCGGCCCGTGCCGCCCGGTCGCGTATCTTACCCCGTTGCGTGATCGCTCGTAAAGAGCCAGCCCAGCCCGTGCCCCGAACGTCTTTTAAGTACAATCGACGCGGTGGTGTCCGCTGGGGCGCCGGTTGTCCTTTTCGGCGACGATTTCAGAATCGCCATGAAGAGTCTGATAGCCGCGCTGGTGCTCCCCCCTCCGGGCGCGGTGAGCGGCGGGAAGCTCGTCTTGTGCGGACAGCTGTCTTCCCTGAGAGCGCGTCACGAGGTGACCGTCGCGGACCGCATGGCCTGTCATATCACCTGTTCGGGACATCTACGAGGGGCGCAGGCGCGGAAATCAGAAGGGAGTGATGCACCCCATGATGGCGGCGTGGCTCAGACTTGCTCCAAGCTCGTTGCGCCGCCTGGTGCAGACGACGTCACCCCTCTTGCAGTCCAGCGCCGCCATGATCTCAAGCGCCATCGCGACGTCCGGTATCGGGTTTCTCTTCTGGATCGTTGCCACCCGGCTCTTCGAGGCAGCCGAGATTGGGACCGGCGCTTCGGTGATCACGGCGATGAGCCTTGCCGGCAATCTCGCGACCGTCGGCATGCAGCAGGTGAGCACTCGGTTCCTTCCAATTGCCGGACATCGGCGATCCAGTATGGCACGCCGGATCCAGCTGGTCGCGCTTGGAGCAGGGGGAATCGGCGGTCTCGTCTTCGTCCTAGGACCGGCCCATTGGGCGACTGAACTCCCCCGACAGGGGACGTTATTCGTCGTGGCTACGGCCTTTGCCACGACCTTCCTCATCCAAGACAGCATCTTGCTCGGTCTTGGGCATGCTCCGTGGGTTCCCGTCATCAACGTGGTCTTCGGATTCGGAAAGATCGTCTTGCTTATCGTCATCGCCAAGACCATAGACGCCAATGGCTGGGAATCACTCATCTGGTCATGGTGGGCGTCGATCATGCTCGGGGCGGTTGTAGAAGCCGTCCTGATCGACCGCTTGGCTCAGCGGCACCAGGCTGGCGGCCCACACACCGATTACCAACTGCCGAAATTTGTCGATGTCGGTCGCTTCGCGTTGGTGCATCACCTGAGCACGATGCTTCTCAACCTACCGCCGTTGATCTTTCCCGTCCTGGTGCTGCAGATGCTCGGCGATGTAGCCGCTGCGCACTTCTACACCACATGGATGATCGCCAGTTTGCTCATGCTTGTTGCGCAAAATATCGCCAACGTGATGGTCACCCAAGCCGCGCGCGCCAATGCCGACGTAAGCGCACTCGCGCGACAAGGGATGTGGTACGCCGCCGCGCTGGTTCTTCCGGGTGTCGTCGTTCTCATCGTGGCTGGACGATTCGTGCTCAGAATCTTTGGCTCCGACTACGAGCAGGGGTACGCACTGCTAATCGTCCTCGCGCTCGCGACTCTAATCCAGCCAATTAATACTTTCGCGATGGGAATCCTACGGGTCCGTCTCCAGCTCCGGCCGGTGCTCATTCAGGGGAGTATCGCAGGTGCGGTAACGCTCGGTTGTGCCTGGCCAATGGGTGCGGCCTTGGGGTTGCCGGGATTCGGGCTCGCCTACCTGTTGGGTTTGTGCGCTGCGCTCGTTGTTGGGCTGCCACAGATTCGACATCTGCTGGTCACGTCCCCGGGGGCACGATGATTAATGCAGCTGAGGTCGGACTAGAACGCATCTATCCACCGGCTACACGGGATCGACGCGCTGCCATTCTTATCCATCCCCTTCCGGCGCGTTGCTGCGCTCGGCCCTTGACCCAGGATAATTGATTGCCGGGATGCCCATGGCCCGATGCCCCGCTGGGACGTCCCGTAAGACCACTGCGTTCGCGCCGATCACGCTCCCGTCGCCAATCAAAATCGGACCCAATACCTTGGCCCCGGTCCCGATGAAAACATCACGACCAATCCGAGGCGGACCACTTACCCGACCATCGAACCGCTCGCCAATGACCACCCCGCTGAACAAGCATAGGTTCGCCCCCGCGACGGTTCCGCCATGGACCACAACTCCACCGGGATGGACGATGACGAAGCCCGCGCCGATGCGGGCTCTCGGCCCAATGTCGCAGCAGGTTAGATAGAAGTTAACAATATAGAGAATCCAAGGAACGATCGGGACGTGGAAACGGGTCGCCAAGGTGTGCGCTGCTCGATACAGGAGGACGGATTGAACACCAGGTTTGAGGGCGATATAACCGACCGCTGTAATCAGCCACGAAACGCGACCCCGCGGCCTGGCTCCACCAACTCGGAACGCGCCGTTCAAGTCCTCTCGGATCATCACCTCTCCTGGTTCCGTGCGGGGGCACCGATAGTGGCGGGGCAATTGCCCGTAGACTCTTGGACCCTACCGCAGGTCGGTGCCCGTTCGCCTATGACAGTTATCCAGTAAGTGGCGCACTGATCGCCTCATGACCCGGTCGTGAAGCCATCCGGCAACGCCTCGATGCTCTATAATAGACCTGTTGCCGGATGGTTTGATAGATTACTGCTGCGCTAAAAGCCGCTCCATAGCAGCCGCCGACCAGTTTGAGCGTCCGATTTCGATCGCTCCTGATTGCGCAGAAGTAGCTGGGCGATAATTGGGAGCACGAGGGGGCGAATTTTTGTGACAACCGCAACCAGGCGGCCCCCACCGAGTAGGGGAGCCTCCCGACCGGGTGTAGCAGATCTCCTGCTAAAAGACGATAGACGGCTAGGGTGGTTATTTTCGCTCGTGCCGCTCGCTGACCTCCTCGTTGTCATCCCCTTCATGGCGTTTGGCCTCGGAACACATTTGGTCTGCGACATGGCGACGGTGGCATGTTACCCTACTGGCCTGACACGGAATCAATCGCGTCGCCGCCGTACGTCTTCTATGTCGCGGTGCTGGCATACAGTCTACCGAGAGTGTGCTTCGTTCCTGGACATGGTAGGTGGCGATCAAGTCCTCCTGCTCAGGTCTCGGGGCTATCGGTGCTGAGCGTCGAGGAAGAGGAACTGGAATCTCTGCCTGCCGCGCCGTCCCAAGACGTGCCTGGCGACGTGGACAATAGTGCCCCCGAGCAGAGAGTCGAGGCATTGGTTCGGGCGCCGTGGATGGACCATCGCCGCACGCTTGGTGGCGCGGCGATCGGGTTCTGCGCCGCCGGGCTTTGGCTCCGCTCGCTCCCAGACATCGACCCGGGGAACTTCGACGACATCGGTCTCGTTCCCGCGCTTCCATTCGTGGCCTATCTCGCCCTGATCCTCTTGACGATCGGTTTCTCTGCCGCGATCACGGACCGAGTGCTCAATCGGGCGCTGTTGCTGATCTATCTCAGTCTACTCATGTTTATGGTGTACGGCGTTACCGCGGTCATCGAGGGCACCACCCGGTTCAACGCCGCCTGGCGGCATACCGGAATCATCGACTACATCATGCGCAACGGAAGCGTGGATCCCAACTTTGATGCATATTTTAATTGGCCAGTATTCTTTATACTTGGCGCACTTTTCACAGAAGTGACCGGACTATCAAACTTGCTTGGTTTCGCAGCGTGGGTTTCCGTACTCCTGAACGCCATGTACCTGCTGCCCCTCGTTGTCATCGTGCGGTCCAGCACTAGCGATCCAAGGCTGCCGTGGTTGGCGGCGTGGATCTTCCTGCTCACCAACTGGGTTGGCCAGGACTACTTCTCACCGCAAGGCTTCAACTTCTTTCTAGAGTTGTGCCTGGTGGCAATCCTGCTGCGCTGGTTCCGGATTGCCAAGCACGGATCTCACCTGCTGCTCAGGATCGTTCCCCTGCGCCACGTCTGGGCGCGTGTCCCTCGGTTCATCCGCACCTGGCTCGCACCGGCCGATGTCCCCAGCGCTACCATCAACCGCTGGCAGCGGAATGCACTCCTGGTATCGGTGGTCGCGATCTTCGTGGTGATCAACGGCAGCCACCAGTTGACACCGTTCGCAGCCTTCTTCGCCGTGTCGGTGTTGGTTGCGTTCAACCGGTGCTCGGTGCGTTGGCTCCCGATCATCATGCTCCTGCTCATAGCGCTCTGGCTCCAGTTCATGGCCACAGCCTACCTGGCGTCGCAGGGACAGGCGTTAGTAGCGGACGTGGGCGACGTCGCCAACTCCTTGGATCAGACCGCCACCAAGCGCCTCTCGGGCAGCCCCGGGCACCTGTTCATCGTCCGCATCAATTTAGCCTTTACCCTCGTCGTTTGGGGAGCGGCCTTTTTGGGCGGCATACGTCGCGCAATCGCAGGTTATCGGGACGTGACATTGGCGCTGCTCGCGGTGGCCCCCTTCCTACTCGTTCCGCTGCAGTCGTACGGCGGGGAGATGCTGCTCCGTGTCTACTTCTTCGCCCTCCCCTTCATGGCATTCTTCGTCGCGGCGCTCCTTCTCCCGACCGAAGACGCCGGCCGATCACGCTGGATGCCGATCATCATGTGCGCCATAAGCCTCGGACTGCTGGGCGGCTTGCTGCTCACGAGGTACGGCAATGAGAAAATGAACTACTACACTCACGAGGAGATTGCCGCCGCGAACTACCTCTACACGGTGGCGCCGACCGGTTCATGGGTGGTCACCGCAAACTGGAACGTTCCACTCCGCCATCAAGGCTACGACACCTACCGCTACGCGGTGCTGAGAGACATGCTTTCCGAGACTGCACCAAGCTCCGGGATCGATCCGCTCGCCGAGGTGTTTGGCGACGATGTATTGCGTCGGACGATCGCTCCGGCCATCGCAAACCTGATCGCCGAACGCTTGGCCACTCGTGCGGATGGCACCCAGCTCTATCTCTATATATCGCGCAGCCAGACCGTCGCGAATCGTCTCCTCGGTCTGTCCTCAGTACCCCCGGATGTGCTCGCCAAAGCACTCGCCGCCACGGGGCGGTTCCGGGTCACCTACTCCAACCAGGATGGCACGGTGCTCGAGTTGGCGAACCAGGCGTTTCGTGGAGGGTTATGGTGCGGATGGTCACCGTGGGCTTGCCCGCCGTCATAGTGGTGTCTGCCTGCCTCGTTGGACTCCTCTTCTACGCCGACATCGACACGCCGCTGCGTCCCTTCGTAGGGCTTTGGTTCCTCCTCGTCTGCCCTGGCCTGGCGCTCGTGCGGCTGCTCCACCTCGACGACCTCGTCTCCGAGGTGATGTTGGCGGTTGCCTTTAGCCTGACGCTAGATGCCCTGGTGGCGAGTACGATGCTCTATGCGGGCGTCTGGTCCCCGGGAGGTGCACTGGCAGTCCTAATCAGCGTATCCATCGGAGGGGCCACACTACAAGCGCTGCGTGCGGCGTCTCGGCCTAGCGTCTGGCCGCGTCTTCAGAAATCGGCAAGGAGATGAGCGGCACGGCTTGAGACCAATCTGCCGCCGACCACCATCGCCTCCCCTACGTCCTAGACTGATTACCCGTCTCAGGGAAATCCGACGACGGCCGGGGCTACCCCATGCCCGTGGCGTCCAGGCACCACTCCAGGCTCTCGATCGCACGCTGGCGCTCCGCCGCAACGGCATGCCCTAGGTGGGCCGCCACGGCATCTCGTTCGATAACCATCTCCGCACACAGTGCGACGAGGCGCTCCGCGCTGACGTCTTCGATCGGGACGACCCACCGGGCAAGACCCATCTGATCCATGATGCCGGTCGTCTTGTGCTCGTACGCGATCCCAATCACCGGCACGCCCGCCAGCATCGAGAGGATTGCCGAATGGAACCGGGTAGCCACGACAAAGTCTAGTTCGCCGATAACCGCGACCAACTCCTGGGGCGACAGGTCATCGTCAATGAGCACCGTTTGGTCTGCCCGTATCATCAGACCTGCCACGCGTCGATGGACGATCCGGTCGTCGTCCTGTGC
>Ga0136611_10001792_pt1 | contig 14884 bp, 13 predicted proteins | sample AntDrymUQ2232306_2_FD_106645 | JGI IMG/M metagenome (GOLD analysis project Ga0136611, IMG submission 106645) | Polar desert sand microbial communities from Dry Valleys, Antarctica - metaG UQ223 (23.06) | ecosystem: Environmental > Terrestrial > Soil > Desert | place: Antarctica: Dry Valley...
AGCCCGGCGATAAGGGCGGCTTCAAGCGAACGGCGCCGTGAGGCTGCATAGCGATGGACGGGCGAGATAACCTCACGCGCGCGCCGGTCCAAAAGGCGTAATACGAACGCAGCGCCAACGAGCATGACGGTAGAGGCGAGTAGTCGCAGCGGCAAACCGCCTTCCGAGAAGGCGGTGAGTGCCGCTGGGCCGCCCCACATGCCAAGTGCAAGGAACGCACCAATGTATACCGACGACCCCACGAACATGGCCGGAAGGAATATTCGGTAGGGAACGTGAAAGATGCCGCAGGCCAGCGGTGTCACCATCCGCAGTCCAGGGATCTGTCGCCCGACGATGACGGCAAGCGGTCCTGAGCGCGTGACGAGCCGCTCTGCCTGATTGAGGCGCTGGGGGCTGATGTGGAGCAGGCGTGCGTAGCGGAACAGGATAGCGCGCCCACCGCGGCGGCCTACCCAATAGAGACATGACGACCCGAGGAGGGTTGCCACCTGCCCAATGGCGAACGCTTCCAAAAGTGACATCTTCCCTTGCGCGACGCGATAGCCGGCCAGTGCCATAGCAAGGTCCGCTGGCAGGGGCATAGGAATGCCGCCCTCCTCGAAGAGGATGGCAAAGAAAATGAAGAGCGTCTCGTGCTCAGTGAGCCAGGCGAGAATGAATTCCCAGGCGTCGTCAAGCATTCTCGGTCTGTAATCTTGTCAGAACTCTGCTGTGGTGCGTATGACGGGCTGTTCCGTCTGCGCGCGCTTTCAGCGTGAGGAGATGGCGCGTGGCCGGTCAGGATTGAGTGTGCCAAAGGGCGGCGACTCCGCCGGGCTGCGCCGCTCTAGCCATTGAAACCAAACGATAGACACGACAAGAAAGTAGCCCAGTGCGCCGGGAATCCACATGGTGAGGCCCCCCAATTGCTGGTCGGCGAGCGGACTAAGCGTACCGAAGCCGGGGATGCCGTAGAGGCGTTCGGCAGACCAGTACGTGGGGTAGATTGGTACTTCCGCGAGCGTGATGATGGCGCCCAGGATGGTGGGGGGCAGCGACTGGAAAAAGAGGTAGAGCACCTGGCCGCCATACGGCAAGCGTGGATACTCGGCCACTGGACCGAGTACCGGCCACCAACTGACGAGTCCCAGGCCAAAGAACAGACCGTGCTCAACAGCGTGGAGAAGAGGCAAGTGAAGGGAAAGGTCGTAAATAGCCGGCACGTGCCAGGCGACGAAGACAAGGTTAAAGAGACCAAAGGCAGGTAAGGGACTAAGCATCATGCGAGCGAGGCTGGCGAACGGCCGACGCTTTAGCAGTGGGCGAAGCATCCAGCCCGGCGTGCCGAGCAGCAGCAGCGGCGCCGCGACCTGGATCAGGAGGAGATGCTGAGCCATATGGCCGCTGAGTAGGAAACGTTCGCCCAAATCATGCAGCGGCGAGAGCAGGGCAAGTGACGCGACAATGACGCCAGAAAAGAAGCACAGCACCTGAAGCGAAGTGAGACGTCCCGGGCGCTCGCCGGACATGGCGCCTGGAGGCAGCCAACGCGGCGGCGGGCCTCCCAGGCGCAGAAGCGCGGTGCGGAAGCGCGTGGCGGCGAACGCGTAGCCGACCGCGAGACAAAGAAGCCCGGCGACAGCGCCGGGCTCAAATGACCAATGCATAAGGGAGTTAGTGGCCGCCTCGTCCGGTCGTAGCAGCGGCGCCACCGGCGCCGCTGGCACCACCTGTACCAGCATTCTGGGCGAGTTGCTCGCGCCAGGCGATCTGGTCGAAGGGCTCACGCGAGTGAGCGGCGAAGAGACCGCCGAATGTAAAGAGCATGCCTATTGCCAGAATGAGCCCGGCGATGAGAAACGCGCTAAAGGCGCGACTGTCTTGCTTGAGGTGCATATAGAAGGCCGCGATCATGAGGAACTTGGCCGCAGCCAGGATGAGTAGCGGTACCGCGATGGGCACGCCGATGCCCTCAAAAATGCCGAGAAATGGCTCTTGCGCGACGAACACTTCAGCGATGGTGATGGCCAGCAGGATGAAGAAGATGAGGACATAGAAGCGCGCCGTCGGGTGGGATGCGTGCTCCACGTTGTCACCATGGCCGCCAAGCGGACCACCATCTCCGATATCGCTGTGACTGCCCCGCTGGGTCATGCTGCCACCTGGAGCAATTTGCGTTGCCATGCTGTGTGGTTCCTCGTACCGCTCGATACAGCTAGATCAGGTAAATGATAGTGAAAATGACGACCCAAACCACGTCTACGAAGTGCCAATAAAGGCCGCATATCTCGGGCCCGATGTAGTTGCCCGCATGGAAGCCTCCGCGCAGCGCACGGGGAATGCACGAAATCAGCCAGATGATGCCGACGAAGACATGGGTTCCATGAAAGCCGGTCAAGAGCAGGAAGGACTGTCCGAAGACGCTATTCTGGAGGGTGATTCCCTCGTGAGCGATCTCCATGAACTCAATCGCCTGTCCGCCAAGGAAGAGCATGCCGAGGAAGGCGGTGGCGAGCAGCCAGAATGAGCCCGCACGACGGCGGCTCTGCTGCATGGCGTTCAGCGCCAGCACCATAGTAAGGGAGCTACACAGCAGGATAAATGCGAGAGCGCCCGTAAAGGGGATATTTAGAATGGTCTTTGGCGTCAGGTGTGCCGCCTCAAGCGCAGGAGAGAACATTAACGGTCGATTGACGAAATACATGGAGAGAAGTGAGCCAAAGAAGACGCACTCTGACCCAAGAAAGGCCCACATCCCCAACTTGCGAACGTCGAGTGACTCGAGTCCAGTGGGCGCTCGCTCGCTCATTGCGTCAGGACTATGTGTCACAACTGCCATCTGATGCCTTTACTCGGGGTTTGAGAATCACTCAGAGATTTGCTTGACCCAGCCGTAAATGGCGACCACGAAGTAGATGACGCCAGTGATCAAAAACGTGACCTTCAGAATTGGCGGAGAGAAGAGCAGGGCGAAGGCGATTAGTAGCAAGCCGAAGGCCAGGATCATGGGAAAGATCGTGGGCGCAGGGAGATGGAAAGCGTGGCCGGCATCATGCTCACCGTGATCCGTCGCGTCGGTAGCGAGATGAGCGTTAGTCTCGCCCTCGCCAACGGCCACTTGCGTGTCCGCCGGGTGGCTGCGCTCATCGATGCTGGTATGCGGCGCGGCCGTGGCGATGACGGCGGGCTGACCGCCCTCTACGGGATGGCGATCCTCCCATAGCGGGTAGCGTGAGTACACCACCGGAACGGCGTCAAAGTTGTGCGCCGGTGGGGGTGAGGTGGTGGCCCACTCCAGGGTGGCGGCGTCCCAGGGGTTATCTGCCATCTCGTCGCGAGGGCGGGAGTATGAGTAGATCATGTTGCCCACCAGCACCATGACGGATATCCCCAGGATGTACGCCCCGACTGAGGACGCCATGTTCCAGAAGTTCCAGCCCATGTCGGGAAAGTAGGTGTAGATTCGGCGGGGCATGCCTTCAGTACCGAGCCAGTGCATGGGGAAGAAGGCCAAATTGAACCCCACCATAGTCAGCCAGAAATGGACTCGCCCTAAACCTTCATCAAGAAACCGACCAAACATCTTGGGCCACCAGTAGTACATACCGGAGAAAATGCCCATGATGGCGCCACCGAAGAGCACGTAGTGGATGTGAGCCACGACGTAGTACGTGTCAGTTTGCTGGAAGTCCACCGGCGGCGACGCGAGTGAGACGCCGCTGATGCCGCCGATGATGAACATGGCGATGAAGCCGACGGCGAAGAGCATGGCCGTCTTGAAGCGCAGCGACCCGCCCCACATGGTGCCGATCCAGTTGAAGATCTTCACCCCTGTAGGAACGCCGATCAGGAATGAGCCAGTGGCGAATGCACCGTTGGCGAAGTCACCCAGGCCAGTGGCGAACATGTGATGGGCCCATACCGTGAATGAGAGAAACCCGATGGCCACCCCAGAGTAGGCGATGAAGGAGTAGCCAAAGATAGGCTTACGCGAGAAGACAGGCAACACTTCAGAGACGATGCCCATGGCTGGGAGGATCAGAATGTAGACCTCTGGGTGACCGAAGAACCAGAAGAGATGCTGCCATAGAAGCGGATCACCACCACCGCTCGGCAGGTAGAAGTGCGTGCCAAACTGCCGATCGAACATGAGCAGGATCAGCGCGACGGTGATGCTGGGGAACGAGAAGATGACGAGGAAGGAGGTAATCAGCGTCATCCAGCCGAAGAGCGGCAACCGATTGAAGGTCAGCCCGGGGGCGCGCAACTTGAGGATGGTGACGATGAAGTTCACGGCGCCGGCGATGGACGCGACGCCTAACAGCTGGAGACCGAGGTTCCAGTAATCGACGCCGGAGTTACCGCCGAGGCCAGGCTCGGTGAGGGGCGCGTAGCCGAACCAGCCAGTGTTGGGCGCACCGCCCGAGATGAAGCTCAGGTTGAGGAAGATGCCGCCGAAGAGGAAGAGCCAGTAACTGAAGGCGTTCAAACGCGGGTACGCCATATCTGCCGCCCCGACCATGAGGGGAACGATGTAGTTACCCAGCCCCACGTTAATGGGCATGATCGCCAGGAAGATCATGGTGGTGGCGTGCATCGTGAACATCTGGTTAAAGATGTCCGGCTGAAGGAAGGTGTTAAGCGGACGGATGAGCTGGGTGCGTAGCAGGAGCGCCTCAAAGCCGCCTAACAGAAAGAATGCAAATCCGGTGAGCAGGTACATGATGCCGATCTTCTTGTGATCGACCGTGGCCAGCCATTCCCAGCCGTACCAGCGTTGCTCGATTGCGTGCGCGTCTTCGTGAATGACGGGCGCCGGAAGAACGACCGGCGCAGCTGGCGCCGCGGGTGCCAGAGGGGACGTAGCGACCATTACCTCAGACTCTCTAGATACGCAGCAATCGCGTTGATGTCTTGTTCGCTCAAATTCAGATTGGGCATGAGGTTGCCGGGCTTCACCGCTTGCGGATTGCGCAGCCAGCGCTTTAGGTTGTTGCCTTGCTCGTCCTTGGGAAATGTGTTGGCTGCAATGGACTTGCGCGAGCCAAAGTGCGTCAACTCAGGACCAACGACGCCGTTGGCTGGAGTGCCGCGTACGGTGTGGCAAGTGATGCAGGCGCCTGCCTGAAAGAGCTGAGCGCCCTGCTGCACCAGCGACTGCTGCGAACCTGCTACGGCAGTTGGCTGGGCGCTACCAGCGCCGGCGAAGGGAACGCCGCGCTCGTTCTGCGCCCACGTATTGAAAGCGCTCTGTGATTCGGCGACGACCAGAAAGCGCATTAGCGCATGTTGAACGCCGCAGAACTCAGCGCACTGCGCGCTATAGGTGCCTGCTTCATTGGCTTGCATCCACATGCGGTTGACGCGTCCCGGAATGGCGTCTTGCTTGCCGGCGATGAGAGGCACCCAGAAAGAATGGATCACGTCTGCTGATTCAAGTGAGACCAGGATGGGAACGCCCGTTGGGATGTGCAGCTCATTAGCGGTGGACACGCCAAGGTCCGGGTACTGGAACTCCCACCACCACTGATGCCCGATGACGCGCACGTTTACTGCGTTGGGACTCTCTGGTGGCGTAGCGAGGGCGGCCTGCGTGCGAAATGTAAAGAACAGGATGACGATCAGGATGATGGCTGGGATGATGGTCCAGGTGATCTCCAGCGGCGTATTGCCGTGGAACTGGACGGGAAGCGCATCTCCCTGCTTGCCGCGGTATTTGAAGACGGCGTAGATGAGGATCCCTTCCACCACCAGGAAAACCAGGACGGCGGGGATGAAGATGTAGGGAACAAGCAGATCGTGAATGAGCTGCGCATTGGGTCCCTGGGGATCAAGCGTGCTCTGCGGATTGCCCGTCACAAGCGGCGGCGCAGCGCATGCTGACGCCAAGAGTGAGAGCACGCCAAGGATCAGCGCCGCGCGCGCGGCACGAGGACGCAGACGAGGTACGCGCATCGGTTCGGGTTTGTAGCATGCCGGGCGTGGGAGACACAAGAATGGCGACGCCACTGAAGATCACGGTTATTGGCGCGGGGAGCGCCACGTTCTCGTTGGGGCTGGTGAAAGATCTGTGCCTCACCGAAAACCTCAAGGGCAGCCTTGTGTCTTTCATGGATATCAACGCTGAGCGGCTGGAAAACATCACCGCGCTGGCGGAGCGCTACTCCAGGGAACTGGGGGCTGACTTACGCTTTGAGCGAACGACGAACCGACGAGAGGCGCTGCAAGACGCGGACTTTGTCATAAACACGGCGGACGCCAAGGGGCACTACCACGCGCGTGCGCTACGCGACCTAACCGCCAATCATGGCTACTACTACGGTGCGGTCGGGATTGGCGCCTATTACAACTTTGAGTTAATGCTGGGCGTGGCCCGCGATATGGAGGCAGTCTGCCCCGACGCGTGGCTGATCCAGTCCGGCAATCCGGTGTTCGACGGCACCACGCTGATGACCCGCCAGACCAAGACCAAAGTGATTGGGCTGTGCCACGGACACTACGGTTATCTAAACATTTGTAGCGTGTGTAGCGTGCTCGGATTGGACCCATCAAGGGTGGTCTGGGAGGCGCCTGGGGTGAACCACGATATCTGGTTGGTCAACTTTCTGTACGAAGGGAAGAATGCCTATCCCATCCTTGACCGCTGGATCGCGGAGAAGGGGCCGGAGTACTGGGAGACGCACGTTGCTGAGCGCACGCACGACATCCAGATGAGCCGTGGCTCGATTGCGCAATATCAGATGATGGGGCTAATGCCCATTGGGGATACGCCACGTCAGGCGGCCTGGTGGATGAATACCGGCATTGAGGAGAAGCTGCGCTGGTTTGGTCAGCCATGGGGTGGGCCGGACACCGAACTAGGCCGGCCGGTCCATGTGGTAGGCCTTGAGAAGCGCCTCAAGCAGGTAGCGGATACGCTGGCTGACCAAAGCGCAAAGGTTGCGGATGTCTTTGGCACGACCAAAACGCGCGAGCAGCAAGTGCCGATCATAGACGCGCTGGCCAACGGTGTGGGGAACCACTTCCAGATCAATATCCCCAACAGAGGTGAGTTGATCGAAGGTGTGGCGCAGGACGTGGCGGTAGAAGTGCAGGCCTGGATCGACCAGACCGGCGTACACGCGCTGCGGCCGACGCCACTGCCCAAGAAGATTCTGCAAGCACAAATCTATTCCAAGGTGGAGTCTATGGAGCGGGGAATGCTGGCTTACCTCACCGGGGACCGGCAACTCCTGCTCTACAACGTCCTCTCGCATCCGCAAACTCGTTCATATGACCAGGCGGTGGCGGTACTTGATTATTTGCTCGCGATGCCTGGTCACGAAGAGGCGGCTGCGCATTTTGGCGGGCGGAAAAAGTAGTTAAGCAATGCTCCACATCTCAGGCACGGTGATCTCGCCTGGCGAGGCGCCGCGTCTGGGGATCGTTCGTGTGGAGGGCGTCCGCGTCGATTCGGTTGAATCAGGTCCGGCTTCAGAAGATCGTTACGTTGCGCCGGGCTTCATTGACGTGCACGTGCACGGTGGGGGTGGGGCGGACTTCATGGACGGTACGCCGAAGGCGATTCGGACTATATGCCGCTACCACGCTGCGGGCGGCACAACGGGGCTCTTGGCGACGACAGCGGCCGCGCCAACAGACGACCTACTACGAGTTCTGGATGTCATTGCTCAGGTGCAACGCGAGGGGACGGGCGGCGCGGCCATATTTGGCGTCCATCTGGAGGGGCCCTGGTTCGCTCAAGGCAAGCATGGCTGTCACCTGCCTGCGCACGTGAGGCCGCCGCGGCCACAGGACTTTCTTCGCATCCTGGACGCGCATCCGGGGCTGGTGCGCTGGGTGACGCTGGCACCCGAGATAGAGGGGGCGTTGGAGCTGATCGCGGCGCTGAGCGAGCGTGGGATCGTGCCTGCCGCCGGGCACACAGAGGCGACCGAGCCGCAGATTGAGCGCGCCATCGGCGCTGGTCTGCGGCACGTCACGCACCTCTACAACGCGATGAGCACTATCACCAAGGATGGCCCGCGGCGCATACCGGGGCTGGTTGAGACGGCGCTCTCTCGCGACGACCTCACGGCCGAGGTGATCGCCGATGGGCACCATCTGGCGCCCGCGCTACTCAAGATTGCAGCGCGCGCTAAGGGGCCCGCGCGCGTCTTGCTGGTAACGGACGCGATGCGTGGCGCTGGAATGCCTGACGGTACGTACACCTTTGGCCCGCAAAACGGGACGCCCGCGATCGTGGAAAACGGCGTAGCGCGCACTATGGACAACTCTGGCTTCGCCAGCAGCACAGTGCAAACTGTTGATCTGGTGCGGGTTATGGTTGAGCAAGCAGGTTGCTCAATCACCGATTCAGTGCAGATGGCATCCACAACGCCTGCTGCCGCCTTGGGACTGGCCAACTGCAAGGGGCGGCTGGTTCCGGGCTATGATGCCGATGTGGTGGTTTTTGACGCTTCCTGGAGGGTCCGGCAGACACAGGTCCAGGGTGAGCTGGTCTACAGCGACCCCTGAAGGAACGCATAGAGAGGTGTGAGCGGAAAGCTCCCCTCACCCTGACCCTTTCCCGAAGGGAGAGGGAACTATGGGCGGACGATAGTGCCGTCTGGGCGGCGGTCTTCTGCCATGTAAAAATGGCGTTTGAGGCGCTCCGGGTCCACGAGGGCGGCGGCTTTTTCTTCGTCGATGTCGAGGCCGAGGCCGGGGTTTTCATTTGGGTACATGTAGCCGCTCTCGGTGATTGCGTGGCCGGGGAAGGCTTCTAGCTCCTGGGGAGTGAAGTGGTTTTCTTCCTGGATGCCGAAGCTCCAGACGTTCATGTCCAGGTGCATGGCGGCGGCCTGGTTGACAGGGTCGTTGTCTCCGCCTTCTTGCCATGCGGTGTGGACGCCATACCACTCGCAAAGGTGGGCGATTTTGCGCGCAGGGGTGATGCCACCTGCTTTGGAGACGCGGATGCGCATGAAGTCGATCAGCTTTTCCTGGATCAGCGGCAGGTACTCAGCCGGATTGATGAACAGCTCGCCCATGGCCTGTGGGGTTGTGCATTGCTGCTTGATGTGGCGGTAGTAGGAGACGTGCTCAGGCGGCAGCACGTCTTCCAGGAAGAAGAGGCGGTACGGCTCGAGCGCCTTGGCCAGCGCGACGGCGATGTGCGGGCGCAGGTGCGAATGCACGTCGTGGGTGAACTTGGGCTCGAAACCGAGGCGGTTGCGCAGCCAGTCGAACATCTTGGGGATGTTCTCTAGATACGACTCGTCGTCGAAGGCGCGGCGGGGCGTATCGAAGGGGGGACGGGCGTTCTTGGGTCGGCGTCCCTGCTCCTGAGAGAGAAAGCCGCCGCCGCCGTAGGCGCCGAGCTGGCAGCGGATGTAGATCCAGCCGTCTTCCAGGTAGCGGCGGATGTCCTCTTCCAGCTCTTCCAGGGTGTTTCCCGCCGCGTGGGCGTAGACGGGGACGGCGGCGCGGGCGGGGCCGCCGAGCACGCGGTAGACCGGCATGGCCGCTTGCTTGCCCAAGATGTCCCAGAGCGCCATGTCCACGCCCGCCATGGCGGTGTTCCAGATGGAATCGTGGCGCCAGTATCCGCTGGTCAGTGAGGACTGCCAAATGTCCTCAATGTCGCCGGCGTCTCGCCCGATGATTTTGGGCGCCAGCGATTGCTCGATGGCGTCAATCACGGTAGAGGCGCGGAAGTGATCGCTTGCCGATCCGATGCCGTAAAGGCCAGGCTGGTCGGTGAGTATCTTGACAATGACCCAGGTGCCACTGCTGCGGGTACGAATGCACTTGACTCCGGTGATCTTGGCCACGTTGAACTCTCTCTCTCGCTCTAGGATTGGTCGACGGCGATAAGCGAAATGGGCTGCTAGAAGGGGACTGCGTCAGCAAAGAAGTCTAGGAAACCGTAGATGAGTAGGGCGACGAGAAGCAATGCGGCAACCGACCAGATCCAACGCGATGAGTGACGCCTCACCAGGCGCGGATCGAGCAGCCATTGCAGCGGCCTCAGCTGCGGGTCGGGCTGAGGCACGCGGGTGTACGTAACCAGGTACTCCGTGTCCGGCTTTGCCAGCCCGGACCCAATAACGACGCGCCGCACGCCCGCTGGTGGTCCCGGCCTCTGCAGTACGCTCACTACGCGCCACCCGTCCTGGCGCCGCTCGCGCATGTCGCGCTCATAGTCGCGGGTCCGCCTGTACTCGCGCACCGCGGTCTCAAGGGCTGGCTGACCGGTAACACTTGTGCTGCCGGCGGCGTTGGGTGCAGCCATCGGCTCAGATGCTGGTTAAAGTACCGCGGCCGAGGACGTAGCGTTCCAGGGCGACGGCGGCGCCATCCTGGGAAACGTCCAGGGTCACGGTGTCCGCGACGTCTTTTAGGGCGTCCGGCGCATGCCCCATCGCGACGCCCCAGCCAACTTCCTTGAGCATCTCTATGTCGTTGAAGTAGTCGCCAATGGCGAGCGTCTCAGACAGGTTGATGCCGTGTTGCGCGGCGAAGCGCGCCAGCGCCGAGGCCTTAGAGCAGCCGAAGGGCATGATGTCCGCGATGCACAGGTCGCCGTCCGGTCGCCACTCGCCGTAGTTACGAGCTGCGATCCCCGGCAAGTTGTATAGCTCCCCGTGCGCCGCCGCGGTTGCCTCGCGCGAGCCGCAGCCGCCAATCCAGTTTGGGTCCGTGACCTGATAGAGGTCGTCGTCGCGCTGAACGTGATGGAGGTGTTGTGACCGCTTCCATAGGTCGGTGAAGTAGAAGACCGCGGCGTGGCAGCGCTCAGGAGGGGGCGCGAATAGCCGGTCCTGTTGTTGCGGTCCCTCTTCAATTATGGGTGAGAGCCCATGGCGCAGCATGATCTCCAACGCCGCCGTCTCCGCGCCGGCTGGGATGGGGTGCCGGCTCAGCACGGCGCCTGTCTGCAACTCCTGGACGGCAGTGCCGTTGCGCACGATGGCCGGCAGCGAGAGGCCCAGGCCGGCTCCCAGGTCTTTGACACCTTCCGAGAAAATTCGGCCGGTACACAACACCACCAGGATGCCACGGTCCAATACGTCCCTGATGGCGCGCCGCACCCGCGGGGAGACGTGCCCGTCTAATCCGACGATTGTCCCGTCAATGTCCAGCGCCACCAAGCGGAAGTCCTCGGGCGGATTTGCGTGTCCTGCAGGCAGCTTAGAGATACGAGCGCTCCAGGCCCCCGACGAGTGCGACCATTGCGCGATTGAGCGGGGTCACTATGCCCAGTCGTTCGGCGGCGCGCACGACGGCATCGTTCACCACCTCGATTTCGGTCTTCCGGCTCCCCTCCACATCTTGCAGCATTGACGCCTTGCCGCGGCCTCCGTTCGCCAGGATGGCGTGGATGCGCTCGCGGCGTTCGTCCATGTCCACGTCGTACCCGAGCGCCTGGGCGACCTGAACGGCTTCGGCGGCGATGGCGTCCACCAGCTCCAGAAGCGCACCAGGCTGACCGACGTCCCCCGCTGCGAGGCGCGTCAGCGCGGAGGTTGGCAAGGTGGCGCAGTTGAGGATCAGCTTCTTCCAAATCTCGGTCTTCACTTCCGCCGTGACGGTAGTTTCCAGACCGGCTTCGTTCATCATGCGGCCTACCCGCTCAGCGCCCGCCAGATCACCGCCGTCCACGTACGGTCCGATGTAACTCTGGCCGCGTCCAGTGTGTTTGACGTGACCCGGCCCCACGACCGTAGCGCTGTGGTAGGTCACGCCAACGACTAGTTGTGGCGCGGGATACACCTCCAACAGCACGTCCGCGTTGCCCCAGCCGTTCTGCTGCGTCACCACAGCCGTCCCGGCCGCAACGAGCGGCCGCGCGAGTTGCGCTGCGGAGGCAGTGTGCTGCGCTTTAATGAAGAACCAGACGGCATCCATCTGTCCTGCTTCTTCCGGCCGGCAGGTTGCGCGCAGTGGCAACGCGGGCTGTGGACCTTCGGGGGTCTCTACCAGCAAACCGGGTCCGCTCACCCGCCCGAGGACTGCGGATGACACATCCACCACTGTCACGTCGTTCCCCGCGCGGGCAAGCTGTGATGCCCAGACGCCGCCAATGGCGCCCCCGCCTATGATTGCAACTTTCATCCAAGGCGGTAGCGTAACAAGGGCCAGACCTGTGGCAGAAGAGTGCCGCAGCAAGCTGGCTCCTTGCAGAGTTGCTGTGCCTTTTTGACAGACTGGATTGGCGGTGTATCGTAAGCTGCCTCGAGGCGTCTCCTTTCGCCGGGTTCGGACGTATCTCACTGGAGACGCCGAAACAATTCCCTTCGCCGCGTACTGTCCACGTCCGATCTGACGGTTATGTCACTCCCGACGATCGCACGGATTTACTTGTGGCTGATGGCCGGCGCCGCCGGTTTCGCCGTACTTGGCTCACTTGCAGTGGTGATGCTAGCCGGCGATGCTTGGGCGTCTCAGTTCGTGGCGCAGCCGGGGCAGGCATTTGTGCTTGCGCAGTTGGTGGCACTATCAGTGGCAGCGCAGCACTTCCCGCTGACGCGTGGCCCCAAGCGCAAGTTTGATCTGTCGCAGGCTGTGCACCTGGCGATCATCCTGCTGGCCGGGATGCCTCTAGCGGTTTTGCTGACGGGAGTTGCTGAGCTGATTGGCCAGGGCAGCTACGTTCTCCGCCGGGATCGTGTTACAGGGCGCCCTCGGATAGGTATCAATGCCGTCATCTTCAATACCAGCCAGATTGTGGTGGTCACCGCGCTGGCCGGGATAGTGTGGGACATGGTGCGTGCCGCGACCGCTGGGACCGAGCTGCACCCGTTCGGTATTGACCTGGAGACGCTACTGGGTGTGCCTGCAGCGGCGGTGACGCTTTATCTCGGCAATTCCGGGGCGGTTGCCACGATGGTGGGCTTGCATGGTGGCCGCCGCCCCATAGCGGTGTGGCGGCAAGGGCTTCGCTGGAGTGCCATACTTGCCGCGGGGCTGCTCCCTCTGGGCGCGCTGACGGCACATATTGCCGCGCAAAGCCCGCTGGCGCCACTAGCGATGGTGCTGCCCGCGGCCTTGACGTACGTCTCGCTCAAGCGTAGCGCCGAGGCGGAGGCAGCTGTGCGCTTACGTGATGACTTCCTGGGCGTCGCGGCGCACGAGCTTCGGACGCCCATCACGTCTTTGCGTGGGTATGCGCAGCTCCTAGTTGGAACAATGGAGAAGGGCGTCGCTCTGGATGAGGCGAAGCTCGAACGGTCGCTGAAGACGATAGATCGCCAATCGGCCAAGTTGTGCGGGTTGATCGACCAGCTTCTGGACCTCTCACGCATGCAGAACAATCAGCTTACGTTGGAACGCCACGCCTTCGACCTAACAGACCTGGCGCGTGAGGCGGCAGCGTCGCTTCAGGGGCTCACGCCGGGCTTTGCATTGGCGGTGCATGCCGCGGGACCGGTGCCCGTTCATGCCGACCGCCTGCGACTGGAGCAAGTGCTGGCGAACCTGGTTACCAATGCCGTGCGACACGCAGGCAACGCGGGTAAAGGCGACCTGATAGTCATTGAGGTCCTTGGACCAGGTCAGCAGCTTGAGGAAGATGGGTTTGTGTCCACGGGTGTCACGCTCGCGGTGCGCGATTACGGCGTGGGTATCGCGCGGGAGTATCGGGAGCGGATCTTTGATCGCTTCTACCAGATAGGCGATGATGGCAAGGCGGGCGGCCTGGGGATTGGGCTGTTCGTGACGCGGGAGATTGTCGGGCTGCACGGCGGTACGATCAAGGTGGAGTGCCCACGGTCCGGCGGGACGCGCTTCCTGATCACCCTGGATTCGCCGGAGCAGTGCTCTATGCGCGCCGTTACCGGGTCGCCGGCCCCGGTCGCACAGACCGCGACGGTCTAGCGGCCAACTATTCACGCCCATAAGCACTGGGTCGCTACAAGGCCGGGTTGTTCTTGAGGCTTTCCCAGAGCTGGAAGCATGCCGCCGTCGCGTATGGGTGCCAGCCGCCTCGCGCGGCAATCTCGATCACCTCCATTGGAGATGGCCTCATTTCAGTGGAATAGAGACGTTGGATGCCGGCTTGAACCCCCAGATCGCCTGCCGCAAGCACGTCTGGCCTCGCGAGTGAGAACATGAGGAACATCTCGGCGGTCCAGCGGCCGATGCCTCGAACAGCGATGAGCTGCCCAACGACCTCCTCATCGGACAGCGTGTCAAGGTGCGCCAGGTTCAGCCGGCCGTCGAGAGCGTGATCGGCAAGGTCGCGGACGGCTCGCACCTTGGCGTTGGAGAGGCCGCACGCGCGTAGCGCCTCGTCGGTCTGGGCAGCAAGTGTCGCAGGCGTTGGCGGTTCGCCTGTGGCCGCGGCCAGCCGTCCGTAAATGCTGGCGGCGGCCTTAACCGAGATTTGCTGACCCACGATTGCCCGGACGAGCCGCGGGAAGTGCTCTCCTGTGACCGACCGAACTACCGATCCCTGACGCCGCGCCAGATTCGCCATCGGCGCATCAGCCGCGAGCAGATGCTGATGGGCGGCCGTGGCCCAAGCGGGCTGTTCCCGGCCGTTTGACTCGACGGGCATTTGGCTCCGCGAGTGTAGACTTCCGCGGCTCGGGTGAGCGAGGGGAGAGAGAGCGATATGGCGAAGTACCGGACGGCGATCATTGCGTGCGGAACGATTGGACGGGTTCATGCGCGCGGCTGGCAGGGAGTACCTGGGCGGCCGGTGGAGATTGGCGCGATCGCAGATACGCATCCAGATGCGCTGCGGGAGTTTGGCGAGTTCTTTGAGGTGGGGCCGGACCACCGGTACACGGACTATCGGGAGATGCTAGATCACGAGCACCCGGACTTTGTGGATGTCTGCTCGTGGCACCGCCAGCACGCTGAGATGACGATTGCGGCGGCGGCGCGGGGCCCTAAAGCCATTCTGTGCCAGAAA
>Ga0136611_10001793_pt1 | contig 14881 bp, 20 predicted proteins | sample AntDrymUQ2232306_2_FD_106645 | JGI IMG/M metagenome (GOLD analysis project Ga0136611, IMG submission 106645) | Polar desert sand microbial communities from Dry Valleys, Antarctica - metaG UQ223 (23.06) | ecosystem: Environmental > Terrestrial > Soil > Desert | place: Antarctica: Dry Valley...
ACAAGGCTCCAACCCAACATCGAGAGCAAGCTCACATGGCTACGCCGGGCATTCCAGCCTCGGCGCATAGACAGTTCGCGTGTTCTAAGACTTCTTGTTTTCAAGCGGCCCGGCACGCCAACTCAGCAGTTGCTGGTGCGGTGTGAGAAGAGGGACTTTGCCAGCACCTACGACGTAGCCCGAGGTCATGCCGCTGGGTCAATCCAATTAGTTGCCCCTGACCCTGTGATTTACAGTTACGTCTTGAAATCTAAAGCGCTCACCATCGCTACGAGTGTGAACTCTGGAACTTTGTTGACCCTCCACAATGCCGGAGACCATGAAGATGGAGTTAAGCCCATAATTGAGATAGCTGGTCCTTGCCGGGACCCAATCGTTACTCATCTACAAAGCAATAAGTTCATTAGGTTCGTTGGCCTAGACGTAGCCGCGGGGCAGACGTTGAAAATTGACGTAACGAAAAAAACTACGACCATCAGCGGCACTTCGGTGATTAGCGGCTTGGCAGCAGATACTCAGTGGTTCACCTTGTACCCCGGGGACAACAGCATTACTTATACGAGGTCTGGTGTAGCGTTCAATGGGGCTTCTTCAACTATGACCGTCAAGTACCGTGACGGTTGGGCATGACGGTCAATGTTTATTCAACTAATTACAGCGGCCAATTCTTTGCGGCTCTACCTGAGGCGAAGGTCAGTCACGTCACAGACGTTCTTTCAGACGTGCCCTCAGCTTCTTTCTCAATTCCCCAGGATTCTCCTGGTGCTTCTGAGATAGCCGGTTGGGAGAGGGAGATTCAAATAAGGGAAATCATCGAGGACGAGGGCGTCAATGAGATTGTCTTTCAAGGCCCTGTTGTTTCCGAGTCCGGTGATGAGAATGAATGCACCTTTGAGTGTGAGGGCGTGCTTTCTCATCTTGGCACAAGAATAATTGACAACGCCACTTTGCTTTACACCAGCATTGAGCAAAGGGCTATAGGCATTGCTCTTGTTGATTACGCTCAGTCGCCGGGGTCGCCGGCCCAAGCCAACAGAAACTTGAATATTAGCGGCGCCACCTTTACTGGCACTACGCGCATACGAAGCCGTAAGTATGACCGCGAGGAGCACGCCAACATTCTCGATCTGCTCAAAGAGTTTCCCACTCTTGATGACGGGTTTGAGTTTGACATTGTGATAACCCCAGACGGGGGCAGGTTCTGGACCCCCTACTACCCCAAGAAGGGGACTACCCTTACAGATATAAAGTTGGAATACGTTGAGGGTGACGGGGAGCTTTCCTTCAAGTACCGCCGTGACTACAAGAGACAGATAACGCACGTCTACGTGACCGGCGGTTCTAATGGCACGATTAAGTTTGAACAAAACTTCGAGGACGTTGCTGCTTCGTCCGCATATGGAGTCAGACAAGAAGTCATTTCCGATGGCAGCCAATCCGATCTGGCTTGGCTTCTTGATAAGGGCAAGAGGGAAGTCAGTCTTAGGAAGAAGCCCATCTTTGTTCCAGACATTACGCTGCCTCGTTACCCCAAAGATTACAGAAGGCTTATTCAGACGGGCGACTATGTGCCTCTTAACATCAAGCGCGGTAGAGTGAACATCACAGAGCCCAGACGAGTTCTTCAGAAGAAGTGGAATGTAGAGGCCAATACAGTGGAACTAACCTTGGCAGAGGTTGCTTGATGGAGTCGATACTTCTCTCCACTGACCCAGCGAAGGCCTTTGGGGACATCTTCAAGCGCATACAGCGCCTTGAGCAGGGGATTAGCTCTGCTAGCACGACGGGCAGTGGCAATGGCGTATTTGACACGATCACGCTTGGACCATCAGGCAATCAAGTAACTCTCAACATTGTTCCGCCCAGCGCACCTACAAGCATTACGGCAACGCCCGGTGCCTTCGAGGACCTTTCCTTCGTAGACGTTGACTGGGTGGTTCAGACTGGCGCAACTTCTTATCAAACGGAGTTGGCAGAAAATGTTGCGGGCGTTCGCTCCATAGTTCACCAAGGCCAAGGCATCGCGACCAACTATCGCTTTGACAATCTTGACCGCACGAAGAACTACAGCGTACGAGTTGCCAGCCTCAATAGAGTTGGCATAACCGGAGCCTTTTCTGCATGGGTTGACTTCACTCCGATTGCCGACCTCTTTGGTCCAGCCACCCCTACGGGAGTTGCTTTTGCTCGTGGAGCTACTTCTGTTATAGCAAAGTGGAATCAGAATACGGAACCAGATGTTGCAAATGGTCACGGTATTTATGTTGTTCAATTATCTGGGTTTGCTACCTTTTCAAGCATAATCACCACATCGCGTATAAGCGGTACAGTTATGGTTTTCAACGGCCTATACGCACCAGAACTTACTTATTATGTTCGTGTAGCGGCCATTGACTCCTCCGGCAACCAAGGGCCTTGGTCCATCGGTTCTGTATTAGCAGGTGGCGTCGCGGGCGGCATGATTCTTGCAGAGAACATTTACTCTAGTCATATCCAAGTGAACACCCTTGAGGGCGACCGCATCAAGGCGAACAGCATAGATGTTGCGAAGTTGCTCGCGGACAGCATCCTTGCGAAGAACATCAATATCGGGGCCGGCGGTCAATTCAAAGTGGGCACACCGCCCTCGGGGTCTGGCATGGTAATAAATAGCCAAGGGCTTAGCCTCTACAACTCAGCAGGCACGAGAACCATCTACCTGAATGCCCTTGACGGAGCGGGAACTTTTACTGGGACAATACTTGGTTCTACAATAATTGGCGGGTCAATTGAGACTGCCAGCTCTGGTCGCAGAATTATAATATCTAGCACCGCTTCTTCTAAAATAGAATTCAAATCTGGCCTTTCTAGTGAGACAGTTTCTGGCAGATTTGAATTTACAGACTCTGGCAGCAGCGTCGGCACGGGCATCGGTCAACGAACCAGTATCTTTTTAGAAACTGCTAAAATGGGCTCTACTCCAAAAACATCCAAGTTGGAGATGGAGTCGGAAGATTCAAACGGAGTTACCATCGCACGCCTAAAAGCCATCGCAGGCGTTGGAACCCTGACAGTTAGTGATGGCGTGTCTGAACTGCATTGCGGCCAAGCCTATGTGCTTCTGTATACCAATTCAGCAGAAGTGAGTTGCGGTACGGCCAATTTGTTTTTGTTCTCCACAATAGCGCAGTTCTCTCTTGCCGCTAATAGATGGTTGAAAATAGAGGCTACTGCTGCACAATTACAACATGACCAAAAAATCTTTAGCATAAGCACAGCAGGCATGAAGTTTTTCGACTTCGGCTATGAGTGCGGCAGGTTTTACTCTCTTGCAGGCGAGTCGCATCTTCAGATTACCAACATTAGGCCTAGTTCGACCGATTCACTTGTTAGGTGGAACACTCAGACGGGGGAGTTTGCTTACGACTCTTCTTCTGAAAAAACTAAGCAGGCAATTGGTCCTCTTGCAGAAACTTACGATGCCACTAATATTATTGACCTTATGAGGCCCATCGCTTATGAAGAAGCCGATAGAGAGAAAGGCGGCAATAAGCCTTACAGGTACATTGGCCTTTCTGCGGAGGCCCTGCATGAGTTTGCACCCCAACTTGTTTGCTGCGACGCCCAAGGTGATGCTGTGAGCATTCTTTATGACAAGATAAGCGTTGTGGCCATTGCTGGGGTCAAGGACTTGCGCACTAGAGTTGCACAACTAGAAGATTTCATCAGCCAGATGAGCCCCAAGGAGGCCGAATAATGGCAGAGCCCCAGAAGTTTGAGGTACAAGACAAGTTTGTTATTGCTTCTTTACGGGAGCAGGTAGCGGAACTCACAAGCACAACCGGCGTCCTCAAGGCGGCGGTGTACCAACTTCAAGAGCAAGTGGAGCAGCAGCAAGGCATGATCGGTGATTTGGAAAAGGCAACCGCTGAAGGGGCTATCGTAGGAGCAGACACCGTTGCCTAGGCCCGAAGTCGTCTCAGAGCCCGCTCACAGCCTCACCAAGGGCACCGTTATACGTCACCCTGGTAACGGCCCAGACGATGAGGTAATTGGCACAGCAATTGTCCTACATATGGCCTCAGGTGTAGACCTCGTATACGATTACGGCAAGAAAGTTTCTGTTCTGAAAGTTCAGCCAACCAAAGATTGAGGAGGCACCTATGGCCCGCTATCCCGGCGCTGTGTATCGAGAGGTGGTCGGACTCTCGAAAGACCCGCCCATCAGACCTATCGGGATCATCTTGCATGTTTCAGCATCCAACGCCGATTCTCTTTACGGATGGTTCAACGGTCCCTCGGGCGGCGTTGAGTCCCATTTCCACATCCCTTTGAAGCCAGGGCAAGTTGAGCAATACCGCGATACAAACCGAGAAGCTGACGCCAACTACAAAGGCAACTCTTGGATTGAAGGCAACGAGCGCCTTGGCTTCCTGTCAGTGGAGACCGCCGGCCTTGGCGACGGTGAATGGAATGACTACCAGTTACGTGAACTGGAAAAGTTGATCCGGTGGGCATCAGCAGCACACAAGTTCCCGCTCAGGGTTACGTCCGGTTATCATTCTCCTGGTATCGGCTATCACGTCCAGTTTGGAGCAGGCGAAGGTACAAACTCTTGGAGCAATGCAAGAGGCAAGGTCTGCCCTGGCCCAAAGCGCATTGCTCAGATCAAGAATGTATTAATGCCCCGCCTAAACTCCGCTTCAGAGCCGCCTCACCCCCCGCACGAGCCTCCCCCGCCTCCAAAGGAGACAGAGTTGTTTAAGCCCCGCACAGGCAATATTGTTCTTATCTCCCCTGAGCACTCGGGGTTAGTTCTTGATCTTCCTGACCTTGGCAAGTCCAGCGACCGCGTAGAGACTTACAAACTCGATGGCGGTGGGGACCAGCGTTGGGAAATCTTCAAGCACGAAGACGACCCGCCTACGGGGGAAGTCTCCTTTGTGACCTCGGGAACGAAGGGTGAGCGCCTGGTCCTCGATATCAATGACGGGGCCAACGTGGGGCGCATAGGTCAGCAACTTGCCGTTTGGGACCCTCACTTCGGTGGTCAGCAGCGCTTTCGTATCGAACAACTAGAGAATGGCAATAACAAAATTGTTCATGTTGGTTCCGGTCTTTGCCTTGAAATAAGAGACTCTGGCGGCATGGCAGCGGCTGTTCAACTTGGTGAATGGCAGGGCACGCCCAATCAAAGGTTTCGTTTTGTGGCAACAGTATGATGCCGTAATCAGAGCAAACTAAATAGTTTGCTCTAGACTGCACTTTGATCTCATAACTCGAAAGGACTTGCTGATGGAACAACTTGTGCAGGTGGACGTTACGGTTCTGAACTTTGTTGCAGGAAGCCTTGTCCCGCTGCTGGTGGCTGTGCTTTCAAAGATCAATGCCAGCAGCAGCTTGAAGGCTGCTCTGAACCTTGGCCTAAGTATTCTTGGGGGCGTGGCAAGTTCACTTCTTTTGACAGATGGCGAGACCACTTTCCTTGGGATTGCAACCAGCGCCATCACCGTCTATCTGGCTTCTGGCGTTACTTACCAAAATCTTTGGAAGCCCACTGCCGTCGCCCCCGCCATTGCTGAAAAGACAAGTGGTTTCGGCTTGGGCACCGAACAGCGCATTTAAGCGCCACGGGAATCATGACGAGTGAAGAGCTTCAGATGGCCAAAGATAACTCGCGATACAGTCCTGTTTCTAACTGGCCTAGGTCTCGTGATTCGAGAGGCTGTGTTCGAGAACGCGGACCGGCCCTATCTACTGATGATCTTCGCCGGCATGATGGGGCTCCCCGTCTTTCTCCGCAGGGACGAGAAGAGTGGGAAAACGAGTGGGCCACAGTCGCCTTTGTCTTTGACGGAGATAAAGGACTTGATAGCAAGACCGGAGCCTCCGCAGGGAGGTACGTCTACGTGACCTCTACCCCACCGCACAATAGGAAGTTGCTAACTTTAGTGCGTAAGTATCCTTCAACCCTGGCATTTCTTTGTTACATCTCCGCAGTGGTAACCATCCTGCTCGTGCTTCAGGTGGTGGCTCGTGGATAGTCAGGGCGAACGAGGTGTGGACGGCCAGCCAGGAGAACGTGGACCCAAGGGTGACCACGGCCAGCACGGTGAGACTGGCAGCGTGGGCCAGGTGGGACAGATGGGCCAGATGGGGCACATGGGCGAGCGAGGCCCGAAAGGCGACCACGGGCAGCCTGGTGACACGGGCGGCGTTGGTGATACAGGGCAGACAGGCGCCACTGGCCGAACAGGCGCCACGGGCAAGACCGAACCGGCCACCATCTGGTTCGGAGTCAACAGGTGGACCTACGCAGGGCTTGCCTTCTTGCTCATTGTTAGTGCCGGGGCCTACTCTACCTACAGAACAGAACAGCGCTTCAACGATCAGGTAGGAAATGTGGAAATGTTAATTAGGCATATAGAGCAGGCAAGCATTGACACCGACTACCGGACCTGTCTCGGAGGCAACAAGATCCGTTCTGGCATCCGCAATGTGTTGGAAGGCTCGTTTGAGGTAGGTAATCCTCGTCGCGAACAGACCTTGGCTCAGTTCGCCTTGCGGGACTGCGAGGGCGAGTTTCCTGCACGCTCTATGCCTGTGCCCCCGGTTATAGGGGTTCCGTAACTTCAAATGACCCTCATCCATTACGTTGGCTCATCTGATTCGCGTACTATTTTTGCTACCGACTTTGCCGCGAACGGCGTAAACGACCAGGCTACGACTACTTGGAACGAACCCAACATCTGGCAAGTCAACGTCTCCACCGGCGCTGGCAACTATTTGCTCACACTTTCAGATTTTAGTCTGACGGGCATTAACCGTCCTGGTACAGGTGGTGGCCCACCGGGGCCACCACCGGGTGATACGGGGCTTCACCCCAGTCTTGCCACCCATGATGCGCTCGGCCTCGCCACTCAGGCAGAGCTTGATGCAGCAGTAGCGGGGTTTGTTTCTGGGGCGCATCCCAATCTTGCTTCTCACGATGCCCTGGGACTTGCTACACAAACAGAACTGGATGCTGTCGCTTTAGCAAAATTGAATGCCAACGATGCATCTGTAACGAACGCAAGAACTCCTACGGATGCTTCGGTAACTACTGCAAAAATTGCAACAGGCGGCATTGCTCAATCTGCTGTCACCAATTTGGCAACAGATATTGCAAATAAGGTATTGAAGGCGGGCGACACCATGACTGGCCCGCTCGTGCTGCCGGGTAATGCTGCGTCGGCCTTGCACGCCATTCCTAAGCAGCAGCTTGACGCCGCCATAAGTGGTCTACCGCCCGCTGCTCACCCCAACCTTGCCGCTCACGACACGCTAGGTCTTGCCACACAAGTAGAACTAGACGCCAAGTTAGCCCTAAACGGCGGCACCATGACAGGCCCGCTTTTTCTGGTAGGTGACGCCCCAACGGCTTTGCAGGCTGTTCCAAAGCAGCAGTTAGATGCTTCCATAACTGCTTTGGGTTCTATTTATGAGACTAAAGCTAAGTCTGTCACCGTACTTACGGGGGCAGGGATAGACGAGACTGGTGTAACCGATTCAACTGCTGCCATCCAAACCCTCGTCACCAACGCCGCTGGCCCGGTCGTCGGGGTGCCCGGGGCCACGTACAAGTGGTCTTCGCTGAACCTGAAGAACGGGTCAGACGTGCGGGGCAACGGTGCATCCCTAGTTTGCACCGCAGCATCCGGTGCGGGTGCGTTCACCGGATCGAACCTCACCAACGTCGCAGTGTCTGGTTGGAAAGCCTCTGGGAACGTCGGAGCAGTTCTTGTCAAAATGATTGCCTCCAAGGTTATCGACGTGCTGCGGAACGACCTGACTAATCTCGGTATGTTCCGGTGCGACTCTGCGAACATCTCGGTCTACACCGGCTCGACCGAGGGTGAGAACGCTGACATTCTCGTCAAGGATAACCGGGCCGTTGCACCGGCGACACTCAACACGATCTGCGTCGGCCTCTACTACGCCTCCGATTGCCTCGTCACCCACAACCGCATTGAGGGCTTCGACAATGGAGCCTTGTTTTGGGGTGGTGACGCCAACGTGAATGTCAACGGGGCGATAGCGAACCCTCGGAAGTCGAAGCGTATCACGATGACGTTCAACAATGTGATTGGCCCCTCTAATGGTGGCCTGTGGGGGTCGATGGGCGAGGACATCCGCATCTGCGACAACACAGTCCGAGACTGCGGAGACGTTGGCATCGACTTCGAGGGGTGCTTCAACGCCCGAGCAAACCGTAACACGGTCTCTGACTGCGACAACGGCAACTTTGCCACGTTTAGCTTGTGCCGTAACATCTCGTTTGCTCACAACACGAGTCTCGCCACAGGCCAGGCCACCTGCCAATACCTATTCAAGGTCTACAACAGCACGGCTGACTCATCGAAGGCGACCGGCAACGGGGTAATCAAACTCACCAACAACGCCTTGATCCGCACTAACGGGGTCGGGTCGGGGGTGGTCATTGAGGCGTGCCATCACATCATCATTCGAGGCAACCACATGAAGAACACCTACATTTTTGCCCAAACAAACAATATGAACCATGTTTCGATCATCAACAACGACATGGAATGGGACGTGGCGGCTTCTACGGCGCTTGATGCGATCACCGTCGGAGCGAATCGTCAAGCTCAGGATGGCTTTCCTCCCCGCATCAGGATCGGCGGAAACACGCTCATCAGTCCGGTCTCACAGCCGCCCGCAAGTCGTGGGATCTACAGCAACCAGGATGACCCGAACTCATCGCCGACCGTAGACATTTGGGGTAACGACGTTTACCTATTCCCCATAGATATTCAATCACAATGGGGGTCACCTAGTAACACTAACCCTGCAGTGGTACGCATCTGGGACAACAACGTCTTCAACTCCATCGCCGTCACCAATCTTCTAGCGTTGATCCCTCAGAACGAACGGCGCTGGGGGAACAAGCGCATCTTCACCGGGGGGACTGTCACGGGCGGGGCTTCGCTCACAGTGACGGGAAGCCGTGGGGCGAACGCCGCCCTCACGTCGCTCCTCTCCCACATGGCCACCCTTGGACTGATCGTTGACAGCAGTGTGGTCTAGGCTATCTAACCCTCTCCCACCTGTGGCCCTCAGCACATTTCCAAAAAAGTTCCCCCGCTTTGCTCTTCACGGGCTTACCTAAGCCTTCGCAGACTCCACAAGTTTTGGCGGCTACAGCTTCTTGGGCCTGAATAACCGCCAACAATCCCTGTAGGTGGCAAAGACACGAACAGTGGAGCAGAACGCTCGGGGTCTCCTGTAGGCCCTTACAGCGGGCGTGAGAGGCCCCTACGGCCTTCACAGAGCGCCCCGGAGCACACCAGCCCGTCATCTGCCATTTGGAAGGCTTGACCTCAACAACTTTGAGGGCAGACTTCGCCTCCCAGGGCTTCTTGCGGCGCACGGTCATGCCGGTTCCAACATGCCGAGGCCCTGGTCCCATGCGTGCAGTGCAGCGGCAAAGGCGTCAGCAATGTCCTCGTCCTCAGTCTGGCAACCATTCTTGCAAGCTGCTGCAATCATTTCGTCTTTGGAAGCCTTCCCGTTACCAGCTAGCCATAGCTTTAGAGTTGTGGGCGGGGGCATGTAGAACGCCACCTCTTTCCTGTAGAACCAGTTTTTGATGACGCCTTGGAGTTCGTATCTAGTCACTTGGCCTCGCTCCTTGAAAGCAAAGGCGGGTCCCTCTATCGCAACGAGCAGAGGCTTGTATTTCATGTAGATGCCCCTTACTTTCTTTGCAATGTATTCAATGCGTTCTTCTTCGTTACCAATAAAGTTACCAGAGGCAGTGATGCGGGCGGGTAACTTGTCGTTGTTGTTGGCAGAGGTGGTGAGCACAAGTTTTCTAACCGCTCTTTTTCCGTTGTATACCACCAATCCGGGGCGGCAGAGGCTCAGGTCTAGCCCGAGCGTAAGGACGCTGCTTGCGGACCCAGACCCACTCTCTGACAAGGGCTTCAAGCTCTGCTTCGTTTGTCGGTTCGACATCTTTGGACCTCTTCTTTGAACCACGCCTTTTCCTGTTCTTTAGGAACTTTCCGAACTCGTGTCTCTCTTGGTGCGAGAGGCCGCCCCAGACGCCGAAACCCTCTTCGTTTTGGAGGGCACCCCAGAGGCATTCAACCTCGACTTCACAACTTTCACAGATCGCACGGGCCTCGTTCTCTCTGACTTCCCGGTCCTGGGCGTTCTCTTCTCTGAGATCAAAGAATGGTCCGAAGAAGATTTCAGGGTGCATCCCAAGGCAAGCGGCGACAGGGGGTTTTCTCTTGCTAGCCTGGGCTTCCTCTCGAAGTTGTTTGGGTCGAAATCCGGGTCCAGCGCGGCTCTGGTTACTTTCCACGTTCGGTAGAGTCTCCCTAAGCTTTTTTGAGAATGTTCTGTGTGCAAGGCCCCATCTTCTTGAAAGACCGAATCCAGTTCAGCAAACATTTCGCACAAAGGAACAAGTACGGGTGATACAACACGCGCCGCCTTGTTGAAGCGCACCAGTCGCTGAGTCTTACTCAGCCGTGTCATCGTCGTCAATCTCCAACAAATGCTCGGCCCATAGTTTATCTACCCCCGAGAAGCCTGCATAAACCTTACGCTCTAGTTCTTGGGGCGTCATCTTGCCAAAGCAGAAGTCCTTGAACATGCAGCGCCCAAAGAGGTAGTTGCCATTGTGGCAACCTTCTACAATCGGCGGCAACTGCTTGCGGTCAATTTGAGTAACCACATTCTCACACCAAGACTTGATGGTCAGCCATTTCTTCTTGGTAAGAGTAAGGGTGTAGATGATGTATTCGTTGGTGTTCTTGGAGTCGTAGAGCATCATTCCCTTTCGCACACCGCGGGCCTTCATGTAGCAGGCAAGCTGTAGAAGGTGTTCCGCTTTCGCCTCGTGGTTCTTGAACACAGATTCGTAGGCCCAAGTGTTGGCGCCCTTGAAGTCCACAATCCATTCATGCCATTCGCCTTGCGAATAAATCTCGATGTGGGCATCGAGGTGGCCGGCAACTTTGAGGGGGGCATAGCGAATGGGCATCTCTACGCCTATGAGGCGAAACTTGCGGGGGAAAAGCACCGCCATGTCTGAGAACATGTATTGCCACTTGTGGTGGCGCCAGTTACCGTCCTCGAAGATCAGTTCCGTTTGGGGGTCCATCTTCTTGCGCCCCTGCATGCCAATGAACTTCATCGCAGCTTGCCGTTCGCACCCGCACACGCTTGATGGAGAAAGGCGCCCCGGTGTTCTCTCTCTTGGCACCATTGGCAGAGTTACTTCCTGCACTCGCTTCTCGCGGTAGCCCGGAAGTTCTCTCATGGTCAGGTAGCGGTCAACAATAGGAGTGAGGGGGTCTTGCCCCTGCTCCAAAATGTGCTTGACGAGGGACCCGAGGATGGCCTTGTCCGTCCTAGCCACTCCGGGTGCGCCTCCGTCGCTTGGGAGGGGCCGCTAGAGCCCTCTGACGCCTTTGTTCGGCCTCTGGAACCAGCCAGCCGGTGTAGGACTGCGGACGCTCGACTTTATAGCCTGCTGGGCGTCTTGGGACCTGCAAGTCCAGTTTGGTTATCAGGTCGCTCAAAACGTAGCCCTCCTCTCTAAATCTCATGGGCACATCTCCCATGCGGCACTCAACTGAGACGGCCCAATAGATGCGGTGGGTCTTCTTGGGGTCATGGTATTTGGAGGAGATGGGCCTCATATACACATAGAAATCACCGGCGCACCAACGCTTGATTATCTTTTGGGCTTCTATTGTGAGGTCTGAGTTCATTCTTCTCGTAGAACCAATCGCACGTTGTCTTGCATAAACTCAATCACCATGACGGGCTCCCGCCCCTGCTTCAAAGCTCGGTCTTTGTGCAGCAACCAATCCTTTGCCTTGAGGGAGAAGGATGAGGCGTCTGTGTATTTGAGTTCTTCCAGCACAGTCTCGTTTTTGCAGTCACCTCTCGCACGCCAACTAGAACCGGAGCCGGCTTGCACCTTGCCGCCTATCTCTCTGGCTCGGGCCTTCTCCTGCTGCCCGCTGCGCTTGTTCTGCCGCTGCTTGTCTCTGTCAAACCAGAGAGGATCAGTTGTCAAGCTTTTGCCAAGCGTATGAGATCCCATCCTTGCTTATGGCTCTGTATCTGCCCGGTGCAACTGGTGGCCCCCACATAGCCTTTATAAGGCTATGAAGTCGGCAATTAAATAAGTCGTCGCCCAAACGCTCTCTCAGTGGGTGGATGACATCAAACGTGGCCTCTCCAAACTTTACAATGTGATGCGGTTCATTCTTGTCCAAGATGTCGCTGACTGCACCGGGGTCGGGGCATTTATCCAGAGAGCAAGTTATAAACCCTCCGCTTCCCAGAAACAGAGTGGAACCGCACCCCATAGGGCAGAACCCTTGGACCTTTTCGGACATCACTTCTTCCTTAATACAAAGAGGGTGGAAAGATTCCTGCGACTATGAACTTGGCGGCGGGGAGTTCCGTCTGGAGATGTCTTCGGCTGAGGCCCTGGGGTGCCAATGTGCTCCATGCGGTCTACGCACTCAAAGCCAAGGGCCAGAGCATGAGAAAGGGTGTGGTGAGTGCCCAACCAGAGCTTGCCCGAGGAAACGTAATCCATGCACTTCGTGATGACGTAGCCGTTCGGCTGGCAAATCCTGTGCATCTCGGTTAGGCCGTGATCGTTGTGCGCTTGGAGTAGTGCAGGAGTCTTAGGCGCATCGTCCATGCCGTAAGCCTCGTCCATCTCTTTGATGCCTGAGGTAGTTCTGCCCCCTTTCGCACAGTAGGCGGGGTCAAAAGCGATTGCTTGGAAGAGATCGTCCGCGTAGTCAGTATCACGGAAATCTACGCCCCCTTCTTTCCAATTGTTACAGACAAGGTGCTTGGGCCTAAAGAGGGTCCACCAATTCCCCTTCCCATAAGTAGCATCAAAAGTTCCCCAATCTAAATGCAGATAGCCCAAGCGGGCACAATCGCGGATGAGGGCTCCATTAGAAGGCCAAGGTGTTGCCGCAAGAACGGGGTACTTATACATTGCGTGTCACAGGCATCTGGAAAATGGGGTGAATCCATGAAGGGCACTTACCTCGGGCAAAGGCCACAACGCCAAATGCCTCCCTGTTGCCCTTTTGCCGGGTCATGGAAGCCCCTGTGCTGAGAACATCATCGACAATCCAGAGCGGGCCATATGGGATGCTGTAAAAAGAAAGCTGCCTCGCGAATATGTTGCCACCTCTTGGTACACCTTCTACCCGCCCCGGTAGTCCGAAAAGTTCTACCGCTATATTTGCTAAGCCTTGCCAGTCTTTGGTTGTCAAGGCGTCGGCTTCAATTTTCCACATGCTTGTGTGGCCGCTGCTCAATTTGATTTGACCTAACTGGAATAAGTTAGTCATCCTCAAACACATTCCTTCCTATGCGAGCCCGGATCTTCTCCTCAAGCTCCTCTGCCACTGCAAGGTTTGTGGCCAACCAGTTGCGAAACTTGGGGCGCCCGTGCTGCTTCTCTGTCTGGTAGCCCCGCACATACCAGGAGTCACCCGAGAGCTTCACCAGACCGCATTGCCGGCCTAGATACATCAAGTCCTCGATGTGGTCCCAGCCCACCTTCTTATTGTCAAAGACAAAGGTGGTCTCAGCATAAGGCCGAGCACCGGCCTTCTCTTTCTCAATACGGGCAAGCACCCGGTGGCCTCGCCCTTCCTCCTTCACCATCGGCTTGCCGGTGTTGGGGTTGATGATCTCCCTCTTGGACTTGATTGTTTCGGTACGCACCATCTCAATCCGAGTGGAGGCGTAGAAGCCCATAGCCATGCCGCCCGAGGTGCGGGTTTTCTTGCCGAACGAGACGCCCACGTTCTCCCTGAGTTGATTTATCCAAACGAAAACTGTGCGGTCGTTGGCAGCAGTTAGTTTGCGAAGGGCCTTGGACATCAACTTGGCCTGTTCCATGCCCATGCTGCCTGCCTCCATGTCGTTCTCCATCTCTGAGATGGGAACAAGAGCGGCAATGGAGTCAAGGGCAAGAACATCAAATTGGTCTGACCTAAGCAGAACTTCCGAAATGTCAATGGCCTGGTTCGCCTGACGGTGCTTGATGAGTTCAAGTTCGTCGGTGTTTACACCAAGGCGTTCGGCGAAGCTGTTGTCGAAACTGCGCTCTACGTTTACAAAGGCACACTTGAGGCCAGCAGACTGCTGCTTAGCGATGAAGGTAAGCGCACATGCGCTCTTGCCGACGTGGGGCACTCCGTAGAGTTCTGTGTGCCTGCCGCGAGCAAATCCCCCGTTCAGTACCCAGTCCAGAGAGAGGATGCCCGTAGACAGGCGCTCGACCTCGAAGGAGGGGTCAGAAGCCATCAGCATGGTTCCGGCCCCAAATCTGGCATTGATGGCCGCACGAAGGCCCTCAGGGCTCAATGAGGCCATTGCTGGTTTACGAGGGGCCATCAGTTGTGGGGGTTCCAGAGTTGTGCCCGCTTTGCCTGCTCTACTTTTTCTTGCAATGTGCACGAACAGCCTGTCACAGCTACACCACAGTTTTCACAATGAATCATCACAGGCTTGTCACACACGGGGCAGTCCTTTGCAATGAGGAGAGGAGGCCCGCAGATGTCGTTCATGTCTCTAAGCTCTGCCCGTTCAAACCCTTGGGGCTTAGAGGGGGGTGTATATCGGCTCACAGTTTTCCTTTCATTGTGCGGTTCTAACGGCATGTAGAACATTTACCTGCTGGGAATCCCCGACACCTATGTTGCTCCACTGAGCGCTCCACCGGCCCTCTACGGAGACAACAGAGCCTTTTTCGAGGTCCCACAGGTCAGCGGCCTCGGACCACAGTGTAACACCCCACGACTCCCCTGGCAACCATTGAACTTGCCAAGTTACG
>Ga0136611_10001794_pt1 | contig 14881 bp, 14 predicted proteins | sample AntDrymUQ2232306_2_FD_106645 | JGI IMG/M metagenome (GOLD analysis project Ga0136611, IMG submission 106645) | Polar desert sand microbial communities from Dry Valleys, Antarctica - metaG UQ223 (23.06) | ecosystem: Environmental > Terrestrial > Soil > Desert | place: Antarctica: Dry Valley...
ATAAAAAACATGGCCGATTTCGATGCCACGTTCGATGGCCAGCGGCCCGCCACCATCGGGCGACGCGTCGCCGGCCAGGACGTTGCGCAGGTCGGCGACGAAATCGGGTTCGGGCAGGTCGCGCCCCCAGTTGACGCCGGTCATGTGAAAGCCTGCGTCATTGGCGCCGCAGACCCAGTCGGCCATCGCCGCGACTTCACGATCGACCACCAGCCGGACCGGTTTCTTCAGGTTCAGCGGGCCGAGATAGCCGGGTTCGCAGCCGAAATGCGCGTCGATCTCGTCGGTTGTGGCGAAGCGGAATCCGGCGTCCAGGCCCGGCACCTTGCCGACCTTGACCTCGTTCATGTCGTGGTCGCCCCGCAGCAGCAGCAGCCAGACCAGCGGGGTGCCGGTCTCGCCCTTCGGCCCGGTCGGTTCGGTCGCCAGCACCAGCGACTTGACGCTGGACTGCAGCGGAATCGACAGGAACGCGGCTACCGCAGCGCAAGTCGATTGACCAGGCGTTGGGGTTTTCTCGAGCTTGGATGCCGCTGGCCCGCGCGCACTTTGGGGCGCCAAGGCTTCGGCTTTCTCCATGTTGGCGGCGTAGTCGCTGCCCGGGCAATAGACAATCGCGTCCTCGCCAGTTTCGGCGATGACCTGGAATTCTTCGCTCAAATCGCCACCGATGGCACCGCTGTCAGCGGCCACGGCGCGATAGCGCAGCCCGAAGCGATCGAAGATGCGTCGGTAAGCTTGGGCCATGGTCTGGTAGCTGGCTTTCGCTGCAGTCTGATCACGGTCGAAGCTGTAAGCGTCCTTCATGGTGAACTCGCGGCCGCGCATCAGGCCGAAGCGGGGCCGGCGCTCGTCGCGGAATTTGGTCTGGATCTGGTAGAAGTTTTTCGGAAGCTGCTTGTAGCTTTTGACATCCTGGCGAACCACGTCGGTCACTACTTCTTCGCTGGTCGGCTGGACTACGAAGTCGCGGCCGTGCCGGTCCTTGATGCGCAGCAACTCAGGGCCCATTTTTTCAAAACGGCCAGTCTCTTGCCAAAGTTCTGCCGGCTGCACCACTGGCATCGTCATCTCGATGGCCCCGGAGCGGTTCATCTCCTCCCGAACAATCGCTTCGACTTTGCGGATCACGCGCAGGCCCATCGGCATGTAGCTGTAAACGCCGGCGCCGAGCTTCTTGATCATGCCGGCGCGGACCATCAGCTGGTGGCTGGCGATTTCGGCGTCAGCCGGCGCTTCTTTGAGCGTGGAGATATGAAAATTCGAAGCCTTCATCGTTTTTTTTACCGGTCGGAGATCTCGATTTGGGGGGGTGACTCTGGGGGAGGGCCGAACGGCTTGGCGACAGGGTTGGCGGCAACGCCAGCGCTGTGCATAATGGACTCAGTTCAAAAAATTTGAGGTTTGATTATGCTCGACCGGGACGGCTTCAGGCCCAACGTCGGCATCGTCTTGCTCAACCAGAGAAGTCAGGTATTTTGGGGCAAGCGCATACGCACGCACTCGTGGCAGTTCCCTCAAGGCGGCATTGACCGGGGCGAAAACCCGGAGCAGGCCATGTTTCGGGAACTGCATGAAGAGGTGGGGCTTTTCCCGCAGCATGTTCAGGTGCTTGCCCGAACCCGAGACTGGTTGCGCTATGAGGTGCCAGACCGGTTCATTCGCCGCGATGCGCGGGGCCACTACAAAGGGCAGAAGCAAATCTGGTTTCTGCTGCAACTCGTTGGTCACGACTGGGATTTAAACCTGCGCGCAACCGATCACCCCGAGTTCGACGCCTGGCGTTGGAACGACTACTGGGTGCCGCTTGACGTGGTGGTTGAGTTCAAGCGGGGCGTCTATGAGATGGCGTTAACCGAGCTGTCGCGCTTCGTGCCGCGGTTTGACGAGCGGCCGGACATCCGCAACCGTTATTTGCGTGGCAGCGGGAATTTGCGGGAGCCGCTGGTTCCGGCCCAGCCTGGGCCCGATGCCGGCATGCAGGCCGTGCCGATGCCGCGCAGCGCGGGGGGCAGGGTATACATGGAGTTGCCGCCGGGGGCCAGCTTTGATCCCGACCCTCAGACCGCCCGGGGCGCAGGTGATCCCGGCGTGTTGGCGAAAGAGCCGTGACATCGGAGCATCTGCAATTTGACGCCCGTTTCCGCGACATTGTTAGCGAATCAGTACCAGGTTGGTTCGGTGGATCATTTCCGTGTCGCCGGTGTAGCCCAGCAGCCGCTCGAATTCCGATGAGGATTTGCGGCAGATAAGCCGGGCTTCTGCGCCGGCATAGTTGGCCAGGCCGCGTGCGACCTCGACGCCTTCGGCATCACGAACCGAAATCACGTCGCCGCGCGAGAAATCCCCATTCACGGCCGTCATTCCAATCGGCAGCAGGCTCTTTCCTTCGGTCAGAATTTTGGAAACCGCTCCAGCGTCCACAACGACCGAGCCACGCAGCTGCAGGTGATCGGCAATCCATTGCTTGCGCGCCTGCGTTTTCTGGGTCTGTGCAACCAGCAGCGTGCCAATGGCTTCACCGTGGCAGAGCCGCACCATCACATCCGGCTCCCGCCCCCATGCGATGACGGTGGACGCCCCCGAGCCCGCCGCCCGTTTGGCCGCCAGAATCTTGGTAATCATGCCGCCCTTGCCGATCAGCGATCCGGCACCGCCGGCCATCAGCTCCAGTGCGGCATCGCCCGCTGTCGCTTGCTGGATAAATTCGGCGTTAGGGTCCTTTCTTGGGTCGGCGCTGTAGAGGCCCTTCTGGTCGGTCAAAATCAGCAGCGCATCGGCTTCGACCAGGTTGGCCACCAGCGCACCCAAGGTATCGTTGTCGCCGAACTTGATTTCGTCGTTAACCACCGTGTCGTTTTCATTGATGACCGGTACCACGCCCAGCTGCAGCAGCGCCAGCAGCGTCGAACGCGCATTGAGATAACGCTCCCGATCGGCCAGATCGGCGTGTGTCAACAGAACCTGCGCACTGCCAATCGCGTTGCGGCGCAAATGGGTTTCGTAGGCCTGCGCCAAACCCATCTGGCCAACCGCAGCGGCCGCCTGCAGGGCATGGACCGATTTCGGCCGCGCGACCCACCCGAGTCGCTTCATGCCCTCTGCAATGGCGCCGCTGCTGACCATGATCACTTCACGGCCGTCCTTGACCAGCGTTGCAAGCTGGTCGCACCAGGAGGCGATGGCGGCGTCGTCCAAGCCGCGTCCTTCATTGGTCACCAGGCTGGAGCCGACCTTCACCACGATGCGCCTGGCCTGGCGAAGTACTTCGAAGGCGGGATGCGTTGTCATCGGGAAGTCTTGCTGTCAATTGGCGCAGGTCGCTGCGGATTGGAGCGGGGTCGCCAGCAAAGTGCAGGTGGTTGCGGGGAGGGGGCAATCATTCGGATGACTGTGGAGCGGATGTTTGCGCCGAGTCGGGTGGCAAGGCGGCAAAGCGCGGATCCACCTCTTCGACGCCCTGCTCGCTTTTTTGCACCTGTTTGACGTGCTCGTAGATTGCACGGGTCAGCGTCTCGCAACCTTCGCGCGTCAAGGCTGAAATCTGGAATACCGGTCCCTTGAACTTGAAGCGCTTGACGAAGTCCTTCACCACAGCGTCGCGGCTGTTTGCGGCAACCATATCGACCTTGTTGAGAACTAGCCAGCGCGGTTTGTCGTGCAGCGCCGAGTCGTACTTCTTCAGCTCTCCAACGATGGCTTTGGCCTGCGCAACCGGATCGACAGCGTCGTCGAAAGGGGCAATATCGACAATGTGCAGCAGCAGCCGGGTGCGCTGCAAGTGGCGCAGGAAAAGGTGACCCAGCCCAGCGCCTTCGGAAGCACCTTCGATCAGGCCGGGGAGGTCCGCCACCACAAAACTTTGCTCAGGTCCCACCCGCACCACACCGAGGTTTGGATGCAGCGTGGTGAAGGGATAGTCCGCGATGCGTGGCCGGGCGTTGGAAACGGCAGTTATGAAGGTGGATTTCCCTGCATTGGGCATGCCCAGCAAGCCTACGTCGGCCAGCACTTTCAGTTCGAGCTTCAGACTTTTTTTGTCTCCTGGCCAGCCCGGGGTCTTGCTTCGGGGCGCCCGGTTGGTCGAGCTCTTGAAGCGCAGGTTTCCAAAGCCGCCATCACCGCCCTTGGCAATCAGAACCTGCTCGCCCGGCACCAGCAGCTCATACAGAATCTCGCCGGTTTCGGCATCGGTCAGTATGGTGCCAAGGGGCATCTTCAGCACAACGTCGTCACCCTTGGCGCCGAACATGTCCGACCCCATTCCGTGCTCACCGTTGCGCGCCTGGTGCCGACGCGAAAAGCGGTAGTCCACTAGGGTGTTCAGGTTGACATCTGCCGCCGCATAGATATGGCCGCCGCGCCCACCGTCGCCGCCGTTGGGGCCACCGAATTCCTTGTATTTTTCGTGGCGGAACGAGACGCACCCGCTCCCGCCATCTCCGGCGCCAATGTCAATAAAGGCTTCGTCAACAAATTTCATGTGGAACCAGTCGGGCAAAGGAAGCTAAGGGACGCACAAAGCTAGTTTACAAATCAAGCCGCCCGAAATGGTCAAAGCCCCAAACCAGCGCCGAAAACAAAAAAGCCCCGACAGATCGGGGCTTCGACGGGATCGAAGTAACAGGCTTACGCTGGTGTCACGCTGACCATGTGCTTGTTCAACGAACCTTTGATGCGGAACGAAACGTGACCGTCAACCAATGCAAATAGCGTATGGTCTTTGCCAATGCCGACATTGACGCCTGGATGGAACTTGGTGCCCCTCTGGCGAACGATGATGCTGCCAGCGCTGATGTTCTCACCGCCAAATTTTTTCACACCGAGCATTTTGGGCTGGGAATCGCGCCCGTTGCGTGTTGAGCCGCCGCCTTTTTTCTGTGCCATTTCGCTTGACTCCTGTTGCTGGGCCGGCTTAGCCGGCGATTGCGCCGATTTGCAGTTCGGTGAAGTTTTGCCGGTGACCTTGGCGCTTTTGGTAATGCTTGCGACGGCGCATTTTAAAAATGCGAATTTTGTCGTGCCGGCCATGGGAAACGACCGTGGCTGTAACTGTTGCACCTAGAACCAAGGGCGTCCCGACCGTGATCGAACTGCCGATGCCGACAGCCAGAACCTGATCGATAACGATCTCTTGGCCTACGTCCGCAGCAATCTGTTCTACTTTAATTTTTTCGCCAGCCGCAACTTTGTATTGTTTGCCACCGGTTTTTATGACCGCGTACATGTTTGACCTCGTGAATTGAGTTTTGCGGACGAATTTCCACAGAACCGAGAATTCTAGCATGCTACGATCACCGGCTAGCGGGTGTGCAAGGGCCAAGGATCAGGCTGGGGAGTGGTTCTTGCCACAAGTTGCGGGTTCCTATAATCAAGAAAAACTTTTATCCGGAACGCCTTGTCTGTCCATTCTTCCCGAACTGCCGAAGCGCTGGCCCTGATTTCTGAAGACATGCGCGCAGTAGATGCCGTGGTGAGCGAGCGACTCAGCTCCGACGTGGCGATGGTCAGCCAAGTGTCCAGGTACATCATCAGCGCGGGCGGAAAGCGCCTTCGCCCAGCTTTACTGCTGTTGATGTGTGGAGCGCTGGAATTCCGCGGAACCCAGCGCTACAACCTTGCTGCAGTAGTCGAATTTATCCACACCGCGACGTTGCTTCACGACGATGTCGTTGACGGATCGACATTGCGGCGAGGCAGGGCTACAGCCAACGAAGCGTTTGGCAATCCGGCCAGTGTGCTCGTCGGAGACTTTTTATACTCCCGGGCTTTCCAGATGATGGTCGATGCGGGAGACATGCGCATCATGCAAACTCTCGCCGAGGCCACAAACGTTATTGCAGAGGGCGAGGTCCTGCAGCTCATGAACATGCATGATGCTTCCCTGTCCGAGGAAGGCTATCTGCGAGTCATCCGCTCCAAAACCGCCAAGCTTTTTGAGGCCAGCGCGCGGCTCGCCGCCTTGCTTGCAAAAGCGCCAGCCGAGACTGAGCGCCATTGCGCGCAATACGGGCAAGCACTCGGGACGGCCTTTCAGGTGATTGACGACGTCCTTGACTACGACGGAGACGCCGCCGAAATGGGTAAAAATCTCGGCGATGATCTGCGCGAGGGCAAAGCAACGCTGCCACTCATCATCGCAATGCAGCGGGGAACCGACGACGAGCGCCTGTTGATCCGGCGCGCGATCGAAACCGGCGGCGATGCGCAAATCGACGAGGTCATGTTGATCGTGAGGCGCACCGGGGCGCTGGAAGCGACGCGGGCCGCCGCCGCCTCAGAAGCGCAACGGGCGCTCGATTCCTTGCAATATTTGCCCGACAACACCTACAGTGGAGCCCTACGCCAGTTGGCCTCTCAGTTGCTACTGAGGCGTGCCTGACCATGCGCCGGTTGTAGCTTATTGGCCTGGTAGAGCGCTACCTTCGGGACGTAGAGGTCGGAGGTTCGAATCCTCCCAGACCAAGCGGGTCGTCGGGTTCAATTCAAAGTGTGCGTTTATGCGCACATTTTCAGTTGTCGGTCGGGACTCCAGGGGCTTTTCATTTACACCTATTAGCCCATCAGTGATGATTGCCGTTTAAGTTAACCGGACGTTACATGGCTTCTGCAGACACCGCTTTCAGGGAATCGGTTTCGATTGCCCTGCCGGGCTTGGCTCGCGCCTTGATTTCGGCGGGGAAACTTGGTCAGAAAACGGCAGAAGATATTTCGCGAAAGGCCCAAGCCAGCCGGACGAGCTTCATTGCCGAACTGACCGGGTCGGGCGCGGTTTCCGGGGTGGACCTCGCCCATACCATTTCAACAGCCTTCGCGGCTCCCTTGCTGGACTTGGATGCCATTGATCCCCAGCGCCTGCCCAGGGGCCTGCTGGACAACAAGATTTGCCAGACCTATCGGATTGTGGTGCTGAGCAAGCGCGCCAACCGCCTCATCGTGGCTACAGCCGATCCTTCGGACCAGGAAGCCGCTGAGAAAATCAAGTTTTCTACCCAGATGGGCGTGGACTGGGTGATCGCCGAATACGACAAGCTATCCAAACTTGTCGAATCGGCCGGCGTGACTGCCTCTGATGCGATGGAAAGCATCATTGGCGACGACTTCGAGTTTGACGAAGCATCGGTTGAATCAGCAATGGCTGAAACCGACTCTAGCGTGTCGGATGTCGAAGATGCGCCAGTCGTCCGATTTCTGCAGAAGATGCTGGTTGATGCCTTCAACATGCGGGCTTCGGATTTGCACTTCGAACCTTTTGAACACACCTACCGCGTGCGCTTCCGCGTCGATGGCGAATTACGCGAAATTGCGTCGCCACCGGTGGCGATTAAGGAAAAACTGGCGGCCCGGATCAAGGTGATCTCCAAGCTGGACATATCCGAAAAGCGCGTGCCGCAAGACGGCAAGATGAAGTTGAGAATCGCCGCCGACCGCGTGATCGATTTTCGCGTCAGCACCTTGCCAACCATGTACGGCGAGAAGATCGTGATCCGGATTCTGGACCCGAGCAGCGCAAAACTTGGCATCGATGCGCTTGGCTATGAGCCGGAAGAAAAAAAACGCCTGATGGACGCCATCCATCGCCCCTACGGCATGGTTCTGGTGACCGGCCCTACGGGTTCCGGAAAAACGGTGTCCCTGTACACCTGCCTGAATATTCTTAACACCCCCGGAGTCAACATTGCGACGGCTGAAGATCCAGCCGAAATTACCTTGCCCGGAGTCAACCAGGTCAGCATGAACGAGCGGGCCGGCATGACTTTTACCGTCGCGCTAAAGGCCTTCCTGCGCCAGGACCCGGACATCATCATGGTCGGCGAAATCCGCGATCTTGAAACCGCCGACATTGCAATTAAGGCCGCCCAAACCGGGCACATGGTGATGTCCACCTTGCATACCAACGACGCGCCGACCACGCTGACCCGCATGCGCAACATGGGAATCGCTCCATTTAATATTGCTTCCAGTGTGATTTTGATTACGGCGCAGCGGTTGGCTCGTCGTCTCTGCCCCAATTGCAAAGCCCCGGCCGACATTCCCCGTGAGACGCTGCTCGAAGCAGGATTCAAGGAAGAGGAAGTTGACGGGTCCTGGAGCCCTTATCGCCCGGTAGGCTGCAATATGTGTAACAACGGATACAAGGGTCGGGTCGGCATTTACCAGGTCATGCCGATCACGGATGAAATCCAGCGGATTGTTCTGCGCGATGGAAACGCGCCGGAGATCGCCGCTCAGGCGGAACTGGAGGGCGTTCGCAGTCTTCGTCAGTCCGGTCTGCAGAAGGTCAGGCTGGGCATGACATCGCTGGAGGAGGTGCTTGGTTGCACCAACGTTTGAGCCGCAAGCGGTCTGCGCGGTAGGGGCGGGCTGAAAAACGGCCGCCCTTGTTAGAAGTTTAATTCATAGCTGGTTTTCAGCCGGCATTCAAAGGGGGGCGATTATGGCTACTGCCGTATCCAAAGGCATCAAAGAGTTTGTCTTCGAGTGGGAAGGAAAGGACCGTGGCGGCAAACAGGTCCGTGGCGAAATTCGGGCTGCGGGCGAAAACCAGGTGAAGTTCTCTTTACGTCGGCAGGGCGTGGTCCCCGGCAAGATCAAAAAACGCGCCACGCGTTCGGGCAAGTCCATAAAACCGCGCGACATTGCCATCTTCACCCGGCAACTCGCCACGATGATGAAGGCAGGGGTTCCGCTGCTTCAGTCCTTCGACATCGTCGGGAGGGGCAACCCGAACGCCAGCGTCACCAAGCTTCTCAACGACGTGCGCACCGATGTCGAAACCGGCACATCGTTGAGCGCTGCATTTCGAAAGTACCCGCTGTATTTCAACGCGCTGTACTGCAACCTTGTTGAGGCGGGCGAAGCCGCAGGTATTCTCGAAGCCCTGCTTGACCGGCTTGCGGTGTATATGGAGAAAACCGAGGCGATCAAGTCGAAGATCAAGTCGGCCCTGATGTACCCGATTTCGGTGGTGGTCGTGGCTTTCGTCGTGGTGGCAGTCATCATGATTTTTGTGATTCCGGCATTCAAAAGTGTTTTTTCCTCATTTGGTGCCGATTTGCCCGCACCCACGCTGTTCGTGATGGCGCTGAGCGAGGCGTTCATCGCGTACTGGTGGTTGATTTTTGGAGGCATAGGCGGGGGCATTTACTTTTTCATGCAGGCCTGGCGGCGGAGCGAGCGGGTTCAGAAATTCATGGACCGTTTGTTACTGAAGGTGCCGGTATTCGGGACGTTGATCGAAAAGTCGTGTATCGCACGCTGGACGCGCACGCTTTCCACCATGTTCGCAGCCGGCGTTCCGCTGGTCGAGGCACTGGATTCGGTTGGCGGGGCCTCAGGCAATTCGCTGTATGCCGATGCGACCGAGCGTATTCAGCAAGAAGTGTCCACCGGCACCAGTTTGACGGCCGCCATGACGAACGCCAATCTTTTCCCCAGTATGGTTCTCCAGATGTGCGCCATCGGCGAAGAGTCCGGCGCGCTCGACCACATGCTGGGTAAGGCCGCGGATTTTTACGAGGCCGAAGTCGATGAAATGGTCGCCGGCCTGTCGAGCCTGATGGAGCCGATCATCATCGTGTTTCTGGGAACCTTGATCGGCGGCATCGTGGTGTCGATGTACTTGCCGATTTTCAAGTTGGGTCAAGTCGTTTAATGGATTTCATTGGAGGCGTGCCGGAATTAGCGGCCGGGCTGGCGGCGCTTTTTGGCTTGTTGATCGGCAGCTTCCTGAACGTTGTCATTTATCGCTTACCCAAAATTATGGAGCAGCAGTGGGCCGCTGAGTGCGCTGAACATTCGGGTGGGGACAACCGGCTCGACGGCCCTGTGCAAACTCTCAGCCTGCTGGCGCCACGCTCGCGCTGCTCGAACTGCGGGCATGTCATCCGCTGGTACGAAAACGTTCCGGTTCTGAGTTACCTGGCCTTGCGCGGCAAGTGTTCGGCATGTGGTACGCCGTTCGGTGTGCGGTATCCGGTCGTCGAGGCCACCACCGGTGCGCTTTTTTTCTACTGCGCCTGGCGCTGGGGCTGGACGGTAACCGCGCTGGCTTGGTGCGCGTTTTCCGCTGTCCTGCTCGCACTTGCACTGATCGACTGGGACACCACCTTATTGCCCGACAACCTCACGCTACCGCTGCTATGGAGCGGCTTGATCGTCGCCGCGCTGCGGTGGAACCCTGCGCTGACCCTGGAATCCGCGGTCTGGGGCGCTGTGGCGGGTTATCTTTCACTCTGGGCTGTGTACTGGGCCTTCAAGCTCATAAGCGGCAAAGAGGGCATGGGCTATGGCGACTTCAAGCTTTTTGCGGCGCTCGGAGCCTGGTTTGGCTGGCAGGCCCTGATACCGATCATCTTGATGGCGTCGGTGATCGGTGCGATTGTCGGCGTCGGCATGAAGTTAACTACTGGACTGCGTGAGGGCGGCTACGTGCCGTTCGGTCCGTTTTTGGCGGGTGCCGGTTTTACGGCGGTTTTCTTTGGGCCGCAGTCGATCTTGCAGCTGATCGGTTTGTGACGCGATGGCTGCAGCGGCTTTGCGCATAGGCTTGACCGGCGGTATTGGCAGCGGAAAAAGTACGGTGGCCGAGATGCTGGCGCACCACGGTGCCGCAATCATTGACGCCGACTCGATTTCGCGCGCTGTGACTGCCGCGGGCGGCGCTGCCATCCCCGCCATAAGGATGCGTTTTGGGCCGCGCGCATTGATGCCAGATGGCGCTATGGATCGTGCGTGGATGCGCGAACAGGTGCTGGCCAATGCGGCCCTGCGCCATGATCTCGAGGCGATCATTCACCCGCTGGTACGCGCCGGCACGCTGGCGCAGTCGAACGGCGCGGTTCGGCAAGGCAAGAGTGCGCTGGTCCTTGATGTGCCGCTTCTGGTGGAGTCCGGGCGCTGGCGCAGTGAGCTGGACTGCGTGGTCGTGGTGGACTGCACCGCAGCGGCACAGATCAGTCGGGTGCTCGCCCGGGAGGCGGGTCGGACCGGCTGGAGCGCCGCCGCAGTTCAGCAGGTAATTGACGGGCAAGCCAAACGCGAAGTCCGATTGGCGGCTGCCGACATATGCATCTTCAATGAAGGCATTTCGATGGCTGCCTTGCATGGCCTTGTGCGCGAGCTGGCGCGGTCCTTCGGGCTATGATCCGCCGAGGAATTGCCACCCCAAGTCATTAAAACCAGCGCCGTGATTCTTTACGAATATCCCTTTAACGAACGCATACGAACCTACCTGCGACTGGAGCATCTTTTCCGCCGCCTGTCTGCACTGGTCCTGCGTCACGACGCCACAGACCACCATTTCGCGATTGCGACCATTTTTGAGATCATGGACGTGGCGTCCAGGGCGGATCTAAAAACCGACGTGCTCAAAGACCTTGAAAAGCAAAAGCAGATGCTCAATGGTTTCCGGGGTAACCCGGGGATATCGGAGGCCATGCTTGATCAAGTCACGGCGCAGCTTGAGGCGTGCTTCGCTTCGCTGAACAGCCTGACCGGAAAAGTCGGGCACGCACTGACCGAGAACGACTGGCTGATGAGCATCCGCAGCCGGGTTGGCATCCCTGGGGGGACCTGCGAGTTTGACCTTCCGGCTTATTTTGCATGGCAGCACCTCAGCGCTGGTCAGCGCCAGCTTGACCTGCAGCGCTGGGCCGCGCCGCTGGTACCGATGGCCGAGTCGATACGGGTACTGCTGACGCTGCTGCGCGATTCAGGCTCTGCGCAAAAGGTGATGGCGCAAGCCGGCATGTTTCAGCAAACTCTGCCTCAGGGGCGCACCTTCCAGCTGCTGAGGATGCTGATTGATCCGGCGCCGGGTCTGATACCAGAAATCAGCGGGAATCGACTGATCGTTACCGTGCGGCTGATGCGGCTTGGCAGCGACGATCGACTGCATGCCGCCAACGAGGATGCAACTTTCGAGCTGACCTTGTGCTCCTGACGCCTTTGGCTGCCAAGCGTCTTTGCCGCCGATCATGAACCGACCCCCACCTTCGTCTGCTACGAAAATCGTGGTGTGCCCTGGCTGTGGTGGCGACAGTCTCTATGCCACGGAAAACCCCTTCCGGCCCTTTTGCAGCGCCCGCTGCAAAAACCACGATCTGGGCGCGTGGGCAAGCGAAGGGTTTCGCCTGCCCGCGGTCGATATTTCGGATGGGCAAGACGAGCCTGGTGATGCCAGCCTGCAATAAGAATGTCGTCCTGCTGTCGCGGCGCCGCCGCCTGCGGACCGACCCGTTTCAGATTCGACGGATTTGGGAGGAACTATGAACTTGAATGCCATCGCCTTGATCGCCGCTGGCGCCCTGGTCGCCGTGCTGGGGCTGGGCAGCAGCCCCGCTGCACTGGCCGCAGCGCCTGAGCAGCCCAGCCGGGCCGGCACCTCGAAAAAGGACACCCGGTCCAAACTGGCAAAGCGAAAAAAAACCGCAGACAAACCGGTTCGCCCGGCAGGCTATCGCGGCGACCTGACCGACAAATACGGTTCACGGGAAACCGACGGCCAGCGCAACGAACGCCTCACCCGCGAATGCCGGGGCGCAGTCAATGCTGGAGCGTGCGCAGGCTACACACGCTGAATCGGCAGTGCAGGCGGGTAGGGTCGATAAAACGGGTAGAGTTTTCGGGAGGGCCCAAAACGTTACCCAGGCTCAGCCCGGTGCCGTTCCGGCATCGAGCACCTGTTGCAGCTCGCCGCTCTGGTACATCTCCGTCATGATGTCCGAGCCGCCGACGAATTCGCCCTTAACGTAGAGTTGCGGGACGGTCGGCCAGTTGCTGTATTCCTTGATGCCGTGGCGGATGTCTTCGTCTTCAAGGACGTTGATGGTGGCAGGCTTGGTGATGCCGCAGGCCTTCAAGACCTGGATCGCCCGGCCCGAAAAACCGCACATGGGGAACTGCGCGGTGCCCTTCATGAACAGGACGACGTCGCTGGACTTGACGATTTGATCAATGCGCTGCTGGGTGTCAACTTCGGTATGCATGGTGGTTGTCCTTTCGGGGAAGTGCTTTCGACGGGGGCATGGCCGTCGGCTGGTCCGGTCTGTGGGGACCTGGAGATCAGGCGCCATGCGCCCACCGACCACTCGACCGGTGGATTATCCCGCGCTTTGCCAATGGAACGCTGGACGGCTGGCTAGACCTTGTGGGGGCGGGTTGATAGAACGCCGGGCCCGCCGCCGGATCAGCCCGGCCAAGACCCACCAGCGCAGCGCGAAATGCCGCCGAGGTCGCGTCGGCTCTGAACCTCTGCAAAACCGTGCTGCCGGAGCAGCTGCTGCACCGGGCCGGCCTGATCATGCCCGTGCTCCAACAGCAGCCAGCCGCCCAGGCGCAGGTGGGCTGGTGCGGCAGTGGCGATTTTTTGCAGGTCGTCCATACCGGCGCTGCCCGCTGTCAGCGCTGAAATCGGCTCGTGCGCCAGCGCATCGAGGTGCGGGTCAGCATTGGCAATGTAGGGTGGATTGCTGACGATCAGATCGAAGGTACCGACGACCGGTTCGAGCCAGTCGCCTTGAAGAAAATCGACGGTGGGCCACTCTGGCTGGCGCAGTCGGCCCCAGTTTTGCTGCGCCAGTTCGAGCGCTGCGGCGCTGGCGTCGGTGGCGACGATGCGGGTGGCTGGCCACGCCTGCGGCAGGTTGGCGGCGATGGCCAGCGCGATGGCGCCGCTGCCGCAGCCGAGGTCCAGAACACGGGGGCCGGCGTCAGCTACCGAGCCGGATTTGGAGCTGGATTCGGAACCGGACTGCGACCGTCCCGAGGCGCGTGCGGGGCGCCAGACCTGGAGTCTCTCCAGTGCCCAGCGCACCAGCGTTTCGGTGTCTGGCCGTGGAATCAGCACCCGCGCATCTACCTGCAGCGCCAGCCCGAAAAATTCTTTGCTGCCAACCAGATAGGCCAGCGGCTCGCCGGCTGCGCGGCGACGGCATAGTTCGGCGAAGTCGCACGCGACGGCGGCTGTCATGGCGTCGTCGTCGTGTGCCACCAGCCAGGCGCGGTCGCTGGCGGGCCGTTCCAGCGCTCGCAGCAGCAGCAGGTGGGCGTCAAGCCGGTCCAGGCCGGCAGCCAGGGCTTGGGCCAGACCGGCCGCATGGCTTACAGCGCCTGCCACGCCACCGCAATTGCTATGAAAATCAGAGCTATTAACGCCCGTTTTTTCTGGGTTTGAACCGGTTTTAGTCATGAATTTATCGCCACATCCGCCTAATCCACCCTAGCCGCCGATCCAGCCGATTCAGCCCAAAGCGGCCGATTCCAGCTCGGCCAGTTGCTCCGCACCACGTGCGACCTGCAGCGCCATCAGGACATCGCCGAGATCGCCTTCCATGATGAGGGCCAGTTTGTAGAGCGTCAGGTTGATGCGGTGGTCGGTCAGCCTGCCCTGCGGGAAGTTGTAGGTCCGAATGCGGTCGCTGCGGTCGCCGCTGCCGACCAGGCTTTTGCGCAGCGCGGCGTCTTTGGCGGCGCGTTCGGAGCGGTCTTTTTCATGGATGCGCGCCGTCAGCACTTTCAGCGCCTGGGCCTTGTTGCCGTGCTGGCTGCGGCCGTCCTGGCATTCGGCGACGATGCCGGTCGGCAAATGGGTGATGCGCACCGCCGAGTCGGTCTTGTTGATGTGCTGGCCGCCGGCGCCGCTGGCCCGGTAGGTGTCGATGCGCAGGTCGGCCGGGTTGATCTGGATGGTCACCGCTTCGTCCGGCTCGGCCATCACCGCCACGGTGCAGGCGCTGGTGTGAATCCGGCCCTGCGTCTCGGTAGCCGGCACGCGCTGCACGCGGTGGCCGCCCGACTCGAAGCGCAGCTTGCCGTACACGCCGACGCCGCTGGAATCCGGCGCGCCGGCTATGCGCAGCACCACCTCCTTGTAGCCACC
>Ga0136611_10001795_pt1 | contig 14879 bp, 16 predicted proteins | sample AntDrymUQ2232306_2_FD_106645 | JGI IMG/M metagenome (GOLD analysis project Ga0136611, IMG submission 106645) | Polar desert sand microbial communities from Dry Valleys, Antarctica - metaG UQ223 (23.06) | ecosystem: Environmental > Terrestrial > Soil > Desert | place: Antarctica: Dry Valley...
AAACAGCTCAGCACGGCCCACGACACGCCCTCATCACGATGCTCCCAGCGGGAAGTTGTACTCACTTATGTCACTTGCTGGTTTGTTCGGCTCACGGCGGATCTGCTTGTACCGCTGCGGGTCGGTTGACTCAAAGCCACCCGATTGCACTAGGCCGGTAATGAACGCTCCCGGCGTATGCCACGACGGATGGCCTGCGTATGCACCGAGGAACTGAGCAGCGCCAAAGGCGAACACTCCCCCATCCATGCCGCACAGCCAGTAGCCGGCCACCATGTCGTCCTGCATCAAAGGCGTAAGACTCACGATGGCAGCCAACGGCTTGACCTTGATGCTGGGCAGTGAGCCGAAGAATGGCGCGCCGTCATAGGCATCGACCCCCCCGTTATCGGTGCGTAGTTCCCAGTACCCGCCTGTGGAACATGGGATCGTTATGTAGGACAGCATCGAGTCCACTCCTGGGTCGGCTTTGGGTTTCGGCAATGGCGTCCGCTTAGGTGCCAGCTTGAAGTGCCAGGGCTCATGCGGCAGCGGCGCCTCTAGCCCGCACTCTTTAGCCAGTCGTTCTCGCTCTGCTCTGTGCATCACTGCGCACGCGATGTCTACGGCCTTGCCACGTTCATGGTCGCTGGTACCTGGCTTGGCTGCATAACGCGTTGCGAGCAACACACCGTGTTCGCGGACAGCGAGGTCGTACTGCGCCTGTTGCTCCGCGCTGGAACGGAAACCCGACGACAGCGCCATCTTTCCGTTGCCCATCCAAAGCATCCACTCAGTGCGCTGGCGTAGTTCGGCATCCATGCCGTTAAGCGTCGGCATCAGCTTGTCCTGGTCACGTCACGTAATGCGGTCAAAAGGGAACACCCGGCGTGGGAGGCCGCTGCAGCATCCCCGCATTGCCCGAGCCAATGAGGTTTCCATTAGTAGGACCGTTGGCATTGTCGGCAATACCGTCCACGTATAGATACTCCGGCCAGAACGCTCCGGCGTTAGGACCGCCGTGAGGGCCTTGTCCGCCTGCGGGGTCGTTGCCGTCTGACTCGCCTGCTGGTTTTACCCACAGACAACCATGTGCCTTGGGATCATTCGATAGAACGGTTCCGCCGTATTGGGGCGTTCGGCCGTAGCGCACTTGTAGCGGGTTCTGCCAGTCACTGCCGTCTGGTGGCGGGTTCTTGCCGTTGCGACTGGTATCCCAGATATATCCAAGCGCTGGAAGGTTGAGCTTGCCAAGCAAGTTGTTGCACCACGGCGCTACTTCGCTATCCGGCCGGAAGTTCGACACGTTGGCGCAGATACCGTGCGTGTTGCCCACTCCCGACCGCTGCAACGGACCTGCTAACGGTGTCGGATCGGGATACCAAGCGCTGTGTGCTGCGTCGAGATAGAGCCTGATGTTCGGACAGGTATTACGCAGAATGCCGACCACCTCTGCAATGAGTGAGTACCGCGCTTCGGCGTCTGGCTTTCCAATGATTAGCGCAATGCTGTCCGGCTCTAGTACGACTAGACAACGCGTGGTCCCAATGCCGTTGGCCACCGCTGTTGCCCATGTGCGATAGGAGGCTGCGCCTGCCGACCCGCCTGCCGAGGCCCCGCCAAGGTCACGATTCGGGATTCCGTACATGGAGATCGTTGGATCTTTGCCCGCCGCCTTTGCTGCGTTCACATAGGCGGTTGCCTGGGTGCCGTTCGGATCCCACCATGGGTCGGGGCCAGTCCACATGACGTTGGGCTGTGAGGCTGCCCACTCAAATCGTGTGCGTTTGGCACCCGTTGGTAGTCCGTTTGTGTATCCACGAATTGAGGTGTTTGGGTTCGTGAACAACGACCACGTACCCGATGGTGCCACGGCACCGCCTACAACTGGAGCCGTGCCCGGTGGAACATACTTACCGGTGATGCCTGAGATGTCGGCTAGCGCATTAAACATCCCAGCGTCGGTAGCTTCACCGAAGATCATCCACGAGTTTCCGTAGTAGGTCGACGTGGGCACTGCTACCGGGTCGTTGCGGAAGTACGTGCCGAATGTATTGGTGGCCTTGATATTCGTGAGCCAACTTGACTTAATTGTGGCGGCTACTCCATCAGAGGCGTTTGCCGTCTTGATTGCCCAATGTGCGGGCCAAGCAAATACGTTCTTCGGGTTTGATGAAACTCGCGTTCCGTTGTGGGCATAGCCATCGTAAATGGCCGTGTTTGTTGTCCACTCATTGCGCATAAACGTCTTGAAGTTTCCACCGATCCACGTCTTTGCTCGTGCCTCGTTATAGATCAAGATGTCGTGATACGCCCTGTATCCAGTGCGAAATCCGTCATAGGCGTACCCGGTTGACCGCGTGTAGGCCCAACCGTTTGTTCCGGTTGTCAACGGTCCGGCATCATGGGTTACCGTGCTGTAGTCGCACCAATCCGGCACAAGTCCGGTGGTCACCGCCATTCCGCCTGCGTTGTTTGTTGCCTTATCGAGAATGTCGTAGTAGCCGTTTAATGCTTGATCCCATACGCCGTCACCCGTGTATGCCTTCAACATTCGATACACGACGGGGTTCATATAGGAGATGTTCATCTCCCATACAAAACCTCCAGTGACCGCGTGGTGGCCGGCTGCTGTTCCTGTGCCCGCCCCACGCTGAAATTCGTCGGTGGTTTGATATGCGCGTCCCTCATCAAAGTTCAGTGTGTATTGCTTGAGATCGTTAACCAGCTGATTTAGGTCTTCGTAGTCCTGTTGGCGGTTCCACAACTGACACGCTCTCATCAACGCCATTGCCCGGTCGTAATCAGCGTCGGTTGCCCAATTCCAATCAAGGACAGCGTTGGTTGTCGCGTTGTAATTCCAGGCCCACAAGTACTTACCGGTGGTTAGTGCGGTGTTTTTGATCCGACGTAGGTTGTTGTTGGCCCAATTCCGAGCCAAGTCAAACTTGACCTGATCGGCCGCCATTACGGCAAACAGCATGGCGTAGGCCGCACCTTCGGAGACAACTTTGTTGTCCGCCTCCTTCTGCAATACCGCGCCATCGGCGCGGACGAACTCGGCAAAGAACTGATTTACCGCCGCCTTGACGTCCGTCACTCGATCTGTAGAAACAACTGGAGGTGGCTGCGTTGGTGAGGCCGTCGTCGTAGTGGTGGGCGCTGTTCCACCCGTCGTCGTTGATGGGTTGCTCCACGCGTTTAATACTCTTGCTCGCCATTGCCCCGACGACGGTTGTAGCCATGCATCGCCATTGCGGAGATTTGGGTCGCCTGCGGGGTCCGACTCTTGAATAAAGAAGCGCCGCCCGCCGCCCACCATGATCGAATAGTTCGCTGCTGCGTGTGGGTCGGCTGCGTCTGCTACGTGGGCATCCAGTTGCCCCTTGTTCATGCCATCGGTCGCTGCGGTGCCTGCTAGCTGGCCGGTTATCTTGCGGGTACCTAGTGCTACATCGGCTGTAGGTGTGGCCATCTCGTCTAGCCGCACCGCTGTAATGGCGCTCTTCTTTACCGTTGGTAGCGCCGCTGTACCCTGTAAGTCCCCTGCTAATTGAACGATGCCCTTGGTCGTTGCAGTGGCGTCAACCGCTGCCCCACCTGGTACGTAGTTCGATGCCAACAGATATTGACCGTGTGGATTTACATGTGCGAGGTGGAGGGTTAGTTCGCTTTCGGTCAATGCCGGGGCGGTCGGCTCCGACACGATGATGCTCTCGAAATTGACCGGGGCGACCTGGTTGGGAACCACTCCCCATTGCTTGATCTTCTGGCCGCCCTGAGATGCCTTGTAGGTCCGGATGAACTCATACCAAGTCCCATCAGGATTGAGAGTCGAGTTAGGAATCAGGTTCGCGGACCAACTGCCATCCGCTGCTGAATAGACCGTTGTTGAGGCAACAACTGATCCGGTGCCGGAATCTGTAGCCGCCGGAACTCCACCAATGCGGATCTGGACCTTTACGCCCTTGGCTGGCGCGCCATTTACGGGGCTTAGTTCGACGTTCTGAACAGCCGTCACTCTTGATCATCCTTGATCTCTTGCCAGCCATCCTTGGCCGGTGCTTCCACGGCTAGGCCGCTTCTGCTGATGTGATTCTACCTTTCTTGCCTCGACTACGGACAGCCTTAGTAAATGAGTGCTTCGTATTCGATGGTAAATCTTTCGTCGGTACTCCCAGACGGATTGTTCAGGTTGGCTCCTTGACCGTTGGCCATCTCCAATAGTCCGAACGTGTTGGAGTTGGAGAACACGGTACGCACCAGGCCGGCAGCGTTTTGGACTGCGCCTGCCCCGGGCGTGTTGTTGTACGCGGCCGGGAACGGCAGTCGAATCGTATAGGCGTTGCCCGCGCCCCCGCCTGTGATCTGGGTTCTCCACCGGTACTTCACAGTCACCGTGTTACCAACGACTTTGAACCGGGCGAAGTTCCCAGCATCAGCCACAAGCGTCGGGCTTGGGCCAACCGACGCTTGAGCAATAGCTGTATAGCTCTGCCACTTTTCCGTGCCCAGCGTTGCCCACTGACGGTCCATGTGAACATCGTTTGCCGTGATCGTGTTGAATCCGTTGGCCACGTCCACCAAGGCCAGCGGCACTTCCCACACTGAGCCACGGATCTGCACCGGCGTTGGAGCCGCTCCACCCGGTGTACCTGGCGTGATGACGCAACGAATTGTCTTTGCCAGCCAGTCGGCTCGGATCGCTACACGGTCCTGCCTATTCGCCCCTGATGCATTGCCCGCTACCGGAAGGATGATCGTGTCAGGGTTCGTGTATATCTTCCCGCAGATATGCACCTGTCCGGGTTTTATCTTGACCTGCTTTCCGTCCGACTCGGCATAGACCAACATCTGCTGCGACGGTGTGTAGGCGGTGGGGTTCGGTTCGACTACCCCGCTCGCCATCGACCAGCCCCAAATTGTTGACCAGCCCGCATCGTTCATGTACGGACCGCCGTCGAACGGTTCATAAAGTTCTGCCATTGCTTTTACCTTCTTCTTTCAAGTTGTGCTGTTCTGGCGGCTGCTTGCCGCTGTGCACCGAATAGCCGTAGAACGTTTGGCGCCGTTGCCTCTGGAGTGCCTATGACCACCGACACTTCCTCGGGTGCGCCCGCAGTGACTTTGACCGTGGCTTCACGCACTACATCGGCAATTATCACACCATCAATGTCCACGGTCACGCGATCGGATACTCCCCAATCGCGACCGAACTTGAGGTGCTCGGTGTCCGATACCTGAATTGACACCGCTAGCTTCTGGGCTGCTTTATCTAGTTCCTCATCCGCGGTCTGCTCCATCTGTATGACCTCCGTGGTGTCCCGCCGGTCACGCATTGGCGCTTCGATACGGCCCCATTCGGCCACCGATGGTCCATCCACTTCCTCAAGCGTTAAGCGCGCTGTTCCTTCACCGCCGGCGGCGACAAGGATTGCGTTCGCCTCAGGCGCTTGTTGCTCATACTCGAAGGCAGCGAGGTTCCCGAGCGCCGTTGAGAATCGTGCGATTCCGGTTAGGTCACGCGGCACGACGACATCGAAGATCAACAATGGACTGTCCGAAGCTTTTTCACGTAGGTAGTAGCCCAAATCCCCTGCTATCAGGGCGGTCGACGTTAGTAGTTCGTCCAACTTGTCAAACCGGGCTTGTTGTCGCAGTGACCGGCCCCGCTCCTGGTTCGGCGCTATGACTAGCCCTCGCAACTGACGATCCGCCGTAGCTGCACCGCTTAGCGCGAATGACACGTAGTGCTTCATCACGCTTTCCCCGGCACCGACAAAGACATCGTATGGAGCCGCTGTATAGACATTTGGGGCCGTTACGTAGTTCGGTGGGCACGGCTGAACCCATCGACGCGCCAACCACACGGAATCCTCATAGCCGCTAATCGTTAGCTTGTCTGTGTCAGCATTCTTTGTCCGCTTGACACTTGCCACCGGGCCGCTGATTAGGACCGCACCATCGCGCTCAACGATGATCCCTGTACCGGGGCCGAACAGTGCCGCAAGCGTAACTTGGGTGCTTACGTCTAATGACCAACTCCCGTAGCCGGTGTGTTTGGTCGTTACCGTTAGGTTGCTGTAATCGTCCAACTCACCGAGCCGTGTTCGAACTCCTGAACGGACATACACGCGAATGCTCATACGCCTAAATATCCCGGCTGATATTGAAGATTCACGGATGCATCTGGGATGGCGTTGATCATCTCCACCCGGAGGCTGTTGAGGCCCGGTGCCAACGACCACAACGAGCCGGTTATGTATGGGAACAGGTTCGTGTTGCCGGTGATATTGCGGACCGACTTGACCCCGGGGCGGGTGTCGATGCGGATCGTGGTCCCACGCGCAATGGCCTGACTAATTGCCAACCATTCGCCTGTCGTTTCGTTCAACAGCCGTAGCTTCTCGCCTGGCCCGGTGATGTCCCACACAGGCCACGCTCTGACGTCGCCTTCGTTATCTTCTGCGAACGTACTAAAGACGCTGGACGAACCGATGCGGAATGGCGGGGCCGGAAAGAATGTGCCCCCGTTATTTCTATTGTCGAATCTCTTATTGACTGGCTCGATGTCATACCAAAACGGATCGAAGGCCCGGAAGTTCAGCACTACCCGTGCGTCATATATTTCGTCCTCCGTTGCCGGGTCTGTCTCGAATCCCGATTCGTACACACAGTTGACGTACCGGCCCAGGCCATCTGACGTGAACACGGTTAGCTTGCCGATTCCTCGCTTGGGACTCAGCGCCCTCGCCACTTCTCGAACCTTTGCCCTTAGCGTTGCGATGTCGTCGGCAACAAACGTGATCGGTATTGTCAGGAGATTGGGCAACACACGGCTGCCTCGATACCTGGCTCCGTCCTGCTCCGGTACCTGGTCACTGAAATGCTCGACCGGGGCGGTAAAGCGTCCGTCCAGTCCTGCCTTGTACTGCTCACCGAAGATGGTAGATAGGTCCGTTTCCTCGCCATATCCATCCGTGTAGCTGATTTGATCGACGTTTGTGGCGCTTGCGGTTGGATCCCCAGGCGTCTGGTGCGCATACGCCCCGATCGGGACTCCCGGTGGTGGCGGGGGTGGTTCGGTGACTCCCTGCGCTACGACTAGATAACTGCTCATAACGCCTCGTCCTTGACGGTCGCCCTAGTTGGGTGCAACGCTGCCGGGCTATGCGCCGCCTTTTGATCTCCGGTCTTGTTCTTCTGTCTCTGACTTCCTGCGGTGGGGATAGCGACACCAAAGCTTCTGTTGCCACTACCTCGACTACTACGACGACACCTGAACAAGGCGTCGTGGCTGCGGCGACCGAATACGACGGTGCTCTGTTCAGCGGTGCGGGCGATCGTGTCTACGCCATGTGGTCGACTCGCTGTCGTGCCAAACAGACTGCGCAGGAAGTTGCCGATACTGCCGCTGCGGGTCCGATGTTTGCCACTGTCAAGTCTCTCGGTAGGTCCGCTGTTGTGACGGGTGATAGTGCGAAGTACAGCGCCCAATACGACACGCCCGCACTCAACAAGACCGATCAATCCTGGGTACGTGAAGCGGGAGCCTGGAAATGGGACGGCTGCGAATAACCTCATAGCTGCGCCAATTCCATGTTGCGTAGTTGCTGGACGGCCTCGCGTCCGACTTGTTCGGCTGTGTATGGCACCAATGGAAGGTTGACCGTGTAGCTGGCCCCGGTGCTGTTTGGCATAGCGGCCGTTGCTGATGCACCGCCGTTGCCCGTCATTCGGCCTGCCGACACAGATAAATTGCCAATGTCGCCATCGACGTAGCTCGGCAACTCCTTGCTGAGCCCGGTTACAGCGTCGGTAACCATCCCGGTTGCGGCAGTGATCCCCAGCGCCAATCCCTCGGCGATGTTGCGCCCGATTTTGGCAAAGACCTTCGATGGCGAACTAATTCCAAGGAGCTTTTTAACCGGCCCTGCGATTCCATCGACCAGTCGCCGTATCGTGTCGGTGACAAAACGCCATGCGCCTTCGATGCCACGCTTCAATCCGTCTACAATGTCACGCCCGACATTGAGCAGTAAGTCCCCAATCTTGCCTAATCCTCGGAGCAGGCGGGCTGGCAGATCGGACACGACATCAACCACGCCACGCACGCCGTCCGTCACCGCACCCTTTACAGCGTTCCACGCCACGGACGTTTTCTCTTTTACAAAGTTCCAAGCGTCGGAGATCAGTTCACGAACACGGCTCACTGCTCCCGACACCGCATCACGCACGCGGTCCCACACTCCGGTTACTACGTCCTTCACAGCGTTGAAGGCGTTTACCGTGTTTGTCTTTAGGTTCTCCCAGCGCTCTAAAACAAAGTCCACTACGGCCCTGACCACTCGCGACACGGTTGCCCAGATCGCGTCCCACACGCCCGTCACAACGTCTTTCACAGCGTTGAACACAAGAAGGGTGTTTGCCTTGAGATTGTTCCAACGCTCCACTACAAAGTCGACCACTGTTCTAACCACTTTCGAGACAGCCGCGTAGATCGCATCCCAAGCATTAGTGATGGCATCCTTCAACGCGTTGTAGACCGCCATCGTCGTGTCACGCAGGCTGTTCCACTTACCGACTACATAGTCCGCAATCGCCCCAACCGCTTTACTGACAAATTCGGTAATGGCGTCCCACGCATCGGTGATGAACCCAGAGATGGCTGACCACACTTTGGAGGTTGCCTCTTTGATCGTGTCCCAATTCTTGACAATGAGGATGACAAGCCCGACGACTGCCGCAATCGCCAGGGCTATCGGACCCATCGCGATGATCCACGCCAATGCCACTTTGCCCGCTCCGATTAGCGACTGGACTCCCATCACTACCCATCCGGCTACCACGGAGCCCGCTGCGATCACCATTGACGCAACGGCCTTGACCATCGCTGCTCCGTTAGTTAGCGCCCAGGCCCCCGCCGTCTTCACCGCGTTTGCTACGGCTGCTGCGGCCATCTTGACCCATGCCACAGCGATGTCGGCAGCAAAGCGAGCCACGTTCAGGGCTGTCTTGCCAAACTCACCGACCTTCGTCGCCGCTGCGCTTACCGCAGGCCCGGTGTTACGAATGGCAACCGCCATCTTTGCGCTTCCCTCCGCCGCGCCGGCCAACACCTTCTTAACCCCGCCCGCCACGCCGATAAGTCCCTTGACGGCCACACTGGCACCGGACAGGCCCTTTATCAGCAGGCCCACCGCCAACGACCACGCGACCATTTGCAACACGGTGTCCTTCACTGGACCGGGCAGGCCGTTGACTGCCTGAAACACTTTTAGGATGGCGCTGCCAACCGTTACCAACACTGTTCCCAGGTGGCCCGCAATCTCACTCAGCGATGAAAACAACGTCCGCAGTTGCTCTTGACCTTCGGCGCTCTTTGTCCACTCTGCGAACTTGGCAGTAATGCGTTCCAGCGCCGCCAAGTAACCCTCTGACCCCGAGGCCGAGAAGATGCCCCCTAGAGCTTTGCCAAGATTGACGCCGATAGAAAACACCGACGACAACACGTCGCCTGCGCGTTGCATTACCGCCGTCATCTTGGCGGCGCCCTCTTGAGTCGAGAGGAACGCGCCTGCTGTTCCTAGACCCTTGTTGACGAACTCCGTGAACCGCAGGATCACTGGCGATGCCGCTGCCGCCAGGTTGGCCAGGCCCGTGGTCAACGGTCCAACAGCACCAGCGAACTGATTGGTTGCGGTGGTTGTCGTCGCGAAGACGGTCGCCATTGCTCCCTGGAACAGCGGAGTTGCAGTAGCGCTCAGCGCTGCCCTAGCCACGCCGTTCAGCGACTCGGCTACATCGCTCATCCCCGTGCGCAGTGTTGGTAATGACGCCGTGGCTAGGTTTCGCAACGACACGTCAAGTCCATCGAATAGACGCTCTTGCACTACCTGGCGAATGGGATCGAACGCCTTGCCGATTCCTACCGTCTCTGTGACAAACGCCCGTGCTGACGGGGCCAGCTTGCCCATTGCCTCGGCAATCTTCGCTGGATCACCATCAGCTATGGCCTTGAATGCAGCGCCCATGCCATTGAGGCCCACAGCAGCAGTCGCACCCGCCGCTCCCACCGCGCTAAGAGCACCCGGCAACGCCGCCACGATGCCCACGGCGGGCGCCAAGGCGGCCGTAAGCGATACCGCCTGCTGGGCCAGCACTCCAATGCCTGCGCCGATCCCGATGTTCGTAAGGCCGCTGCCGAACGTGGACAGCCGGCGCTCTGTTTGATCCAGGGCACTACCTAACCGACTCAAGGAGCGCCGGGCGGGGGCATCATCGAGATCAACCTTCAGCCGGACACTGTGGTCCTTGTTGATCGCCTCGACTCGCGTAGCGAGCTGCCCTGCTGCATTTCTCAATCTCAAATCAGCGTCGTAATAGAACCCATCGCCAAACTTGCCACCGGCATCTGCCCCTGCCTTGGCAAAGGCTTGCTTCAAGCTCTCGGATGTTTCGCCGATCGCCTTACTCGATCGACGTTTGATGCCCTCCCCGAGGCTGTCGCCCGAGTCCTCGCCGACCTTGCCCAATTTGTCTGGGAGATCTTTAACGGCGTTGCTCGCAGCGTCAGACACCCTGCTCATGCTGGCGCTGGCACGCGCCGCTGCCGTGTTTAAGTCCGACGTGTCGATCCGTAGCTTGGCTACAAGGTCGGGTAGGTCGTAGGCCATCGGCTATTGCGTCATCTCTTGAAAGGCGCGCAAGCCTTTCGGCTTGTTGTCATTCTTTGCACCGTCGGGATCGTTGTACCGCTGATGCCCCTTGGCGAGCATCGCCAGTTGGGCGGGTGTCATTAGCCAGAAGTCGTTATGGGACCGACCACAGATAACGGTTGCGAAGTAGTAATCGCCGGTCCAGTCGATCCGTTCTGACTTACGGCCTCGCCGCTTGCCGCGTTGCTCGCCTGGACCTGCTTGGGGAAAGCCAACATCAACGCATCACTCAAGATCGTGCCGTGGGATTCGATGTCTGCTGGATCGAGTTGCTCGCGCAGTTGCTCAATCGGTATCTGTGTTTGCCATAAAGCGCAATGCAGGCCATGAAGGACCGCCGAGAAGAACGCCCCTCCGGCTCCCTTGCCTAATGCATCGGTTAGCCCTTGCAATGATCCGAAATGGGCCTCGATCATCTCAAGTCCGCCGTATCCGAAATGCAACTTGAGTTTGCGACCGTCATTGAGTGTGATCGTGGGCGCGTCGTTCTTTAGACGCTGGGCGTCGGTAATTTCCATATCCATCCTTGGTCCGGCGGGTTTCGCCTTGTCCTTATGTCCCTGAAAGCATTTCAGGTAGTGGGTGGACGGGAGCGCCAACCATGCAGACCCCCGAAGAAGGGGCGCTGCCCGTCCACGACTTTGCCGTTAAACGATCGCGAGTTTTGTTTCGTTAGCGATCAACGTGTAGTACTTGTCGTCGGCATTGCGAGCGACTGAACCCAGCTCGTAGGTGTACGTCTGAAAATCTTCGTCGGTAAATCCCAACGGCACCTTGCTGTTCAACTGACATTTGTGAACTACCAAGTGGAAGTCGCCCGATGGGTAGTCCGTGTCGTCACACTTGGCGCGAAACTCGACGTAGTTCGGCTTTGTGGAACCGGCGTAGGTGTACGTCCATGATTGATTTGGTGTCACTCCCGCATCCACCAGTGTTCCGCCCTCAAGGAGCGATAGGACATCGGCGGGCAGGATCGTGTTTTCGGCTGTGATCGTCATGCCGGTAAGAACCTGGCGGCGGTCACGGATAGTGCCGTCACCACGGCGGGTCTTGACATCGGTATCGCCCTCAAGACCAACGGATGTCATGTCAGGAATGTCGACCCATGGGCCGTAGGTGGCCGTGCCGCCTGCGGGGTCTGTAAGAAGTTTGCGGACCTTGGCGTCGTGAACGCTCAAGAGTGCGGTGTTGTGACCTAATGGCATTTACTTTTTCCTCCATGGAAGGACCAACCGGGTTCCGGTCAGACCGCTTGATCCCTGCGCCGTCCTTGGTGCAGGTGGTTGTACAACTAGCTCTTTGGGGATTCTTTGGCGGAAGCGCGCCCTGTCTCGGCGCTTCCTTCGTTTGCTGCCAAGAACTCTTCTAGGTCACGCTCGTCGATTTGGACTTTGTGATCCGAGACTTGAAACGTCTCTTGTCGCCATCCTTGGAAGGTGACGGTGATCTCACCGCTGGGCTGCGCTACTTTGACTGTTGTTTTGGGGTTTGCCATCCGGGGCTGACCCTTTCTGTGTTGTTGGTTTTATCTTCCTATGTCTGGCCCGAGTCGGCCACTGCTCATAATTTGCGTCGGAGATTTATCGTCGCCGTGTGTCGGACCAAAGGCGGCTCTGCGTCCGGTACTGCCACGCGGTTTGGGCCGCCGAATAGCTCGATGCGGTAGACCAACTCCGGGGCCGTTGCCAGCTTTGCTCCCGCAAGGGCACGAATGACGTTCTTCGCCAGCGTGGGCGATTCGGCCAACGCGTCTTCGTAGATGTCAATCTGCACCTGCTCGATCGTCCGCTTGTATGTACCGTCACCAGTTCGCTCGGGCGCGTTGGCAATGTTGTCCTGAATGATTCCCATCGGATAGCCCTGCGGCGTCCCGTCGCCCTTCGTATGCGGTGCTTTGTTACGGAACCAGGGAAGGCCTAGTGCTTGAGTTTCTAGGAACGCTTTCAATGCGCCGGCGGAAGTAGAACTCAAGGTGTGATCCTCGGCTGCCAGTTAGTAGCGGCCTCTAGTAGAGCCGGACGCATGAACGGCTGAGGGTCAGTTCCTGGGTGATTGACAACGCCACTCACGGGTCCGAATCCGCCCTTGCGGTTCGCCAACGCCTTCTTATTCTTCGGGCGAATCTTATGTGGTGGGGTCCCAAACTCCACGTAGCCCGCGTACTCGACTGGCGTGCCCACGACTACGAACGGGCCTTTGGCATCCCGGCCCCGCTCCTGTATGTCAATGCTGCCCCGCAACCTGTTGCTATCGACAGGGCAGTATCGACGTGCACCATTAACTACCTTGTAGCCGAGGCGCTCTAGATCCTCTGCGCTTCTTAGGTCCATGCGCTTTGCGGCTTGGGCTAGTCCTGCCTTGAACGCCTTCTCGTCTAGATCGAAACTCGACCGTGAGCGTTGACCGGCCATCTACTTGAGCCTCCGTAATAGGTATCGCATGTGCGGGGTTACCACCGCGTGCGCGTCCTCTATCTCCCAATCGTGGCCACGTAACCCAATGAGGCGATCGCCCACTCTTGCTTGAAATGTCCCGGCGATTGTGGCCGAAACGATCTGTCCCGGTCGGCCTCCCTCGGCCCGTTCCTGGGCGTCGGGCGTACCCCATGTACCGCGGACCGTCCCTACGGTGGCATAACCCGTTAGCGGATTACCCTCGGCGTCTGCGCCGCCCTGTGGCCGCTTAAGGACGCACTGATCGCGGGTTAGCAATGTGTCGATAATGCTCACACGACACCGCCCGTGTCCTGGGACAAAAGCGCTAGCAACCGATCCGCTTCGTCGTTGCCTGTCCCGTTTCCGACTGTGGTCGTACCGCTATCGGCAAACGCTACCGATAGGCCCTCAACCGAAAACGACCGGACATTGCTAGGTAGATCCGGTATCGCAGAATCGGTTGTGGTGGTGGTGGTCGTCGTGCCGCCGAGGCGATCAATGGCGAGCAAGATGGTGGCCTCTTTGACTAGCTCCGGTGTCGCCTCGCCAAAGTTTCCGGTGATGGTCACTGTTGCGCCGCTTATGGTGCCGCTGACTCCACCCCACCAGAAGGCGCCGCCGCGTAAGCGGATACCCCACGGTCGGACCTCATAGGCGCCTGGCGATATCACGCTGGCGCCTACTCGTAGCTCGGTAACGCTTGCTACCGGGCCCACAACGATTGCATCGGTGCGGACATCATCCACGGTTCGTGTGCTGATCGCCTGACCCCATTTGCGCCCTGTCTTTGCGTCTACTGAAGCCGAGGCGTGATCTAGCGCTACCTGTATGTCGGCATCGTTTGCCATAACCGACTGGGCATTTCTTACGTCTGCAATTGTTGCGTAGGCCATTTTGTCCTTTATGCGAATGCTGATGTGACTATCGAACCGAACACAGCGCTGGCCGTAGTCGACGGGCCGGTCTCCGAATCGTGTACAGCCTGTGCGGTTGAGGCTGCCCCACCGGCAGCGGTCTGAGAGATATCGACCTGCATATAAATGTATTCACCGGCACCGATTGTGATCGCTGGGAGGGCGCCGGTCCACGTCACCCTGACACCAAGGTTGCTGTTGTTCGCTGCGGTGTAGTCGGCGCTCACATACCTACCAATGGACTGCACTGACGTCACGGCTGTGGTGGTTGCTGTGACCTTCCACAACGTGACAGCGCACTTCTGGGTTGGCGTAGTGACACTTGATTCATGCACTTGGACATTAAAGGTCCACGACCCTGCTGCATACGTGCCGGTTGTAGTCGCCCCTGCGGTGTCGTAGATCCAGCCTTTGTTGGCTATAGCGGTAACCAAGGTTGGTGTGGTCTGCCCGACAGCCCCCGGAGTGACAACAATTGATGCGCCCGTAGTGCTGGCACCCAGCTTTACTCCACTTGACATCTGGCCGGCGCCTACGGTCTGATTGAGCGATCGCACCGCTGTAGCGGCACTAACCACCGTGGACTGCGTAGAGCGCCAGTAAAGGGTGCGTGGCGTACCGCCACCTGCAGCCGCTGGTGGCGGTGGTTGTACTTGCATGAATGGAATCGTGGGCGTCATGCTGCGGTATCTCCGGTCAGCAACCACTCGGCTGCCGTGCCTGTTCCGTTAGCAGTAACGATCAGAGTGCACGCGGCGTATTGACCAGCCGATTTTATATGATTCTGACGGTTGATCCTTGTTGCTCCGGCTGCTGGCGTGAAAGAGATTTGC
>Ga0136611_10001796_pt1 | contig 14879 bp, 14 predicted proteins | sample AntDrymUQ2232306_2_FD_106645 | JGI IMG/M metagenome (GOLD analysis project Ga0136611, IMG submission 106645) | Polar desert sand microbial communities from Dry Valleys, Antarctica - metaG UQ223 (23.06) | ecosystem: Environmental > Terrestrial > Soil > Desert | place: Antarctica: Dry Valley...
CAACTACACCATCGGCGGGTACACCCCCGGCGCCTTCACCGTCCAGGACACCACCGCCCCGGTCGTGACCGTCCCGGCGAGCATGACCCTGGAGGCGACCGGCCCGGCCGGCGCCACGGCGACCTTCAGCGCCACGGCCAGCGACGCGGTGGACGGCACGGTCGCGGTGAGCTGCAATCCCGCATCGGGCAGCACCTTCGCGCTGGGCGCCACGACGGTGACCTGCTCGGCCACTGACGCGGCCGGCAACAGTGCGAGCGACACCTTCACCATCACAGTGCGGGACACGACTAAGCCGGTCCTGAGCGGCCTGCCGTCGGACATCGCGCTGGAGGCGACAGGACCGGCGGGGGTGAAGGCGAACTGGGACGCCCCGACCGCCAGCGACAAAGTGGACGGCGCGATCACGCCGACTTGCTCACCCGTCTCGGGCAGCACCTTCGGGCTCGGCGAGACCACGGTGACGTGCCGGGCCAGCGATGACGCGGGTAACACCGGCAGCGGCAGCTTCACCGTCACCGTTCGGGACACCACCAAGCCGGACACCAGCCTGACCAGCCCGCAGCCGGCCAACCCGACCAAGCAGACCGGCGCGAGCTTCACCTTCAGCGGGACTGACATCGTCGGAGTGGCGAGCTTCGAGTGCAAGCTCGACGCGGGCGCGTTCGCGGCCTGCACCAGCCTGAAGAGCTACAGTGGCCTGGCCGAAGGCAGCCATACCTTCCAGGTGCGCGCCAGGGACGCCGCGGGCAACGCCGACGAAGCCCCGGCCAGCTACACCTGGACCATCGACACCACCCCGCCGGTAATCACCGTAGGCAACGTGACCGTCAATGCCACCAGCCCGGCGGGCGCGACCGTGCCCTTCACCCAGACCGCGATCGACGCCAACCCGGCCAGCCCGGTGGTGACCTGCACCCCCGCCTCGGGCAGCACCTTCGACATCGGCGCCACCACGGTTAATTGCTCGGCGACCGACGCGGCCGGCAACACCGGCACCGCCAGCTTCACCGTCACGGTGAAGAGCGCCAGCACGCAATTGACCGCTCTGCAGGCCGAGGTGCAGAGCCAGCCGTCGGACCCGACCACGCGGAAAAACCTGCTGAGCATCCTGCGGAACGCGCAGGCGGCGGCGGACAAGGGCGACATCCCCGCCGCCTGCGACAAGTTGACCTCGTTCGTCAGCCAGGTGCGGGCCCTGTCGGGCAAGAAGATCGCCACGCCGGCCGCCGACGGCCTGCTCATCGATGCGCGGCGCATCATGGCGGTGCTCGGCTGCTCGTGACCCGGCCGCCACGGGGCGGTAAAGCCGCCCCCCGCGACCGGCTAGGGCATTGACGCTCCAATGTCAACCCCCTCGCGCGCCTAGCTGTTCCCAGGTGGCAAGGGAACCTGGCGTGGCCTACGAAAGTTCCCTTCGTAGGCCACGCCTCGCCACATGAGCCTGGCTCTACGCCAGTTTCCGTGAACGACAAAACAGGCGAGTATACGTAGTTCCTTTCGTATGTCACTAGAAAACCTCCTGCTGCCACTCGACCAACTCCACCTTGACGACGTATCGGTAGTCTGTTGAGTCGGGTTTAGTGGTGTGTCAGGTGATGGCTGATGCCGTGGATACCGACGTAATTGCTCACCGGTAACACCCGCCAGGTGTCATTCTTCCCAAGGCAACAGACTACCGATAGTAGTGCCGCGTTGTGGCATCGGGCGACTGCATCCCAGGAGCGGCCGGATGCACAGCGAAGTCGCTACCTGGGCGCTTGACAGCGAACTCCGCGCTGAGTATTATAACTCAATGGTTCTAAAAGGACGTGGTTATGAATGACCAGCTCAACGCCGTGTTCAGTGCGCTCGCCGATCCCACTCGCCGCGCGATCCTCGCACGGCTAACCGAAGGGGACGTGAACGTAGCGGAGTTGTCTGCGCCCTTCAGGGTATCGCAGCCCGCCATCTCCCGGCACCTCAAGGTTCTGGAGCAGGCGGGACTCATCTCGCGCCGCCGTCAGGCAACCGCCCGTCTCAGCCACCTGGAGGCTGCACCGCTTCGGGAGGCAACCGCGTGGCTGACCGAGTACCGGGAGTACTGGGATGAGAGCTACGACCGGCTCGACGCGCTGCTCAAGGACCACGCGGACTAAGCGCCTTACGTCACAGCATTGGAAAGGAGCCCATCAATGGCAAAGACACAGATCATCGCGGAACCGGGCACGCAGCAGATCCTGATCACCCGAGAGTTTGACGCGCCGCGCGAACTGCTATTCCGCGCCAACACGGATCCGGAGTTGCTCGTGCAGTGGCTCGGGCCGCGCAGTCTGACCTTGACCGTCGACCGGCTTGACGTCTGCGATGGTGGCACGTGGCGCTTCATTCACCGGGACGCGGACGGCAACGAATACGCGTTCCACGGCGTCCATCACGGCACTCCGTCTTTGGACGGGATCGTGCGGACGTTCGAGTTCGAAGGCGTGCCGGGCAAGGTCTCACTGGAGACGATGACGTTTGAGGCCCAGGGCGGCAGGACGTTGCTGAGGCAGATCGCCGTCTTCCAGTCGGTCGAGGACCGAGATGGCATGGTTCAGTCCGGGATGGAGTCGGGGGTAAACGACTCCATGGAGCGCCTGGACGAGCTGATCGCGACGCTGGCACCGGTGCGCTGACGACCCGTTTAGTTCACCAGCGACACAGGGCGGAACCCAGCGCGTGTGCAATGGTAGCCACGCACCGTACGAAAGGATGCATCTTTTATGGATTGGAAGCTCGAAGTGGTGGTCGTTCCCGTCTCGGACATGGACCGGGCGAAGCACTTCTACAGCGAGCAGCTCGGCTTCGCTGTCGACCACGACACCCGCCTCAGTGACGAGGTGCGCTTCATTCAACTAACACCGCCTGGTTCGGCCTGCTCGATCGTCGTGGGCATGGGGCTCACCGAATCGGTGCCGGGGTCACTGCAGGGCACGCAACTCGTCGTGTCCGATATTGCAGCGGCGCACGCCGAGCTTGTTGCGCGGGGCGTGTCGGTCAGCCCTGTCCAGCACTTCGAGCAGGGAGAGCCGGTTGATGGGCCCGGCGACGCCTGGAACTCGTTTGTCTTCTTCAGCGATCCCGATGGCAATGGCTGGACCATTCAGGAGCGTCCACCCGCCGCTGACCCCGTAGCCTGAACCGCCACTGTATGAAACAGTGCGTCGTTCGCGATCATCGACGGCCCGGCTGGCTGGGTGGCGCCGATGGGACCACGTTCGACATACCGGCCTTGTGCTCATCCATGAAGTACGGCAGCCAGTCACCAAAGGGCAGACCCCGCTCACGTTCCACACGGCCTTCGGAGTCGCCACCGCAGAGCCGTATGGCGCAACGCGCTGGCGCTTCAACCACTGAGCGGGAGGTAAGGTTGCGCATCGAAGGCAGCGCGTTGCAAGACAGTTCGCGGACCGCTGGGTGGACCGGCTCCATCACTTCTCGGCAACGTCCGGCCCGGTTCGCCTGATGGTTCCAGCAAATATCGGGGACTAACGGCAACTTCACACCCCTGTAGTGCCGAGCGGATCAGGCTGGGATTGGTGTTCAAGCACCTCGGACACGACGGCCAACCCCCGGTTCTTGCTGGAACCGAGTGAATGAGTGAATTCGTCGCCTTGGCTTAAGCGCTCGCATTTGGTTTAGATAGCACAACTGGCTGGGAGGCAGGGCCGTCCCGCGCCAGCATCACCGCTCACAGAGACGAAGCAACACCTTACTCTAAAGTGGAGGTCAGGAGCACGTGCTGTTCCTCAAGGACATCTCAGGTGATGAGGTACACGCGAAGGATTGCACGTTGTATCGCATCATCAACCCTGCGGGACGATACGATCTTGAGAGCGGCAGCGTCGCGATTCAGGCGGATTCGGAACTCCTTGGTATGTTCTCCCCACCGACCACGTTGGAAGCGCTGGAGGCGCAGATCGAGCGATCTCCAGGCCGCTAGTGCGGAACTCGCTGTGGAAAACCTGATGAAGCACCATGTGCCGATTCCTGGCCAGTAGGAGGAACAAAAATGAGACCACAGACTTGGCATCCGCTCCTTACTGCGGCTGTGCTCGTGCTTTGCATCGCCTGTGCGGAAACCAGCGCACAGCCCGCCGATCAAGCCACCCCCCAGACCACCGTTGCCGTCCCTACCAAAGATCCCGCGCCCCAGTGGGATCCCGTGACTAGTGAGCCTGCGGTGGTTCGGTTCGTGGCGACCCTCCAGGAGCGAGGGATCAGCGTTGAGCCTCAGAGGCCAAGCGGGCTGGTGTTCCTGACGGTACCCGGCCACGTTTACAAGGTGCCCAGCGGAATCGCGAACATTCACCTGTACCCGACTGAGGCACAGGCTATTGAGGAGGCGGCTCGTGTCGTCCCAGTCGTAGACAACCCCAACATAGATTGGATCGACTTCCCTCACTTCTACCGCTGCGACTCGCTGATCGTGGGATACTACGGAAAGAGCAAGCCCGTCGTCCGGGAGCTTACGAGCCTCTGCGGTCCTCAGTTCGCTGGCTACTGAGGCCCGCGGGTACGGGGCAGGTGCGGAGACCTGCGCCCTTTCCGCGCCGTCGCGCGGTTTCCTCGCTGCGCGAGGCCCTTGCGGGAACTCCAGGGGAACTCCAGGGGAGTTCCTTACTGGAGGGCGCTTCGCACCCTACGGCGGGTGCGCCACTACGCTGCATCCCTGACGCCTGACGCCTAATACCTACCCATGCTCGCCGGTCGCGCGGGGCGGTAGCTGCGTGCCCGGCTCGACCGTCGTGCCCGCCGGGATCGCGCTCCACCTGCCCACGACACTCACCTGCGCGCCGCCCCCCACCCGCGCCTCGCGCCCCACGGTCACGTCCTGGTCCACGATCGCGCGCTCCACCGTCGCGCCGCACTCGATCGTCGTGCTTCCGAGCAGCACGGAATCGATCACGGTCGCGCCGGGTTCCACCGTGACATCGGGGGAGAGGACGGAACGCACAACGCGGCCACGGACAACGCAACCCGGCGATACCAGGCTGTTCTCGATACGGGCCGTCTCGTGGATACGGGCCGGCGGGCGATGGGCGCCGTACGTGAGAATCGGCCACGCGTGGTCGCTGAGATCGAGCGCCGGCTCCGGCTCGAGCAGGTCCATGTGGGAGCGCCAGTAACTCTCCGGCAGACCAACGTCCTTCCAATAACTATCGAGTCGGTACTCGTAGACCCGGTGATCGGACACCAGCCGGGGGAGCAGCTCATCGCCGAAGTCCTCCAGCGAATCGCCTTGCTCACCACCGCGCTCCGCTACCAGCTCGTCCAGCGTCTGGAGCAGCGTGCTCGAGTTGTACACGAACACTTCTGTCGTCACGATGCCTGTTCGCGGCGAATCCGGCTTGTACTCGAAGCCTGTGACCGTGCCCTCGGCGTCCGTCTCCACGACTCCGAACCGCCCTGCCTCCTCGATGGGCACCTCCGGTGTCACCAGCGTGACGTCCGCGCCGCGCTCGTTGTGGCGATCTATCGCGTCCCGATAGTCGAGCTTGTACACGTGGTCCGCGCTGAGCACGACGAGTACGTCGGGCGCGAAGTCCCGGATGCGCTGCCGGTTGCGATAAATGGCGTCCGCATTGCCCTGGTGCCACCCATCCTCGTTGCCGCCCTGCTGAGGGGGCAACAGCTTCAGACCGCCATACAGCCGGTCGAGGTCCCACGGCCTGCCGCTCGCGAGGTGGTCGTTGAGGGAGTTTGGCTGGTACTGCTCGATAACCCAGACGTCTCCGATGCCGCTGTTCACGCAGTTGCTCAGTGGAAAGTCGATGAGGCGGTACACCCCGCCGTACGGCAGCGCGGGCTTCGCGCGCACCTCGGCGAGCGGTCCCATCCTGCCCCCCGCGCCCCCGGCCATGATCAGTGCCAGTACCGTCTCTCGCGCCATGCTCAGTCTCCCTTGTGATGCCTCTGTTTCGCCGCCGACACCATCGCGTATGCCAGTTCCGTGCCGTGCGCGCAAGTCCGGTCCAGGGTTCCAGCAAGAACCGGGGATTGGCCGTCGTGTCCGAGGTGCTTGAACACCAATCCCAGCCTGATCCGCTCGGCCCTACAGGGGTGCGAAGTTGCCGTTAGCCCCCGATATTTGCTGGAACCGCACTACTGCACTACTACATGCGCTTGACCCTCTGGGGTACCGAGCTACCATGCCGACCCGCGTGGATACGCGGGGAAGGTAGTAGTGAATACGCGTCAATCTGCTGGGAGAAGGGGAGCCGTAGTGCCACGCCGCGCCGGTCCGTCTGGCGACCTACCGGCGCGACGCACGGCACTTGGGAACCATTCGCGACCTGCGGGCGTCTATACAGACAGGAGAAACCGAGCAGGCGTCCGGCTCGGGGTCCGCGCGCCACACTCAGTGGAGGTGACACTGATGGCATGGAGGAACATGGTCCGTGCCGCGCTGCTGGTCCTGGCCGTGTCGGGCGCGGCCGCCTGCGGCGAGCGCTCCGGATCCCCGGAGACGGGTCCGACGCCACGGGGGACGGAGCCGGCGTCTTCCTCCCGCGGCTGAAGCCTCCACCCCGCACAGTTGTAGAAACTGCCGAGCTCGACGGCGAGCTCACCGGGAAAGGCGAGTGCCTGGAGGTAGTCGATCACACTCTCGTGTGGCCGAGCGACTACCGCGCCCGCCGTGAGGACGGACGGGTCGAGGTGCTCGACGGGTCGTGGCGGGTCGTGGCCCGAGTCGGCGACCGCGTCTCAGGGGGCGGCGGTGAGACGCACTCGCTCGGCGGGTGGCGGCTGGATCGCCGGACGCGGCGGTGGCTGGAGGAGCGGTGCGGCGAGCCGTACTGGATCGTCGCTGAGCTCTCACCGCTCGGCGCCGCGTCCACCCCCGGACCCACACCGGCGGCTCTGACGCGGTAGATCGGTCCGGCGGGTTCCCCACCTGACCGGCGTCACGAGGCCAGTCCTCGGGTCGGCCGGGAGACCGTAGGGGGCGTACGCGGCGGGGGCGAGAGGCCCTGACCCGCCGGTCGAGCAGCGACGCCACGAACCCGGCCCTGGTGAGCGGAAACAGTCCGGGAAAGGCAGCGAGACCGACTAACATCTCTATGCAGCTACTCCCGCTTCGGATACGAGCCGCCCGGTCCATAGCCGGTGGACTATCGCTGGGTCGACCCCTTGACTTTCGCTCGTCGAGCGTTTAAGATTTAGCGTATGCTAAATCATTCTCTGCAACGCTCACAATAATGTCCGCACATCTGGAACGATACCCTGCCGTTCCCCTGATCCGGCCTCAACCCGCGACCTGCTGGGTCCTGCTGCTCGTGCTCGCGCTCACGGTGTCCGCGTGTGGCCGCGTCACGAGCGCGTACTCCGCGCAGGACTTCTCCGGTCGGACGATCCGCGCGCTGGCGACCGTTGGGATGGTGGGCGACGTGGTGCGCAACGTCGGCGGCGAGCGCGTGATGGTGGAGACCCTGATGGGGCCGGGGGTAGACCCCCACCTGTACAAACCAAGCGAGAGCGACGTGCTCGACATCGCCGAGGCGGACGCGGTGTTCTACGCGGGGCTGCATCTTGAGGGCCGTATGACCGAGGTCCTCGAGCGCACCAGTGACACGCGTCCAGTGGTTGCGGTCACTGAGGACACGGACCACGCTCGCTTCCGGAAGTCCGCTGCGTTTGAGGGCTCGTACGATCCCCACGTCTGGATGGACGTGAGCCTCTGGGCCACGACGGTGGATCGCGTGGAGCGGGCGCTGATCGAGATGGATCCTGACAGCGCGGCGGGATACCGGGCGCGCGCGGCGGCGTATCGCAAAGAACTCGCGGCGTTGCACGAGTACGTCCGTCGGCAGATCGCGACGATCCCGCAGCGCAGCCGGGTGCTGGTTACCGCGCACGATGCCTTCAGTTATTACGGGCGGACTTATGGCATGGAGGTGCGGGGACTACAGGGCCTCAGTACTGAGACGGAGGCTGGCGTGGGCGATGTGCAGCGGCTCGGCACGATGCTGGTCGATCGGCACATCAAGGCGGTCTTCATCGAATCAAGTGTGCCTCGGCGCAACATCGAGGCGGTGCAGGCAGCCGCCCGCGCCCGTGGGCAACAGGTCACGATTGGCGGCGAGTTGTTCTCGGATGCGATGGGGAGGGCCGGTACGCCCGAAGGGACGTACATCGGCATGATTCGACACAACACGGACACGATAGTGCGCGCCTTGCGCTGAGTGCGGCCAGACAGGAAGGAACGAGCAGCATGAGGAGAGCAAACGACAACGGCCAGCACCGGGCTTCGGGTGCGCCACCCCTGGAGGTGCGCGATCTGACCGTTGCATACCACACGAAGCCGGTGTTGTGGGATGTGGACCTTGTGGTGCCCGCCGGCGCTCTGTGCGCCATCGTCGGTCCGAATGGCGCGGGCAAGAGCACGCTGCTCAAGGCCACGATGGGGCTGACGCCCAAGGCGGCCGGCTGGGCGCACTTCTTCGGCGAGGAGTACGGCAGCGTCCGCGACCGGGTGGGATACGTCCCGCAGCGGACTTCCGTGGACTGGGACTTCCCGACAAACGTGCTTGATGTCGTGACGATGGGACTATACGGGCGGATCGGCTGGGTGCGCCGCCCCGGCAAGCGCGACCGCCAGGCCGCGCTGGAAGCGCTCGACAAGGTGGGCATGGCCGATTACGCGACGCGGCAGATCAGCCAGCTCTCCGGCGGTCAGCAGCAGCGCGTCTTTCTTGCGCGCTCCCTGGTGCAGGAGGCGGATCTGTATCTGATGGATGAGCCGTTCGCGGGCGTGGATGCCACAACGGAGCGAGCGATCATCGGGCTGCTGTCGGAGCTGCGCTCCGCGGGCAAGACGGTTGTCGCGGTGCATCACGACCTCTCCACCGTGGACGATTACTTCGACTGGGTGGCGCTGCTGAACCTGCGCCTCGTCGCGGCTGGTCCCGTGGAGGAGGTCTTCACCCACGACAACCTCCACGTCACCTACGGCGGGCGCATCACCTTCCTCGACTCCTCGGTCGCGCCAGGCTTGTCCGACGGAGAACAGGTCGCTGCCATCCCCAGATCGGAAGGGTCGTAGCCGCCATGCGCGATCTGCTCAACCTGCTTTTGTTCGACTACACCGTGCGCACTGTCGCGCTCGGCTGCGCGGTGCTCGGAGCCGTGAGCGGGGTGCTCGGTTGTTTCGCGGTGCTGCGCCGCCAGAGTCTGTTCGGCGATGCCCTCGCCCACGCCGCGCTGCCGGGGGTGTGCCTCGGCTTCGTGTTCGCGGGCGGCAAGAGCCCGGCGTGGCTGCTGGTTGGCGCGGCGGTGAGCGGCTGGCTCGGCGCGCTCGCCGTGCTCGGGGTCGTTCGCGGCTCCCGGCTCAAGGAAGACGCTGCGCTCGGCATCGTGCTCACGACGTTCTTTGGCGTCGGCATTGTGCTCCTCACGCGCATCCAGAACACTGGTAACGCGAGCCAGAGCGGGCTCAACAGCTTTCTGTTCGGCCAGGCAGCGGTACTACTCCAGCGCGATGTGCTGATCATGGCGGGTGCCGGGGCGACGGTTCTGGCGCTCGTCGCGCTCTTCTACAAGGAGTTCAAGCTGCTTGCGTTCGATCCTGCGTATGGCAGCACCCTGGGCGTGCCGATGGGGCTGCTTGGCGTCTTGCTCACCGGGCTCATCACCGTGGCGGTCGTGATTGGCCTGCAAAGCGTCGGCGTGATCCTGATGGCCGCGATGTTGATTGCCCCCGCATCTGCGGCGCGGCAATGGACGGACCGGCTCGCCGTGATGATTGGGCTCGCGGCCCTCCTCGGTGCGGTGTCGGGCGTGGCGGGCGCGGCGCTGAGCAGTCTCGATGCGCGCGTGCCGACCGGGCCGCTCATCGTACTGCTGGCGACGGCGATCGTGCTCTTCTCGCTCGCGTTTGCCCCGCGCCGGGGACTGCTCTGGGTCGGCTTACAGCGCCGGCGCGAGAACCGCAAGCTTGCGGCCGCAGCCGTTCACGGTCCGGGCTTTAATAAGGCGCCCGGTGAGCCCGACTACGCGGATCACCTGGGCGCGCTCGGCGGAGTGCACCGGCCCACGGACCGCGACGCCGCCCCCAACGCCCCCATAAAGGAGCGTCCGTAATGCAGCTTGGCTTCCAGCTATCGATTATCCTCGCGGGCGTTCTGGTCGCGACGAGCTGCGCGCTCATCGGCTCCTTTCTGGTGCTGCGCAAGCTCGCGCTCGTGGGCGACGCTATCAGCCATACCGTGGTGCTCGGCATCGTGCTCGCGGCGCTACTCACCGGCGGGATCAACGGCATCCCGACGCTCCTCGGGGCCACACTCGTTGGGTTGCTGACGGTGCTGCTCATCGAGCTGCTGTCTGGGAGCGGGCTCGTCAAGGAGGACGCCGCGATCGGCCTCGTGTTCCCGGCGCTTTTTGCGCTGGGGGTAATCCTGATCTCCCGCTACGCGGGTGACGTGCACCTGGATGTGGAGCACGTGCTGTATGGCGAGATCGCGTACACTCCGTTCGACCGCCTCGTGCTCGCCGGCTGGGATCTCGGCCCCCGCACGCTCTGGGTGCTTGGTGGTATCGGCTGCTTCGACCTGGCGTTCGTGCTGCTCTTTTACAAGGAGCTGAAGCTCGCCACGTTCGACCCCGGCCTCGCCGCCGCAGTTGGGATCTCCCCCGTGCTGATGCACTACCTGCTGATGTTCGTCGTCTCTCTGACAACGGTCGGCGCGTTCGATGCCGTTGGGGCGGTGCTAGTTGTTGCCTTTCTTATCGTCCCACCTGCGACTGCGTATCTGCTTACCGACCGGCTGGCCGTAATGCTGGGTATCTCGGTGTTGTCCGGTGCGCTCTCGGCGGTGCTGGGGTACGCGCTCGCGCGGCTCCTCGATGCGTCTATTGCGGGTTCGATGGCCACCGCCGCCGGGTCACTCTTCGCCCTGGCGTTCGCGCTCTCACCCCGCCACGGGCTCATTACCGGCGCGTTGCGGGCCGCGCGGGTGCGGCGGCGGTTCGCGGTGGATCTGCTACTCGATCATCTCGTCCGCTCCGAGCGGGATACCGAGACCCAGATACAGGCGGAGTTTCGATGGAGCGCCCGGCGGGCACGAGCCGTCGTCCGCGATGGCGTGCGGCGTGGCCTCCTGCGGTTTCAGGGCGAACGGCTCGTGTTGACTGAGGCGGGTCGTGCCGAGGCTGCGGTGCCCGGTCCCGGCGCCCTGATGACGGTGCCAACCGAATGAGTAGCCAGATGCGCGGGGAAGCAGTCGAAGATTATCTGAAGGGCATCTACGACCTGAGCGCGCGAAGCAGGGACGATAGCGCCGCTACTTCGGGCAGGGTCGCGACGCAGGATCTCGCCGATCACGTCGGCGTGAGCGCCGCTTCCACGAGCAGGATGCTCAAGCACCTCGACAAGTTAGGCTACGTCGAACACGAGCCGTATCACGGCGCAACGCTGACGGAGGCCGGGAAAAAGATCGCCCTGGAAGTGATCCGCCATCATCGCCTGATCGAGCTATACCTGCACGACGCCCTCGGCTACAGCTGGGATCAGGTCCACGAGGAGGCCGAGCGGCTGGAGCATTACATCTCCGAGGGCTTCGAGGCACGCATTTTCGAGATCCTGGGCGAGCCAGCCGTGGACCCGCATGGGGACATCATCCCGACGCTGGAAGGCGCGCTGCCGCCGGGCCAGGAGCGCAGCCTTGCCAATCAGTTATCGCTCTCCGAGGTGCCTGCTGATACCTGGGCCGTGGTCCACCGGGTGCCCTCCGCCGATGCTGAAAAGCTCCGATACATGCAGGAGATAGGGCTCGTCCCTGGCGCACACGTCGAGGTGCTGGAGCGGATCCCATTCGGTGGCGGTCTGCGGTTTCGTGCAGCCGAGGGAACCGAGCGCGTCATCGGTCTCGAGCTGGCCGCCGAGGTACGGGTCGTCCACCAGTAGCAGCAGGACAACCGAGCGTGGTGTTGGTGTTAGCAGGTACAGCGGTGGGCGCCACCCTTGAGCCGGGTAGGGGCGGGTCTCCGTGCCTGCCCGCAGGCCGCAGCCCGGCCACTGGCCAATGTGGCAGCTCAACTCTCCTGCCCACCGCTGTATTGGTCACACGTGCGAGAAATATCGCTTCCTGCGGTTTCACAAATGCAACTCCTGGAGCTATCGAACGCGTGGTCCGGTCTATGAATGGGGCGGCGCTCAATATGCTTAAAATGTGGCGGGCACCCTGAGACAAGCGGACAACGGACTCGTGATCGTCCGTGCCGAGCCTGCGAGGTATCCGTGGTCAGGGTCATGGATCCTTCACGAATGTTACCCTCGAGCACATCGAAGGGTTCAGCGCCTGCGAACGGGATCACCGGTAGCAGAGTCACGCGCTCCCGTGTCAGACGCTCGCCGCGCGAGGCAGGCATAGAGACCCGCACCGTACAACACGGGCACTGCTATGGCGTATTCCTAGTACCTTAGGGCCCAACACATTATTCCTATTGACCACGCGCCGCGAACCGCATATACTTCGCGCCGATGTGAACGAGCAGGTAGAACTACCAGATGAACGGCGAGACACGAGGCCCGCACCGGGTGCCGCATACCTTTCGGCGGTGCTGATCGCGCTCGCACTCATTTTGCTCGTCGCGGTTGCCCGTCCCCGAGCCGTGCCTGTGCCCCGACAGGCAGTGATTCCCACGAACGCGCCGACCGTGCAAGCGCAAGTTTCCGCAGTGAATGCAGACCCTCCGACTCCCTCACCAACGCCGAACCCGACGCAGGCGCCTGGCCCGAAGCCAACGGCCGCCCCGGTCACCGTGTACGTGACGGGCGAGGTGCGGCGGCGGGGACTCTACACTCTGCCACACGGGAGCCGGGTAGGCGACGCCGTGCGCAGGGCGGGCGGGCTCACCCGGCGAGCCGACCGCATCGCGCTCAACCTCGCGTTGCGGCTCCAGGATGAGATGCAGATCACCGTGCCGCGCCGACCGGACCCGCAGCCAACGCCCCCTCCACGGGCGACACCCAAGAGGGAGCAACCGCCGATCGTTGTGCCGACGCGGGTGCCACCGACGCCGCCACCGACGTCGCCGCCGGGACGCACCCCCAGCGCACGGGCGCAGGGCGGTCCCGTGAACATCAACTCCGCGACCCAGGAGGAGCTGGAGACCCTGCCGGGTATTGGTCCGACGAAGGCGCGGGCGATCATCGAGTACCGACGCGCAGAGGGACCATTTCAAACTCCGGAGGAATTGCAGGAGGTGTCAGGTATCGGCCCCAAAACGTGGGAAGGACTCAAAGACCGCGTGAGGACGTAGGGGATATGCCGCTATACCTCGGCGTCGCCGGCTGGCTGTCGGGTCTGTTGTATGCCGCGCGATGGGACTCGCCGGCTTCGGCGTATGCGGCGACCGCGATTGCGGCGCTCGGCGCGCTGCTGTTGGGTCGTGCGGACCGCCGACTCGTGCTCGCAGCAGTCTTCCTGCTGGCCCTCACCCTCGGCGCTGTGCGGATGGACAGCGCGCTCTCCGGCGCACTACGGGAGTACGCGGGCCGAGGCGAGGTGCAACTGCGCGGGGTTGTCGCGCACCAGCGTTCGCGCGGCGTCTACCTGCTCGCCGTAGAATCGCCCTCAAAGTGCACGGCGCTGCTGCTCACCCGCCGCGGTTCCAAGCTCCGCCTTGGCGACCTGCTGGCAGTGCGCGGCGTCGCGGTGCCGGAAGCCGAGATGGAGCCCTTTGAGAAGGGGCTTGCGCGGGCGACCGGCGCGGCGCTCGTCGTGCGCGCCCCACGGCTGGAGTTTCTCGCCACAGGGCGTGGTAGCCGCCTCTCTCTCGCGCTTTCGGGGGTGCGCGTCCGCGCGTCATTGCTTCTGGAACGGCACCTGCCGCGGCGATACAGCCCGGTTGCGGAGGGCTTGATGCTCGGTGGCAGCCTCCGGCTCGACCCCGACGTCAAGCTGGCGTTCCGGCGCTCGGGCACGGCGCACGTGCTCGCGGCCTCGGGATATAACATCAGCATCGTCGCTGGTCTGTTGCTCGCGTTGCTCCGGCCCCTGCTCGGCGCGCGGCGCGCACTGCCGTTTGTGTTGCTCGCCATCTTCGTGTACGCGGGGCTGGCCGGCTTCTCCTCATCGATCGTGCGAGCGGCGCTGATGGGCGCCATCGGCGTCGGCGCGTTGTGGGCTGGCCGTCCCCGTGACTCCGGCCGCGCGCTCTTCGCCGCCGCGCTCGTGATGACCGTGCTCGACCCCGGCGCGGTATTCGACATCGGCGCGCAACTCTCGTTCGTCGCGACCGCGGGCCTCGTGTGGCTGTATCCAGTGGTCTCGCGTTCCCTGGGGTGGATGTGGCGTCCGCTGCGGGAGGCGCTCGGGGTCGCGCTCACCGCGCAAGCCGCGACCCTCCCACTCGGACTGTACTACTTCGGCGGCCTCTCCGTGTGGGCCGTGCCCGCGAACATGGTCATTGCGCCCCTGGTGCCCGCCGGGATGCTACTCTCGGCGACGACGCTGCTGGCCGCGCTGATGTGGTCCCCGCTCGGCGCGGCGTTCGGGTGGCTGACAACGGCAGTGCTCGCCGCGAACGTGGGCGTCGCACAGACGATGGCGGCGCTGCCCGCCTCCGATCTCCAGACCGGCCAGCTTGGGCTTTTCCCCGTGGTTGGGTACTACGCGACGATTCTCCTCATCCTCTGGTTTTCCACCCAGTCCCCACGCGCATTTATCGTCGCCGTGCGCCGCGCCGGTCCGTGACCCAGTCGACGCTTCCCTTCATCGGCAGATCCAGCCGCAGATCCCGCCTCAGGATTGACGTGGATATTGACCGGGCAAAATGCTTGACAGACCGCCCAGCCGCTGATATTCTTTACTCATCAAGCAGGACCGAAGCGCACCTGAGCGTGCTGCTTAGGA
>Ga0136611_10001797_pt1 | contig 14877 bp, 13 predicted proteins | sample AntDrymUQ2232306_2_FD_106645 | JGI IMG/M metagenome (GOLD analysis project Ga0136611, IMG submission 106645) | Polar desert sand microbial communities from Dry Valleys, Antarctica - metaG UQ223 (23.06) | ecosystem: Environmental > Terrestrial > Soil > Desert | place: Antarctica: Dry Valley...
AAACCAAAAAAGCTGACGTTGTTCGAAAAGACCTAATCAACGCCGCTTCTAGAGTGATTCAAACTTTAGATTAATCTTTTTTTTGAAGGGCGAGGTTTTTTTATACGCTTTGGAAAATAGCAAAATAACCTTAGGGTCAACAGGTGTTTTGCTTTTTCGTTTTTCTAGTATACAAGAAAATCATCTATTGGAAGCAAGCGGAGTCGAACCGCTGACATCTGCCGTGCAAAGACAGCGCTCTACCAACTGAGCTATGCTCCCTTTCACACTCGGCTGGGTGGGCTATACTGGATTTGAACCAGTGACCTCGCCCTTATCAGGGGCGCGCTCTAACCAACTGAGCTAATAGCCCGAAAAAAAGTAAAAAAAACCTTTGGTTAATTATTGTTGAAGTTGTTGCGGTTTTTTTTTGAATTCACACTTTGAATATTAGCATAGTGTCAAAATAAAGTCAAGTCTTTTTGCTTTAGACTTGCTTTGAAAAGTCAACTTCCAGTTTGACTTTTCAAAAAGTGTGTATTTTTTAGGAAGGTTGATATCAGTTTTTCCTTGCCGAGGGACGTCAATATATTGTTTAACTTTTTTGGGCTTAATGCTTTGGAAAAAAAAATACTTTTTTTTTAGATTTTTCACTTACCCCTTGTAATAAAGGAAAAAATACTTTTTTTTTATAGTTATTTGCTTTCCGTTTTTATCTTTAGTGAAAAAAGTGATAATAGTGAAAAAAACCAGATAAAAACGGAAAGCAAATGGCAGAAGCTTTTTGTAAAAAAATAACAAGAAAGGCTTTTTTTTATTTTTTTACAAAAAGCACCGTCGCTTTTCTAATACCGTGGGTCAAATTTATTTCAAGTTAAACTTTCTCTTCGCAGGGTGCGTTGTTGCAAAAAAAAACAAAGTGCATAACCTTAGTACAGGTTAAATTCACAACAAAAGGGTAAGTAATTCAGTGGATAGAATAATCGGCTACGAACCGGCATGTCGGGGGTTCGATTCCCTCCTTACTCAGCTTTCGTTTTGTGTTGCGATGAAAATTTGTTTGCTTTAAAAAAGCAAAGATTTTATTTTTTTTTCAAGAACTTTGGTTTTTGATCTTGGTTGTTTGGCTTTAACAGCTTCCGATTTAAAAAAAAGATCGGTAAAAGTTTTTTCAAATTAAGAATTTTGGTTTAGTCGAAGTTTTGTAGTTTTTTTTTGAACTAAGCTTTGGCAGCAGTTAAAAAACAGCTCTTCCACTGAAAGTTAGAAAATCTTTCAAGTGTTTTGAAATTTTTTATGAAAAGAAAATTATGAAAAAAGAAGTATTTTTTTTTCATAATCTTTTTTTTTCGATTTTGTTTTTTTTGTTTTGCTTTTGAATGGTCAATCCGTAATCTTAAAAAAAATTCAAAATGGTTGTTTCTATGTCTCATTCAGTTAAAATTTACAATACATGTATTGGTTGTACACAGTGTGTTCGTGCTTGTCCAACAGACGTTTTAGAAATGGTGCCGTGGAAAGGCTGTAAAGCTAAACAAATTGCTTCAGCACCACGAACAGAAGATTGTGTTGGTTGTAAACGTTGTGAATCAGCTTGTCCAACAGATTTTTTAAGTGTTCGAGTTTATTTAGGAGCAGAAACCACTCGTAGTATGGGATTAGCATACTAAGCTTTTTACTCAAAAAACGTAAAGCCCCGGCTTTGCGTTTTTTGAAAAACTAACATATAGAGCTTTTTATTTGAAATAATAGCTTAAAAAAAACTTTTTGAATGCCATGGAAGCTTGAAAAACCAATGTTAGCTTTGCAAATGAGCCAAATAGTCACTACTAGCGTTAACCTTGGCCTTGGTTTGATTGTTTTTGCAAGCAGAAATTTTGAATTTTTCAAATAGCAAACCAAAGTCCGCTCGCTGGTACACAAAGTAAAAGCGTTTAAAAAAGCCATGGCATTTTTAAACGCTTTTACTAAAAACCAATACTTTCCTATGAATTCTCATACCAAGCTTTTTCGTCAAATGCAGGCCTTTCAGTTGAAGCTTCAACAAAAATTTTGGGATCTACGTGCAGTTATGGTAGGATCCATATTCTTTCTTTTTTTAGGTTTCGTGGTTGGAAATCTTTTTGGAACGTTTTTAGTTTTTTTCAGGGAGTTTGTGCACTGGGATGTTTTAATTATTGCTTTGGCAATCGCTTTTAGTGAATTTATAAGTTATCTTCATTATAAAAACCAAACCTCCTCACCAAGGCGGACGTGGCCCTTTACAAAAATCAAAAAAGTTTCTAACAACCGCTTCGCTTGGCTTGCTTTGAAAGCAACCGAAATAACTACGTTGTCTTCCGTAGATGAAAAATGTTTTCTTCGACAATTCAATCAAAAAAAACAAAAAAAGATTGAAAAAAAGGTGAATCGTTTTTTCAATCTTTCACCAGACGGTTTTCCTTTTAAAAAGCTTCTTAATTTTTATAAAATAGGGTTACTTTTGGGCTTTTTTATTGATGCCTTTAAAGTTGGTAGCTAAAGCTTTTTTGAAAAAGCAAGTATTTTTTTTGTTTTTTTTATAGTTATTTGCTTTCCGTTTAAGACCCTTTAGATTCCGTTTTAAGACCCTTTACCTTTCCGTTTTTATCTACTAGTGATAATAGTGATAATAGTTAAAAAAACCAGATAAAAACGGAAAGCAAAGGATTTTCTTTTTATCTTAACAACGTAGGGTCATTCGACCTTGTGTTTAATTTCTTTAACTATAACCCAAGTCAAATACGTACTAAAACGTTAAAGTTTTTTCTTAGGTTGACGTTATGTTCTAAAAAGCAAAATTACAGGAAGAAATTTGGTGACTTTGGACCAAGTCAAAATGCCATTTAAACTTGGTTTTCTGAATTTCTTTGCAGTCAAAAAATTTAAATGGCATTTAAACCAAGAAAAAGCTTTTTTCAACTTTTAGTCGTTTTTGAATTTTGACTTCAAAACACTTTTTTTTATGCAATATCAAACACTTGAAAACGTTCTTATTTTTTTGAATAGTGTATTTTTAATTTTTACATTAATTTTTTATTTTATTATATCTGCCTCTTTGCTTTCAAAATCTTGGTCAGTATTACCAAATTCAACTTTAAAATTCAGTAGTATTTTGCAAACTGTTTTTTTAGTTTTGCGCTGTTTTCATTCGGGCCATTTTCCTTTAAGTAATTTATATGAATCGTTACTTTTTTTAAGTTGGGTATTAACAACTCTTTTAATTTTTTTAAATCAACGCTTTCAAACTTTTCCTTCTCAATCCAATGATTCCGTTTTTTATGAAAAGTTCAACCTTTCTTCCACCACTTTTCCCACTTTTTTAGGTTCTCTTTTAACTCCCTTTATTTTATTAGTCAACACTTTTGCCACTTTAAGTTTACCGTCAGAACTCAAAGCAACCTCGTCTTTAGTACCTGCGTTAAAATCTAATTGGTTAATGATGCATGTAACTTTTATGATTTTAAGTTATGGGGCTCTTTTATGTGGATGCTTACTTTCTATTGCTTTTTTAGTTCTTTCTTTTTTTTCAAAAACTGAGAAATTAACTTTTGGTTTTTTTAATACAACTAAAGCGGAAAAACCAAATGAAAAAAAGGTGAATTTCTCTTTGCAAACCAACGCACTTGCGTCTACGTTTGAGGGCCACGTCCAAACTGAAAATTTCATACAAGCTTCCAATCAACTAACTGAAAATTTAGATAATTTAAGTTATCGTATTATTGGTTTTGGCTTTCCTCTATTAACCATTGGAATTTTATCGGGTGCTGTTTGGGCAAATCAAACCTGGGGTTCTTATTGGTCGTGGGATCCGAAAGAAACTTGGGCTTTGATTACGTGGCTCATTTTTGCAATTTATTTGCATACACGAATATCTCATCAATGGACTGGACGTCAATCTGCTTGGATTGCTTCTTTTGGTTTTTTGATTATTTGGGTTTGTTATTTAGGTGTCAATTTATTGGGAAAAGGTTTGCACAGCTATGGATTTTTTCAGTAGTTTAAAATCCAAATCTCTTATGTTCAAAGTTTTGAACATAATGGATCACCTAGTATCTTGTTAGCTAGCCTAAGTTTTTTTTCAAAGGTAACCTAAGCTAGCTAACAAGAAAGTTTAAGATATTGCAAAGCGCGCGGCAACGACTGCATTACAAACATACAGCCCTTATATCCTTATTTGAACGGCAAACTTGCAGTGCAGCCAAAATTTTTTTTTTCATTAAATGCAGCTTTAACAACTTTAATAAAAAAGCAAAGGCACGGGAATAACGGGGCTCGAACCCGCAACCGATCGCGTGACAAGCGATTATTCTAACCAATTGAACTATATCCCCTTTATTTTTTTTTCTAAGCTATGCTAGGACTTTTTGTTTGTTTTGTCAATAAGCTTTCAAAAAAAAAGCTAGCCTTTTTACTTGGTGAACAAAGTAAGACCTTTGAAAGTCGAAAAAGAAATTGATAAAAGCTCATACTAACTTTTCAAGTTAGCAAAAAACCTTAAAGCGTATGCGTTAAAAAAGCAATTATTTTTTCTTCGGGTTAGGCTTTGACTAAGCAATAAGCTTGCTTGCTTTAATGATAGATTTTGTTGTTGAAAGGCTTGAATCATTTCCAGATGAGACGTCGACCAAAAGCCAAGGCAACCTGAGCATCAGGTTTTTTAGTTTGAAGTCTTTGATAAACGTTAATTAAACATACAACCAAGACACTACTGCCAGCTATAAGTAGCATGTTAAAAAGAGGGCTAACTACAAAAGGACTTGCAACGGAAAGGTCCTACTTGTAGCTGATAAATCATACTTTGGATTAGTTAGTGAGCTAGTTGATGCGGGTTCTTCTAACTCTTGTTTTGATAAAGTAATTGAAGCAAAAGCCTTTTTTTGGCTATACTGCCGAGCCTTTTACCCAAGCGATCCTTTACCTTGCACATAATCCGTCCAATTTTGGTCAACTACTAAAAAAGCATTTTCTTTCTAAAGGTCCCAATTAGATCCCCAGTGCTGTCTAAGCCTTTGATTTGGTTTTTGAGTCAAAAACCTAAAACGACTTAGGGTTTCATATGATGATATACGGTTTTTCACTGCTGAAACCAGTAATCAGCAGCGGTAACCATCGGATTACGCTTTGTCTGCGTTATGTGCTCTCATAGTAGCGTAGTGACGTTTAGCTTCAAAAACTCCAATACCGGTTAAACTCGTACCTGCGGTTGTCGCAGCTGCAGCTGGCGCCCAGTTTGCAATACCTAGTGTTTAGTCATAAAAATAATATAAAAGTTATATTTAAATTTACAAAAGCCTAATCCGGCTATTGATGATGAAAAGCATGGCTTTTTTGCATAATGTTGTTTTCTACGGCGGTCGGCATAGTGTTTTTGACCGCGTTAATTTGTTTTTAAATACTGGTGTTACAAAGTATGAAACTAAACTTAACATGGCGACGTCACTATGTTGCATATGTACGCAGGCCTTTCTGCTGTGAAAGTAAAGCTTTCAACCCCACGGGGCAGGGTTGAAAGCTTTAAAAGCTACTATGTCGATAAACGAAAGCTTCAAACTAGCCGTTGATTGACGTTTTTCAAAAACCAAACTTTCTTTGTTTGGTGAATAATTGAAAAAAAAAGTATTTTTTTTTTCAAAAATTTGCACGGGAAAAAATTAGAATGAAAACCTTTATATGCAATATCGACTACCGTTATTAACCTACAGCAATAATTCGAGCTAAGAAGAACGACCATGTTGTGGCAATTCCACCTAACAAATAGTGTGCAACTCCTACCGCACGACCTTGAGTAATACTTAAGGCACGTGGTTGAATAGCAGGTGCTACTTTTAGTTTGTTATGTGCCCAAACAATAGATTCGATTAATTCTTGCCAATAGCCTCGTCCACTAAATAAGAACATTAAACTAAATGCCCAAATAAAGTGTGCACCTAAAACATTAATCCATACGCAGATAAAGATGAACCATACGATTGAATAACTTGTGACGATTGAGCCCAAAGGAAATCGCGTAACCAACCATTAATCGTATTAGCACTTTGTGCAAAGTTTCCACCTGTAATATGAGATATTCCCGAAGCGTTGACTGTACCCCAAACATCAGATTGCATCTTCCAACTAAAGTGGAAAATGGCTACAGAAATAGCGTTGTACATCCAAAACAAACCTAAGAAAACATGGTCCCATGCAGAAACTTGGCACGTTCCTCCACGTCCTGGACCGTCACAAGGAAAGCGGAAACCTAAGGTTGCTTTATCTGGAATTAAACGTGAACTACGTGCATATAAAACACCTTTTAATAAAATCAATACTGTTACGTGAATAGTGAAGGCATGCACATGATGTTGGTTGAAAATTTTTTCAACCAGGACTCTATCTTTTGTGTTAGTGTGAATAGCTTTGTTAAATATTGCTGTATTTAGTGTGTTTACTATGTCTGTCACATTAGCAGTAAGTACTAAATCTTTTTTAACTTCCATTGGTCTTTTTTTTTTCCAGGAGCTTTGGTTGCTTGAATTAAACGTTGAAGTTTTAAAAAAGCTTTGGGCGTCAAAGATGGATAGACGTTTTGTAAATAGGGAAGAACGCGACTGCAACGACTAAGTTGGATGGCTCGTTGACCTAAAAAAGGATACTTTTTCAAATACGCTAAAACTAAAAGCAACGAAGTAGGGTTGGTAGTTTCTAAACGATTATACATGGTGGTTGAACCATATGTTAACGTTCTTATTGGCGCCGCAATTTGAAAAAGTAAAGCTATTTTTTCAAGTAAAGTTTTTTCTCCCTTTTGAGTAAGATAAAATTTCATGATAAAGCTGATATAACTCTCCGAACCGGTTGCTTTAACAAGATGTTTTGGCGGACTTACATCAAACCCCCCGTCACCTTCTAAAAAGCCTGACAACCAAGCATTATTTAAGCCTACAGCCCCGGAACCCCTTTCAACGTAGGCAGTATTATAACGTTCATTAAAGTACTGAAGCCAACTTAGAAATTGATTTTGTTTTTTCTCCGTAACTAAGTTACCGTTGACTAGTAAGATGAGAGCTTCTAATCCGATCTGGTTTAAAATCGTAAATCTCCCATAAACTTCTCCGTTGGCTTTTGTAAAGCTACGGGCTTTACCAAAACCTAGTTGCGTTCTAATTTTGTACATTAAGGCTGGATCTTTTTGGGTTATTTCCAAGCCAAAGCGCCAGTCTTTTTTTTTATCTTTCCAACGTTGAAAGCACCCCTCAGCCTCAACAAAACCAATAAACCATTGCAAAAATTTGACATCCGGCTTAGGTTTATGCTGCGGTGTTCCTTTTTCAATATACTGCCGAAAATCAAAGTTAGTAATATTTTCGTTTAACACAATCTCGCGTATAGTCTCTGAGGATGCTAAAACCTTTTTCATACTTGTTAAAATAATAATAATAAATCAACGTTCAAAAGTGATTTTTGAAGTTTCCTGCTGATTGATCCTGACAACTAGATTTTACCCTTTCTCATATATTTTGAAAAAAAAACCATTTTTTTTGTTTTTTTTTCAAAAAGCACTTTTGGCAGGTGAAAAATTGAAAAAAAAAGGCTTTTTTGCATCACCTTGCTTACTTTCTTCTCGAAAGTTTAAAATGTAAAAACAGAGACTGGGACTAGTTATTTTGAAGCTGTATTTCAACTTTCAACGGATGGTTCCAGCATATAGCGAATTTTTACATGGCCCATATTGTTAAACCATGAAGTCGGATGTACCTAAAACAATAGGCATCATTGCAACTTTACCCCCAACTGCAACAACATCTCCACCCCAGCTTGGGCTAGTACTAGCTAAAGCATTTGGAGCGGTTAATCCTGGTGCTAAGAAATGAGTTTTTTGAATCCATTGAGCGAAAACAGGTTGTAGCTGAATGGCAGTATCTGAAAACATATCTGCTGGTCGTCCTAAGGCACTTAACGTATCGTTATGAATATATAAACCAAAACTATGAAAGCCTAAGAAAATACATACCCAGTTTAAATGTGATATAATAGCATCACGATGACGAATTACACGATCTAAAAGATTGTTGTAATTATTCGTAGGATCGTAATCACGAATCATAAAGATTGCCGCGTGTGCAGCTCCACCTACAATACAAAAACCACCAATCCAATTATGGTGAGTAAACAAAGATAATTGGGTTGCGTAATCCGTTGCTAAATACGGATAAGGTGGCATCGCGTATTGGTGATGAGCAATAATAATAGATAACGAACCAAATAAAGCTAAATTAATGGCTAGTTGAGCGTGCCATGACGTTGTTAAAATTTTCGTAAAGGTTTTTGTGGCCTTCACCGGTAAATGGACCTTTGTGTGCTTCTAAAATTTCTTTAATGCTATGCCCAATACCCCAGTTTGTACGGTACATATGACCAGCTACAATAAATAAAACCGCAATGGCTAAATGATGATGAGCTGTATCTGTTAACCATAAACCGCCGGTTACTGGATTTAAACCTCCTTGAAAAGTTAAAAAGTCACTGTATTCGGCCCAATTTAGTGTAAAAAATGGAACTAAACCTTGTTTAAAACTTGGGTATAATTGCGCCATTAAACTTGGGTTTAGTAATAATTCATGAGGTAACGGAATTTCGTGAGGATCTACACCGGCATCTAATAGTTTATTAATTGGAAGCGAAACGTGTACCTGGTGTCCAGCCCACGCTAAGCTACCTAAGCCTAATAAACCGCTCAAATGGTGGTTTAACATAGATTCAACGTTTTGAAACCACTCTAGTTTGGGAGCACTTTTGTGAAAGTGAAACCAACCAGCAAAAAACATTGCCGCAGCCATAACTAAACCGCCAATGGCGGTTGAATAAAGTTGTAATTCAGTGGTAATTCCGCTTGCACGCCATAGTTGAAAGAATCCGGAAGTAATTTGAATTCCTTGAAAGTTCCCTCCAACATCTCCGTTTAAAATTTCTTGACCAACAATAGGCCAAACTACTTGAGCACTTGGTTTTATATGACTTGGATCACTTAACCAAGCTTCATAGTTTGAAAAACGCGCTCCGTGAAAATACATTCCCGATAGCCAAATAAAAATAATTCCTAATTGACCAAAATGCGCACTAAAAACTTTTCTAGATATTTCTTCTAAATCTGTTGTATGGGCATCAAAATCATGAGCATCTGCGTGTAAGTTCCAAATCCATGTTGTTGTTGTTGGTCCTTTTGATAAAGTTCGTGAAAAATGGCCTGGTTTTGCCCATTTTTCAAAACTGGTTTCAACCGGGTTGTAATCAACAACAATTTTTACCTTTTTCGCTTCGCGCTCTGGGGGACTAATGGTCATGTTTCTAACTCCTTTAGTTCGAACGAATGATTCCTTAAGTTATACTAGTTGAAACTTTTTTAACATTCAAAGCAACAAAGTAAGCGCAGTGATTTCAAAAGCGCTGTTTTTCTTTGAGCATCATTTTTGCTTTGCGACTAACCAATATTGAACAGGTAGTTTGGTTTGTAGCTTTGCATCATTTTTGCTTTTTTTTTCAAAAAAAAAGTTTTTTGCATTTACGCTCAAAGCAAGCAAAAAAAGTTATTTGGTCGCTCAAAGAAAATGGGTGGCTTGAGAGCTTTTTTAGTATTAAACTCTTAAATTGGAAAGCTCAAAAAGCATTGTTATAACATAGTGAAAAGGTTATGACGACAGCCAAGCTTACGCATTGTTTGACAAAGCTTTTAACTAACATAGTGAAAAGCTTATGCCAACAGTTACGTTTAGGCATTATGCTGAAAGCTGATAGTTTGTTTTTCAAACTAACAGGCCCCGAAAATACAAACAAGTTAATAGATTGACGAAAATGGTTTTTATCGAAAAAGTCAACTTGCATAAACGTTTTTGAAAAGCTAATCTTTGACAGCGTATGCAGGGGTCGAATTTAAAAATTAAACTAGTGTAACGTTTTTTTTTTTGCTTAAAGAATTTCAAATCAACTTGATTTTAAATACTATGAATTAGTATTTGAAGTTTAAGGCAGTATATTTGTTTTTTCAAATTTTTATCTTACCCCTTGCGTTTTTATCTACTAGTGAAAACTTCCAAAAACGGAAAGCAACGGAGAGAGAGGGATTCGAACCCTCGGTACAGAAAAACTGTACAACGGATTAGCAATCAGCCGCTTTCGGCCACTCAGCCATCTCTCCTTTTACTTTGTTAGTCTAACGCATTTTTCTTTGGAAAGCAAAAACTTAAGCATTTGAAAGTTTGAAAATACATGATTTGCTTTGATGGTGACAACCAAATCATGTTTGACAGCTGTAAGGCTAAAATCACTTTTTTTTCAATTTAGCTGGATGGTGAAGCTTTAGCTTTTCACTCCCCGAGTAGGGTTTGAACCTACGACCCGTCGGTTAACAGCCGACTGCTCTACCACTGAGCTATCGAGGAAGTAATCAAATATTTTTTTACTAACCTTTAGTGTATACAAAAAAGCTTAAAAGTCAATAATGCAAACCAACCTTCTTAGTTTAAAAAGAAGGCTCGGTTTTTTATTTTTCGGACTCAGGGTCGACAGGTGAAGCAAGTTCTTCTTGTCGAAAGCCTTTAAAATTCTTTTTGTCTTTCAACTCTCCTGAAAACCAGCTTGCAATAAAAGCAGCATTCACTGCTTGTTTGACGATTTTTTTCTTCCATACAGTTTTTCGAAGATTTTTTTTAGATTTTGATGTTCGTTTTTTAGGTACCGCCATTTTTAATTTTTTAGATAGTGTTTCATCGTGTTTAAAAAAAGAAATCTGCGATTAGCTTCTGCTTTCAAAACACGGTGAAAGCTTGTGAATTAGTTATTGATTGCTGCTGTCAACGCTACTTAGAGTTAGTTAGTAACGCTTTGTAGGCCAAAGCGGGGCTACAAAACAAAGACGATTTGAAAAGTTCATTGTTTTTTTTTGAAATTTCAAATTTCAGTTTTTATTAAATTATAATTCATTTATTAATTTTTTGCAAATCCAAAAAAAATTAGCTTGAAAATTGCGAACAGGGGGAATCGAACCCCCGACATCGCCTTGGCAAGGCGGCATTTTACCCCTAAACTATGTTCGCTTTTGTTGTCTTTTTGAAATTTTAGTTTAAAAAAAAGTTGTAGTAATGTCAACGATCACGTAAGGTGAACATTGTTTTTTTTCAAAAAAAAACGATTTATACCAACCGCTTTCAAGACCGAAATTTGTTGAAAAGCAAAGCTTTAGTTATTTAACTAAAGCTTTGCTTTTCAACAAGGGTTAAAAACGGAATTTTGCAAATGCTTTATTGGCTTCAGCCATACGATGAACATCATCGCGTTTTTTAATTGCTGCTCCGGTTTTTTTAGAAGCATCAATAAGTTCGTTGGTCAACTTTGCAATGGCACTTCGGCCAGAACGATTTCGAGCCGCGGTTAAAACCCACTGTAAAGCCAAAACGGTTCCGCGCTCTGGGTTTACTTCCAAAGGTACTTGATAAGCAGAACCGCCAACGCGTCTTGCTTTCACTTCAACAAAAGGTTTAATGTTTCTGATTGCTTCTTCAAAAACCTGCATTGGATCTTGTTCGGTTTTTTCCGCAATTTGATTCATGGTTTGATAAACAATTTTATAGGCTAATGATTTTTTTCCATCTTTCATAACACGGTTAACTAGCATGGATATTAAGCGGCTATCATAAATGGAATCGGGTGCAATAATTCTTTTTTTGGCTCTATGACGGCGAGACATTTTTTATCCTTTAATTTGAATGGAATCCAAAACATAGCTATTTGGAACGTTTTTGAATTTGGGTATTAACTTGACTGAAAGCTCTTTTCAATTTTGAATTTTATTTTTTTTTAGGGCGTTTAACACCGTATTTTGATCGACTTTTTAAACGTCCTTTGACACCTGCGGTGTCTAAAGTTCCACGTACAATATGGTAACGAACTCCGGGTAAATCTTTAACTCTTCCTCCCCGTACTAAAACAACGGAATGCTCTTGAAGTGTGTGACCAACCCCTGGAATATAAGCAGTTACTTCAAAACCTGACGTCAAACGGATACGGGCAACTTTTCGTAGGGCAGAGTTTGGTTTTTTAGGAGTAGTTGTATATACACGAGTGCATACGCCTCGGCGTTGAGGACACGATTTTAAAGCCGGCGATTTTGTTTTATTTTTAATTTTTTCTCGTGCGGAACGTAACAATTGTTGAATAGTAGGCATAGTTAGTAAATGAAAAGAAAAATAGAATTTTGACCTTAATAAAAAAGGCGTTTTTGAACGACTTACCAAAATAGAACAGGAAGTTTGGTTTGTAGCTTTGCTTATAGTAGCTTTGCTTATAGTAGCTTTGCATCTTTTTTGCTTTTTTTTTTGAAAAAAAAAGTTTTGATTTTTCAAAAAGTTCTTTTATGTCTAAGCATCAAAGCGTTAGTGAATAACTGCGGTTTTTTTAAAAATTTTGAAACACATTAAACTTTTTTTTCAAAGATGACAAGTCTTGGGTTTTGAAAAAAACCAAAAAGGTTGAAACTTTAGTTTTCTATAAAAAGGTCTATTAAATAATTGACCTTTTTTTGTTTGATATCAAAGAAAACTAAAAACGTTACGTGTCAAAACAATTTTTATTTTTTGTCAAACAAAGTCAATTGATTGAAAAAGAAAATAACAAGTCGATTAAAGTAAGGTAAACAAATAGTTTTTTTTAGTTTTATTATAGTTGAAAATAGAAAGCAAGACAAGCAATTTTTTTCTTTAGCCCAAAAACTAATTTTTTATTTGGTTGCAGACGAAGTCAATGTATAAAAGAACTTTTTTAATTAACCCGCTTTGAAAAAACTACCGATCATAAGTCGTGGTAAGAAGGAAGAATGCCAAAGGCATGTTAAAAAGACAAAACGTTGGCTATTTTTGACTTTTAGTTATCAAATCCTGTATGCAGTAGGTTTTTGAATACGTTTCATACCAAGCTTTTTCAGTTGACTTTCAACATTCAAATGACTAGACTATTGCGTATAAAAAACAAAACATTAAGGCTTGTAACTCAGTTGGTAGAGTGGTTGCCTTACAAGCAATAAGTCATCGGTTCGAGTCCGATCGAGCCTAGTCGCGTTTTCAAAAAGTCAGGCAGAATGGATGGTCAATCTAATATCAAGACAAAAATGGCTCCACAAACAGAAACGAAAGCAGGAACAGGCTTTAAAGCTGGTGTAAAAGACTATCGTTTAACTTATTATACACCTGATTACCAAGTAAAAGACACGGATATTCTTGCGGCTTTCCGTATGACTCCTCAACCAGGTGTACCTGTTGAAGAAGCTGGAGCTGCAGTTGCTGCCGAATCTAGTACAGGTACTTGGACAACTGTATGGACAGATGGTTTAACATCTCTAGATCGTTACAAAGGACGTTGTTATGATATCGAGCCGGTTCCAGGTGAAGATAGCCAATACATCGCTTACATCGCTTATCCGTTAGACTTATTTGAAGAAGGGTCTGTAACAAACCTTTTCACTTCAATCGTAGGAAACGTATTTGGATTTAAAGCGTTACGTGCTTTACGTTTAGAAGATTTACGTATTCCACCAGCTTACACAAAAACTTTCCAAGGACCTCCTCATGGTATTCAAGTTGAACGTGATAAATTAAACAAATATGGTCGTGGTTTACTTGGTTGTACAATTAAACCAAAACTAGGTCTTTCAGCTAAAAACTATGGTCGTGCTGTTTACGAATGTTTACGCGGGGGTCTAGACTTCACAAAAGATGACGAAAATGTAACATCACAACCTTTCATGCGTTGGCGTGACCGTTTTTTATTCTGTGCCGAAGCGATTTACAAATCACAAGCGGAAACGGGTAAAACTTTGCCCTGCTAGATATTAAAAACTAGTATATATCGGATGAATTGCAAAAAAGCTAACAATCTATATCAATCAACATATGGTAAACTTAACTAGACGTTGTTTTTCACAGGTAGAGGAAGCAGAGGTGGTACGTTGTTGTTAAGCCAATCCAAGGCTGAAGTGATGAGACGATTGAAGGTGACCAAGGCACCAAGCAGCAACGACTTAAATAGTTAATTGAAAAGTCTAAACTGCCTGTCTTTCATCTTCGCAAGGTAAAGGCATTTAAGTTCTCACGACCTGCAGCGTGCTTTAAACATGCTTCACGTTCGAACTTTAAAGGATTTATGCAGTACACTCAAAGTTGCTCAAAAAATAATCAACCCGGCGTTGAAAGAAAAAATGAAAAAAAAGCAGTTAATGGTGCCTACTCATCTGCATAAAGCCATTTATGCAGTTAAAAAAACACCCTGGACTTATCCTCGTCCTTATTATATCAAACGACATGGCCAACTACCCATTATTTGTACCAACTGTGATGTAGCTACTGTGCCATGTCAAATTAAACTACATCACCTACCTTTGCCTAAGCACCTACCAGTGCTTTCCTTACCACCTACTATTTCAGCCAACCCTGCTTCTTTCAAGCCTAATTGCAGAAACGTTACTTGCAACTTAGTAAGCCTATGTGCTAACTGTCATAGCTTAGAACATCATCCTCGAGGATGTTTTGATAAAGAGTGTTGATGTTTTTTTAAGGTTAACTAAACGACCACCAACCGTCTTTATACCTACTTTCAAGAAATGTTTGTAGACCCGTGTTGTCATAACCACACCTTACAAAAAAAATACTTTCTTCCAAGCGTTTTCAAAAGTGCTTGCGACTATGTTTGTAGTACGTGTGGGGCCAGTAGATGGCAAAAACAACAACATGTGTTACAACTTCATCATTTGGACGGTCGTCGATGCAATGCTCAACTTAGCAACTTGGTTCTTCTATGTGCCAATTGCCATGTAGCCACCCATTTGGTGGCACAACCACAACCACAACCACAACC
>Ga0136611_10001798_pt1 | contig 14872 bp, 8 predicted proteins | sample AntDrymUQ2232306_2_FD_106645 | JGI IMG/M metagenome (GOLD analysis project Ga0136611, IMG submission 106645) | Polar desert sand microbial communities from Dry Valleys, Antarctica - metaG UQ223 (23.06) | ecosystem: Environmental > Terrestrial > Soil > Desert | place: Antarctica: Dry Valley...
GTGCAGGAAGTGGCCAGGGTAGACCTCGTGGATCGAGATTGCCCACAACGTCGGCAGGTTGAAGTCGAGCAGGTGCTCGGCTTTTCGATCCGCATCCCATTTCGGGTCGGCGTCGGTGAGGTAATACATCGCGCGCGATGGCCGCGATTCAAACGGGCCAGGAGTCCACATGCTGGCCGATGACCAACGGAAGAATTCCGGCGTCGGCGCGACCTGCACGCCGCCGCTCTCGGGCATCGACACGATCGAGTTGCGCGACAGGAACGTGTGCAGCTCGTCGAGCTGTTCGCGGGCGGTCGAGATCAACGTGCCGGGTTGCGGGTGCTGCTGTTTCGCCTTGCGCCACGCTTCGATCGGATCGCTGCCATTGCGGCGGCCTGCGAGCGTCCGGAATTCTTCCTGGGTCGCCGCCAGCTCGCGCGTCGCGATCGCGAGTAATTTGTCGACCGGCAGCGTGATGCCTTCTTCGAGCCGCAGTTTCTGCTCGAAGCGATCGCGGCCCAGCCGGAACGTCCCTTTCGCTTTCGGAAGGATGTCGTTGGCGAGCTCGTCGACGTAGGCGCCGATGGTCTGCGTCGCTTCCTTGCACGCATCGTCGAGATCACCCAGCAGGTGAATGTCGTCGACGTTCGAAAACGCGCGCGGCAGGTCGGTGTCAATGAACGCCATCGTGCCGCGCCAGGTATCGATGCCGACCTTCACGAACATTGCCGGCGGTTCCTTGATGTTCTCGCGCGCGGCCTGGACGAGCCGGGGCACCTGCCGGAGCTTCGAGAGCACGCGCCGGGCGCGGTCGGTCTCGGGCGCGTAGGTGAAGATCGCCTGCGCGGCGAGGCTCGAGCCGAGCGTGTCGGCGTAGACGTGCGGATTGCGCTCCCAGGACCTGGTCGCTTCGAGCTCGAACTGACGAGCGCGGATATTCGACGAGATGATCTGATGGTCGATCTGCTCGCGGAGCGGGAGCTGGTTCGCCGGAATGGCGTCCAGCCGGCGCGCGAAGCCCGCGAGGGCACTGACGTGCGTGTCGATCGAGGAAAGCCGGTAATCTTCGATCAGATCGTCGTGTGTGTGGACACCATCCATCGTGGCGCCGGTGGGGTGCACCTCGTAGAGAAAGGAAAGGAAGTCGTCTACGAAGTGAGGTAAGGGTTCAGCCGCGTGCATGCCTGCCTAACGCATTTGGGGCGCAATGTTGCGCCCGATCCACTGGCCTTTTCAGGGGGGAGAGGCCATCCAGCAATGGTAGCTTAAAATTGTCAGATGGCCCGCGAGTCGAAAGGCGTTCTTTACGTAGTCGCAACGCCAATCGGCAACCTCGAGGATATGACGCTCAGGGCGATCAAGATCCTCAAGCGCGTCGAGTTGGTCGCAGCTGAGGACACGCGCCGAACGGGCATTCTGCTCAGGCATTTCGACATCACGACCCCAATCCTCAGCGTCCATCAGCACAACGAGAAAGCTCGTGTCGAGCGCATCGTTGGGCGGCTGGCGAAAGGGGAGTCGGTTGCATTGGTGACTGACGCCGGTACTCCGGGCATATCGGATCCTGGCGCCGCCTTGGTGGCCGCGATCAGGGCCGGGGGCTTCACGGTTGAGCCCATCCCAGGTGCAAACGCTGTGGCAGCAGCCATTTCTGCCTCTGGCATCACATCCCACGGCTTTACCTTTCTAGGATTTCCGCCAATTAGGGGCAAAGACCGTAAGTTGTGGTTCGCTGACGTGACCGAGGCAGGCAAAAAACGACTGGTGGTGTTCTTCGAAGCACCCCATAAGCTGCTTAAAACCCTTGAAGACTTAAGTGCTTATGTTAAAAGACCAATAATGGTTGGCCGGGAGATTACCAAGCTCTACGAAGAGTTTGTGAATGGAACTCCGTCCGAGTTAATGGAGCGGTTTCCATCGCCTCATGGCGAGTTTACCCTGATGATTCCGCCAGAGGGCCAAAGTAACTCATCACTCGAAACCATTTCGGACGAGCAAGTGTTGGATCTATTTGGTCGAATAACAGAAATAGGCTTGGCTTCCACCAAAAGGGAGGTCGCCCGGGAAGTCGGTGAGCGCCTCGGGTTGACCGCAAAGCAGGTGTACGAGATCGTCGAGCGCAACAAATTGGTCGAATAGCCAAAATCAACATGCGCTAAAATAGCAGGGTTAGCTTGAGTGATATCCACGTAGTCATATTGGCCGCCGGCAAGGGCACCCGGATGAAGTCGCACCTGCCCAAGGTCGTGCACAAAATCGGCGCGCTCACGCTGATCGAACGCGTCCTGCGGACGGCGTCGGGTTTGTTTCCCGACAGCATCACCGTGGTCGTTGGCCACGGCGCCGACGAAGTAAAGCAGGCGCTCCAGAAGCGGACGGCATTGCAGTTCGTTACGCAGGAGCAGCAGCTCGGGACCGGGCATGCGCTCCTGCAGACGCGATCGCTGCTCGAAGGCAAAACCGGCACCGTGGTGCTGCTGTCGGGCGACGTTCCGTTGCTGTCGACGAGCTCGCTGAAGGCGCTGCTCGAGACGCACATCCAGTCGAACGCGGCGGCGACGGTGATCACCGCGAATTTCCCCAGGCCCTTTGGCTACGGGCGCATCGTCCGGACCAACGGCAACATCACGAAGATCGTGGAAGAACGCGACACCTCACCGACGCAGAAGAAGATTACTGAGATTAACTCCGGCATCTACGCCTTCGATCTTCCCCCGCTGTTCGCCGCCCTCGACAGCATTGGCACTACCAACAAGCAGAACGAGTATTACCTTCCGGATCTCGTTGCGATCTACCGCAAGCAAAAGCGCGTGGTTGCAACCTGGACGGTGCAGCTGGGGGACGAGATTCGCGGGATTAACAGTCGTACGGAACTCGCAGAGGTCAGCAGCATGGTTCGCCAACAGAAGAACGAAGAGTTGATGGCGGCGGGGGTCACCCTGATCGATCCGGCCACCACCTACATTGACGCGGACGTGGTCGTCGGTGCCGACACGGTGATCTACCCGTGCGTCTTTCTCGAAGGCTCGACCAGGATCGGCTCAGCCTGTGAGATTCATTCGGGCACGCGGATCGTCAACTCGACCGTCGGCGATCGCGTGTGTGTAAAGAACCACACTGTGGTCACGGATTCGACGGTCGAGACGGGCGCCATCGTGGGTCCGTTCGCCCACATCCGTCCCGGATCCGCGGTCGGCGAGAACGCGCACGTCGGCAATTTCGTCGAGCTAAAGAAGACTGCTCTCGGGAAGGGTGCCAAGGCGAACCACCTGGCGTACCTCGGTGACGCGACGATTGGCGCAAAAACCAACGTCGGCGCTGGGACCATCACCTGCAACTACGACGGCGAACAGAAGCACCAGACCGTCATCGGCTCCGGCGTTTTTGTCGGCAGTAACAGCACCCTGATCGCGCCCGTCACCTTAGCTGATGGCTCATACATTGCAGCAGGCTCCGCGGTCACGACGGATGTACCTGCGGGCGCGCTCGCAATCGGCCGCGCCAGGCAGGAAAACAAGGTGGGGTGGACGGCGAAACGCGCTTCGAAAAAGGCCGACGTCTGAACTGGAAACTGATACCTGCCAGCTGAACTCTTAACTGTCGACTCTCGACTGAGGACTGTCACTTATGTGCGGCATCATTGGGTACATCGGACCCAAACCCGTCGTTCCCGTCATTCTTGATGGGCTGCGGAAACTGGAATATCGCGGTTACGACTCCGCTGGAATCGCGGTCGTCGAGAACGGCCACGTCGAAGTGCGGCGCAGCGCCGGCAAGTTGATCAATCTCGAGAATTCCATCCAAGCGAAGCCGCTCGCCGGCTTGTATGGCCTCGGTCACACGCGCTGGGCCACGCACGGCCGGCCGACCGAAGAGAACGCGCATCCGCATCGCGACGGCTCCGGCCGCATCGTCGTCGTCCACAACGGCATCATCGAGAACTACCTCGAGATCAAGCGCGAGCTGGTGGCCGAGGGTCACAAGTTCGAATCTGAAACCGACACCGAGGTCGTCGCGCACCTGGTCGAAAAGGAATGGAAGAACGACGGCCTCGAGAACGCGGTGATGCGCGCGATGAAACGCGTGCGGGGGCTGTTCGCACTGGTGCTGTTGTCGTCCGACGATCCCGAAAAGCTGGTGACGGTCCGCAACGGCCCGCCAATCGTGGTCGGCATCGGCGACGGTGAATTCTTCGTCGCCTCGGACGTGCCCGCGATCCTGGCGCACACTCGCGACGTCGTGTTCCTCGATGACAAAGAGATGGCGGTCCTCACCCCGAAGGGCGTGCAGTTCATGACGCTCGATGGACAGACGGTGGAACGCAAGTCGACGCGCATCACCTGGGATCCGATCTCGGCGGAAAAGGCCGGCTACAAGCACTTCATGCTCAAGGAGATCTTCGAGCAGCCGCACGCCGTCCGCGACACCATCCTCGGCCGCGCCTCGCTCGAGACCGGCCAGATTCATCTCAACGAGATGACCATCTCCGACGCCGATCTGCGATCGATCGACAAGGTCACGCTGCTGGCCTGCGGCACGTCGTGGCATGCGGCGCTGGTCGGCAAGTTCATGATCGAGGAACTCGCCAAGATCTCCGTCGAAGTCGATTACGGCTCCGAGTATCGCTACCGCGATCCGATCGTCAACAACAAAACGCTGGCGATCGCGATCACGCAGTCCGGTGAGACGGCCGACACCCTGGCGGCGATGCGCGAAGCAAAAGGGAAGGGCGCGCGGAGCCTGTCGGTCTGCAACGTTGTCGGCAGCATGGCGACGCGAGAAGCGGAAGGCACGATCTACACGCATGCGGGGCCGGAGATCGGCGTCGCGTCGACCAAGGCCTTTACAACCCAGCTGGTGGCGCTGTACCTGTTCGCGCTGAAAATGTCCGAGGTGCGCGGCACGCTGTCGCCCGCCGACCGTTGCGCGCACATCAAGGAGCTGATGCAGCTCCCACAGGTCCTCGAAGAAACGCTGAAGGATGCGAAGCAGCTGGAGGAGATAGCCGCTCGATTCCACAATCGATCGGACTTCCTCTACCTGGGTCGCGGCATCAATTACCCGATCGCGCTCGAGGGCGCCTTGAAGCTGAAGGAGATCTCGTATATTCACGCCGAAGGTTACCCGGCGGGGGAGATGAAGCACGGGCCGATCGCGCTGATCGACGAGAACATGCCGGTGGTCGCGCTGGCGACCCACGATCACGTGTTTGAAAAAATGCAGGGCAACATCCAAGAAGCCAAGGCGCGCGGCGGCTCGATTATCGCCGTCACGACGAAAGGCGACACCACGCTTCAGGAATTGCTCGACGAGAACGACAGCCTGGTCGCAGTTCCTGCTACACATCGGCTGTTAATGCCGGTGGTGATTTCTTTACCGCTGCAACTGTTGTCGTACTACATTGCGGTTCGTCGGGGCTGCGATGTGGATCAACCTCGTAATCTGGCGAAGTCCGTCACGGTAGAATAGAGGGGTTGGATCTTCTCTCCTCGCTGAATCCTGCACAGCAAGAAGCTGTAAGACAAACCGAAGGCCCGCTCCTCATCCTTGCAGGAGCGGGGTCGGGAAAGACGCGCGTCATCGCGCATCGCATCGCGTATCTCGTCTCCGAGAAGATCGCGTATCCCGATCAGATTATGGCGGTCACGTTCACGAACAAGGCCGCGCAGGAAATGCGTGAGCGCGTCGAGCACCTGCTTGGCGTGGACTGCCGCGCGATGTGGGTGTCCACCTTCCACGCGCTGTGCGCCCGGCTGCTTCGCCGCGAGGCTCACAACATTGGCCTCAGCCGCGACTTCACGATCTACGACTCCTCCGATCAGCAGGCCGTCGTCAAGCAGCTGCTGAAGGAATATCACCTCGCGGATGAGACCTATCAGCCGCGAATGGTCCTCAGCCGTATCAGCGCCGCCAAGAACCGCATGGAAGGCCCTGAGAGCTTCGCTAATACCTGGAACGTGCGCGACAAGGAGATCGGCAAGCTGTTCGAGGGCTACATCAAGGCGCTGAAGAACGCGAGCGCCCTCGATTTCGACGACCTGCTGCTGGCGACCGTCGAGTTGTTCGACAAGAACCCGTCGGTTCGCGAGCGCTACGCGCACCGCTTCCGCTACGTGATGGTCGACGAATACCAGGACACCAATCGGCCGCAGTACCTGCTAATCACGCAGATCGCCGGCAAACACCGCAACCTGGCCGTCGTTGGCGACCCCGATCAGTCCATCTACAAGTGGCGCGGCGCGGACCTGCGCAACATCATGGACTTCGAGACCGACTTCGGCGATGCGCAGATCGTCCGTCTCGAGCAGAACTACCGATCGACGGAAGTCATCCTCGACGCGGCATCGGCGGTGATCGCCAACAACAAGAACCGCAAGAAGAAAGCGCTGTGGACCGACTTGAAGGGCGGCGCGAAGATCAAGCTCTTCCGCGGATCGGACGAGCTCGAAGAAGCCGAGTACATCACCAAGGTCGTCCGCAAATCGCTCGAGGACGACTACAAGGCGCTCACGGCGGTGCTGTATCGAACCAACGCGCAATCGCGCGCGGTTGAAGACTCCTTGCGGGCAGCGGGCATCGCCTACGTCATCCTGGGCGGCGTCGGCTTCTACGAGCGGCGCGAAGTCAAGGACGCGCTCTCGTATCTGAAGCTGATCCTCAACCCGCACGACGACATCGCACTGCGCCGCGTGATTAACGTCCCGGCGCGCGGTATCGGCAAGGGGGTGATGGATGCGCTCGAGGGCGTCGACGTGTCCCAGGTCGACCTCAACATGCCGCCGCTGCTGGTTGGGCTGGCCGGGGCCGTTGCGCAGGATTCGCTGTGGACGAAGCTCGTCACGGCCGTCGATGGCAGGTTACTGACCCCAAGACAAGTCTCGTCGCTGGCGGCGTTCCGCGATCTGATTACCGCGATGGCCGACGTCGCGACCCGCGAAGGCGTGTCAATCCTGCTCGGCAAGGTGTTGGACCAATCCGGCTACCTGCGCGACCTGCGCGAAGACAAGAGCGAGGAGTCCGAGGGGCGCATCGAGAACTTGATGGAGTTGGTGTCGGCGGCACGTGAATACGAAACGCGCGACGCCGAGCCTTCGCTTGGCGGATTCGTCGACCGTCTGGCGCTGCTGTCCGACATCGACAAGGACCAGGGTCAGAAAGCCGATCCCAAGGTCATGATGATGACCCTGCACTCGGCGAAAGGCCTCGAATTCCCGACCGTCGTGCTCGCGGGCCTCGAAGAGGGCCTGTTCCCGCATTCGCGATCGCGAGACGACGAGGCCGAGCTCGAAGAGGAACGGCGTCTGTGCTACGTCGGCATCACCCGCGCTCGGAAGCAACTGGTCCTGACGAGCGCAGCGCGCCGCCGGGTGTTCGGCGAGTATCAGAACACGGAACCGTCGCGCTTCATCGAAGAGATCCCGGCCAACCTCATCGACCAGGATTTTCCGTCCGCTTCGTCAAGCTTCAGCCGTGGGCAGAGTCAGTGGGAGTATCGACCCAATCCCTACGCACGGAGCCGTGGCGGCTATCCCTCGCGAAAGGTCGACGATCCGCACGCGAAAGTTGCGACGCAGAACTTCCACTACGAAGAGGAAGACCAGACCCCGGGTCTACGGCCCGGGGCGAGGGTCAGGCATGCGCAATTTGGTGTGGGTACGGTTATAAGCGTCGAAGACCTTGAGGACGATCAAAAACTCGTTGTCAAATTCGCGTCGGTCGGCTCGAAGACTCTCAGGGCGAAATACGCGCGCCTGCAGCCCGCCTAAGCCCTCTACAGCCCATTTACCTTCGTAATAATCGGCCGGCCTTCGCGGCCGCCGCCGGCGACGCGCTCGATGGTAATCACCAGCGTCTTGTCGGACGTCGCGCCCTCGGGGGTTTTCACCGACGCCTTCACCGTTACGTCCTTCCTGATCGTCTCGCCCTCGAACGTGCGCGGATCGAGTGCGGGCTGACCCGGCTGTGTCAGCGACGCCTCGGCGACACCGGTGGAGCGCTTGATCGCGGCCGTCGCAGCCGAAGAGGCACGGGCGTGAGCGGCAATGCCTTCACGCCACTTGTCCCATTCTTCCTTGGTTTTCTGCTGCGCAGCGTTCAGCTTCGCATCCGCGGCGGCTTCGAGCTTGAGGATCTCTTCGATCGCCTTGATGTTGGCGTTCTGATATTCGATTTTCGTCTTGAGGAACGCCTTCTCTTCTTCCGCGGCCTTGGCCTCGGCTTCGAACAGCGGCTTGAACGTCAGCGCCGTGCGCGTTTCGGGGCTGACGCTTTCGATCGAGAAATCGTCTACCGCGCCCTGCGTTCGCGGGTCGATCGTTACCGCGGACATGCGCCCGACGGTGGTGTTGTCGCGCGCTTTTGCGGCGCGGAAAAACTGGTTGAGGAACTGGTGCTCAGGGGGACGCGAGCACCCGACGACGAGCAGGGTGACCGGAACGAGTAACAGCGCCGCTGCGTAGCTCCTATGCCTCATTCTTTTTCTCCCGGATCCTCGGTTGGCGGTTCGTCGCCCGGTGCCGGATCGGCCGGCCTAATCAACGGCGGTTCGCCGGGCGCGCTCGGCAATTCATCAGCGACGGCGGCGGCGACCAGCGCCACCGACACGATCTTGTCCTCGTCCTCGAGGTCCATCAGCTTGACGCCCTGCGTCGCGCGGCCGACGGTGCGGATTTCCTGGGCCGGCGTGCGCAGGATCTTGCCCCATTCCGTCATCACCAGCAACTCTTCGTTGGCGTGGATCTGTGTGATGGCGACGACCTTGCCGTTCTTCTCGGTGACTTCGACGTTCTTCACGCCCAGGCCGCCGCGGCCGGTGACGCGGTATTCCTCGAGCAGCGTGTTTTTCGCGTAACCCTTCTCGGTGACGGTGAGCAGCGTGCCGCCAGGCTTGGCGACCTGCATCGCCACCACTTCGTCGCCGTCGCGCAACAGGATGCCGCGGACGCCGTACGCCGTCCTCCCCATCGATCGCACGTCGTCCTCGCCGAAGCGGATCGCCTTGCCGTCCCTCGTGCCGATGAAGATCTCGCACGTGCCGTCGGACAGCTGTACATCGATGACTTCGTCGCCGTCGTCGATGCCCATCGCAATGATGCCGCCGGCGCGCGGGTTCGAAAATGCGGTCAGCTCGGTTTTCTTAATCGTGCCCCTGCGCGTGCCCATCACGATGAAGCGCCGCTCGTCGAACTCCTGCACCGCCAGCATCGCGGCGAGCTTTTCGCCGGATTCCATCTGCACCAGGTTGGCGATCGACTTGCCCTTGCCGTCGGCGCCGACATCCGGGATCTCATGGACCTTGAGCCAGTAGGCGCGGCCGCGATCCGTGAAGATCATCATGTAGGAGTGCGTCGACGCCACGAACAGGTGGTTGACGACGTCCTCTTCGCGCGTCCGCATGCCGATGCGGCCCTTGCCGCCGCGGTTCTGCGTGCGATAGGTCGTGATCGGCGTGCGCTTGATGTAGCCGGTATCGGTGACCGTCACCGCGACGTCTTCCTCGGTGATCAGGTCTTCGATGCTGAGCTCGCCCTCTTCGTCGATCAGCTGGGTGCGGCGCGGATCGGCAAACTTCGCCTTCACGGCTCTTAGCTCGTCGAGAATGATCTTCAGCAGCAGCGGCTGGTTGGCGAGGATGTTCTTGAGCTTGGCGATCAGCTCATGCAGCGTCGCCAGTTCGCCGAGAATCTTGTCGCGCTCCAGGCCGGTAAGGCGCTGTAGCTGCATGTCGAGGATTGCCTGCGCCTGTATCTCGGTGAGGCCGAATTGCGTGACCAACCCGACCTTGGCTTCGGGCGGGTTCTTCGAGCCGCGGATGAGCTTGATCACTGCGTCGAGGTGATCGAGCGCGATCTTCAGGCCTTCGAGGATATGGGCGCGCGCTTCGGCCTTCTTGAGCTCGAACTCGATGCGGCGGCGGACCACCTCGCGCCTGAAGTGGATGAAGTGCTCGATCACTTCGAGCAGGCTGAGCACCTTCGGCCGGCCGGCGACGATCGCCAGCGTGATGATGCCGAACGACTGCTGCAGCTGGGTCTGCTTGAACAGGTTGTTGAGCACCACCTCGGCGACTTCACCGCGCTTCAGCTCGATCACGATGCGCATGCCGTCGCGATCCGACTCGTCACGCAGGTCGGAAATGCCTTCGAGCGCCTTGTCACGGACCAGTTCGGCGATGCGTTCGAGCAATCGCGTCTTGTTCAGCTGGTAGGGAATCTCGGTGACGACGATCTGCTGGCGATCGCCCTTCTTCATCGCCTCGATTTCGGTCTTGGCGCGGACCTGAATGGAGCCGCGTCCCGTGAGCGAGGCCTCGTGGATGCCACGCTTGCCGACGATCATGCCGCCGGTGGGGAAGTCGGGCCCGGGGATCAGCCGGATCAGCTCCTTGAGCTTCTGCTCCTTCGAGTAGGCGGCCGAATCCGACATCAGCGTGTTCTCGATGATCCAGATCACGCCATCGATTACCTCGCCGAGGTTGTGCGGCGGGATGTTGGTGGCCATGCCGACGGCGATGCCCGTCGAGCCGTTGACCAGCAGGTTCGGATAGGTCGCCGGGAACACCGTCGGCTCCGTCGTCGTCTCGTCGAAGTTCGGGACGTAATCGACGGTGTTCTTGTCGAGGTCGTCCATCAGGCTCTCTGCAAGCGCCTCGAGCCTGGCTTCCGTGTATCGATAGGCAGCGGGCGGATCGCCGTCAACCGAGCCGAAGTTACCCTGGCCGTCGACCAGGGTCTTGCGCATGTTAAAGTCCTGCGCCAGGCGGACCAGCGTGTCGTACGCCGGCTGATCGCCGTGCGGGTGATAGTTACCGATGACTTCGCCGATCACCTTGGCGCACTTGCGGTAGGCGCGGTTCGACGCCAGACCCATCTGGCTCATCGCATAGAGCACGCGGCGATGCGCCGGCTTCAGGCCGTCGCGGACGTCCGGCAGCGCTCGACCGATGATCACGCTCATCGCGTAATCGAGGTACAAGCGCTTCATCTCGTCTTCGATGTTTACGGGCGTCCGGGTCTGCTCAGTTTGCATGCGCTGAAATGTTTGTCAAGACCTTAAGGCCTTGGGACCTCAAGACCCCTGTCTTAGATGTCCAGGTTCTTAACTTCGAGAGCGTTGTCTTCGATGAACTTACGGCGCGGCTCGACCTGGTCGCCCATCAACGTCGTGAACATTGAATCGGCTTCGGTGTGATCTTCCGCGCGAACCTGTAACAGCGTTCGGATGTCCGGGTTCATGGTGGTGGTCCAGAGCGTCTCCGGATTCATCTCACCAAGGCCCTTGTATCGATTGATCGCCACGCCCTTGCGTCCGAGCGCGATGAAGTGATCGATGAATTCGTCGATCGTGCGAACCGGCACCGGGACGTTCTTGGCGGCGGTAGCAGCGGCGGTTGCGGCCGCCGTTGTCGGCGTCAGGCCGATGGCGCCGAGCGCGTCTCGTTCGTCCGCGGTCATCTCGGCAATCTGCTCGGCTTCTTCCGCTTCTTCAGCCGCGGCCTTGACGCCGTCGGATACGCGAACCTCGACGGGGCCGTTGCGCATCGTGCGAACGATCGCGCTGATCTCCACGTAGCTGGCGGCGAGCGTCCGGAACTCGCCGGAGTTGAGGAACTCGGGGCCGATCGTGTCGATGCGCGTGTAGCCGCTCGTGCGATCGTCGATCTTCAGCGTCCACGAATTGTGCTCTTCATCCTTCAGCACGGAGACGTCGCGGATCGGCGTGGTCAGCTGGTTCGCCAGGTTCTGCAGCACCTCCTGGTTGTCGAAGAAGGCGCGGCCCCTGGCTTCGCGGTCGAGCAACGCTTCGACGACATCGCGATGGTGACCGCGGCGCTCGACCTGGATCAGCACGTTGCGATACGCAATCAGGCCGTGGAGAAACTTCTCGAGCTCGGCGCCGGAATATTCGGCGCCTTCGGAAGTGCGAACCGACCGCGACTCGACCGCGCGATGCACCAGGAACGTCTCGAGCGCGCGCTCGTCCTTGATGAACGTTTCCGACTTGCCGCGCTTGGCGCGGAAGAGCGGCGGCTGCGCGATGTAAATGTGGCCGCGGTCCACCAGCATCGGCATCTGGCGATAGAAGAACGTCAGCAGCAGCGTGCGGATGTGCGAGCCGTCCACGTCCGCGTCGGTCATGATGATGACGCGGTGGTAGCGCAGCTTGTCGATATTGAATTCGTCGGTGCCGATACCGCAGCCAAGCGCCGCGATCATCGTCTTGATCTCGTCGGAGCTGAGCATGCGATCGAGCCGCGCCCGTTCGACGTTCAGGATTTTGCCCTTGATCGGCAGGATTGCCTGGAATCGGCGATCGCGTCCCTGCTTCGCCGAACCCCCTGCTGATTCGCCTTCGACGATGTAAATTTCGGCCTGGGCGGGATCGCGCTCCTGGCAATCGGCCAGCTTGCCGGGCAGTGAACTGCCGTCGAGGGCCCCCTTGCGACGGACGAGGTCGCGCGCCTTGCGGGCGGCATCGCGTGCTCGCGCGGCCTCGACGGACTTCATCACGATCCGCTTGGCGATCGCCGGGTTCTCCTCGAGGAACGCACCCAGCTTGTCGTTGACGATCGCTTCGATGATGCCCTTGACCTCGGTGTTACCGAGCTTGGTCTTGGTCTGGCCTTCGAACTGCGGATTCGGGATCTTCACGCTGATCACCGCGGTCATGCCTTCGCGGATGTCGTCGCCGCTGATCGTCGCGTCTTTCAGGTCCTTCGCGAGATTTTTCCCGTTCGCATACGCGTTGACGGTGCGCGTCAGCGCCGAGCGAAAGCCGGACAGGTGCGTGCCGCCTTCGTGCGTGTTGATATTGTTCGCGAACGAGTATTCGACCGGGTTGTAGCCGTCGTTCCATTGCAGCGCGATCTCAGCGTCGATGCCTTCGCGATTGCCATGCATGAAGACCGGCTTGTCGTTAACGACACCCTTGTTCTTATTCAAGTGCTCGACAAACGAGACGATGCCGCCGTCGTAGTGGAAACGATGGCTCTTGCCGGCTTCGCGCTCGTCGTCCAGCGTAATCGTCAGGCCGGCGTTGAGGAACGCGAGCTCGCGCAGTCGTCCGGCGAGCGTGTCGAAGCTGAATTCGGTGAGCTCGAAGATCTGCGCATCGGGCTTGAACGTGACCTTCGTGCCGCGGCGCTTGGTGGTGCCGGCGACCGTCAGGTCAGCGCACGGCTTGCCGCGCTCGTAACTTTGCTGGTGGGTCCTTTCGTTGCGCCAGATTTCCAGGTCTAGGCGCTCCGACAGCGCGTTCACGACCGAGACGCCGACGCCGTGCAGGCCGCCTGAAACCTTGTAGGCGCTGTTCTCGAACTTGCCGCCGGCGTGCAGCACCGTCAAGGCGACTTCCGCGGCCGACTTGCCGCTCTCGTGCAGGTCGGTCGGAATACCGCGCCCGTTGTCGATGACGGTGATCGAGTTATCGAGGTGAATCGTGACGTTGACTTCGGTGCAGTATCCGGCGAGCGCTTCGTCGATCGAGTTGTCAACGATCTCGTAGACCAGGTGATGCAGACCCGCCGGCCCCGTGGAGCCGATGTACATGGCGGGCCGCTTACGAACCGCTTCGAGGCCTTCGAGGACCTTGATGCTTTCCGCGCCGTAGTCTGCGTTGCCGTTGCTCGCGTTACCGTTCGCGCCGCCGAGGCCGGCTTGGTTTTCTGGTTGATCCGTTTGGGACATTTATCGCTTATTTATGACGCCGGTCAGACGCGCATCGGCATGATCACGTAGGTGTAGTCATAACCGTCCGCACCCACGGGTTTCATCACGGCCTGGCTGACTTCGTCTTTCAGTTCGAGCGCCACGACGTCCGTTTCCACCACGCCGAGGAAATCGAGCACATACTGCGCGTTGAAGCAGATCGTCATCGACGGCCCGCTGTATTCGACCGGGATCGGCTCGTGCGCTTCGCCGAACTCAGGGCTGCTCGAGGTCACTTCGACCTTGCCCTTCTCGAGAATCATCTTCACCGCGCGCGAGCGCTCGTTCGAAAGAATTGCGACGCGGCGCACTGCCTGCGTCAGGCGATCGCGCTCGAACTCGACGTGCTTGTCGTTACCCTTCGGAATTACCTTCTCATAGGCCGGGAACTGGCCGTCGATCATGCGCGAGATCAACAGCCGCGGACCGATCTCGAAGAACAAGTGATTCTCGCCGCGCTCATAGTTGACGTCGTTGTCGCCTTCAGCGAGCAGGCGTCCGAGCTCGGCGAGCGTCTTTCGAGGAAGAATCGCCTTGATGTCGTCGCCCTTCTGGCCCTCGTGCTTGACGTTGACGAGGGCGAGCCGATGACCGTCGGTAGCCACGAACGTCATGTCTTCCGGCTTCAAGACGAATTGCGCGCCGTTCAAATAAAAGCGCGTGTCTTCGCCGGTAATCGCAAATTGCGTCTTCGCCACCATTTGCGCGAGCGACTTGCCGTTGATGGTCGCCTTTACGCCGCCGCCAGCTTCCGGCAGGCTGGGAAAATCTTCCTTCGGCAGAGTTGGCATCTTGGAGCTGAACTGGCCACCCGATACTCGAACGGTGGTGCCGCCCTTATCGGATTCGATGTTGACGTCGCCATCGGGCAACGCGCGAACCACTTCATACAGTTTCTTCGCCGGCAGGGTGACCGAGCCAGGCTTGTTTACAGCCGCTTCACAGCGGCTACGTAAGGCGACCTCGAGGTCGGTGGCCAGCAGGGTCACTTCGTTGCCAGTCCCTTCCAGCAGCACGTTAGCCAGGATTGGAATGGTGTTCTTGCGCTCAACGATCTGCTGGAAAAATTGCAGTTCCCGCACAAGATCAGCTTTCCGGGCGACCAGTTCCATAACCCTGCTTAACCTCTGAGAAAAGAGTGAAAGGCGAAGATATAAAAGTATACAGGAAGTAGGTCCTGTTTA
>Ga0136611_10001799_pt1 | contig 14868 bp, 9 predicted proteins | sample AntDrymUQ2232306_2_FD_106645 | JGI IMG/M metagenome (GOLD analysis project Ga0136611, IMG submission 106645) | Polar desert sand microbial communities from Dry Valleys, Antarctica - metaG UQ223 (23.06) | ecosystem: Environmental > Terrestrial > Soil > Desert | place: Antarctica: Dry Valley...
GAAGAGCTGTTCTCCATCGATCCAACCCTGGATTCGCGTGCCGCTGACCTCGACGGAGAGTGCGTACCAGCGATCGAACTCCCAGGGGAACGCTGTCTCGGCGAGGGTGGTCTCACCATCCATCGCCTTGATCAGACGGACGTGCCCGTCGTCACACAGCGTCATGGCATAGTACCGGAGCAATCCGCCCACCCGGACCGCGAGCCCGCCCGACGGCGCCAGGTAGACCTTGACCTTGGCGTCCGCGCGGTAGTCGGTCCATCCCACCGTACCCTGGCTGATGAGGCCGGTGCCGTGGTTCTTGACGATCCGATACGGCTCGGGCCACCTTGGCCTGAAGTCGTCGACGCCGTCCATCCAGGCCCTTCTCCACATCGTGCCGTCGTCCGACGGCCGGTGGAAGGTCACGTCCGGCGCCCCGTCCCAATCCAGGTAGTCGAGGTAGACGCTCAGGTCGCCCGTCTCGCCGATGTCGCCCAGCACCTCGATGCCGACCTGGGCGATCGGCTGTCCACCCGTCTCACCGACGGTCCAGGCCACCTCGTGGGTGGCTCCCGGCTCCAGCACGGCCTCGGGACCATGGATGGGCGTGAACACGTCGTTGCCGTCATAGACGCTGATGAACGGCCGACAGGTGACGCTTCCCTGATTCGAGGTGGCCGCGGCGATGCCTGCCCGCACCGTCTGGCCGTGGTAGAGCGTCGGCGAGGCGAGCAGGGTGTAGCCGGCCAGGTTCTTCGCCTCGATCGGGATGAACGTCGGGGTCGCGACCCGCGCCGGCGCGGACCCGTTGATCGCCGAAAACATGATCTCAAGGCTTCGTTCGCCGAGGGTGCTATGCCCGGCGACGTTCGTGACCGTCACCCCCGCCCCGTCCGCTTCGAATCCCTGGACAGAGCCGGGGAGTTCGAAGTGGAAGCGTGCGCCCCCCTTGGGGGCGAGGGGAGCCTCGCCCGCGAGCGCCCGGCCGATGTTGACGACGTGGTATGTCTCGGCCACGGCATCTGTGATCGCCCGTCCGCCGTCGGCTGTCGGCAGGTACAGACGGTCGGCGACCGGACCGCGCCAGTCGTAGGGCGAGTCGTCGATGGTCGCCAGGCCGTTCTTGATCCCGAGCAGGCAGCCAAGGTTACCGGAGTTGCAGTCCGTGTCCCAGCCACACGTATTGACGATGGTCAGCGACTTCTTGAAGTTGTCCTCGCCATAGAGCAACGCGTGGATGATCAGGGCATGGTTCGGCACCATGTGGCAATTGCCGCGGTACTTGTCGTAGCCATAGTTGGCGGCGATCAGGTCACGGGCCACCCGCCAGTCTGGCTCTTTCGCATGCCACTCCCGGACGTCGTTGATGAGGCGGGCGATCGTGGAATCCGGCGGGATGAACGATAGTCCGGTGTCGAGGAGTTGGTCGGTGTCGGATTCGACGAAGGCTTGGGACTCCATCGCCGCGATGATTTGGGCACCGTAGATCGCCTCGCCATCGTGGCTGACCGACCCGGCCCGGCGGGCGAGATCGACTGCCAGCTCGGGATCGCCGGGCGCGATCATTGCCCAGCCGTCGATGAAGATCTGCGAGCCGATCTGCTCGGCGATCGTCTTGCTGTTCAGCTCGATCGAGCCACTGCGGGGTGCGGGCACCCCGGCCTGGAGCCGGAGGAACGCCGTGTGTTCGGTCGAGTTCCCCATCCCGCCCCACCAGAGGATCGTCCGGGTCTCGACGATGTAGTTCAGCCAGCTCTGGCCGATCTGCTCCGGCGTGATGTCCAGCCGGTTCCCGTGGTCCGGCAGCGAGCGGAGGAAGGTGAACGTGCCCGAGATGTCGTCGTCGGTGACGACGAGCACCCCGCCCTTCACCTCGGGCATGTACCGATCGATTTCGCCGATCTCTCGGGTGATCCGCTCGTAGGTCCAACTCTCGACCGGCCGGCCGAGATAGACGCCGATCAACTTGCCGAGCACTCCGGCATAGACGCGCTCGACGTAATCCGTGGGCAGGGCCAAGGGGTATCCTCCTCGAAGACGAACGTGGTCGGTCGGGTCGAGAGCGTTGGTCAAGCAGAGGCAGTCAACTGGTCGAACATGGCGGCTCCATCGGCGGCGGCGGCGAACCGTCGCAGGTGGAGCCGGTGGACCAATGCCGCGAGGCCGGCGGCGAGCGGGTCGAGATCGACCCGGTTGGCCGCGTTGAGGCGGGCGATCCAATCGGGCCGGATCACCTCGTCGCCATGCATGGCGCCGGTCATGGCACCGACCATCCCACCGATGGAGTCGTTGTCGCGACCGTAGTTCGCGGCGGCGAGGACGCTCGCCTCGAAGTCGCCGCCGGTGACGAGGAGCAGGGCCAAGGCGATCGGCAGTTCCTCGATGGATCGGACGCGGCTGGGACCCCAATCGTCGGTGCCGTTGCCCCGGTCTCGGATGTTCTCCGCCGCCCCGTCGAAGGGCCGCATCGCATCGCGCAGCGGCCCGATCGCCTCCCGCCAGTCGCTGTACTGGCGCGCACGCTCGGTCACCGCCAGGATCGCCGCCCGAGTGCCGTCGTGGGCGAGTTCGACGCCTACCCCGACGATGGAATCGACCGTCGCGTCCGGCTTGAATGCCTCGGCCACGCAGGCCGCGACGACACCTGCGGCTTCGAGGCCGTAGCTCCACTGGTGGGCGCCGAAGATCTCGATCGCCTCCCGGTAGGCCGCGCGGGGGTCACCGGCATGGACGATCCCGACCGGGGCGGCGTACATGGCGGCACCGCAGTTGACCATATTCCCGTGACCACCCAGCCGCGGGTCGCAGTTGGCCAGGCGCAGGCGCATCAGGAGCCACTTCTCGGGATAGAAGAGCCGCTCGATCAGCGGCATCTCTCGACCGTGCTCCGGCACCCATCGCGTCTCGTCGGCGATGCGGGGGACGATGGCGCGAGCGAAGTCGAACACGTCCAGTTCGTCGTCGGCGTCGATGTAGATCTGGCTGAGGATCATCGTCATGTGGGTGTCGTCGCTGAACCGCCCGTCGCCCTTGCCGATCTCCGACGGACCGGTCCACGGCTCGACGTAGTCGGTGATCCACCCGTACCGTTCCCGGACGACGTTCGGCTCTTTGCCTTCCGCTGGCGAGCCGAGGGCATCCCCGACCGCACCACCGTAGAGCGCGCCCCGCACCTTGCGCTCTAACCCACTCCGGCCCATGCCTTCTCCCCCCATCGTGTGCCGGGCGATCGCTCCTGGCCCGTCGGCCCGCGTGTCTACCCCTTCATCCCCCCTTGGGTCATCCCCTCGATGAACCGTCGCTGGAAGATCAGGAAGATCACGATGATCGGGACGATCATCATCACCGACGCCGCGCTCGTCAGGCTCCAGTCGCGACTGAACCGGGTCGCGAAGTTCTGATAGCTGGTGACCACCGTGAATTTGCTCTCGTCCTGGAGGAACACGGTCGCCAAGAGGAACTCGTTCCAGACCGACAGCGCCACAACCAGGCCGACGGTCAGGAACCCCGGCCAGGAGAGTGGCACGACGATCTTGGCGAAGATCTGCCATTCCCCGGCACCGTCGACCCTGGCCGCGTCCTCGAAGTCGCGCGGGAGTTGGACCATGTAGGAGCGGAGCAGGAAGATCGCCAGCGGGGCGTTGAGGGCGATGTAGATCAGGATCAGGCCGTGGAAGCTGTTCAGGAGGCCAAGTTCACGCCAGAGGACGAAGAGCGGCACCAGGAACAGGTGGATCGGCAGGCTGGAGACCACGAGCAGGAACAGCATCAGTGCCCCTGCCCCAGGCAGGTCCAGTTTGGCGAGGCTATAGGCCGCCATCCCGCCGAGCAACAGCACCCCGATGACGGTGCCCGCCACCAGCAGTCCGCTGTTGACCATCGTCGTCGAGAAGTTCCCGACGTCCCAGGCCCGCGAGTAGTTCGACCAGACCAGACCCCGGGGTAACCCGAGCGGGTTGTCACCGATCTCTGTCCGGCTCTTCAGCGAGTTGAAGGCCATGATGGCCAGCGGCCCGATCGAGAAGATCAATAGCAGGATCAGGATCACGTAGTTTGGGGCGAGGCTCATGCCGCGTCCCCCCCGGACCAGGCGATTCAAATCTCCCATCCTCTCCGGCGTAGCACCACGAAGACGGAGATCACCGCGCCGACGAACACGCTCATCGTCATGCCGATCGCCGCGGCGTATCCGGCCTCGAAGTTCTGGAAGGCGTTTTTGAAGACGAGGATCGAGAGCACCTCGGAAGCACCCGCCGGGCCGCCCTGCGTCGTGATCCAGATGAAGTCGAAGGTCAGGAACGACCAGATGCTGGTCATCAGGACCATGAAGACGAGGACCGGCCGGATCCCCGGGATCGTCACGTCCTTGAACTCCTGCCAGCGGTTCGCCCCGTCGAGGCGGGCCGCCTCGTAGAGGTCCGGCGGGATGTTCTGCATTCCCGCGAGGAACAGCACCATCAGGAAACCCCACCAGTGCCAGTTATCGATGAAGGCGATCGTCGGCAGAACGGTCGACTCCCGACCGAGGAAGGCGATATCCATCCCGGGTACGCCCCGGTCGTTGAGCCAGCCGACGATGCCCCGGTCGGGATGGATCAGGGATGTCCAGAGGTGGGCCACGATGACGCTCGGCAACACGTAGGGGATGAAGAGCGACATGCGAAAGAAGAGCGCCCCGCGGGTAATCGGCGCCAGCAAGCTGGCCGCGATCAACCCCATGGCGGTCGGCACCGTCAGAAACATCGCCAGCCACATGAGATTATGGAGGAAGGCATTCTTGAAGGACGCGTCGTCGAAGAAGAGTTGCCGGTAATTGTCCAGCCCGACCCACTCTGCCGCGCCGATCCCGCTCCAGTCGGTCATGGAATAGTAGACGGCTGCCAAGGTCGGGCCGAGGACGACCAGCAAGTTGATCGCGAGTACCGGCAACACGAACAACCAGGGCACGACCTTCCGGCGATAGAACACGCCGGTCAGCCGGCTGCGCCGTACATTCACGACCGGCAAACCCTGGATCACGGTGTCTCGCATCTCGTTCACCTCTCAGTGTCCGGCAGATGTATCCATGCTCACCGTGACCGGTGACGGACCGGGGCCAGTCAGGGACACCGACGAAATCCCCGGTCTCGACGCGACCGGTCGGTGCCGCTGGCGGGCAACGACCACCACAAACCGCGGCGCAACATGTCGCCGCGGCTCGCGGCGATTACCGGATGACCCGGGGTGTGTACCCCGGGTCTTCCGGCACTCGACCATCAGCTGAGGTCCGTCACGGAGCGATCGGGGATCGGCGGCACGATCCCCTCCGCGACTTCCTCATCGAAGGTCGTCTGGATCCCTTGGAGGTACTCCTCGACCGTCATGTCGCCGCCCCAGACCGACTCGATCCCCTCGAACATGAGAGTCCGGGTGCGCGGCGGCCAGAAGGTCCAGGTCGTGTACCCATAGCTCCCGGCGGCCGAGGCCTCATTCTGGGCGACCAGGATCTCGGCGTACTGCGGATCGACGCCTTCCAGCGCACCCTCTTCCAGGGGGACAGAGGCAGGAGAGTCGCCGCATTCGACGACGAGCCGGGCCTGGGTCTCGGAGGAGAACAGGTAGTCGATGAACTCGGCCGCGGCGTCCGGGTTCTCGGCATTCGCGTTGATCGAGACGGTCGACCCGATGCCCAGGTCGTAGATCGCCTCTCCGCTGGTCGAGGGCATCGGGACCCAGCCCCACTCACTGCCCTCGTCGCCGAAGAAGGTGTTGAGGTCGGCGACGGTCCAGGACCCCTCGATCTTCATGGCCGCCTCGCCGGCGGCGAGGGCGGAGTTCGCATCGGCGAACGTGGTCGTGTAGTAGCGATCAATCCCGCCCATGAACCAGCCATTCTGCTGGGCCTCGTTGAGGGTGGTGATCGCCTCGACGAACTCGGGATCGGTCCACGACTTCTCGCCGATCAGGGCGGCGTAGACATTGTCCGGTCCGGCGATGTGGTTCAGGTACTCCCCGACGAACCACTCATTGGCGTCGCGGAACTCCTGATTGGCATGGGCAAACGGGATGATGTCCGCCGCGGCGATCTCCTCGGCCAACGCCATCATCTCATCGACGGTCGTCGGTGCCGTCCACCCATTCTCCTCGAACAGCGTCTTGTTATAGAACAAGGCCAGCGTCTCGACCTGGTTCGGGATGCTGTAGAGCGTCCCGTCGACCTTCCCGAGGTCCATCGCCCAGGGAGCGAATCGCTCGTTCCAGCCGTACTGGGTGGCGTACTCGTCGAGCGGCAGCAACTGGCCGGCTTCGGTCACGTTCACCGCGAATGCCGGTCCCGGGGTATAGACGACATCAGGCCCCTCGCCACCCGCGAGGGCGGTCTGGGTTGCCTGCCAGCGGTTGGGCTGGAGGCGAGGTTCCACGATGACGGTGTCGCTCTGTTCGTTGAACGGGTCGACCGCGGCCCCGATCCGGCACTCCGCCGTCTCCGACCCGCTGGTGGAGTCGAGCCAGAGCGATATCGTGGCCTTGTCCTGGGCACTGCCAGACGCGGCGCCCGGAGCGATCGCGACCATCGGCACCAGGAGTGCCATCATCAGGATCATCGTGAGCCGGTGATGAGCTGAGCGTCTCGCTATCATCCCGTTCGCCTCCTCAATGGGTCAACGTCGCCTACTGGGGGATGACCCGGCGAATGCCGCCGGGTGATCGCGGGGCGTGACAGTCCACGTCACGATCGCGATCCTCGCGTGTCCATGTCGACCGATCGCACCTCCCGTCCCACGGTAGCACCAAGCCGCACACCGGCGTGCGTCCTCGTCGGCATCCTACCGCAAGAGCGACGAGGGCGCTGGCGTGTCTCCGCTGCTCGCTCTCGGCTCATTCGCATGCCGAGGAGACCGGTGGAGAGACCGACCGGTCTCCATCGGTGGCTCCCGGACCGCACGTCATGATCCGGGCGAGAAGATCGGCGTTCTCTTCTCGTGACCCCAACGCGATCATGCGAGATCACGACGGATGAGGCTCACCAACTTCCCGTACGGGCTGAGCGGTGACCCGACGACCCGCCACGCGTGGTCTCCAGGTCTCGAGCCAGGGCTGGCGCTTTTCCAGATGATCCCGCGACGACTGATGAACCGATGACCCCAACCGGCCCTCGGCGTCCCATCCCCTCGTTCGCGGACGTGGCAACGTACGGAAGTCAGACCGCGGTGACATCCCGGTCGCCGGTCCGGTTCCAGACCAGCATCGCCGTGGCGAGCGGCATCTGAGCGGTGCCCGTGTCCGGGCTCGGCAGGTCCTGGACGTGTTCGCCGAGGGCTGAGAAGAGGTCGCGGACCTCTGGCGTCGAGAGGAAAAGATGGAACTGCTCTTGGAAGTCGCCATCACTGACGGTCAGCTCCAGCGCGTACTGCCCACTGCCGATGAATACGACCAGCCGCTCGACGCCGATCCCCCGGACGAGGACATCGATCGGGAACCGATCGTGAACTTCACGGACGGCCAATTCTCGGCCGACATCCATCCGGCACACCATCAGGACAGTCTGCATCGACGCACTCTCCTCGCTCGGGCGTCCGACGCGGCCGCCTTACACCGCTGCGTCCGGCAGACACCAGTAGTCGCCCGTACATGGGACATGCCATCGTTGGCGTACATGGCTAACCGGTCTCCCGTGACGTTGGTCCACTCTCAATGGTTCGGGTACACTTCGCGGCGGAGAGGTGTCCGAGTGGTTGAAGGTGCCGCTCTCGAAAAGCGGTGTGGTGTTGAGCCACCGTGGGTTCGAATCCCACCCTCTCCGCCGAGGTCTCGATCATTGTCAAGCCGTCTGCCGTCTGGAAGGGTCGCATAGTTGGCCTAGTGCGCGCGCCTGGAAAGCGCGTAGGGGGCAACCCCTCGAGGGTTCGAATCCCTCCCCTTCCGCCCTTCATCCGGTGAACCGACGCTCCGGCCGAACCACACGCCAGCCCGGCCCGTCGTGACGCGAGAACCACATCTCGCTGTCCCCTGACACCCTACTCCTTCGCCGACCGGCGCGCCCTGGCATCGATCTGGGCCCGGGTGGGGATCGAGGGCTGGGCGCCGTCCTTCGTCACGGCCAGCGACCCAGCGATGACCCCGTAGCGCAGGGCCTCGATTGGTGTCTTCCCCGTCGCCAACTCGGCGGCGAACGCGCCGCAGAGGGCGTCTCCCGCCGCCGTGGTGTCGACCACCTCGACCTGCGGGGACGTCACCGTCTCACTGCCCGAGGCGTCGACCAGCGTTGCCCCCGCGGCGCCCATGGTCACGACGACGGTCTTCGGCCCATTCTCCAACAAGCCGGCCGCCGCGCCCGTTCCCTCGTCGCCTCCCGGGTCGCGGCCGAGCAAGGCAGCCGCCTCCGGCTCGTTCAGGATGAGTACGTCGACCAACCCGAGCACGGTCCGGCCCGACTCCGGCTCCGGGGTCGCGTTGAGCACGACGGTGATGCCCAGGGCCCGTGCCCGGGTGTACAGGGCGGTCAGCACCGCGATCGGCAGCTCCAGCGTCGTCAGCACGACCGCGGGCCGCATCCGCTCGACCAGGTCGATGGCGGCACGTTCGGTGACCATCCCCGTCGCGCCGGGGACATATAAGATTCGGTTCTCGCCGCCCGGTTCGACCCAGATCGAGGCCGTCCCCGACGCCTTGCCCGCCACGACCGCGACGGCCGAGACATCGATCCGCTCCACCGCCAGCTCGCTGAGCCGATCCCGGCCGAAGGCGTCCTGGCCGACTGCCCCCAGCAAGCTCACCCTCGCCCCGGACCGGGCCGCGGCGACGGCCTGGTTGGCGCCCTTGCCGCCCCCGAAGATCGCGAAGCTGTCGCCGGTGACGGTCTCCCCCGCGCCGGGAACCCGCGCCACGCGCGAGACGAGGTCGGAATTAATCGCGCCGGCGACCAGCACTCGTGTCTCGGCCATGACCGTCGTCTCCTCTTCCTCTAAGACCGCTCAGGCCAGCGAGATCCGCCAGCCTCGCCGCATCACGACCGGTGGCGCCCAGATCGTCTCGCCCACGCCCTCACCATCGCCCGACGCGTTTCGTGCCAGGCCTGTCGCGCCTGGCCCGTGTCGCTAGAGACGGCGCCAGGCGGTCCGTAGCGCTCCCTGGTATACGATTCCGCGACCTGGCGAGCCGGGGCCAGAGACCGTGGGACCGCCCGGCCAAGGGCATCGGCGTACTCGTTGGGGGTCATGGTGAGGTCTCCGGTGACCCCTGCCCAACGCCCCGCCTTCCGGACACGAGCCCAGTGCGCGGCGAGGGGGCTCAACCCCCCGAGCCCGCGCCGCCAGGCGAGCACGACCGTCGCCGCCGCGAGACCAGCCACGCCGAGCCCAATCCCAACGCCGCGGACGATCCACCGGGCGACGGCGCCGGACCCGTCGCCGTCACCATCGGTAGCGTCCACCGCCCCAGCGGCGGCGGCGGTCGCGGTCGGCGCCGCCCGGGGCGTCGGGGCCTGGGTCGGCAGCGCGGCCGGAGTCGGCGAGGGGGCCGAGGTCGGGGTCAGGGCCGGGTCACCCGGCTCGCCATAGGCCCGGGCGGGCTGGGAGGCGGTCGGCTCGAAGGCGATCCAACCATAGGCGGGGATGAACACTTCGACCCAGGCATGGGCGTTCCGCTGCCGGTAGAGAAATCCCGCCGACGCCTCGTCGTAGGCGGCGGGATAGTACCCGGCCACAATCCGGGCCGGGATATCCAGCGACCGGAGCATCACCACCATCGCGCTGGCATAATACTCACAGTACCCCTCTCGGGTCTCGAAGAGGACGAAATCGACGACATCGCGCCCCTCCGGCGGCTCGGCGATGTCCTCGACGTAGCGAATGCGTCCGCGCAGGTCGTCCTGCAGCGCGACCGCGACGGCGAATGGTGTCGTCGCCCCCGCATCCCGCGCGATCTGCGCCGCAAGTGACCGGGTCTGGGCGGTGACCGTCCCGGGGAGTTGGAGGTACCGGGCGGTGACCCACGCCGGATACTCGGTCCCCGCCGTCGCGAGTTGGTCCGGCGACGCCGTGCTGGCCTGGCCCGTGACCGTGTAGGGCTGGTCCTCCATGTCCTGGCGGCCGAACACGGCCTCGACATCATCGTAGACGGGGAGTTGGCCCGAGACCACGATCGCGCCGACCTCTCGGTCTGGGCCGGGCTGCCAATCGACGTTGAGCAGACGTTCGCCGAGTTGGTCTCGCTCCCGCGTCAACCCGGTATCGAGCGCCGGGTCTCCGGTCAGGGATCCGGCATCCCCGGACAGATACCCGCGCGAGTTGGCCTCCCTGAGCAGGTTGGCCAGGCGCCGTAGATCGGGCGGTAACCGTTCACCGTCGTCGATCGCGAACCTGGCGCCGTCCAACTGCCGCCACGACAGTTGGACGGTGGTCGGGATCGTCGCTTCCTGATGGGTATCCAGCGTCAGGACCAAATCGTCCTCGGCCCGCAACATCTCGATCTGGCCCGTGACGGGCGCACGTTCCCGATCGACCACGCCCGAGAGGACCACCGCTTGGTCGGGCGCGAAGCGCATCCGGGGTGAATATCGCTGTCCTTCGTCCGTCTGGCCCAAGAAGGTATCGTCGACCGAACTCTCCCAGCCCGCCCCGTCGTAGTGATCATACCGGTAGGCGGCGAGGTACGCCGGACCTCCTGCCCGGAGGACGGCGGCGGGCTCATCGCTCAGTTCTAGGGCCCCACCCAGTTCGAACCGGTCGTCGAATTGCGAGAACGTGCGCGAGGTGTCCGGGTCCCCCCGGTCAAATCGACCGAGGACCCGCTCGGTCCACCCTTGGACCTGTCCCAGCGGCTCCTCGATCGCCCGCGCCGCCGCGTCCAACCCGTCGTCACGAAACCTGGGTGGCAGGGTCGCGATGACCAGGACGGCGGTCACGGCGAGCGGCAGTGCCGGGCCGAGCCAGCGGGCGACCGGAAGTGCCGTCATCCCCGGTCGCCCCCGCCAGGCCAATCGCCGCTGGAACCCGAAGTGGGCACCGAGTAGGAAGACCGCACCGATCGCCAGGCCGGCCAGCGGCGCGACTCCACTTCCCGGCCGGATGCCCAGGGCGGTGAAGATGGCCACGGCCGGGAGAACGATCGAGCCCAGGGGCCAACCACGCCGGTAGAGCACCCAGGCCGAGGCATAGGCCCCGACCCACGTCGTGAAGACGACCGTCCCGAGCAGCAGGACGCCCCCCTCGTCGGGACCAGGTCCCGGGGTCGCGGCCAGCCAGACCCGCGCCCGATCCGCCACGGACACCATCCGGTCCGGCAGGTTGGCGCCGAGGGCGGGGAACGCCGTGGCGGTGACGAGCCAAGCGGCACCGATCCCGGTCCAGAAGGCGACCAGGTGCGACAGCATGTCGAGGATCCCACTCTTGGCCAGCGACGCGCCGCCGAGAACGGCGACGACCGCCACGATCGCCAGGTTCCCGTCTCCGGTCACCCAGTCTCCACCGGTGACCGTCCCGGTGGCCAGCAACACGATGGCCAGGTGGAGCCCGGCGACGACCCACCCCTCGGCCGGGCGCGCCGGGCGCGAGCGGTGGAGTGCGGCGAGGGGGCGCCCGCTCTGGATCGTCACGTCAGCCACGGGCTATCCCGGTCCCTTCGATCACGTCCCGCCGTTCCAGCGGTCCGACTGGCGATTCGCCATATCCGGCGGGCACCACATGGACGGAGATGTCCACGGCGGCCAGCGCACCGACGACCTCCACCGGCGGCCGAGATCCGCTGGGGGAGCCAGACCCGTCAGCGACGTCCACCATCGCCACGGCGACCGGTGTTCCCTTGCTCATGATACCGCCGACCACCTCCACCCATCCGGCATCCCGCGACGCGGTGATGATCACCAGGACATCCTGCCGTCGCATCCTGGGTCCATCGACCACCAACCGTTCCGCCAGGGGCATCTCCCCGTCAGCGGCGACGACGGCCAACGTCTCCAGGAATCGTGTCCGCTGCCGGTCTCCCCGCTCCGGCTGGATCACGGTCGCCCGGCCACCGGAGCAGATCATCCCCACCGCCCGGCCGCTGGTCAGGGCGTCGAGTGCCAGCGATGCGGCGAGCGAGACGATCGTCTCCTCGATCGCCATCGCGGCCCCACGAGCGTTCTCTATCCCAACAGCCTGCCCGACCCGTTGCAGATCCACCAGGAGCCAGAGGTCGGCGGACGCCTCGGACTCGAACTCCTTGGTCATCAGTCGCCCGGTGCGGGCGGTGGTCCGCCAGCTGATCCGGTTCATCGGGTCGCCGGCCACGTATTCCCGCACCGTCGAGGAACTGGTCGAATGGGCCAAGAGCCGCCGCGACGCCGTCGCCCCCCGGGGCAGGCGACCGGCTGGGGGAAGCATCGCCGAGACATCGACCAACCGGGGATAGATGACGACCTCGTGACCGATTGCCAGCAGGCGGCGCCGGAAGAAGATCCCCAGCGGGTCGCTGGTGGCGACGCTGAGAGGGCCCAGCCGGAACGCACCTCGCCGACCGCAGCGCGTCCGGACCTCCCACGATCGTTCCCCCAGTGGCCCGATCCGGACCGCCTGGCTGGCGTCGTGACCGGGGAGAGAGGAATGGTCGGTGATCTCCAACCACCACTTCGGCAGGCGGGACCGGTTCCAGACCGTCACCCGCTCGACCAACACGTCGCCGACCTGGGCCCGATCCGCCACCAGGTCGCGCCGGACGGCGATGCCGCCGAGGCTGACCACGCTCCAGAGCGCCGCCACGACGAGCACGGCCACGACGGCGCCCAACGCCTGGTCCAATACCGGCCAGCCCGTGTACTCGGCGGCGGCGAGCAGGACCAGGACGACGAACACGGCGCGAACGGCCGTCATCCCCGCGACGGCTCCCGAACGGAGGCGGCATACCGCCGCTCGGTGTGATGGGCCGGGGCCGCGCCCGGCACCGGCACCGCGCCGAGCAGGGACCCGACCACCGCCCGGCCATCGACGTGCCGCATCCGGGCCGAGGGGGTGACGATGATCCGGTGCGCCAGGGTCGGTTCAGCCAGGGCCTTCACGTCGTCGGGGATCACGTAGTCCCGCCCGGCCAGGGCCGCCCAGGCCCGGGCCGCGTTGTACAGTGCCAGCGAGCCGCGCGGGCTCGCTCCGAGGTAGACATCGGCGTGGTTCCGGGTCGCCTCGACCAGCGAGACAACGTACTCCGCGACCGCCGGCGCGACGTGGACCTCCTTGATCGCGGCCTGGGCGATGAGCAGTTCCTCGACCCGGACCACCTGGCGCAGGGCGTCGAGCGGGTGTTCCCGGTGCTGCCGCTCCAGCATCTCCATCTCGTTCTGCCGCCCGGGATACCCCATCGAGATCCTGACCAGGAAGCGGTCGAGCTGCGCTTCCGGCAAGGGGAATGTTCCCTCGTATTCGATCGGGTTCTCGGTCGCCAGGACCACGAATGGGTCGGGCAGGGCATAAGTCTGGCCGTCGACCGTCACCTGCCGCTCCTCCATCGCCTCCAGGAGGGCCGATTGGGTCTTCGGCGTGGCCCGATTGATCTCGTCGGCGAGGACCAGTTGGGCCACGATCGGGCCCGGCCGGTACTCGAATTGGTTGCGCTGCTGGTCGAAGATGCTGACCCCGGTCACGTCGCTCGGCAACAGGTCCGGCGTGAACTGGATGCGCTTGAACGAGGTCCCCAGGGTGCGGGCGACCGCCTTCGCCAGCACCGTCTTGCCGACCCCCGGCACGTCCTCGATCAGGACGTGGCCGTGGCAGAGCAGGGCCACCAGCACCAGTTGCACCTCACGCCGCTTGCCGACGATGACGCGCTCGACGTTCTCGGTCACCGCGTGGGCGACCGACTGCACCAGGGTCAGATCCATCCGGGGGCCGTGCTCCGTGGCACTCGCGCGGCGAGGCCATGTTGGCGGGGGTCGCGTTCGGGGCAATGAATCGTCCGGCCCGCGGCGTGCGGCGAGACGCGCGATAACCCAGTATAGCCGGGAGCCCTTCCCCACCCGGTTCCGGCTGGGTGGTGGCTCGTGACCTCCGGCCCTTCAGGTCCTCCGATGGCCGGTCATCCGGTGAACGGACATGACCGTCTATACTTGGTACACGTCCCACACCACCCCATCGGACCGGCGCCAGCCCCCCGTCCCGGCGACCGGTCCGTCCGGGCTAGGTGTCACCAGACACGGCGTGGGTACCAGCCGAGAGGAGCCCGATCGATGTCCATCCCCACCCAGACCCAAACAGTGATGGCCACCGACGTCCCGGCCAAGCCGCGCCCGGCGTCGGCCAAGACGAAGGCCGCCGCCCGCAAGACGCTGATGCTGATCGACGGCTACGGCCTGATCTTCCGGGCCTATCACGCCCTGCCGCCCAGCCTGACGACCTCCACCGGCGAGCAGGTCAACGCGGTCTTCGGCTTCGCCTCGATGTTGCTCGACGTCGTCCGCCAGCAGTCGCCGGACTACGCGATCGTCGCCCTCGAAGGGGGCCGCACCTTCCGCCACGACGCCTTCGACGGCTACAAGGCGAACCGGGCCGACATGCCGGACGACCTGCGGCGCCAGATCGCCCGCGTCCACCAGGTGATCGAGACGTTGAACCTGCCGATCGTGACCCGCGACGGCTACGAGGCCGACGACGTGATCGGCAGCCTGTCGGTCGCCTGCTCCGCCCGGGACGACCTCGATGTCCTGATCCTGACCGGTGACAGCGACCTGCTTCAGCTCGTCACCGATCATGTCCAAGTCGTCCTGCCCGGGTCTCGCCGGTTCAACGAACTGCGCCGCTTCGATCCCGAGGCGGTGCTGGACCGCTACGGCTTCGCCCCGGCTCTGGTCGCGGACTACAAGGCGCTCGTCGGCGACACCTCGGACAACATCCCCGGCGTGCCCGGGATCGGTGACAAGACGGCCAAGGCCCTGATCCA
>Ga0136611_10001800_pt1 | contig 14867 bp, 15 predicted proteins | sample AntDrymUQ2232306_2_FD_106645 | JGI IMG/M metagenome (GOLD analysis project Ga0136611, IMG submission 106645) | Polar desert sand microbial communities from Dry Valleys, Antarctica - metaG UQ223 (23.06) | ecosystem: Environmental > Terrestrial > Soil > Desert | place: Antarctica: Dry Valley...
CGAGGCCGAGGGCGGACTCTATGAATTCGACGCCCAACCGGTGGGCAACGAACTGGCGCTGGATGCGCGCGCCTATCGCGGGATCGGTGGAGCCATTTTCGCCGTGCAGGATGACCGGGGGTTATTCGCGGTCAACCTGCAACCCCAGTGGGCACTGGAGCGGCTGCTCGCCCAGTCGCCGGCGCCTTCCGAATTGCCCGCAACCGTGCTGATGAACCGGCTGATGGATTATCAGGACCAGGACGATCTCTATCGGCTGGACAGCCTTGAGCGCGATGGTTACAGGAAGCTGGGGTTGCTCCCGCCGACCAACCAGCCGCTGGCAACGCCAATGGAGTTGCGGCGCATCCCCGGCTGGGCCGAGGCCCTCGAGTTCCTGGGCCCCTCCGGGCTGATCAAGACGGTGACGTCAGCGTATTCTGGGCTGTTGAATGTCAACACGGCGCCGCTCCAGGTCCTGTTGACATTGAGGGGATTCGACCAGGCAACGGCAGGGCGCGTGGTGGCGCAGCGCAAGGTGCAACCCTTCCTGACCGAGCACGCCTTCTACGAGTTCGCGGGCCTCCCCTTGAACCCCGAGGGAGGGGTGTCCCTGTATCATGCAGATTCAGGCACCCTTGAACTCTGGCCTTCGCAGGGGGGGCAAGCTCGGTTGATGCATTGGACGCTCACCCCGTGGGACGAAGGTGGTCGCCCCTGGCGCGAGGACTATGAGCTCATTCAACCCCAAGACCGCGCCGAGACCGGCCCCGCTCTCCCGATTGCGTCGGGGATTCTCGCCAAGCCGGTGGTTGCGCCACGCTGAAGGGCTGACCCTGCTCGCCGACGGTGGAGGACGGCCGGAATGGTTGTTGACGCGCGGCTTCTGCGCCTACACGACGCTGGACGGGAGCGCGGTCCCGCCGCGCAAGCGACGCGGGTTTGCGGACATGGCGGTCGCGCGCTGGTCGCCCTTTGCGGACACCCGTTCTCACGTGGAATGGTCTGGCGACGTGGCCATGGTCTGGGCCTGGTCAAACGAGGGCGTGCTGGTCGATGCAGGGGGCGTGCGCCTGCCTGCTCCCCAGCGCATTTTTCCCGAGACCCTTTTTCGAGGCCAACCCCAGGCCAACGGCCAGGAATTGCTGGCCATGGCGGAGGGTATCGAGGGCAGGGTGTGGCGCGATGGCGTCCTTGCGGCTTCGCATTGGTGGCCGGAACCCCCGCGGCTCACGGACTGGAATGATTTCAGGCGCGGCGCAGGATTGCCGCCCGCGGCAATGGTGCCGGATGTCCTTGTCTACCCTGTTTCCGCAAGGGCGTGGGGCGCACTGGCTGGACGCGGCATGGGGGAGCTGGTCACCCAGCAACGCGTGCTGCTGGGCGCACTGGCCGTTGGCCTGGCGGCGGCGGTGCTCACTGCGCAGCTGGTCGGGGCGTTGGCGCTCAAACTGTCGATCCGGGACATCCAGTCCGACATCGCCGCGCGCGAGCAGGTCCTTGCCCCCATCATCAAAGCGCGCGGCGCAGCGCAAGCGGACGCCAATGCGGTTGATGCACTTCTGCGCATGCGTCCGCCTGCCGGGCAGACTGGGCTGTTGGCGGCCATGACCAGGCTGATTCCGGGGCGCTGGCAGCTGCTCAAATGGGACATGCCGGATCCCGGCCACCTTCAGGTAACGCTCAAGATGGCCGCGGCGGACCCGCGTCAGATCGTGGAGTCCTGGGAGAAATCCGGGCAGTTCTCCGATGTCACCGCTGAAATCGTGCGGCAGCCGGATGAAGTCCTGGTCAAGGCTCTGGTGCTGCGGGCCGAGGTGCGCCCATGAGTGGCGCGTGGCGGAGGCAGCCCTCCCTGCAGCGGTTCGCCGGCGAGTGGGGGAGCAACCGCCGTCTGCGACTTGCCACCTTGCTCGCCGCCGCGATCCTGGCGTTGTATGCCCTGATGGCGTTGGTGGACTGGAGGCGGGGTCTGCACGATGAATACCAGCAGGAATCGATGAGGCTGTACAAGACCGCAGCGCTCGCCGGACAGGACAAGTGGGTGGCGCGAGCACAGCAGGCACGCGACCTGCGCAAGGCACTGGAGTCCCAGATTCCGTCGGCAAACACCTTGGGGTTGGCCCAGGCTGAAGCGCAGGGTTGGGTGCAACAGTTGCTGCGCGCGTTCGGCCGGGATCTGACCAGCCAGTCGCGCGCACCCGTGCAGGTGGATGCCGCCAACGGCATCTGGAAGGTGCCGATCAGCGTGCGCGGCGCGGTGGCGCCAGGACAATTTGTGGAGATGCTGCGGCGCATCGAGGGCAATGACCGCTTGATGGTCATCGAACAGGCAGTGATCGAGAACCAGCGGAGGCCGTCCGTCGACATGACGATCACGGCGTACTACCGGGTGCGACAGGCCCGGGCAAACGGAGTTGCCAATGCTGCTCCTTGATGGATTGCGCCGGCATCCGATGTGGGTGGCGCTGGCCGCCGGCGCGCTCATTGGCGCGATTGCCGGGTTGTTCCTGCCCATCCGTGCACCTGCTGCCGGCGAGGTCATCGAACAACCGTGGAAATTGCCTACCCTGGCATCAACGCGTCCCTACACGGAAGCCGCGGCAAGCAGTATCCAGGGCGCCAGTTTCTGGGGGCCGGACTCCGGGGCAGCCCCGCGCGTGCAGCCTGCTACTTGGCAGCTGCATGCCATCCTCACTCGCCCGGCGCCGCGCATCGCCATCTCCCAGGTGGGCAAGGGCGGCACGGTCTGGATTCCCCTGTATGGCAAGTTGCCTGACGGCAGCGTGCTGGTGGCGCTGGACCGCGACGCCGCGTGGATCGAACGCGACGGCTGCCGTTCAGCCCGCAAGCTGTATCCCGGTGCCTCGGATGCGCAGAACGACCCATGCGCCGCGCCCTCCGCTCCCCGGCCCAACACCGCACCTGGCGCCATCGCGCCGGGCAGCCCGAACCCGCAGAAGAAAAACGCCTCATGACTTTTATCCGACCCAGCGTCCTCGCTTTGGGCGCCACGTTGCTGATCGGCGGCTGCGCCACCAACCGGCTGTCGGTCCCTGTGCCCCTGGAGCGCCCGCAGGCGGACGCCGGCAAATCGGTGGATCCCGTGTTCCAGTCGGGCCAGGCCAGGCCAAACTCCTTGCAGCGCAGCAACACGCCAGAGGTCCCGGGCAGCGGCAAACCCATGATCGCGGGCATCAACGGCGAAGCCCTGCCGCCGCTGCGCGGTGGTGCGGTCAACGTCAACATCGAAGGCATGCCGATCCCGGCCTTCATCAATGAGTTCTTCGGCACGATTCTCGGCGTCGGGTTCCAGATGGATCCGCAGGTCGCGCGGATGAGCGACCTGATCACCCTGCGCACGGGTGGGCCGCAGTCGCCCCAGAATTTTTACCGGCTCGCCACCCAGGTGTTGCGCACCTACGGCGTCTCCACCGATTACAGCTCCAACCTCGTTTTCTTCGCGCGGGCGCCCGACGGCGGTGGCACGGTGCCGCCGCTCATCGTCAGCGGGCGCACGCTCCCCGAAGTGCCGATTTCCCATCGGCCGGTGTTCCAGCTGGTGGAGCTGCAATCGGTGCGGGTGGCGGACGTGACATCCCTGTTGAACCTGGCGTTCAAGTCCGACGGTCTTACCATCCAGGCTGACAACGCGCGCAATGCCGTGGTGCTGATGGGCAAGCCCGAAATGGTGCGGCAGGCCCTGGATGCAATCCGGGTGTTCGACCGGCCTTTCATGCGCGGACGCGCAAGCGCGAGGCTGGAGCCCGCATTCGTCACCGCCGAAGAACTGGCCAAGCGGTTGGTCGACGTGCTGGGCGCCGAAGGTTACGGAGTTTCGATATACAGCGGAACTGGCGGCCCGAGTTCCACTGCCGTGCTCGTGTTGCCGCTCACGTCGGCAAACGCGGTGCTGGTGTTCGCGGCTGACCGGAGCGTGCTGGAACACGCCGTGGAGTGGGCCCGCAGCATCGACCGCCCCAACCCCACCGCCGGTACCGATGGCCTGTTCTATTACACCGTCAAGAACACGCTCGCCGAAGAGCTGGTGGCCACGATCACTGGCATCCGCGGCGCCGGCAAGAAGTCAGGCGCCTCGCCGCGCGACGCCATTGATGGCAGCGAAGTGGGTGAGCCTGCCCCCACGCCCACGATGGGCGCCATCCCGCCGCCGGCTGGCGGTCCTGCTGCAGTGCCGGCGTTGAGCGGCGGGGACCTTGCCCGGGGGCGGCTGAGCCTGGATGAGCCAAGGAACGCGATCATCTACCAGGGCGCCGCCACCGACTGGGCGCGTTTGCTGCCACTCATCCAGCAGATGGACCGCGCGCCACGGCAGGTGATGATCGAGGTCACTGTCGCCGAAGTCACCTTGAACAACGACGAGGAATTTGGTGTTGCGTGGCTGGCCCGCAATGACGTGGGCAAGTTCGGCGGCCGGGTCAGTTCCGGGACCATCGCGAACGCCCTTGGCGGCAATGGCCTGACGTACCTGCTGGACATCGGCGGCCAGACCCGCGCATCCCTCAAGGCGCTGGCCAGCCGGGACCGCATTTCCGTGTTGTCCACGCCGCGCCTCATGGTCAAGAGCGGCGAGGAAGCCAACATCGATGTAGGTACTGAAGTCCCCACCATTACCTCGCAGGCGAGCTCGCCCATCCAGTCTGGCGGCACCACCGGCATCTTGCAGACGGTGCAGTACCGCAAGACCGGCATCCTGCTGTCGATCAAGCCGGTGATCTACTCCAACGACCGGGTCGACCTTGAAGTTCGCCAGGAAGTCAGCGAAGCGTTGCCGGTGGGTGCCGACGGCGGGGTGAATTCGCCCGCGATCTTCAACCGCTCGATCAGCACCAGCCTGAGCCTCAAGGATGGCAGCGCTATCCTGATTGGCGGGCTGATGTCGCAGCGGGACAACAAGTCGACCGCCGGCATCCCCTATCTCAAGGACATCCCCTTGCTGGGCAACGCCTTCAAGACGCAGAAGCGCGGCAACAGCAAGACCGAGCTGATATTGATGATCGTGCCCTACATCATCGAGTCCGACGTTGAAGCGGATGAATTGACCCGCTCCCTGAGCCAGCGGTTCGAGCTGCTGGAGCTGCCTTACGCGGCGCCGCCACCGGTGCGGGTTGAACCATCGGTCCCGGTGAGGAAGCCCTGAGCCAGCGGGACCCAGGTCACCTGGCAACATGACCGGGCGAATGGAACGCGCAGCGCCGCAGGCTGAGGCGGCTCACGCCCTGCAGCCCCGCCCGGCGGCGTATCCTGCGCTTGACGGTCTGCGCTGCTATGCCGCGCTGCTGGTGTTCATGGTCCATCTGCTGGGCGGCCTGCTCACCGAGTACTACCGGATCCCGGAGGCCCAGATCTCCACGCAGTCTCCGGTGCCGGGAATCGCGATGCTGACGTTCCTTGCCGATGGCCACCACGGCGTGGACATCTTTTTCCTGATCAGCGGGTTTCTGATGGCGCGCATCGCGCGTCCGGGCATGAAGTGGGGGTCGTTCGTCGGCCGGCGCTGGCTGCGCATCTATCCCGCGTTCCTGGCCTCGCTTGTGCTCACGACGGCCGTGTATGTGCTCGCGTTCGACTGGCCGTTCAAGCCGCGCGACTTCCTGCTCAACCTGGTCTTCTACAACAGCTTGCCGAACCACGGCATCATTGCCTACAACCACGTGACCTGGTCGCTCGGTTACGAGTTTGCGTTCTATCTGGCGGTGCCGCTGCTGATGGTGTCGCAGTCCCCGCGTGCGCGCATGGCGGCGGCACTAGCCATCATGCTCGCCGCAATGGCGCTGCTGCCGGGCTCGGCCATCCGCATGTCCGGTCTGTTCGCAGGTTTCGCATTGGGCTGCGTGCCGGACGCCACCCTGAGCGCGCTGGCGCGTCGCGTCCCGGTGCTGCTGGTCGCGGCCGCTTACTGCGCGCTGGTCTGGGCGAAGGCCCTCGTGCCCCTTGACGCGCGCACCTTCCACCATGCATTGCTGCCGGTGGCTGCGTTGCTGATGGTGTGCATCGCATTTGGCAGCAATCCGCTCAACCGCTTTTTCGCGAGTCGACCGATGCGGGTGCTCGGCCAGTGGTCCTATTCCATCTATCTCCTGCACCCGTTGATGTTGTCGCTGGTGTTCTACAACCTGCTCGACTTGACCGGGCTTCGCCAGCAACCTGCATTCGCGGTGCCTTTCATTTGCCTGGCGGCAGTGGCACTCACGGTCGCGGCGGCGGCGCTTTCCTACAGGCTGTTCGAGGCCCCGTATTTCAGGCGCCGCCCGCCAAGCCTGGGAGGCGCAGCTGATCCTGCAGCTGGCCGGGGCACCAACTCGGACTGATGGCCGCAGCGGGCCGCGCTTGCGGCTGCGAACGGCGGCAGCCATGATGCGCGTCCCCTTTCTGTCGGAATCCTCCATGCGCCTGATCGCCGCTGCCCGCCGCCTGTCCTTTGTTGCTATGGCAGGTAGCGTCTGCCTCCTGGCCGCGTGCGGCATGGATCCGCCCCCCGCCGCCGGGCAGGCGCCTGCAGACGGGTCGGTTGCACCAGTGCTGGCGCCCGCGGGGTTGGCATTGATCACGCGTGACGGCCTCACCCGGCCGGCCCAGAATGCCGACGGCATCCGCTGCAATATCGAAAGCATGGGCGACCAGCTCCTCGAGACGGCGCATGCCAACCTGACGGCCGGACGTGCGGTCAAGGTGGTGGGCTGGTACGCGCTGCCGCCGCGGCCGGCGGGCAGCGTCACGGGCGAGGCTGGAGCGACCGCCGCCCCCCCCGCCAGCGCGGACGTAGCGGCAGACATGCAGACAGACGCTGGCACGCCACCCGTGGCGGCGGCGGATTCAGCGGCCCGCAAACCCATGCTGGTGATCGCCACTGAAGGTGGGTCCAGCGCGTGGGTGGTCGCCTTGCCGGAGCTGCGCGAGCGCCGCGACGTGATGAAGGCGTTCGATGATCCTGCGCTTGGCAAGTCGGGATTCAACATCAAAGTTGACCTGTCCGCATTGCCCGACGGCCGCTATGGCATGTACCTGAGCGACGAGGCGCACAGCGCCGAGTCGATCTGCGGACTCGGGCGCGGTTTCATCATCAAGTGAGCGTGCGCGCCCAGGCGCGTTCTGCTGACCGATGGTTGTACGGGCTCGCCTGCGGGCTCGCCCTGGCCGCGATTGCTGTACATGTCCCCGGCCACGTGTCGATGGATTCCAGCGAGCAGCTGTACGAGGCGCTGACAGGCCGATCGCTGTCATGGTCGCCGCCTTTCATGTCGGCGCTGCTGCGCCTGCTGGGTGGCGGGTCGACGGCGACTGCGTTGTTCATGGGCGGCAGCGTCCTGCTGACCTACGCGGGATTCGCCCTTGCACTGGCCGCGGGCACACGGCAACCGGGGCGCCATGCAGCTAGCTGGGCATGGCTTCGGGTTGTCGCGGTTGCGATCCTGATCGCGAATCCCTTGGTGTTCCTGTATGTCGGCATCGTCTGGAAGGATGTGCTGCTGGCGGCCTTGCTCGCGGCAACAGCAGGACTGCTGCTGCTGTCCGAGAGCGCGCTGCCCGCTATGCGTCGCAGGCTGTGTCTTGGCGCGGTGCTGCTGCTGGTGCCGTTGCTGCTGGTGCGACAGCAGGGCATCGTGTTGGCGCCGCCCCTGCTGGCGGTTGCAGCAGCCGGCATTGCCGGGACCAGGATTCGCGCGCGCGATGCGGGGTGGTGGAGGCGGTGGTTGGGCGTGGTCGCTGTGTATTTGCTGCTGTGCTGGGCAGCCTCGGCCGGGATTGGCCTGCTGATCAAGGGCAACGACGCCAAGAGCACCACCGTGGGCTTCGCCGCGGTGCAGCGCTATGACCTGACCGGCATGCTCGCCCTGGGCGGGACGCCGACTGCACAGATGCCGAAGGCGCTCTCCAATCCGGCATTTCTGTCCGCGGTGAAGCGCAGCTACGGCGCCGATCGCATCGATCGCGTCTTCGCTGACCCGGTGGTGTTGGCCGGCTTCCTGAGCGTCGATACAGCGCCCCTGGCGGCTGCGTGGTGGTCGATGATCAGTGATCGGCCACGCCTCTTTCTGGGTGTCAAACGGCGCCAGTTTGCATGGCTGATTGGCGCGCAGCGCCTGGACAGATGCCTGCCGCTGCACGTGGGCGTGGAAGGCAATGCGCGGTACCTGTGGGCAGTTGGCATGCAGCCCGGGATCGACCGCTACGACCAGCAGCTGCATGACGTTGGCATGTGGTTGCGGCACCTGCCGCTGTATCGCCACTGGCTTTATCTGGCGATCCTGCTGGTGTGCGTGGGGTGGCTTGCGGCAACCTGGAAGAAAGGCAACGGGCCGGGCGCTTCGCACGCCTTGGCGCTGGCCTTGCTGGCGTTCTATGGCGCCTACGCGGCCACCACCATCGCCTGCGATTTCCGGTATCTCTACCCCGGCCTGGTGGGCACCAGCGTGCTCGCGATCTTTCTGTTGGCGCGCCGTTGCGGCGCAAGCCCGACGAGCGAAACGGCATGCGAAACGGCAGGCGAAACGGCAGTGGCACCATGAAGGTGCTGGTGACAGGAGGCGCGGGTTACATCGGATCGCATGCGGTGGTCGAGTTGCTAGCGCGCGGGCACCAGGCCGTGGTGCTCGACAACTTCGTCAACGCCCATCCGGCCACGATGGGCGCACTTGCAACGCTGTGTGGTCAGCACGTGCCCTGCGTGCGCGCCGACGTGCGTGACCGGCCGGCCCTGCGTGCGGCGTTCGAAGCGCACAGGCCCGACGCCGTGCTGCATTTCGCGGCGCTCAAATCCGTTGGAGAGTCCTGGGAGCGCGCCCTCGACTACCACGGCAACAACGTTGGCGGATTGCTGGCCGTGCTGGACTGCATGCGGGATTGCGACGTGCAGCGCATCGTGTTCAGTTCGTCGGCCACGGTCTACGGATCCGCAAACCCTTCCCCGATTTCCGAAGATGGCGTGATCGCGCCGCAGAATCCCTATGCCCGCACCAAGGCATTCTGCGAAGCCATCCTGGACGACTGCAGCCAGCGGATCGGCGGGCCAGGCTTTGCAGTGCTGCGTTACTTCAATCCGGTGGGCGCGCACCCGAGCGGCTTGATCGGCGAGAACCCCTGCGGGATTCCCAACAACCTGATGCCCTACCTGTGCCAGGTGGCATCCGGCCGCCTGCCCGTGCTGCGTGTGTTTGGCAACGACTACCCCACCATCGACGGCACCGGCGTACGCGATTACGTGCATGTGGTCGATCTAGCAATCGCGCATGTTGCAGCGCTCGATTTCCGGCAGCCGAACTTGGTGGTGAACCTGGGGCGGGGCGAGGGATACAGCGTGCTGGAAGTCATCGCCGCATTTGAAAAGGCCAGCGGACGCAGCATCCCCGTGCAGATAGACGCGCGGCGCAAGGGCGACGTGGCGGAATCCTTCGCGTCGCCGGCGCTGGCGGAGCGCCTGCTCGGGTGGCGCGCGCAACGAGGCCTCGAGCAGATGTGCAAAGATGCCTGGCTGTGGGAATGCCGACGTGACTGACCGCATGCACGCCCAACCGCCACGCCAGGTGTTCGCCGTGATCCCCGCGTTCAACGAGGGCGCCGCGATCATCGACGTGCTTCGCGAATGCCGGCGCCACGTGGACCGCATCGTGGTGGTCGATGATGCCTCATCCGATGACACCACCCAGCGGGCGCTGATGCCTGGCGTGGACGTGCTGCGCCATCCAGTCAACCTGGGCCAGGGCGCGGCGTTGCAAACAGGCATCACCTTCGCGCTCTCGCGCGGCGCCACCCACGTGGTGACCCTGGATGCCGATGGGCAACACGATCCGGCCGAAATCGGAGGCATGCTGCAGGCGATGGCCACGGGCAACGTGGACGTCGCGCTGGGGAGCCGCTTCAAGGGAGCGGCGATCGGTATTTCGCCGGTGCGCCGCAACGTGTTGCAGCTGGCGGTGCTGTTCACCCGGGTGACCACGGGGTTGCAGGTCACGGACTGCCACAACGGCTTCCGGGTATTCACCGCCGCCGCTGCTCGGCGTTTGCGCATTACCCAGAACCGCATGGCCCACGCCTCCGAAGTGCTTGAGGAAATCGCAAGAAAGCGCATGTCGTATGTGGAGGTGCCGGTCACCATCCGTTACACCGACTACTCGATGGCCAAAGGCCAGTCGAGCCTGAATTCACTCAACATCCTGCTCGACCTGGTCGTGCACTGGTTGCGGAAATGATCCGGGTCCTGCTTACCGTGCTGCTCTCGTTCGGACTTGTGTTCGCGTTCCGGGAATGGAAACAGTCGCGCGTGCTGTTCGGCGCCATCCTGGCGCTGACCGTCGGGGGCTTGTTCTTCGTGTGGTTCGACGGCGCCTCCACCACCATCGCCAATGCCATGGGCGTGGGCAGGGGCGCGGACCTGGTGCTGTACATCTCCTCGGCAATCAGCTTCGTGCTGGTGGTCAGCCTGCTGTTGCGCATCAAGCAGCTGCACGAACAGCTGACCCAGCTGGCGCGCGCCATTGCCCTGGCCAATCCGGTCAGCGGGGTCGAGGCTTCCTCCCATGATGCGGGTGACGTGACGTGATGGGCGGGGACCGTGTCGCGATGGCGGCGGTGGTGGGCGTGGTGCTGCTCATGGCCGTTGGCCAGCTGATGTTCAAGGCGACCGCGGTGTCCTGGCAGTTGCACGGGACCCTGCTGGCGCCGGCGCCGGCAATGCGCCTGCTTGCATCGCTGGTGGTCTACGGCGTGGCGACCCTGGCATGGATCTGGGTGCTGCAACGCGTCCCGTTGACCCTCGCCTATCCACTGGTCGCCTTGACCTTCGTGCTGGTTCCGCTCGGTGCCTGGTGGCTGTACGACGAAAGCCTGGGCGTGCGCTACGTCGCCGGCATGCTGTTGATCGTGGCCGGCATCATCCTGGCGACGTGGCGCAGCCCCGCGCTCTAGCTGGCGGCTGCGGGTAGCGAAGCAAGATAATCGCGGCAGCGCGGGACGTCGGGGTTGCCGCACGCATAGAACTGGTAGAGCGACAGCGCGCGGTTCAGTCCGAACACCGAGCGATCCACATGGCTGAAAAAATGCCCCAGCAACTCCTCGATCTCGGATGCGGTGTTGACGTGTTCGTGCCGCATCAGGACGCCGTAGTCCAGCCCATGGCGGAGCCGGAATTCCAGCCCCGTGGTCATCATCCAGCCAAGCGTCCAGAGCGGCGTGCCTTCGCTTGGAATCGACACGCGCAGCGTGCCACCCGGCGTGAGCAGCAGGGCGCTGCGCGCAATCACTTCTGGCAGGTTGCAGATGTGCTCGAAGGTGGCAACCGCGGTGACGCGGTCATAGCGCGCGTCTGACGGTACCTCGGCGATGTCGGCGTACACGTGCCGGATGCGCGGCAACAGCGGGGAATCGGCGTACAGCGCGGCGAACGGTTCCACGATGTCATAGGGGCCAACCGCTGCTTCGTGCCCCAGCTGGTTCAGGGTGCCGGCTCCCAGCTCGAGGGTGGCGATGTTGCTTCCGCCCGCGCGCAGGTCCGCCGCGACCCGGGTGTGCAGCCAGCGCTCCATGCGCTGGGCCAGCGACGACGCAGGCGTGTGGCCACTGCGGTTGTCCTTGTAGTGCTTTGCATAGATGCGCTGGTGCGCGTCAGGTAGCAGCGGGCGGATTTTGGGGAAATTCGCGAGTACGCTCACCCAAGCGCTGCCTGCAACTCCGGCAGCACCGTGAACAGATCCCCCACCAGGCCAATGTCGGCGATCTCGAAGATCGGCGCGTCGCCATCCTTGTTGATGGCAACGATGGTGCCCGCGTCCTTGATCCCGGTCAGGTGCTGGATGGCGCCGGAAATACCAACGGCCACGTACAACTCCGGCGCGATGATCTTGCCGGTCTGGCCCACCTGCAGTTCATTGGGCACATAACCCGCATCCACTGCCGCGCGCGACGCACCCACTGCCGCGCCGAGCTTGTCGGCTAGCGCGTACACGATCTTGAAGTTGTCCGAGGAGCCAACGCCGCGTCCGCCGGAAACAACGCGGCGCGCACTCTGCAGATCCGGGCGGTCCGACTTGCCGGCGGCCAGGCCAACGTAGCGCGTATGCGCAGGCAAGGCGGCATCGATTGTCACCGCTTCGATGGCAGCGCTTCCGCCAAGCGCAGCTTCCGGCCATGAAGCCGGGCGCACGGTAGCCACCACGGCATGGTCGGTGGGCGCTTCAACGGTGATGATCGCGTTGCCGGCGTAGATCGGGCGCTTGAAGACGTGGCTGCCTTCCACGCTCATCACGTCGGAGACCTGGGCCACGCCGAGCAGCGCGGCGATGCAGGGCATCAGGTCCTTGCCGAACGTGGTGCTGGGACCAAGCACGTGGCTGTAGCCAGCGGCAAGTTGCGCGATCTGCGGCGCCTGCACCTGGGCGATGGCGTTCGCGTTCGCGGCGTTGGCGACCGTCAGCACCCTGGCAACGCCTGCGATCTGCGCGGCCTCGGTGGCAACGGCGGCCGGGTCCGCAGCGAGCACCACGATGTCGATGGACGCAGGCGACAGCGCTTGCGCAGCGGACACGCACTTGGCGGTTGCGGCATTGAGCTTGCCGCCCAGGTGTTCGGCAACAATGAGGACCTTGGCGGAGGCATTGTTCGACATCACAGCAACCCCTTCTGCTTGAGCGCAGCAACCAGTTCGGCCGCGTCTTTGACCATCACGCCGCGGCTGCGTTTGGCAGGCGCGGCGAAATGGGTGGTCTTGAGCGTGTCGCCGACATCGACGCCAAGCTCGGCAAACGCGATGGTCTGCATCGGCTTGCTCTTGGCTTTCATGATGTCCGGCAGCTTGATGAAGCGCGGCTCGTTGAGTCGCAGGTCGGTGGTGATCACCGCCGGCAGGTCGACTTCGATGGTTTCAAGGCCGGCGTCGACTTCGCGCACCACCGTGGCCTTGCCATCGGCAATGTCGAGCTTGCTGGCAAAAGTCGCCTGCGGGCGGCTCCACAACGTGGCCAGCATCTGCCCGGTCTGGCTGGAATCGTCGTCGATCGCCTGCTTGCCCAGGATCACCAGGTCCGGCTGTTCCTGCTCGATCAGTTTCAGGAAAGTGCGCGCAGCGGTCAGCGGCTGGATGGGCCCGTCGACCACCACGTGGATGGCGCGGTTGGCGCCCATCGCGAGGCCATTGCGCAAATGCGGCTGGGCATCGGCCGGGGCAATGGTGGCCACGATCACCTCGGTCGCGATGCCCCTGTCGCGCAGGCGCAGTGCTTCTTCCAGGGCGATGTCGTCGAACGGATTGGGCGACAGTTTCACGCCGTCGGTGACCACCCCGGAGCCGTCGGGCTTGACCTGGATGCGGACGTTGTAGTCCACCACGCGCTTGTAGCCGACGAGGATTTTCATCGAGCGGGGAATCCTGGGAAGAACAGCCCGGCATTTTACCCGAGCGACGGCGCCTGCCGCCGGGCCTCGCTCAGCGGCTCGAAATGACGCTTCCGCGATTCCTCCCGGCAGGCACCGTCGCGCTGGCGGCTGGATGGTTGCTCCAGGGCGGGCAGCGACCGTCCCGAACGTCGTCGAAACTGCCGGGTACCGCTATGCCGCTCGAAATGCGGCTGCGCGACCACCCGGCAATCTCGACCACCCCGTGCCTCCTGCATGCACAAGACCGGCAAATGCGAGGGCTCACGCGCGAATGTCCGAACGTACGGTGGGCGGATGTCCGCGAGCCGGTAAACTGGCCCCTTTCCGCACGCATGGAGCCGCCATCTTGGCTGCCAAGAGCAAGCACTATCCTGATGCCTCGACTGCCCTTGCCGGGCTGGTGGCAGATGGCCAGACCCTCGCCGTGGGTGGCTTCGGCCTGTGCGGCATCCCCGAGGCGCTGATCGCGGCGCTGCGCGATTCCGGCGTCAGGAACCTGACCGCAATCTCGAACAACGCCGGCGTGGACGGCTTCGGGCTCGGCCAACTGCTGGAGACGCGGCAGATCCGCAAGATGATTTCGTCCTACGTGGGCGAGAACAAGGAATTCGAGCGCCAGTACCTGGGCGGCGAACTGGAACTCGAGTTCAACCCGCAGGGCACGCTGGCCGAGCGGCTGCGCGCCGGTGGGGCCGGCATCCCGGCCTTTTTTACCGCCACCGGCTACGGCACCATCGTGGCCGAGGGCAAGGAGACCCGCGAGATCGACGGCCGCTGGTACGTGCTGGAGACCGCGCTCAGGGCGGACGTGTCGCTGGTCAAGGCGTGGAAGGCAGACAAGGCTGGAAACCTGGTGTTTCGCAAGACCGCGCGCAATTTCAACCCGGCAGTGGCAATGGCTGGCAAGGCCTGCGTGGTGGAGGTGGAAGAACTGGTGGAGATCGGCAGCATCGACCCGGATCATGTGCACCTGCCCGGCATCTACGTGGACCGCATCGTGGTCAACGCAGCGCCGGAAAAACGCATCGAGCAACGCACCACCCGCCAGCCGGAGACGCACTGACATGGCCTGGACCCGTGACCAGATGGCGGCGCGCGCCGCCCAGGAGCTGACCGACGGCGCCTACGTGAACCTTGGCATCGGCCTGCCCACGCTGGTGGCCAACCACATTCCGGATGGCATGCACGTCTGGTTGCAGAGCGAGAACGGGCTGCTCGGCATCGGGCCGTTCCCGACGGACGCGGCGGTGGATGCCGACCTGATCAACGCCGGCAAGCAAACCGTGACCGCAGTGGAGGGCGCGAGCTACTTCGGCAGCCACGACTCCTTTGCGATGATCCGCGGTGGCCACATCGACCTGGCCATCCTGGGCGCGATGGAAGTCACCGACACTGGCGACCTGGCCAACTGGATGGTGCCCGGCAAGCTGGTCAAGGGCATGGGAGGCGCGATGGACCTGGTGGCCGGGGTCAAGCGGGTGGTGGTGCTGATGGAGCAC
>Ga0136611_10001801_pt1 | contig 14864 bp, 12 predicted proteins | sample AntDrymUQ2232306_2_FD_106645 | JGI IMG/M metagenome (GOLD analysis project Ga0136611, IMG submission 106645) | Polar desert sand microbial communities from Dry Valleys, Antarctica - metaG UQ223 (23.06) | ecosystem: Environmental > Terrestrial > Soil > Desert | place: Antarctica: Dry Valley...
CCGTCAACTGGCACTTCACCGTCGAGGATGCGCGCCGCTGTCTGCGGCGGCTCTATCCGGTGCCCTCGCTGACCTCGCCGACCGCAGTACCAATCGAAACAGACATGGCAACTCCTCTGTGACCGAGTACTGAGGCTTCGGTTTTGTCATGATGACGTTACGCTTCCCTGAATTCCGTATTCATCGCGGTCCGCTCCAATCGAAGAGGCGATAAGTATTGCGGTTCCGCTTACTCCACTTCCCATATAGTAGTGGGGAATGTCGAGTCTGTCCCACCGCTACCCCCCAGCTGACCCTACCTTAGAATCTGGTGGGGGCCGCATTTCGGAACCGTGTCCTGATTCGTAGACTGGTAACAGTTGGTTTGGATGCCGGGCGCGTTCAACGGCGAGCGTGGCCCGGCTCCCTGGAAGGAATCAGGAACGTGTCGATATCTGCGACATCCACAGCCAGCTCGACAACGGGGTCGCGCTCCAGCTTGCCGCTCAACCCGCTGCGGCTGCTCGCATCGCCGGAGCCGTGGCTGGCACTGGTCTTCATGCTGCTCAGCTTCGTGCTCGGTGTCTTCTGGTTCGTCGTTCTCGTTACCCTGCTTTCAGCGGGTGGTGGGCTGGCAATTACACTCATTGGACTGCCGATCCTGGTTGGGACGATGTACCTCTGGATCGGCGGCGCGAAGCTCGAGCGGCTGCGTGCCAACGGACTGCTGGGCACGCACATTCGCGATCCGTACCGCCCGATTCCGGCTGGATCGTCGTTCTGGAAGCACATCTGGACGCGGATGAAGGACGGGCATACCTGGCTCGACCTCCTGTATCTGTTTCTGCTCTTCCCGATCGGGATCGCCGAGTTCGTCATCGCGACCGTTGTTGTCAGCGTACCGTTCTCGTTTCTCTCAGTTCCGTTCTGGTACTGGGCAGATAACCAGAATTGGGTGGCTCCGGACTGGACCTGGCGCATCGATACCTTGCCCGAGGCGCTCGTGATCTTTGTGGCCGGACTTGCCCTCCTGATGCTGGTGCCATACATCCTGGTCGGAATTGGCCGGGGACACGCCTGGCTGGCGACGGCGCTGCTCGGGACGAACCGCGAGGCGGAGCTGACGCAGCGGGTTGACCACCTGACCGTCAGCCGCACCCAGGCCGTCGATGTCTCGCTCTCGGAACGGCGGCGGATCGAGCGCGACCTGCACGACGGCGCCCAGCAGCAGCTCGTCAAGCTGGCGATGGACCTCGGGATGGCGCGCGAGAAGATGGCGAGCGATCCGGACGCCGCCGAAGCGCTGGTGATCGAGGCGCACGAGGAGTCGAAGCGCGCGCTGGTCGAGATCCGCAACCTGGTGCGCGGTATCCACCCGGCTGTCCTGACCGACCGTGGCCTCGATGCCGCTGTCTCGGCCCTGGCCGGGCGCAGTACGATCCCGGTCTCGGTCGATGTCCGGCTGGAAGAGCGTCCATCTGAGACGATTGAGTCCGCCGCCTACTTCGTTGTCGCCGAGGCACTGACGAACGTCGCCCGCCATAGTCAGGCACAGGAGGCATTAGTGCGCATGTATCGGCTTGGATCGCGGCTGCTGATTGAGATCATCGACGACGGCATCGGTGGGGCCGCGATCGGTCGCGGAACCGGCTTGTCCGGGCTGGCCGATCGCGTCGGGGCGCTGGATGGCCGGTTGACGGTCGACAGCCCGGCTGGCGGACCGACGACGGTACGAGCGGATATGCCACTCTCATGAGAGTGGTGATCGCCGAGGATTCGGTTCTGCTGCGCGAGGGAATCGTCCGCCTGCTGGTGGATGCCGGGTTCGAGGTGGTCGCCGCCGTCGGGGACGGGCCGTCCCTCGTCGAGGCCGTTGTCGAGCACCGCCCACGAATCGCGATTGTCGATGTGCGCATGCCACCGAGCTTCCGTGACGAGGGGCTGAGGGCCGCCATTGAGGCGCGCAAGCGTGTCCCAGAAAGTGCCGTGCTGGTGTTATCTCAGTATGTCGAGGAGCGCTACGCCAGCGAACTGCTGGAAGGGGGCGCCGACGGAGTCGGCTATCTGCTCAAGGACCGCGTCGCCGATGTCGGGCAGTTCGTGCAGGCAGTGCGCCAGGTCGCGGCGGGAGGCACCGTGCTCGATCCGGAAGTCGTCACACAACTGATGGCCCGCCGGCGGCGCGGCAACCTGCTCGAAGTGTTGACGCCGCGCGAGCACGAGGTGCTGGCACTAATGGCCGAAGGCCGTTCCAACAGCTCGATTGCTGCGTCACTTTCAGTCTCGGACGGCGCGATTGAGAAGCACGTCAGCAACATCTTCTCGAAGCTCGGTCTGCCGCCAGCCGACGCAACCCACCGGAGGGTATTGGCGGTTCTGACCTACCTGCGGAGCTGATACTCGCTCTCGTTACCCGTCTGGACGGGGGAACCATGAACCTGACGACGACGCGCGCGGTGCAGACCGCGTGTGCTGAGCCTGATGTTGCCTCGCGGCGGCTCCAACTGGACCAGACAATCGAACTGAGGAGTGGACAGCGGCTAGGAATCTCGCGGGATTGCAACGTAGCCGCTGGCCAGGTTCAAGACAGCAATTGCCCAAGCCGGATGGAGAGCGATCTGCTCGGACTCGTACTGCTAGGGATTGGGTATGAAAGCTCGGTCGCGTGACCCATGTTCGCGTCGCAGGTGAACGGAATCCTCCGGCAGGGGCGATCTTCGCAATGTCGCCCCTACCGGAGGATGGGTAGTCGATGGTTACGTCGGCACAACTACCGGTTCCAGCACCAGCCGTTCCTCACGGTCAATCCGCAACGCCATGACACCCCCGACGATGGCGATGGCTCCGGCTGTCAGGAAGGCAACCTGATAGTCGCCAAGTGCGTCACGGGCGACGCCACCGAGCCAGGCGGCGAGGGCAGCGCCGATCATATGGGCTGCAAAGATCCAGCCGAAGACAGTGCCGATGTTACGCCGTCCGAAGATGTCGGCAGTCAGGCTGACGGTCGGCGGGATCGTTGCGATGTAGTCGAGACCGAAGAAGATCGCGAAGACGGCCAATCCCTGTGCGCTACTGACGAACGGCAGCATAAAGAGCGACATGCCGCGAAAGATGTAATAGCTCGCCAGCAGCTTGCGCGGGTCGTAGCGGTCGGTCAGCCAGCCGGACGCGATCGTCCCGACAAAGTTCATGCCGCCCATGATCGCGAGGACGACGGCGGCAGTCCTCTCCGAGATGCCCTCGTCGGTCGAATGCGGCAGGAAATGGGTGCCGATCAGTCCGGTCGACGACGCGCCGCAGATGAAGAAGCTCCCGGCCAGCAGCCAGAACTCGGGGACGCGGACCGCGCCACGCATGACGCTGCCAGCCCGCACCATCTGCGGCGCGGCTGGCTCGTCGGTTCCACCGAGCGGGCGCAGGCCCAGGTCGGAGGGGGCGTCGCGCATCAGCAGCAGGACCGGCCCGAGCAGGACTGCCGTCGCGATACCGAGCAGGATGACGGCCCCACGCCAGCCGCTGCCGTTGACGATCCAGATCAGCAACGGGATGAAGATGAGCTGACCCGCCGAGGTGGCAGCGCCGAAGATGCCGATCGCCAGGCCGCGCCGCTTCACGAACCAGCGGTTGGCAACCGCCGCGCCGAGGACGGCTGCGACAACGCCGGTGCCAAGCCCGCCGAGCGCGCCCCAGACGGCGGTGAACTGCCAGAGCGCCGACGAGGCGGCGGTGACAATCGAGGAGAGCGTCGTCAGCACCAGCCCTGCCAGCATCAGCCGCTTCGGGCCGTAGCGGTCCATCAGCGCTCCGCCGAGCGGACCAGCCAGTCCGTAGAGGACGAGGCCAACCGAGATCGCGAACGAAATCGACGAGCGGCTCCAGCCGAGGTCACTCTCCAGCGGCGTGATCAGCACGCCCGACGCCGCTCGGACGCCAGACGCCACCAGCAACGTCAACGCCGTGATACCGACGACAATCCAACCGTAGTAGATGCGTTTGCCGAGCCATGCCTGCATGTGGGTCCAGTTCAACGGAGCCGCCAGCCATCAGCCGTCAGCCATCAGCCAGTTCGGTTCGGCGTAGCGGCGCCTCGCACATTACGCATCACTGCCCACCGAGTGCGCAACATCCAATAACGCATTGGCGGCGCTGATTGTTCCGCTCCGTTGGTGCGCTGGATCCTGATGTTACTCGCCCCCTGTGAGTTGCTGCATGAACTCATGCGTGTCGCCGATGAACCATTCATCGGTGATGAGGCCGTCGGTGACGTACTCAATCGAGACGGCGCCGAATGAGACATCGCGACCGGTCGGGGCGATGCCGTTGTAGACGCCGAGGTGTCGCCCACGAAACGTCCAGCGGGTTGCGACGCGACTGCCCTCGGCGATCGTGTCCTCGATCTCGGCACGGAAACCGGGGAAGGCGGTATGCCACGAGCGGTAGAACTCGTGAAAACCGGCACGCCCTGCCGGTTGACCCGGATTTGCGGTGTGATCGACAACGCTGGCAGACAGGATGCTGTCGAGCATCTCGATGTCATTGGTGTTCCACGACTCGAAGTAGCGACGGATCACTTCCTTATTGGCTTCGACGGTCATCAATCGTCCTCTCGCAAATGCGGGCTGCTGTCCTCATCTCACGTTTCGCGTCCGTTGGTCAATGCTGCCGCCGCAACGTTGCAGACGCTGGTCTGGCGCTTGCTGAATGGTTCACGGCCAGTGCGAGCGTGCTTGTTTGAAACAAAGGCGACGGCGATATCGGTGACCGGATCGACCTGCAGGATGCAGCCGCTGGCCCCGCCGTGACCGAAGGTGGCCGGCGAGAGCAGGTCCCCGCCGGAGCCAGTCACCCCCTTGACGCTGAAGCCGATCCCCCACGGGCGAAGGGCTTCTGGTTCTGAGCCGAAACCCACGCCCGGCGTGTTGCCGCCGGTCTGGTCGGTCGTCATCGTCCGGAGCGTGGCAGTCGAGAAGATGCGCTGCGTCCCATTCAGCGCGAAGAGCAGGCCGAAGCGCAGCAGGTCACCGGCGGTCGCGACCGTCCCAAAGGCAGGATGGGCCAGGTCGAGCGCGTATCCCGAGTTGTACATGTCGCTGTCGGTACGATAGGCCAGCGGCTCGACAACGTGCGCGAGACGCTGGTATTCGCTCCGTGGCGGCGGCATGAAGGTGTCGCCGAGCTTGCCGGGTTCCAGCACCAGCTCGCGAACGAGTTCGGGGAACGGCTGGGCGGCGGCGACCGACGCGATCCGCCCGGCCAGTGCGTAATTGTAGTCGCTGTATGACTGGCGTGTGCCGGGCGTGAACAGCAGCGGGTAGGTGTACGCCTCGTTGACGATCTGTTCCAGCGACCATTGGGCGAGCAGCCGCTGCTCCATCTCCGGCGACTCGTAGACGATTCCGGAGGTATGCGTCAGCAGTTGGCGCAGCGTCACGCTCTCGCGCCCGTCGCCGTCAAACTCCGGCAGGATGCTGCGCACCGTCATCGACAGTGTCAGCAACCCACGCTCGACCAGCGCCATGACGACCGCCGCCGTATAGAGCTTCGAGATCGACGCCAGCGGCCAGAGAGTGTCGGCGCTCGCCGCCCGCCCCAGCGCTGCATTGCCAGCGTAGAGCTCCGCTACCTGCGCCCCACCCTGGGCGACCGCGACTGCCGCGCCTTCGACTTGTCCCTCAGCGATGAAGCGATCCAGCAACTCCTGCAGCGGCCCAAGCCGCCCCGTCGTATCAAACCCATGCTCGGCGTCGGTCACGTCGTGTCCTTCCTGCTTCGAATGTCACGCCTGAACTATCGCCGGACGGAGCGGATTCGGCAATCTGGAGCGAACGATGCGTGACAATTACAGCAAAGCGACGATTGCCGTTGCGACGCCCATCACGCCCGTCAGCAACAACAGAGCGAGTGTCAGCGTGCGGAAACCGGCAGCGGTCAGGCGACGAACGAGCCGGTTACCAACCAGCGTGCCAATCAGCGCAGCAGGTGTCAGGACCGCCGACGTGACAACTTCGGATTCGCCGATTGCGCCGCCGACCAGCAGGACGAGAGTACTCACGCTGTTGATCGCGATGAAGTACGCAGCGATCGTCACGCGAAAGGCATCGCGCGCAAGCTGGCGTGCCGTGAAGAGGACGACGATTGGAGGGCCGGAGAGTCCGGTTGATGTCGCAAGCACGCCGCTGGAGGCACCGGCCAGCGATGCCGCCCACCTGCTTCCCATGCCAGACGGCTCAAATCCACGTAGCAGCAGGATCGAGTAGCTGGCGACCAGCGTCCCGGCCACGATCTTCAGCAGCGTTGGATCGACGACAGCCAGAATCTGCGCGCCGAGCAACAGGCCAATGCACGCCCCCGGCAGCATCGTCAGGACCAGCCTGCCGTCCAGGTCCTGCCGCGCTCCGAGAACGACGACCACGCTCGTCAACATCGATGCGCCGATGGTCAATGCGACAACGACTTCCGGTTCGTAGAGCAGCAACAGCGGCGGAACGCTGACCAACGCAAAGCCAAAGCCCGTCATCCCGAAGATGATTCCCGATATCCCGACAATCACCATTGCCGCCAGCAACGTCGCGTCCACCCGAAGCCCGCTTCCATACCGCTCGCGTTCATAACCGCTCGCGCATCGTACCCGACGCTGGTCACGGCTGGCTGGGACGTTTACCTCGTCATGCGCGGAGACGCGCTTGACGGCGACGCCGTGGATTGGCCACACTGGCCAGTCGACCGCTGGCTGCGCCATCACTGAAACGTGTGTTGAATGACGATGTTTGTGTGACAGCGAACGGGGCAGCGTTTCCAGACCGTACGATAGCGACGAAGCGAAGGTGATGCTCGATGGATGACGACCGATCCACCGTTGACCGTGCGATCCACGCCGCGCAGGCACTGCTCGCTCGCACCGATCCCGCATTGACGCTCATCCTCTCCGAGCGCCTTTCCGCCCCCGGGTTGCGCAACGTCGTCATCCGCTGCCAACTCATCGGGACTCCGGACTCAGACCGCACGGTCATCGTCAAGCAGCACGCGATCGACGGCGACAGCAATCCGAACGACCCGTTCGACCCGAGACAGCGCTGGATCAACGACGCGGCTGGCCTGACATTTCTCAACGCCATCGCCACGAATCCGCGCGTCTGCCCGCGTGTCATCGCGCTTGACAGCCCGCAGCGCCTGATCGTTCTTGAAGACATGCAGCCTGCAGCGCGCATCGTCGATCTGCTCCACGGGCAAGATGTGCGAGTTGCAGAAAACGCACTCGACGCGCTTGCCCGGACGCTCGGACAGCAACACGCCTCTAGCTTCGGTAGAAGAGCCGAGTACGACGCTATTCGCCTTCGACTCGCAACCACACCGGCTGCGTCGAGTCATCCGTGGGCATTCGCGTTCGAGCGCGCGATGCCGTTCGTGCTGCGGCTGGACGACGTGGTGGGCATCAAGTTGGCAGCAGATCTGTCAAGCGAGCTGGACGCGGTGCTCGACGCCATTCACAACCCCGGCCCATTCCTGGCGTTCATTCACGGCGACCCGTGCCCCGACAACTGCCTGGCTGGCGAATCGGTGGCCACGCTGATTGACTACGAACTCGGTGGGTTTGGACATGCGTTGCTCGATGTCGCACATGCCAGGATGATCCTGCCGACCTGCGGGAAGCCTGCGGCGATCCCACCTGAAACGATCAGCGTGATGGAAGACACTCACCGGTACTGGTTCGCGCAGGCGTCAGAAGCTGCCGGCGACCGTGACCACTATGGAGATGCCCTCACCGACGCCTGTGCGGCGTGGCTGATCTACACGCTGGCCGCGACGCTGGAACAGGCGCTCGGCGCTACGACCTCCGCCGATCAGACGGTTATTCGGAAACAGATCCTCGGGCGACTGCACGCCTTCGTGCAGGTTTCGACGCAGCACCAGCATCTGCTGGCGACTCGCGACATGACACAACAAACGTTCGACAACCTCGCAGAACGCTGGCCCGATGTCCCGCGCGCCGTGGAGCGCTTCGCGGCGTTCTCCTGAGCACTTCCAAGCACACCCGCAGCGTTCAATTGTTCGTTGACCTCGCGCGCGCTTCGTGCAGAACAATAGCGCGTGTCTACTGCCGTAGACGATCACCGACAACTGCTAACAGTTCATCGCTGGCGCCTGCCATCAACCGCCACTGACCGCTTCCTCCAGCGCTGGCGCACGAGCGATCGGACATCGACGCAAGCCAACACATCAATCTCCAGCAGCGATGTACTGTGCTCGTCGGGTGTCACACAACCCAGCGTTGTGAGTCACAACGTCACGACCGTCCTGAAATGAACCTAAACGATGGTGACTCCGTATGCGGGTTACGTCGATGGCGCAGAACGAACGGCTGAGGCAAGGAGGGAGAGCGCGGCGAGCGGTGTGACCAGTGGCATACAGGCGCTCCCACGTATCGGGGAGCATCACAAATCGAGTGCGTCGGTGTTCAGGCGATCAAGGAGAGTAACAAGGATGCTTCAGAATCGATGGCGGCACAAGGTCATGCTCATCCTCGCCATTGCCTGCGTGGCAACGGCGACCTTTGCAACGACTGCGGAGCCAGCGGCTGCCAACCGAGACCGCGGACGATTGAACTGTAGTGGCGGTCGCAACCCAATCGATCTGTTCAGTCTGATTCTCGGCCAACGGCTGACAGTGATCGGCCTGACAGAGGATCAGCGGTTGATCTGCTTCTGCGAGAGCAAACCAAATGACGCGACCGATATCGGTCAGGTAACCGGCCTGCATACCGATGGTTCGCTGGTCGGCATCGACTTCCGCCCGGCCAACAACGCCCTCTACGGCGTCGGCAACGCGGGGGGTATCTACACCATCAACACGAGCGACGCGACGGCGACCAAGGTGGCGCAACTGAGCATCGCCCTCAATGGCACCTCCTTCGGAGTCGATGTCAACCCGGCTGCGGACGCATTGCGCATCGTCAGCGACACTGGCCAGAACCTGCGCTTCAGCTTCACCGCTGGCACGACGACCACGGATGGAACGCTGACCTACCCACCGGACACGGCGCCAGCGAGCGGGATTACCGGCGCGGCGTACACCAATAACGACGCGGACCCGAACACCGCGACGACGCTGTTCGACATCGATTCGACGCTGGACCAGGTCGCAATCCAGTCGCCGGCCAACTCCGGTCAACTGGTTCCGACCGGTAAACTCACCGGCGACACGAATGCACTGGTTGGATTCGACATCTACAGCACCGTGCGCGGCGGGACGACGACGGACTTGCGTGCCCTGGCCTCTCTGACAGTCGACGGACAAGCACACCTGTACCGGATCACGCTCTTCACCGGCAAGGCGTCCCTGCAAGGAATATTCTCGGCTCAGAATCAGGTCATCGACATCGCCATCCCGCTCAACCAACTCTGACAGTTGGCCGAACGACACACACCGATATGTCGATCCGCTCTACCTCGTTGTCCGTATGAGACACAGCTTCCCGGTCGCTATAGCGACCGGGAAGCTGTGTCTCATACGGGCAACACGTTACCGGCAGCCCACCACTGTTGACTACAGCGAGGCGCGTTGGCGTGGGTCCATCAGGTCGCGCAGGCCATCGCCGACGAAGTTGATTGAGAGCGTCGTGATAAAAATGGCGAGACCCGGCAGGGTCGGCAGCCAGATGTCACTCCAACTGAACGAGAACGGGATCGACTCGTTCAGCATGTAGCCCCAGCTTGGGGTGGGCGGCGGAACGCCCAGACCCAGGTAGCTCAGGAACGCCTCGGAGATAATCAGGCGGGCTACCTGGACGGTGCCGATCACGATGATCGTGTTGAGCAGGTTCGGGGCGATGTGCCGCCACATGGAGCGCCAGATGCTGACACCGATCACCTTCGACGCCGCCATGTATTCGAGCTCCTTGATGCGCTCGACCTCGAACTTGATGACGCGCGTGTAGATCGGCCAGGCACCAATCCCCAGCACGAGCACGACATTCGTGAAGCTCGTGCCAAGCACCGCCATCACCGCCAGTGCCAGCAGGATGAACGGGAACGTAATCATCACGTTCACGAACGTCGAGATGATGCCGTCGATCCAGCCACCAAAGTAGCCGGCCGCCATCCCGAGCGTGATGCCGATCGCCGCCGACACCAGCGTCGCCAGCAGTCCAACAGTCAGCGCGATCCGTCCGCCATACAACAGCCGGGTCGCATAGTCACGCCCGATCCCATCGGTGCCGAGCGGGTGTGACCAGGTACCACCGTCTTGCCAGACCGGTGGATTGAGCCGCTCACGAATCGAGCCTTCCTCGGTCGTGTAGGGAGTCAGCAGCGGCGCGAAGATGGCCATCAGCGCAAGCAGGAGCAGCACGATCCCACCTGCGACCGACATCCGCAGCTTCCAGGCGGCTGCCATGACCGAGCGCATCGAGCGGCGGCGAACCCGGTTGGGCGCGAACGTCTTGGCAAGCGATTCCTGACTCTGGGTATTGGCAGTTGCCATCTATCCTCCTCGATTAGCTGCCGCGATGTCACCGGCCATGTGACAATCGGTTGCTTCGAAGCAAATCAGCGTCGAATGCGCGGGTCCAGCATGCCGACGACCAGATCGACGCTCAGGTTCACCAGGGAAATGATAACCGCCAATAGTACCACTGCCGCCTGGGTGACAGGAAAATCCGCTCCCCGAATCGACTCGATGGCCAACTGGCCGACACCGGGCCAGGCGAAGACGGCCTCGGTTATCACCGCTCCACCGAGCAATTGTCCGAACTGCAGGCCAAGCACGGTAATGACCGGGATCAACGTGTTGCGGAACGCATGCCGGAGCAGGACGACGCGCTCGGACAATCCTTTGGCGCGCGCGGTGCGGACATAGTCCTGACTGAGCGCGTCCAGCATACCGGAGCGAACCAGACGTTCGGTCACCGGCGCGATGAAGAAGCCCAACACGAAGGCGGGCATGATCAGGTGCTTGATGCGGTCGATCCCGCCGTCGCCATAGCCAGATACCGGCAACCACTTGAGGTTCACGCCAAAGACGATGATCAACAGCAATCCCAACCAGAAGATTGGCATCGCCTGGCCGGTGACGACGAACAGTGTCGCGAAATTCTCCCAGATCGAGTGCCGCCTGTAGGCCGAGACGATCCCCATCGGGATCGAGATCAGCGTCGCCAGGAGAATAGAGGTGAACGTCAGTGTCAGTGTGGCCGGCATCCGTTCAAGGACAAGGGTGGACGCCGGGCGGCCAGAGCGGAACGATTCGCCAAAATCACCCCGGACAGCATCAAGCAGGAAGTCCCCATACTGGACAATCAGTGGCCGGTTGAAGCCCATCTGCTCGCGAAATATTTCGCGTTGCTCGAACGGCGCTTCCGGTGGCAGCAGCACGGCGACCGGGTCGCCCAGCATATTGGTGATGACGAAGACAATCACTGATATGCCGAAGATCACGATGACCATCTGGATGAGACGGTTGATGATATAGGAAACCACCGGCTCGCACCCCCTTCATGCCCAGAGCCGCCAACCCGCGCTGGCCAACCGTGGGAAGGGGCATCCGCCGGTTGGCGGACGCCCTTTTCCACGTCGCGTGGTGCTACGCCTTGGGCTTGGCCCAGAAGTAGCGGTCGATCTCGTCAGGGGCCGGACTCCAGTCGACATCGTTGTTGACACCCCAGACGGTATGCAGACCCCACATGAAGAGCATCGGAGCTTCTTCACGGATGATCTGCTGCGCCTGGGAATAGAGACCCGTGCGAACTTCCGGTTCAATCACGCTGCGGGCTTCGTCGATCAGCGCATCGAGCTCGGTGTTCTCGTAGTACGAGAATATCGACGTGGAGTGCAGCATGTCCCAGAGGATGCCGTCGGCGTCGAAGACCGAGTAGGAGCCCCAGGAGGTGCTGGCCATCGGCGGATCCTTGCCCTCATTTGTCATCTGGCTGGAGACGGCTCCGTCGGCCACGATCTCGAACTCAGCGTTGATCCCGATAGCAGCCAGGTCGCGCTGCATAGCCTGCTCGACCTGCGCAGCGTTCGGCATCAACTGCGGCCCCGTCTTCCACTTCACTTCAAAGCCGTCACCGTAGCCAGCTTCCTCCATCAGTGACTTGGCCAGATCCGGATCATATGCGTGCGGTTCGATCGACGCATCGAAGCCGAAGTGCTTCGGATTGACGAGAGCCGGTGTCCGGTCGCCGCCCGCCTGGAGCGTGTCAATGTAGGTTTGGATATCGAGAGCGTGGTTGGCCGCGTTACGAACACGGACATCTGTGAACGGGTTGTCAGCCGTCCCACGACCCTTCGCGTCAAGCCGCACGAACTGCACGCGCAGGATATCCTGCACCTTCGGCATCGCGATCCCGGAATCCGTCACGACCTTCATCTGGTCGAATGGCACGACGCGGATGATGTCGAGGTTTCCGGCCAACAGCTCGGCGAGTTGCGTTGATAGCTCAGGGATCGTCCGCAGGATGAGGTTCTCATACGCGATCGTGACATCCGGGTTCCAGTAGTTGTCGTTGCGGACCATGACGTATTCCTGGCCCTTTTTCCACTCGGTCATCATGTACGGGCCGGTCCCGACTGGATTCTCGGCCAGCCAGGCATCGCCTTCTTTCTGCGCCAGCATCTCCGGGATCATCTGGAAGTTCTGCAAGCGCTCCGTGAAGATCGGGTACGGTACCTTCGTCTTGACGTTGACGGTGTACTCGTCCACGACCTCGACGCCGACGATCTGGGCGTGGTTGCCCATCTGCTGGCTGGCCTGCTCGGGGTTGATGATCCGCTCCCAGTTCCACTTGACCGTCTCAGCAGTGAAGGGATCACCATTGTGGAACTGGACGCCTTCGCGCAGCTTCATGTTCCAGGTAGTTGGATCGGTGACTTCCCAGCTCTCGGCCAGCCACGGCTCGATCTGGAGGGTCTCCATGTTGCGGACGCCTAGATTGTCGTGGGTATGGTAGAAGAAAATGATGCCCGTCCGCTGATTGTGCATGTGCGGGTCCATGCCCTGGTTTTCGGATGTCTGGAGCGCGACTCGCAGGGTTCCGCCTGACATTGAACCAGAACCGCTGGCCGTCGTTGGGGCCATGCCGCCGGAGGTCGGCGACGCAGCACCAGTACCAGTTGTGCCGGTCGTTAGGGCCATGCCGCCGGAGGTCGGCGACGCAGCACCAGTACCAGTTGTGCCGGTCGGGTTCGCGCCGGTGCCGCTGACCGACGTTGATCCGCTACCGCCGTTTTCGTCATCGTCGCCACCGCAGGCAGCCAGCAGGCTACCGGCCATCGAAGCTCCACCGGCCCAGACCATCGCGGCCTTGACGAACGTCCGGCGATCGATCATGCCCTTCTTGTAGAACCACTGCCAACGCGCAAAGTTCTCGTTGCTGAGATCGCGACCGGTATTACCCACGCTCTCCTCCTCGGACGATGACGGGTGCGGACCAACTCAGCACGAACGCGCGCTGCGATCGCCGGCCCCGAACGATTTGTTAGGCTCCTCCGCGCATCCTACGTGGACTGCCACATTCCGTCAAGGACCTTCAACGATTTGGTTCACGGTTGCATCGCAAATCATGCGGTTGCGTGTCGGATTACATCGATATACGACGACCAGCGCATTCTGGCCGTCTTTTGGCAAACCCCTCCCCTGCCAGGAGAGGGGCTTTAGATCACAAGCGGCAAAAACCCCTCTTCTCGCAGGGGAGGGATTTCCGGCGCGCTCTAGCGTCCCGGACCATCGACGATCCGGCCAGGCATCGCGCCGGTGTGGTTACCACCGTCGAGCACGCGGCCACCATTGACCCAGACATCGTGGATACCGACCGAGAGCTGGTGCGGATCGGTGAAGGTCGAGCGGTCGATCACCGTCTCGGGGTCGAAGATGACGACATCGGCCTGCATCCCGGCCCGCAGCAGGCCACGGTCGCGCAGGCTCAGCCGGTCGGCGACGGACGACGACATCTTGCGGATGGCGTCCTCCAGTTGCAGGACACCTTCCTCGCGGACGTACTTGCCGAGCACGCGCGTGTAGGTGCCGTAGGCGCGCGGATGCGTCGGGTTGTTCTGGGTAGCCGGATCGAGACCGCCGGCGTCGGTACTGATCTTGTTCCACGGCGCCTGCATCTGGCGCTTGACGTTCTCCTCGCTCATCATGAAGTACATCGTGCTGATGCGCTGCTGCTCGGAGATGAGCAGGTCCATCACGGCGTCGGCCCAGTCCTGCCCGCGCATCTCGGCGATCTCGGTCAGGTTCTTGCCGATGTACTGCCGGTTCTCCGGCTTGAGGAAGCCGACCGGCATGACACCGTCGGTATTGCGCGCCCGCGATGCGCCGACCGCTTCGAGCGGCGGATCCATCATCTCGGCCATGATGATCGCGCGTGTCTTCTCGTCGGCCAGGTTGTCGTAGAGCTTGCCGCCCTCGTGCGCCCAAGCCGGGATCAGGATCGTGATGCCAGTGCCGCTGGCAATGTATGGGTACATATCAGCCGTGATATCGACACCGGCTGCGCGCGCCTCGTCGATCAGCTCCATCGCCCGTGGCATCAGGTGCCAACTCGTCTCGCCCGACGCCTTGAGGTGGTAAATCTCGATCGAGCACTCGCCACGTCGGCCAATCTCGATCGCCTCGGCCATCCCGTCCAGGATCAGGTCCGACTCCGAGCGGATGTGCGTGATGTAGACACCGCCGTAGCGCCCGATCACCTTCGCGATTTCGACCAGTTCTTCGGTCCCGGCATAGGAACCCGGTGGGTAGATCAGCGCCGTCGCGATTCCGAACGCGCCCTCCTGCATCGACTCGTCCATGACGCGGCACATCGTCGCGACCTCGTCCGCGCTCGGCTCGCCCATGTCCCAGCCCCGCGCGTACTCACGAACCGTCCCGCCGCCAACGAACGA
>Ga0136611_10001802_pt1 | contig 14861 bp, 17 predicted proteins | sample AntDrymUQ2232306_2_FD_106645 | JGI IMG/M metagenome (GOLD analysis project Ga0136611, IMG submission 106645) | Polar desert sand microbial communities from Dry Valleys, Antarctica - metaG UQ223 (23.06) | ecosystem: Environmental > Terrestrial > Soil > Desert | place: Antarctica: Dry Valley...
GCGACGGCGAGGCGATCCTCCAAAACTTCTTCGCCATTGCGCGCGACAACCCGCCTTCACCAGCGCCGCGGTGATCCTCGCCACCGTCTGGGTCAGCAGCGCGTCGTGCAATGGACCGACCGTCCGGTGCAGGAATCCCAACCCCGACGGCGGAAGGTTTCCTCAGGAGGCACGGACAACCGGGGCGGAACCAAAAACCCCCAGGAGGTCCTGGACGAGGCGGTCTGGCGACGATGCGATGATGCCCGGCGGCAAGCTGTGTCCATCGATCGCAACTACCGCGTGACCGGTCCGGGCCAGGGCGAGGATCCGGGGATCGGTGGCGTGCTGCCGGCCGACGATGAGCACTCCCAGCCGTTTGTCACGAACCAGGTCCACGAACGGGCTGCCAGCGAGGTCGTCGCCGACCGGGCAGAGCACGAACGGAATCCGTGCCTGCGCGAGTTCGATCCGGAGCAACTCGATGAGTGAGGCCAGTTCCTGAGACGCGGCAGCAGACCCGAACGACACCACCAGCCCCACCATTGGCAGTTGCCGGCCGAGCAGCACCCGAGCGTGACCGTTGGGTGCGTAGCCCAGTTCGTCGATGATTGCCCGGACCCGTTCGGCGGTGGCCGGCGCCACGTAACCCGAGGCATTGACGACACGCGAAACGGTAGCGTAGGAAACCCCCGCGAGGGCGGCGATGCTCTTGAGCGTGGGATTGGACCGGGTCGCGGCCAACGTGAACCGGTGTCCGTGGCGGAGCATGATCCGGGCTGCAGCCGGGTCGGCTTCATGAATGCGCAGCATGGCGTCGGAAAGGCGCGCCCGCGTGTCGGGGTCGAGGGTAGTCCGGACCACGAGCGGTCCGGCCGGGATCGGGCGCGACTCGGCCAGGATCCGCAGGCGTGCAAAGTCGGGACCCTGGGCCAGGGTGGCCGGCCGGATCCGTGACTCGTGGGCGGCACCGGCTGCCACCTCGCCCGCGATCACGGCCTCGACCACGGCGCGGTGGCTTCCATAGAGATGGATCGAGACATCGCGATCAGGATCGAGCCCGGCCTCGCGCAGCATCGCTCGTGGCACCAAAAAGCCCGAGGTTGACTGCCCGTCGACAAGACCTAACCGCACACCGCGCAGGGCCGCCATGTCGCGGATGCCGCTGTCGATCCGGGTGACCACCGCGCTGCGATAGGTCTGAGCCTCATGGCTGGCGCTGACCGGGGCCACGAGTTGCTCGATCCCGCCCGTCGCCTCGGCGTGGCGTGAGACGTAGTCGCCAACCATTGCTGCATCGGCCCGATTGGCCCGGAGCGCATCGAGGGTTTCCTGGTAACTGCCGGGGATGATCGTGCGCACCGGGCGCTCCAGGGCCTGGGCAAGGTAGAGGCGGAACGGCTCGACGTGCTCGGGCAAACTGACCTTGCCGCCGGCTAGGGTGGGCGCAAATGCGAAGGTGAACAGTGGTTGCTGATCCATGGGGCAGGCTCCGGGTGGGCAAACGCATCTCATCACTGTCGTTTCCAGGCCAGCTCCTGTCAAGCACCACCCGTTACGTCGGTACGTAATCGCAAATATTTCCATGTGTAAAGCTTTACAGAATCTTAACCATGCGGTCCGTTCCGTGACCTATCGTCATCTTCAGCAGGTGCGGCGGGACAGTTCTGCCTCGTGTCAAGCGATGGCTTACAGGAATGGAGCGCAAATGAATCGCACGCAGCGATGTGAAATGCTGGCACGGTTGTCAGATTCCGAACTTGCCGGTGTCACCCACATGATTCCGGTCTCGTCGTTGGCGGACCGGGTCGTGGTCGTCGAGCCCTCGGTTGGGATGGTCATGGCCCGGGCGATCGAAGGTGCCCACGGCGAGGTCTTCAATGTCGGAGAGGTCCTCGTCACCGAGTGCCAGGTCCGGATCGACCGCCGCGAAGGCTGGGGCATGCTGATGGGCAGCCGCCCCAACGTTGCGCTCGCGGTGGCTACCATTGACTCCGCCATCGTGGCCGGTCGCCTGGATGTGACGACAGTCGATGCAAGGCTTGCCCTCCTCATCGCCACGCACGACGCCGCCATCGCCGCCAGCCAGGCCGACCTCGCGGCCACCCGTGTCCAGTTTGAGACGCAGTAGCAAGGATGATGTCCTCCATGACCCTCCGCCTACCCGTTCCCACCGGCGCGGCGCGGTCGCCAAGCGACGCGATCGCGCACGATCCGATCCGGGCCAGTCAGCACATCTTCCGGATCGCGCTCGATGCATTGGCTAACCCCGGTTCGGTTCGGCAGGCCATCATTCACCCCCGCATCCTGGCCGAGGAGGTGGTTGCCAACCCCTACCTGGCATCGGTGCTGCTCACCCTGCTCGACCACGAGGTGTCGCTGCACGTCACCCCTGGGCCGGATGCTGCCGAACTCGAAGAGTTGATGGTCCGGCGCACCCGGACGACGCTCGTCGAGGCCGGGAGCGCTGACTTCGCGGTCGCGTCAACGGGATCGCTGGATCACGGCCTGCCGGAACGTCTCCGGCGGGGCAGCCTGGAGTACCCGGATGATGGCGCCACGCTGGTCGTCGATGTGCCGTCGCTCGATGGGGCAACGACGGGCGACCTCGAACTGACGCTGACCGGCCCGGGCATCGAATCCGTCAGGCGGTTGCAGCTCGCCGGGCTCCCGGCAGCCTTCATCCATTCGCGAAACCGGGCCGTGGCCCAATACCCGATGGGTATCGACCTGATCCTGATCGACACGGCGGGCCGGGTTGCCGGTCTGCCCCGGACCACCAACATTTCGATTTACGCGGATGGCGCACGCTGAATGGCCTACACATCGGTAACCGGCGGGGCGGACGCGATTGCCGCCGCCGAGCGGTTGATCCAGCACCTGCCGATTCGCGTCACGCATCCCCTGACCGGGGAACCACTCACGATCGGGCACTGCCGGGTCACCGAGTGCGAGATGACCGGTGGGCAGAAGAAGGATACCCGGCCCGGCGATCCTCGGTACGGGCTCAGCTATGGCCTGGTCTTCGGCCAGAACGAGCGGAAGGCGATCTCGATGTCGCTGCTCGACAGTTCGCTGATGGCCGGCTCGACCGAGGAAGGTAACCCGGCCCCGGCCAACGACCAGGAAATGGTGCTCTCGAACACCGATGGCATCGAAAGCTTCGGCTTTGTCGAGCACCTAAAGCTGCCGCACTTCGTCACCTTCGGCAGCGGCCTTGAAGTCAGCTCGACGAAGCCGGCCGATGTTGAAATCGAGGACCCCGTGATCGATGAGCTCGATGTGGACGACGCTCGCGAACTCGCCGGTGTCGGCGCGGCTAGCACCGAAGGGAGCTCCTCGTGATCGCCATCACACCCGCAGCCCCGGCAACCAATCTGCCGACCTACAACTACGCCTTCCTCGACGAACTGAGTAAGGGCGCGATCCGGCGGGCGATGCTGAAGGCAGTCGCGATTCCTGGCTACCAGGTCCCGTTCGGTTCGCGCGAACTGCCGATCGCCCGCGGCTGGGGCACGGGCGGGCTGCAGTTGACGCTGTCGCTGATCGGCCCCGGCGACGTGGTGAAAGTAATCGACCAGGGCGCCGACGACAGCGTCAACGCCGTAAACATCCGCCGCCTCGTCGAACGCACCGCCCCGGACGTGACCACCACCACGGACACAGCCGAAGCCACCATCATCCAGTCCCGGCACCGCACGCCGGAACTACCCCTGCGCAACGACCAACTGATGATCTACCAGGTCCCGTTGCCGGAACCGCTGCGTGTGATCGAGCGGCGAGAGGCCGAAACGCGGCGCATGCACGGCGAGGGAGACTACAGCCGGATGTGGGTGGCGCTCTACGAAGATATCGTCCGCAACGGCAAGATCACCCGTGCCGCGGGCTATCCTGTGCTCGTCCACGGCCGGCACATCATGTCACCGAGCCCGATCCCGAAGTGGGACCTGCCGCGCCTGCACCGCTCCCAAAATCTCTCGCTCTTCGGCGCCGGCCGCGAGAAGCGGATCTACGCGATTCCACCGCACACCAGCGTCGTGCCGCTTGCCTTCGAGGATTACCCCTTCGCGGTCGAGGCCTTCGATGGCAAGCGCTGCGCCTTTTGCGGCAGCGAGGACACGTTCCTTGTCGCCACGCCAGATGCCGAGGGCGGTTCCATCTACACCTGTTCCGATACCGCCTGGTGCGCGAGCCAGATCGAGCGAGAGGAAGACTCCCCCTCATGAGCGCTGTCATGATTGCCCCGGAGCGGGCGAACCACACCTTGGAACCGGTTCGCCGGCCGAGCCACACCCCGGTCCTCGAAGTCCGGGACTTGACCAAGCTCTACGGCCCCGGCTGCGACCGGTGCCTGGACCTGACTGGCCCCGAACACAACCGCACCACCTGTCCCGCCTGCAGCACGGTCGTGGCCTGCGCTGGAGTCGAATTCGACCTGCGGCCGGGCCGCACGCTGGGGATCGTCGGTGAGAGCGGCAGCGGCAAGACCACCGTCCTCCGCAGCCTCTACGGCGATGTCGAACCGACCGCTGGATCGGCGGTGCTGCACACGCCGGACAGTCCCCGCCGTGACCTCTTTACGCTCGATCCCCAGGACCGCCGCCAGGTGCGCAACTTCGACATGGGAATGGTCTACTAGACCCCGTGGCAGGGCCTGAACTTCGGGATCAGCGCCGGCGGCAACGTGGCTGAACGGCTGCTCGCCGCCGACTGGCGCCAGGTGACGAAGATTCGCGGCCGGGCCTCGGACCTGCTGAACCGTATGGAAATCGCCATCAACCGGATGGACGACATGCCCGGCACCTTCAGCGGGGGCATGCAGCAACGGGTGCAGGTTGCCAAGGCACTGGCCAATGGCCCGCTGATCCTGCTGCTCGACGAGATGACCTCGGGGCTCGATGTGTCGGTCCAGGCCGGGGTGCTCGACCTGATCTAGGAAATACAACACGAAGCCAACATTGCGCTGATCGTGGTCTCGCATGATTTGGGGGTGATCCGGCTGCTCTGCGAACGGGCGCTGGTGATGAAGAACGGCCGGGTCGTCGAACGCGGAATTACCGACCAGATCCTTGAGGATCCGCACCACCCCTACACCCAGCTGCTCGTCAGCTCGGTCAACAGCTGACCGACGTGCGGGCTCTAGGAACGCGTTCCAAGGCAGGGCAACCATGGCTGTGATGCGCACCACGCCACAACCGGCGCCACAATCTAACGTGCCCACATCCAGGCTGGTGACGGCCATCGCGATGCTGCTCCCGGTGCTCACCCTGGCCCTGATCTTCGAATACTGGCCGGCGGTTCGCTCGCTCTACCTGATGTTCTTCGACTGGAACCTGGTTTCGCAGGATCCCGAGTTCGTCGGCTTCCAGAACTTCCGGACGATCGTCAACGACAGCCGGTTCATTACGTCCATTCGTAACACCGTGGCCTACGCCGCGATCCTGGCTCCCCTGCAGATCGTCCTCCCCCTCGGGATGGCGCTGGTGCTGCGGCCGCTGGCGACCTCCAGGCTCTCGCTCGCCTACCGCACGCTGCTCTTCCTGCCGATGGTGATCTCGCTACCGGTCGCCGCCGTGATCTGGCTCTGGATGCTGAATCCGGTCAACGGGGTCGTCAACGGGACGATCGAAGCCCTTGGCGGCATCGGCGTGAACTGGCTGAACGAGCCACGGCCGGCGATGGCCTCCGTGATCGTGGTCGCCGACTGGAGCTCGATCGGGTTCAACATCCTACTCTACCTGACCGCACTCGAAGGGATCCCCCACGATGTGCGCGATGCCGCACGGTTGGATGGAGCCAGCGAATGGGCGCTGTTCCGCGGCATCGAGTGGCCGCTGATCTCGCCGACGTTCTTCTTCATCGTCCTCACCACCGTGCTCTTCGTCAACAACGAGATCTTCGGGGTCATCAACATCCTGACCCATGGCGGCCCGTACAGCTCGACGTCCAACGTCCTCTACTACCTCTACGAGCGGGGATTCAGGTTCTTCCAGGCGGGTGAGGCCAGTGCCCTAGCGATCACGCTGGTCGGGTTCTTCCTGATCGTGACGTGGATCCAGTTCCGGGTCGGCGAACGGAAGGTGCACTATGGCAGCTGAGGGCGAGGTCACCTTCTCGCCCGCCACCGGGCACGCATCCAGGACGGGGACGGCGGAACGCCAGTCCACGATTCCATGGTCACGCCTCGGCCTGTATGCGCTGGCGATCGGCATGGTCGTGCTCATGACCTTTCCCCTGTTGTGGATGGTGTCGACCGCCTTCAAAGGACCCACCGAAATCTTCACCAGCACGCCGCAGCTCATCCCTTCGGCGCCGACATTCGAGAATTTCCAGGTGGCGTTCACGACCAAGCCCGTCGGCGACTGGATCCTCAACAGCACGATCACCGCAACCCTGACCACGCTCCTGCGGCTCTCGATCGCGGTGCCGGCCGCCTACGTCTTTGCCCGGCTCCTCCTGCCGGTCACCCGCCTGCTGCTGATCGTGGTGATCGGTACCATGATCATTCCCGGCGTGGTGACGCTGGTGCCGAACTACCTGTTGGTGGTGCGCCTGGGCTGGATCAACACCTGGCTCGGTGTGATCGTGCCCATGGCCGCCAGCAGCGCCTTCTTCATCTTCCTGCTTCGCCAACACATCATGCAGATTCCCACCGACCTCTACGATGCCGCCGAACTGGATGGCGCCGGGATGGTACGCACGCTTTGGGACATCGTCATTCCGCTGATCCGGCCCGGCCTGGTGGCGGTGGCCGCCCTCTCTTTCCTGTGGGGTTGGAACGCCTACCTCTGGCCACTGCTGGTCCTGCCTGGACCCGAGTCGCAAACCCTGGCCGTGGGCCTGGGCACCTATGCCTCCGATCCGGAGGGCGCCCAGCTCTGGGGCCCGCTGATGGCGGTGGCCCTGATTTCCTCACTGCCGCCGCTGCTGCTTTTCCTGGTCGCCCAGAAACACCTGGCGACGGCGCTTACCTCCGGGTCGAAAGGCTGAACGCCCTCGATCGTCACCCTTCGGACCGCTTATCGCATCGGGAAAGGACACATCGCCATGACTACGAACGGATCGGAACACGCGGACGACCTGGTTCAACGAAATCCCGTCGGACGCCATCGATTCAGCCGATGTACGGCCCTGCGCGCCATGGCCGGAGGCGCGGTGTCGGGAAGCCTGGCGTTTGGCGCCATCCCCACCATCGCCCGGCAGAGCAGCTTCACGGAAATCGAGATCGCCCTCCTCCAGGTATTCTCCGGACCAGACCATCCGGCGATGCGGATGATCGAGGCCTTCAATGCCCAGGGAGCGGGCGTCCAGGTCACCGGGACCAGCTACGGCGCCAACTACGAGGAAGTGATGCAGCGGGCGCAAGCCAACATCAGCGCCCAGATCGGCCCGACGATCGTCGTCACCGGGTGGAAGTACGCGCTCTTCGCGGACGCCGCGCTCAACATCGTTGACTTGCGTGAAGTTGGCGGCGAGGCCGCGGTCAGCATCCCAATCCTCTACTACAACCGCGATCTCTTCACGCAGGCCGGGCTCGATCCCGAGGTTGCCCCAGCCAACTGGGAAGAGGTGGCTGAATTCGCGGCCACCCTCACCGCCGGATCTGAGATCGACGGCGCGGTGGTCGGCGAGGTCAACGAGTGGACCGCCCAGTCGTTCATCCAGAACAACGGTGGCCGCGTGCTCAACGACGAGGGCAAGGCGGCGTTCGATTCCGACGCGGCGGTCTCCGGGATGGCAGTCTGGGACGCGCTCCGGACCGACGGGCACTTCCTGACAATGGCCAATGACCAGATGCGGCCCGCTTTCCTCGCGGGCAACGTGCCGATGTACTTCACCTCGGTGGCCAGCCTGGCTGCGATCTCGTCCGGGGCCGGATTCGAGCTGGGAACCGCCGAGTTCCCCGCCACCGGCGAGATGGCCAAGTCGATGCCGAGCGGCGGCAATTTCCTCGGGGTGTACACCCAGGATGCCGGCCAGCAGGAAGCGGCCTGGGCCTTCCTCGATTTCGCCAGCTCCACCGAGGGCGCCACGATCTGGAACGAAACCGGCTATCTCGTGGCGACGACCGATGAGATTCCCCCGCTGCCAGGTCAGGAACCGGCCTACGTCCAGATGGAGGCCGGGCTCACGAATGAGACGATCTGGCCGGGTGAGCGCGGGTTGGAAGCCCTGAGCGTCTTCAACGACTGGATGTCCCGGATTGTCAACGGCGACGTCTCGGTCGAGGACGGCATGAACGACGGCAATGCGGCCGTGGCGGCCCTGCTTCCATGATCGATGGACCGAACGGCGCTGCGCAGGTGCGGCCGCAGCCATCACCGCTGCTCGTCGTTAGCGGCAGCATCCATTTCGACGTGATCGTGCAGCTGCCGCACCTGCCCCGGGAAAACGACCGGATCGTTCCCAGCGCGATGACCCTGGCGCCGGGCGGGATGGGCGGCAATGTTGCCGCCGCCTTTGCCCGGCTTGGCGGTCACAGCCGGTTTGCCGGCGCCTTCGCCGCGGACGCCGATGGGGAGGCCCTGCGCGCCGACCTGATTCGGGACGGCGTCGATACCCGGTGGGCTGGGACGCGGCCGGGCCGGGACTACCGGGGATTCATCCTCGTCGGCACGGATGGGGTGCGTGCGATCGTCGGTGGCTGGCCGCAGATCGCCCACCTCCAGCGGGCTCCCGGTCAGGCGCCCGGTTCCGTTCAGCATGTCAGCCGGGCGCCCTGGAATCCTTCGCGGGAGCAGTCGACCGTCGAGACCGCGCTCGACCCCGGACTCTTCGGGGACGATCCGGCTGCATTCTATTGCCCCTTCAACCACGGTCCGCTCGTGCTGGCGACTGTGCCGGAATCGGTGCCGGTGTTCATGGATCTCGAAACGGGACACATTGAGGACTGGGATCGGGCCGCGGTTTGGGGCGGCCTGGAGCGGGCGACGGTGATTTTCGCCAACGACCGGAACATGGCCAGCCTCGCCGCCGTCCTCGGCGAATCCTCGCCCACTGCGCTCAGCGAACGGCTCCAAACCGTCCTGATCGAAACGACCGGTCCGGACGGGTGCGTGATCCACGACCAGGGAACGCGAACCGACGTGCCGGGCCACCCGGTCGCGGCGATCGACACCACCGGCGCCGGCGATTGCTTCGCCGCGGCCTTCCTCCTCGGGCTCCTGCGTGGGAACGGCCCCGTCGAAAGTGCGAGCTTCGCCAACGTCGCGGCGGCGCTGTCGACGCGCCAGCTCGGCTCCCGGGCCGGGGTGCCGACCGCTGCCGCGATCGAACTCCTGACCGGAGGCGCCTGGGATCTCGACGCCCTCCGCACCCTGGAGGCTTCCGTGCATCGCTGACGCACGCTCGCGCACGACCGTCATCAACCGGGTATCGGGAAGGAATCACCCCGTGGAACCACGTCTCAAGGTTATCGATCTCACGAAAACGTTCTCGTTGCACATCCTCAACGGCAAGCAGATCACCGGGTTCGAACACGTCTCGTTCGAGGTGCCGGATGGCGCCTTCGTCGGCGTCGCGGGCCAGAGCGGTAGCGGCAAGTCGTCCCTGCTCAAGTGCCTCTACCGCACGTACATGGCGAGCAGCGGCCAAATCCTGTATGGGGCCACGGACGGCACGACGGTCGACCTGGTGACGGCCGACGACGACACCGTGCTCGACCTGCGGGTCGAGGAGATCGGCTACGTCTCCCAGTTCTTGCGGCCCACGCCCCGGGTCCCGGCGCTCGACCTCGCGGCCCGGCCCCTGCTGCGCCACGGCATGCCCAAAGCGGAGGCGCGAAAGCGCGTCGCCTCGTACTTCCAGCGTCTCTCGCTGCCGGAAGACTTGTGGGATGGCTACCCGATCCTCTTCAGCGGCGGCGAGCAGCAGCGGGTCAACCTCGCTCGGGCCCTCGCCTCGAACGCCCGGCTCCTGCTGCTCGACGAACCGACCTCGGCGCTCGACGCCTCACTGCAGGACGACGTGGCCCAGCTCCTCGCCGAACGCCGGGACCGGGGGACGACGATGATCGGGATCATGCACGATGCCACCCTGCTTGCCCGGCTCTCGGATGTCACCGTCCACATGGAACGCGGCCGGGTGACCGGCATCGACGGCGCGGATGCGCCCGGCGTCGCCCGGCTGGCGGGCTGACCATGGAACCGATGGAGCTCATCGTGCTCGGTTCGAGCGCGTCGTCGCCGGATGCCGGGGACGCTTGTGCCGGCTACCTCGTGTGTCAGGGGCAAACCCAGGTGCTGCTCGATTGCGGCAGCGGCGTGCTGGGACAGTTGCGCAAAGTCACCTCGGTCGACCGGTTGACGGCGATCGTGATCTCCCACTTCCATCCCGACCACTTCATCGATCTTGTGCCGATGCGGTACGGCCTCCGCTACGGCTGGGACAGCGCGGTGCGCCCCCGCGTGGTCGTGCCGCCGGGCGGTCTCCGCTACCTGGCGGGGGTGGGCGCGGCGCTCCGGGGCTCGCCGGGATTCTTCGTCGACAGCTTCGATGTCGAGGAGTTCGATCCTGGCGCGGACCTGACCATTGGTGACTTCACGTTGACCTTCCAGCAGACCACCCATGACGAACCAACCTGGGCCTGCGCCGTACAGGGAACGCGGCGGCTCGTCTACACCGCCGACACCCAGGAATCGGCCGACCTCGAGGATTTTGCGAAAGGAGCCGACCTGCTGTTGTGCGAAGCCACCTACCCGGCCCGGGCCGGGGCGCTTCCCAGCCACAACCACCTCACCAGCCACCAGGCCGGGGAACTTGCCAGCCGGGCGGGCGTGCGCGAGGTGGTGCTAACCCATTTCTGGCCAGGACTCGATCGATTGCCCTATTCGGAAGAGGCGGAACGTGCGTTCGGTGCACCCGTCATCCTCGCTCGCCCTGGGCTGACCGTGCCCGTGTAAGGCACCCGGTTTCCTGGGGCTACATCACTGAAGGAGAACCGAACACAATGCTCGATATACGAGACCTGCGGGTTATCTACCCCAACGGCTACGAGGCACTGAAATCCGTGACGATGGCCGTTGGCGACGGTGAGATCGTGGCCCTGATCGGGCGCTCCGGTGCCGGCAAATCGACGATTCTGCGCTGCATCAACGGCATCCAGCCCGCTACCGAAGGCAGCATCCACCTCCATGGTGAGGATGTGACCACACTCTCGGCGGCCGAGCTGCGCACCCTTCGCCGGCGCATCGGCTTCATCTGGCAGGAGCACAACCTGGTCGAGCGCCTCTCGGTCATGAAAAACGTGCTCTCGGGGCGGCTCGGTTACGTCTCCGAAATCGAAGGCTTCTTCCAGTATTTCAACCGCAATCAGCGGGAGATCGCCCTCGGCTGCCTGGAGCGCGTCAACATGCTGCACCGGGCCGAACAGCGGGCCGACCGGCTCTCCGGCGGTGAGAAGCAGCGGGTGGCGATCGCCCGGGCCCTCGCCCAGCAACCGCAGGTGATCGTGGCCGACGAACCCGTCGCCAGCCTCGATGTCGAACTCTGCTGGCAGATCATGAACGACCTCGTCACCGTCGCCCGGCAGGAACGCGTGCCGACCCTGCTCAGCGTTAACGATGTCGATCTTGCCCGCTCGTTCTGCGATCGGGTGGTCGGCCTGGCCCAAGGTCGGGTCGTGTTCGATGGTCTGCCGAGCGCCCTCAACGAGGCCGCTTTGGATCGTATCTACCGCTTTGACAAGCCGGTGCTGATGCCGCCGCCGCAGGAGTATGAACCGGCCATGGCCGGCGTTGGGGGCTGACGATGAGCGCAACGACATCGATAACCGGTTCCGGTGGGTCGAGCGCCTCGACCAGCGAGCGCACGCGCGAACAGATGCTGAGCCCATGGCCGCGGATCGGGCTCAAGGGCGCAATGCTCGCCCTGCTCATGGTGCTGATTTACGGCTGGGGCGTGCAGGGCACCAACGCCGCGCCTGGCGAACTGCTCGACGGGCTCCCGAACATCTGGAATTTCATGGTCCGCCTCTTCCCGGCCCAGTGGCCGATGGTCGAAACCTCGGTGGGGATCGGCTCCTGGACCTGGGCCTCGTTCTCGGTGCCGGAAGCCTTGCCCGCCCTGATCGAAACGATCCAGATGGCGATCATCGGCACCTCGATCACGATCGTGATTTCGCTCCCCTTTGGATTGCTCGCGGCCCGCAACATCTCACCGCACCGGTACGTCTACCAGGCCATGCGGTTCCTGCTCAACATCAATCGCGCCGTACCCGACATCATCATTGCCCTCGTCTTCGTCGCCGCGGTCGGGCTCGGTCCCTTCTCCGGCGTGCTGGCGCTCGCGATCGGCTCGATCGGAACAACTGCCAAGCTCTACGCCGAGGCGATCGAATCGATCGATCCGGCGCAGGTCCAGGCCATCAACGCCACCGGCGCCACACGCACCCAGACCTTCATGTTCGGAGTCACCCCCCAGGCACTGCCGCTGATGGCCTCGTACTCTCTCCTGCTCTTCGAAGGCAACGTCCGCTCCGCCTCGATCCTCGGCATCGTCGGCGCGGGCGGCATCGGTCTCATCCTGAACAAGTACATGGCGCTCTTCAAATATCAGGAACTCATGGGCGCCCTCATCCTGATCATCATCGCCGTTACCGTGCTGGACCGCATCAGCGATGCCATACGAAGGAGGATCATCTAGAGCGATCGTGTTCCCCGCCTTGAACCATCCGTTCGTGCCTGGCACGACGCGGCTGTCGGAAGCCCACGTGCCGATCCATCACCCGCACATTCCGGATGCTCGATTCAGACCCGAACCGATCATGGCGACACGGTCGCTGTGCAGGAGATATCGATGAACGTGATCAAACAGCTTGCCACGCTGGTGGTAGCCATGGCCCTGCTGCTGGCGGCTCCCGCCGCGGCCACGGTGGCCCAGACCACCTCACCTGAAGCGTCGCCCGTAGCGTCCCCGGCCGCTGTCGCGGCCTTCGATCCCCAACCGACGAAGGAGTACGACACATCGGAATGGCCGGAAGAACTGACCTGCGGGCTATTCGGCGGCGATGACGCCGAAGAAGCCCTGTCGAACAATGAACCGCTGGCCCTGCACCTCGAGGAATGGCTCGGCATTGAGGTCACCTACACCACCGGCACCAGCTACAACGCCGTCATCGAAGCCGCCCGCGCCGGGCACGTCGATTGCTACACGGTTGGACCGTTCGCCTACATCCTCGGCGTCCAGGAAGCCGACGCCGAAGCGCTCGCGATCGGTGTCGGCAGCCGGGCCGACGAGCCAGTCAACGACGCCAGCATCCCGCCCGCTTACCACAGCGTGATCTCGACCAAGAAGGGTAACGGCATCGAGTCGCTGGCCGACCTCGCCGGACGCAGCTTCTCGTTCGTCGACCCGGCCTCGACCTCCGGCCACCTGATCCCGCGTTCGGTGCTTGTCGCCGCCGGTCTCGACCCGGACAACGACATGGAAACGATCTTCGCCGGCAGCCACCCGACCTCCGGCATCGCGCTCTGGAACGACAAGGTCGACGCCGCCGCGTCGACGGAAAACACACTCCTCAACCTTGCCGAAGAGGGGCAGATCGAATACTGCGGGTTCGAGGACGGTCAGGTCGGCAAGCCGCGTTCCCAGGAAGAAATCCAGGCCGTGTTCGACGCCTGCCCCGATGGCCACATCGTCGCCCTCGCCTACTCCGACCCGATCCCGGGCACGCCCTTCACCGTCAACAAGAACCTCCCGCCCAGCCTCAAGGAAGCGATCAAGGACGCCCTGCTGGCAACCAAGGAAGATGCTGCCTTCATCGCCGAAACCGGCCGCTGGTACACCGATCCTAACATCGATTAGAACCTCGGCCTACCACACCTCGACGCCTACTACGATGGCCTGCGCGAGGTGGCACGGGTGCTCGAACTCGACTTGAAGTCGTTCGAAGAGTAGTCTGCCATTCCGGCCGCCAGGGCGGGCCGCCAACCCGCTGCCCGCCCTGGACCCGATTTCATGGAGCGATCCCACACATGAACAGCCGCCGCGTCACGCCGCACCTTACCGTTACCAACGCCACGGTGGTTCTTCCCGACCAGGTCCTGGAGGGCGCCACGGTCCGCATCGACGACGGCGTCATATCCTCGGTGGACCATGGATTGCTGAACTCAACGACTGAACAGGAACACGTTGTGGATGCGGACGGCGCCTACCTCATGCCGGGGGTCGTCGACCTGCACAACGACAACCTCGAATTCGAGGTCAACCCCCGGGCCAACGCGAACCTGCCACTGCCTTTCGCGCTCAGTTCGATGGAGCGGCGACTGGCCGCGGCGGGCGTCACCACCGAATTCCACGCCATCTCGTTCCGGGACCGCCCCGCCAAAAATCGGTCGGTCGCCGACGCCGAGGCGAAGGCCGCCTACATCGCCCAATTCGACGACGATCCGCGGCACGGCGTGCGCCACCACATCCTGCACCGGCTCGATGTCCGCTCCCAGGATGCGCTCGACGCCGCCCTGCCCTCGCTTCGCCAGGTGCGGGTGCCCTACATCTCGCTCGACGATCACTCGCCGGGTCAGGGCCAGTATCGTGATGTGGAACGCCTCATCCAGCTGGCGCACCAGAACCAGGCTGCGCGCCGCAGTGAGGCGGCCGACCCGGATTGGTACCGGCAGCGAATGTTGGCGGCCCAGGCCGATAACGAAAGCGTGCCCGCCTTTTACCGGCGCGTGGCAGACGAGCTGGCCACTTTGCCCATGATCATCGCGACCCACGACGACGACACGGTTGAGAAGGTTGATCAGCAACTGGTGCTGGGCCTGCATCAGCACGGCCACCACCGGTGCATCACGCTCCGCCCAGGTCTCGGTCGTCACGATCGCCAACCCGGCGGCGGAAACCGGCACCGTTGGCAGGCAGGCGATGCCGCCACCAACCGC
>Ga0136611_10001803_pt1 | contig 14860 bp, 9 predicted proteins | sample AntDrymUQ2232306_2_FD_106645 | JGI IMG/M metagenome (GOLD analysis project Ga0136611, IMG submission 106645) | Polar desert sand microbial communities from Dry Valleys, Antarctica - metaG UQ223 (23.06) | ecosystem: Environmental > Terrestrial > Soil > Desert | place: Antarctica: Dry Valley...
CTGCAATACATGGTGCTTCGCCAAGGCAATGGTCCGCGGCCCAAACCCGGCCAGAAAGTGCGGGTCAACTACGAGGGCAAGCTGTTGGACGGCTCGGTGTTCGACAGCTCCTACGCACGCGGGCAGCCAGCCGAGTTTGGCCTGAGCCAGGTGATTCCCGGCTGGACTGAAGGTGTTGGCCTGATGCCGGTAGGCGGAAAGTACCGCTTCTGGATTCCAGCCCGCCTCGGGTATGGCGAAGCAGGCGCGGGCGCCGAGATCCCGCCGAACGCAACCCTCACCTTCGATGTCGAACTTCTCGGCATCTTGTAATCGCAGCTTGTATTCCATCCCCATGCCGCGCCGCGGTATCGCATCCACTTGTTCCGGAGCTACAACATGAAGTTCACCTTCCGCGCCACCTCCCTTGCCATCGCCGTCGTGTTGGCGCTCTCAGCCTGCGACAAGCCGGGCGCCAAGGGCGATGCCGCCAAGCCCGCTGCGGGTGACAAGGCCGCCGTCGATTCCGGGAAGTACCCGGGCCTGCCCACCGAAAAGGAGCAAGTCAGTTACACCATCGGTATGGCGATGGGCAAGCAGCTCACCGAGATCAAGGACGAGGTCAATCTGGATACGATCGTCAAGGGCATGCGTTCGCAGATTGCCGGTGAAAAACTGCTGCTCAACGACGAGCAGGCGAAAAGTGTCATGGAGGGCTTCGGCCAGAAAATGCAGGCCAAGCAGATTGCCAAGATGATGGCGGATTCAAAGACCAACCTTGAGAGCGGCGCCAAGTTCCTGGCCGAGAACGGCAAGAAACAGGGCGTGGTGACCACACCGTCGGGCCTGCAATACCAGGTGCTGACCGCTGGCACTGGCGCCAAGCCGGCGGCCGACAGTGGCGTCAAGGTGCACTACAAGGGCTCATTGCTGGAAGGCAAGACGTTCGACAGCTCCTATGACCGCGGTGAGCCGGCCACGATGCCGCTGCAAGGCGTGATTCCTGGCTGGGCTGAAGGCCTGCAGCTGATGCCGGTGGGTTCCAAGTACAAGTTCTGGATCCCGTCGGCGCTGGCCTATGGCGAGCAAGGTCCCCCGGCGATCGGACCCAACCAGGTGCTGGTGTTCGAAGTCGAGCTGCTCGACATCGTCAAGCCCCCCGCGAAGTAAGCCCGTGAGCGCGGGACGCATCCCGGCGGTGCGTTCCGCGCCACTTCATTTCTGCTGGCCATAGTCCATGCGCGTCTGCATCTTCGGCACCGGTTATGTCGGGCTGGTCACTGGGGCTTGCCTTGCAGAAGTGGGGCATGACGTGGCGTGCGTGGACGTGGACGCCGCGAAAATCGAAGGCCTGAACAGGGGCCTGGTGCCGATTTACGAGCCAGGCCTGGGCGCGATGGTCAAGGCCAACCATGCAGCTGGCCGCCTGCGTTTCAGCACCGACGCAGCCGCCGGCGTGGCGCATGGCGACATCATCTTCATCGCGGTTGGCACGCCGCCCGATGAGGACGGGAGCGCGGACCTGAGGTACGTGTTGGCGGTTGCACGCACCATCGGCCAACATCTGCGGGCGCCTGCCCTGATCGTCAACAAATCCACCGTGCCGGTGGGTACGGCCAGCAAAGTCGAGGCTGCAATCGCCGATGAGCTGGCGGCGCGCGGCGTCGACATCGCCTTCGACGTGGTCTCCAACCCGGAATTCCTCAAGGAAGGTGCCGCGGTGGAAGACTGCATGCGTCCGGACCGGATCGTGATCGGGGCGGACAGGGCAGCGCCGGTGGCCACGCTGAAGCGCCTGTACGCGCCCTTCAACCGCAACCACGACCGCATCGTGAGCATGGACGTCAAGTCTGCCGAGCTCACCAAATACGCGGCCAACGCCATGCTGGCCACCAAGATCAGTTTCATGAATGAAATCGCCAATATCGCGGAGCATGTGGGCGCGGATGTGGAGCAGGTCCGCAAGGGGATTGGATCCGACCCGCGGATTGGCTGGCATTTCATCTACCCTGGCGCAGGTTATGGTGGTTCGTGTTTCCCGAAGGATGTGCGGGCCCTGGCCAGCGTGGCCCGCCAACACGGCGTGACGCCGCGCTTGTTGCAAGCGGTGGAAGACGTCAACGATGCACAGAAGGGCCACCTGTTCGATCTCATCGTCCGTCACTACGGCGGCGCCACCCATTTGCGTGACAAGACATTCGCCATCTGGGGGCTCGCGTTCAAGCCGAATACCGACGACATGCGCGAGGCATCCAGTCTCCGTCTGCTGCAACAGCTGCTGGACGCTGGCGCGCGTGTTCGCGCGTTTGATCCCGAGGCATTGCACGAGGCGCGCCGCGTCCTTGGCACCCTCGATGCGCTGACGCTATGCAACTCCGCGGATGCCACGCTGGAGGATGCCGACGCTTTGGTGGTGGTGACCGAATGGAAGCAGTTCCGCAGCCCGGTGTTCGCAAAGCTGGCGTCCATGCTCGGCGACGCCGTGATCTTCGATGGACGCAACCTGTACGAGCCCGACGAGGTTGAGGCCGCAGGTCTGGCGTACTTCGGGATCGGACGCGGGCGTTCGGTGCGGGCGCTCTGACGTGGCAGATACACACGATCTCGAGGCGCGCGTGGTGGAACTGGAAACGCGCGCCGCATTCCAGGAACAGGCGCTGCAGGAACTTGGCGACGCGCTTGCGGCCGCCCGCGACGGCGAGTCCCGCAATTCGCTGTTGCTGCATCGCGCGCTGGAAGAACTGCGCCAGTTGCGCGGCGCGTTTGCCAGTGGCCCACTGACTGGCGACGGTGCCAGCGAACCACCCCCTCCGCATTACTGAGCGCCATGTCCACGACTCTTCGAGACCAATTACTGGGCCTGGGTTTCAAAACCGCACCCAAGCCCGAGCGCAAGCCCGAACGCAAGCCCGATGCAAAGCCAGTCCCCAGCCGGGAATCAAGGCGTGCAGCGAGCGGCCAGGAGCGCCGGCCTGATGCAAAAGCGCATGGCCGGCAAGACCGAGCGCCGCACGTGGGCGCCAAGCCCGCGCCATCGCAGGGCAGGCCGGCGCAAACAGCCACTGCCACCGGGCAACGCAAGCCAGTGCGTTCCCGCGAAGACATTGACCTCGCCAAGGCCTACGCGATCCGCGCGCAACGCGACAAGGACGAGCGCATCGAAGCCGAGCGGCTGAGGCAGGAGGACGCGCGCCAGCGCCGCGAAGCAAAGGCAAAACTTGCCGGGCTGTTGTCGGGGCAGGGTCTCAACGCAGCCGACGCCGAGCATGTGCGTCACTTCGAATATGGCGGCAAGATCAAGCGCATCCACGTCACCGCCGAGCAACTGAAAGCGCTCAATGCCGGGCAACTTGGCGTTGTGCAGCTGGACGGCCGCTACCTGCTTGTCGATGCCGGGATGCTGGCCATTGCGGAAGCAACCTTCGCGCCAGCGGTGGCGCTCAAGGTCGACCCGAACGCCGCCACGGGCGAAGACCCATATGCCGATCCGCGTTATGTTGTTCCTGACGACCTCGTGTGGTGAGTCAGGCTTGCGCCGCGCCTACTCCGGATCGTAGTCCAGGTTCGCGGCCAGCCAACGCTCGGCCTGCAGCAGGCTGACGCCTTTGCGCCGCGCATAATCCGCGGCTTGTTCTTTCGACACGCGGCCCACCACGAAGTACTGGCTGCCGGGATGGCTGAAGTAATAGCCGGACACGGCTGCAGCGGGCGTCATGGCATAGCTTTCGGTCAGCTGCATCCCGGTGTGCCTGGGCGCATCCAGCAAACGGAACAGCGTGGCTTTCTCGCTGTGTTCCGGGCACGCCGGGTAGCCGGGGGCAGGCCGGACGCCGCGGTAGCCCTCGTTGATGATCGCTTCCGGGTCCAGCTGCTCGCCTGACGCGTATCCCCAGAAGTCGGTCCGCACGCGCTGGTGCAGGCGCTCGGCCATCGTTTCCGCCAGGCGGTCCGCGAGCGCCTTGAGCAGGATGGCGTTGTAGTCATCGTGGTCGGCTTCGAAACGCGCCACGTGTGGCTCGATGCCGATGCCGGCGGTCACCGCGAATGCACCGATCCAGTCCTTCCGTCCGGATTCGCGCGGTGCAATGAAATCGGCAAGGCAGAAGTCCGGGCGTTCGACCGGCTTGTCGACCTGCTGGCGCAGGAAGTGCAAGGTGGTGGGCTCCCCGTCCACGTCGACTACTACGTCGTCGCCAACCGCCTGCGCCGGCCACAATCCGCACACCGCTTTGGCGCGCAGCCACTTTTCTTCGACGATGCGCTGCAACATCGCCCGTGCATCGTTGAACAGCTCGCGCGCCTGGGTACCCACCACGCTGTCAGTCAGGATTGCGGGATAGCGGCCGGCCAGTTCCCAGGTGTTGAAGAACGGCGTCCAGTCGATGAGGGGCAGCAATTCCTGCAGCGGGTAGTCGTCGAACACGTGCAAGCCGGGCTGCAGTGGCGCCGGGGGCACGTAGTTTGCCCAGTCGCCGTCGAAGCGTTGCGCGCGCGCCTTGTCCAGCGAGACCAGCCGTTTGGCATCGCCGCGGTTGCGGTGGCGTACGCGAATCTCCGCGTAGTCGCTGGCGGCGGCGTCCACGAACCCGCCGCGCAGATCCGCAGACACCAGCGACTGCGCCACGCCAACAGCGCGCGACGCATCCTTGACCCAGATGGTCGGGGATTTGTAATGGGGGTCGATCTTCAGCGCGGTATGCGCGCGCGACGTCGTCGCGCCGCCAATCAGTAGAGGCACCGTGAATCCCTGCCGCTGCATCTCGCGGGCGACGTGGCTCATCTCTTCGAGCGATGGCGTGATCAGGCCGGACAGGCCGATGATGTCGGCGTTCTCCGCTTTGGCCCGGTCCAGGATCACTTGCGCGGGCACCATCACCCCGAGGTCGATCACCTCGAAGTTGTTGCAGGCGAGGACCACGCCCACGATGTTCTTGCCGATGTCGTGCACGTCGCCCTTGACCGTCGCCATCACGATCTTGCCGTTGTTCTTGGCTACGTCGCCGGTGCGCAGCTTTTCGGCCTCGATGTACGGCAGCAGGTGCGCGACGGCCTTTTTCATGACTCGCGCTGACTTCACGACCTGCGGCAGGAACATCTTGCCGGCGCCGAACAGGTCGCCCACCGTGTTCATGCCGTCCATCAACGGGCCCTCGATCACGTCCAGGGGCCGTGAAGACAGCAGCCGCGCGTCCTCGGTGTCGGTCTCGATGAAGGCGTCGATGCCGTGCACCAGCGCGTGGCTCAGCCGCTCGCGCACCGGCTTTTCGCGCCAGCGAAGGTCCTCGACGCGCTGCTCGCCCTTCTTGCCCTTGAATTTGCCGGCAATCTCCAGCAGCCGCTCGGTACCGTCCTTGCGCCGGTTGAGCACCACGTCCTCGACGCGCTCGCGCAGGTCGGCCTCAAGATCGTCGTACAACGGCAGCCCGCCGGCGTTGACGATGCCCATGTCCATGCCGGCGCGGATCGCGTGGTACAGGAACACCACGTGGATCGCCTGGCGCACCGGCTCGTTGCCGCGGAAGCTGAAACTGACGTTCGACACGCCACCGGACACATGGCTGAAGGGGAAGCGGCGCTTGAGTTCGCGCGTTGCCTCGATGAATGCCACGGCGTAGTCATCGTGTTCCTCGATGCCGGTGGCGATCGCGAACACGTTGGGGTCGAAGATGATGTCTTCGGGCGGGAAACCGATCTCGCCGGTGAGCAGTTGATAGGCCCGTGAGCAGATATCGACCTTGCGTTGCACGGTGTCGGCCTGGCCGGCCTCGTCGAACGCCATCACCACCACGGCCGCGCCGTAGCGCCGTACCAGCCGCGCCTGGCGCAGGAACTCGGCTTCGCCTTCCTTCATCGAGATCGAGTTGACGATGCCCTTGCCCTGCAGGCATTTCAGCCCGGCCTCGATCACGCTCCATTTCGACGAGTCCACCATGACCGGGATGCGCGCGATGTCGGGCTCGGCGGCAATCAGGTGCAGGAACTCCACCATCGCGCGCTCGGAATCGAGCATGCCCTCGTCCATGTTGACGTCGAGCACCTGCGCGCCGTTTTCCACCTGCTGGCGGGCAACCACCACGGCTTCGTCGTAACGGTTGTCCAGGATCAGCTTCTTGAATTGCGCGGACCCGGTGACGTTGGTGCGCTCGCCAACATTGATGAAGTTGGATTCTGGCGTGATCGACAAGGGTTCCAGGCCAGACAGCCGGGTCTGGCGAAGCAGGGTGTTCATGCGCAGCTGCCAGCAGCGGTGCGCGCGCTCACGCCGCGGCCTGCAAGGCCGGGACCGACCGCGGCGCAACGCCACGCACCACATCGACGATGGCCGCGATGTGTTCCGGCGTGGTGCCGCAACAGCCGCCGACCAGGTTGAGCAGGCCGGACTCTGCAAACTCGTGCAGCATGCTGGCCATGTCCTCCGGGGTTTCGTCGTAGCCGCCGAACGCATTCGGCAAGCCCGCGTTGGGATGGCAGCTGACGTAGGTGTCGGCGACTTGCGCCAGCACGTCAACGTGCGCGCGCAGGTCCTTGGCGCCCAGTGCGCAGTTCAGGCCAATCGCAAGCGGCCGCGCATGCCGCAGCGAGTACCAGAATGCTTCCGCGGTTTGCCCGGACAGGGTGCGGCCAGAGGCATCTGTGATGGTGCCGGAGATGGTGACCGGCAGGCGCGCGCCAAGCTCCTCGAATACGTCGTCGATCGCGAACAGCGCGGCCTTGGCGTTGAGCGTATCGAACACGGTTTCCACCATCAGCAGGTCGGCGCCGCCTTCGATCAATCCGCGCGTGGCATCGCGATAAGCGTCGGCGAGCTCGTCGAAACTGACCGCGCGAAAGCCCGGCCGGTTGACATCCGGGCTGAGCGAAGCTGTGCGGCTGGTCGGCCCCAGCACGCCGATCACGAAGCGCGGCTGGGTGGGATCGCGCGCTTCCGCCGCATCGCAGGCGGCGCGCGCGAGCGCGGCGCCCTCGCGGTTGAGTTCGCGCACCAGGTGTTGCAGGTGATAGTCGGCCAGCGAGATGCTGGTTGAGTTGAAGGTGTTGGTCTCGACCAGGTCGGCGCCCGCCGCGAGGTAGGCATCGTGGATGCCGCTGATGATGTCGGGGCGGGTGAGGGTCAACAGGTCGTTGTTGCCGCGCTGGTCCTGGACCGTGCAACCACAGCCGTTGCCATGGGCGTGGCCGTCCGCAGCGAACAGGGCGTCAAAGCCCTGGGCGAAGCGCTCGCCGCGATAGTCGGACTCCTCCAGCTCGTGGCGCTGGATCATGGTGCCCATCGCGCCGTCGATGACCAGGATGCGTTGGGCCAGCGCAGCGTGCAGCAGTGCCGTGCGATGGGGGTTCTTCCAGGCCAGGGTCATGGCTTGATCCCGAGGAGTGAAATCACTTCAAAATGCGGCGGGCGTTTTTCGCGGGTCACGGTGTCGAAGCTGGCAACCTGGAGGCCCGCCTTGTCGGCGAATCTGCGCAGTTCTTTTTCGGCGAAGCCAAGGTTCACGTGGCCATAGGCCTCGACCACGTTGCGGTGTTCATGGCGGCCCAGGCTGGACAGCAGCAAGCGGCCACCACGGCGCAGCACGCGCGCGGCTTCCGCCACCGCCTGCGCCGGCCGCTGGGCATAGGTCAACGCGTGCATCAATACCACCAGGTCGAAGCTTGCATCCTTGAACGGGAGCGCGTGCATGTCGCCTTCACGGACGTCGACGTTGGCATAGCGTCGCAAACGCTCACCGGCGGCTGCCACCACGCGCTGGCTGGAATCGATGCACACGTATCGCTTGGCGTGGGGAGCCAGCAGTTCAGCGAGCACGCCGTCGCCGGACGCGATGTCGAGCACGTCGCCCGGCGCCAGCAACGGCAGCGCGGTGCGCGCCAGCGCTTCCCATGTGCGCCCGGGCGAGTAATGGCGCTCCATGTCGCCCGCAACGCTGTCAGCCCAGTTCTGGTCGGCCGCGCGCATCGCCAGCACCGCGGGCACCCGCTCGCCATCCTGGCGCAGCAAGGGATCATCGCTTCCGTGGCTGATCGATTGCCACAGGGCGCGTTGCGCGGGGTCGAGCGCGGCATCGTCGAAACGGTAATACGCGGAGACGCCGGAGCGGCGATCGCGCACCAGCCCCGCGTCCTTGAGCTTGGCCAGGTGGGTGGAGACGCGCGGTTGCGCCAGCTGGGTGATCGCCGAAAGCTCCGCGACGGTGAGCTCCTCGCCTTCAAGGAGGGCGAGCAAGCGCACGCGGGTCGCATCCGCAAATACCTTCAGGCGCGCTGACCAGCCATCCAGATCCATGTATATCGTTCCATCGCGATTCAACGATAAGTGTGGCCTGAAGCGGCTCGTGGGTCAAGCAAGACGCGCGTTTGAAGAGCGCTCAGGCGCTTTTGTCCCAGGCGATGTGGGGTGGGGTTCAGCTGCGCCCGGAGCTACAATTGCAAACCTTTGCAGCCGACCCGGAGTGCGCCGTGGATTTTGGTTTCACCGAAGAGCAGTTGATGATCCAGGACGTGGCCCGCCGCATTGCGCAAGAGAAGATCGCGCCGACTGCAGAACACCACGACCGCACCGGCGAGTTCCCCTTGGAGAACATCCGCACCCTGGGCGAAAACGGCCTGATGGGCATCGAGGTGCCGGCCGAATACGGCGGCGCCGGCATGGACCCGATCAGCTACGTGCTGGCCATGATCGAGATCGCCGAAGCCGACTGCGCCCACTCGACGATTGTCTCCGTCAACAATTCGCTGTTCTGCAACGGCATCCTCAAGTTCGGCACCGAGGACCAGAAACAGCTGTACGTGCGCGCGATTGCCGAAGGCCGTGAGATCGGCGCATTCGCGCTGACCGAGCCGCAGTCCGGCTCCGATGCCACCGCCATGCGTTGCAAGGCAACGCTGCAGGCAGATGGCTCCTACGTGATCAACGGCAAGAAGAGCTGGATCACGTCCGGCCCGGTTGCCAAGTACATCATCCTGTTCGCGGTCACCGACCCCTCCAAGGGGGCCAAGGGCATCACCGCGTTCATGGTGGACACGGCCAAGCCCGGCTTCCACCGCGGCAAGACCGAGCCCAAGCTGGGCATCCGCGCTTCGGCGACCTGCGAGGTCGAGTTCGAGGACTACGTGGCAAATGCCGATGAAGTGATTGGCAAGGACGGCGAGGGCTTCAAGATCGCGATGGGCGTGCTGGATGCCGGCCGCATCGGCATCGCATCGCAGGCCGTTGGCTTGTCCAAGGCGGCTTACAAGGCGTCAGTGGCCTACGTGAAGGAGCGCAAGAGTTTCGGCCAGCCGATCGGCTCCTTCCAGATGATCCAGGCCAAGATCGCGGACATGAAGTGCCGACTTGACGCGGCCGAAATACTGACCTTGCGCGCCGCATGGGCAAAGACCCAGGCGGACAAGGTGGGAGGGCGCTTTTCTACCGAGGCGTCCGTTGCCAAGCTCACGGCGTCGGAGGCGGCCATGTTCATCACCCACGCGGCAGTGCAAATCCACGGCGGCATGGGGTACTCCAAGGAGATGCCGCTTGAACGGTATTTCCGCGATGCCAAGATCACCGAGATCTACGAAGGCACCAGCGAGATCCAGCGCCTGGTGATTGCCCGCAACGAAACCGGCCTGCGCTAGGGCGCAGCAAGACAGTGCTGCCGCGGCTGCGGCCCACGTCCATTGAAGGCACTTCCCGCGATGACCAGCAAAGCCGACCGCACCGATGGCGCTTCCGCCAAACCCATCCTGGCCGCGCTGGCCAAGCGCGTGCCCAAGGCCAGGCTGGCCGAGGCCCAGGCCTTTGCCGGCACGTTTTTCCGGCGCATGGACCATGACGAATTCGCCAAGCATGGCGCCGAGGGTTGGGCCGCCTTGGCCTCCGACATGCTCGAGTTCGCGCGGTTGCGCAAGCCGGGTCAGGCGAACGTACGGTTGTTCAACGCCACCAGCAAGGAGCACGGCTGGGAATCGCCGCACACGGTCGTGCAGGTGGTCAATGACGACATGCCATTCCTGGTCGATACGCTGACCATGGCGCTGGCCGAACAGGGCATCGGCGTGCACGTGCTCGGCCACCCGGTGATGCCGGTCAGGCGCAACAAGGCGGGCAAGCTGCTGGAGATCGGGCAGGGCAGCGCGGAATCTTTCATGCACGTGGAGATCGACCGCCAGCCGCAAGCTGCCATGGCGGCTATCCAGTCCGCCATCGAGTCCGTGCTTGCAGAGGTCCGCGCCATCGTCAACGACTGGGCGCCCATGCAGGCCACGATGCTGGAGGTGGCGGACCAGATCGTGGACCGCAGGATGCCGGTGTCCGTGGAGGGGCGCCGCGAAGCGCAGGAGTTCCTGCGCTGGGCGGCCGAAGATCACTTCACCTTTCTTGGCTACCGCGAATACAAGGTGGTCCGGCAGGGCAAGGACGACGTTCTGCTCGCCGTGGATGGCAGTGGCTTGGGACTGCTGCGCGGCAAGGACGCAAGCCAGCCGCGCCAGTTGAAGACACTGGCAGCGCATTTCATGCCGCAGTCCGGCGCCGTGGACGCGCTGATCCTGACCAAGACCAACGCGCGCGCAACCGTGCACCGCCCTGGCTACATGGATTACATCGGCGTGCTCAGTTTCGATGCGAAGGGCAAGCCGGTGGGCGAACAGCGTTTCCTTGGCCTGTACACGTCCAGCGCCTACCACCGCCGCCCGTGGGAAATCCCGCTGCTGCGCGAGCGCCACGAATACGTCATGCAACGCTCCGGGCTCCACCCCGGCAGCCACAGCGGCAAGGCCTTGCGCCACATCCTGGAAAGCCTCCCGCGCGACGAGCTGTTCCAGTCCAGCGAGGAGGAACTGTTCCGGACCGGGATGGGCATCCTGGGTTTGCAGGAGCGCGTGCGCAGCAAGTTGTTCCTGCGCCGCGACCGGTACGGGCGATATGTCTCCGCCCTGGTGTACATCCCGCGCGAGCGCATGAATACCCAGGTACGCACCCGCATCGAGGGCATGCTCAAGCGCGCGCTCAACGGCGACCACGTGGACACCACGGTGCAGATTGGTGAATCCCCGCTGGCCCAGGTGCACATGATTGTCAGGCCGCGGCCTGGCGAAGCGCCCGAGTTCGACGTGGCGGCGCTGGAGGAAAAGCTGGCCGAGATCGTGCGCGACTGGCGCGATGAGTTGCGGGAGCAGCTGGTGTCACGCCATGGCGAGGAGACCGGCCTGAAGCTGGCCGGCCGCTACGGCCGGGCGCTGCCGGCGGGTTACATCGAGGAAGTCAGCCCGGCGGTGGCCGCGTCCGATGTCGAGTGCCTGGCCGCCCTGACCGGCCCAGACGATTTGCGTCTGTCGCTTTATCGGTCGCGGCGCAAGGACGGCGGCCTGCGTTTCAAGCTGTTCCGGCAGTTGGACGACATCCCGCTGTCGGATGCGTTGCCGATGATGGAGAACATGGGCCTGCGGGTGCTGTCCGAGCATCCGTACAAGGTGGAGTCGAATGCGGGCGTGGCCTATATCCAGGATTTCGAAGTCGAAACGCTGCAGGGCGACATCGCCATCAATGCGATCGACGAAAATTTCGAGGAAGCGTTCGCGATGATCTGGCGTGGCGAGGCCGAGAACGACGGCTTCAACCGCCTGGTGCTGGCCGCCGGCCTGTCCTGGCGTCAAGTTGCCATGTTGCGCAGCTACTGCAAGTACCTGTTGCAGGTGGGCGTGCCGTTCTCGCAGGCGTACGTGGAAGCCACGCTGGCCCGCTATCCGCTGTTGTCGCGCCTGCTGGTGGAAATGTTCGAAGCGCGCTTCGACCCGAGCACCGGCAGCGAAAGCAAGACCGAAGTGCGGCAGGGCATGCAGCGCTTCGAGACCCAGCTGCAAGCGCTGTCTGGCGATGACGAGGCCGCGATGGCCGCCGTGCAGCAGGCGGTGGATGCCCGCAGCAGCACCCGCGAGCGCCAGGTGGAGTCCACCCGCGCCGCGTTGCTTGCGCTGATGGACCGCGTTTCGAGCCTGGATGAAGACCGCATCCTGCGCAGCTTCATTGGCGTCATCGACGCCACCCTGCGCACCAGTTACTACCTGCCGCGCGAGGGCGGCGTGCGCAAGGACGGCGGCCCCGCCGACTACGTCAGCTACAAGCTCAATTCTTCGTTGGTGCCCGACCTGCCCAAGCCGCGCCCGTATCGCGAAATCTGGGTATGCGGGCCGCGCGTCGAAGGCATCCACCTGCGTTTCGGACCGGTTGCGCGTGGCGGCCTGCGCTGGTCCGACCGCCGCGAAGATTTCCGCACCGAAGTGCTGGGCCTGGTCAAGGCGCAGATGGTCAAGAATACCGTGATCGTGCCGGTTGGCTCCAAGGGCGGCTTCTTCTGCAAGCAGTTGCCGGATCCGGCGGTGGACCGCGATGCGTGGTTCAACGAAGGCGTGGCCTGCTACAAGCGCTTCATCAACGGTTTGCTGGACATCACCGACAACCTGACGGCGGACGGCAAGATCCTGCCGCCCGACGATGTGGTGCGCCACGATGGCGATGACCCTTACCTGGTAGTCGCCGCAGACAAGGGCACCGCGACGTTCTCCGACATCGCCAACGGCATCGCCCAGGCGCACGGCTACTGGCTCGACGACGCCTTCGCGTCCGGTGGCTCGGTGGGTTACGACCACAAGGGCATGGGCATCACCGCGCGCGGCGGCTGGGAGTCCGTGAAGCGCCATTTCCGCGCCATGGGCCGCGATTCGCAGAAGCAGGATTTCACCTGTGTCGGCATCGGCGACATGTCGGGCGATGTGTTCGGCAACGGCATGCTGCTGAGCAAGCACATCCTGCTGTTGGCCGCGTTCGACCATCGGCATGTCTTCATCGACCCCAATCCCGACGCTGCGGCCTCGTTCAAGGAGCGCGCCCGGATGTTCAAGCTGCCCCGGTCCAGCTGGGCCGATTACGAGGCAGCACTGATCAGCAAGGGTGGCGGCATCTGGCCGCGCAGCGCCAAATCGATTCCGCTGTCTGCAGAGGCCAAGGCGGCGCTGGGCATCGAGTCCGCTACGGAGGCGCTCAGCCCGATGGAGTTGATGAGCGCAATCCTCAAGGCGCCGGTCGACGTGCTCTGGAACGGCGGCATCGGTACTTACGTCAAGTCCTCCATCGAGCTCGACGCGGATGTAGGCGACCGCGCCAACAATGGCCTGCGCGTGGATGGCTGCCAGCTGCGCTGCAAGGTGGTGGGAGAGGGCGGGAACCTGGGACTGACCCAGCTGGGCCGCGTGGAGGCTGCACAGCATGGCGTGCTGCTCAACACCGATTTCATCGACAACTCCGCCGGCGTGGACACCTCGGACCATGAGGTCAACATCAAGATCCTGCTGAATGCCGAAGTGCGCAAGAAGAAGTTGACCCTGCCGCAGCGCAACCAGCTGCTGGCGGCGATGACTGAAGAAGTCGGCGGGCTGGTGCTCAACGACAACTACCGGCAGAACCAGGCGATCAGCCTGATGGAACGCATGAGCGTGGCCCGGCTGGGCTCCAAGCAGCATTTCATCCGCACCCTGGAAGCGCAGGGATTGCTGGACCGGCAGATCGAGTTCCTGCCGACCGATGCCGAAATTGCCGAGCGCAAGACCCGCGGCCAGGGCCTGACCCGTCCGGAACTGGCGGTCCTGCTGTCATACGCAAAGCTGGTTGCCTACCAGCAGCTGCTCGACTCCGACGTGCCGGAAGACCCGTACCTCTCGAAGGAGCTGATCCGCTACTTCCCGGAGCCCTTGCAGGAAAAATACGCCAAGGCGATGGAACAGCACCGCCTGAAGCGGGAAATCATCGCAACCGCGGTCACCAATTCCACCATCAACCGGATGGGCGCCACCTTCCTGCTGCGCATGCAGGAAGACACTGGCCGCAGCCCGGGCGAAGTGGCCAAGGCGTTCACCATTACCCGCGAGACGCTGGACGCGCGGGACCTCTGGGCGCAGATCGATGCACTCGACGGCAAGGTGGCGGAGTCCGTGCAGGTCGACGCCCTGCAGGTCATCTGGCAACTGCAGCGCAGCTTCACCCGCTGGTTGCTGTCCCGGCCCGGCGCAATTCCCGACATTGCCAGCGCGGTCGCGCGATACCACCACGGCTTCCGCGACATCCGCGCGGGCGAGGGCATCCTGCCTGCTCCGCAGCGGCCGGCGTATGAGGCCAGCATCCGCAACTGGCGCGCGCACGGTGTGCCGGCGGAGCTCGCCGGACAATTGGCCGCGCTCCCGTACCTGGAGCCCAGCCCCGACATCATCGAAGTGGCCCGCGAGCGCAAGCTGAAACCCGTTGACGTGGCCAAGGTGCATTTCCGCTTGGGCGATGCGCTCAACCTGCCGTGGCTGATGGAACAGATCGACGCGCTGCCTGTCGACGGCCGCTGGCACGCGGTGGCGCGCGGCGTGCTGCGCGAGGAGCTGTCCTCCCAGCAACGCGCGCTGGTGCAGCAGGTACTGGAGCAGCCTGGCGCGGGCGCGGATGCAAAGGTCCGCAGCTGGCTGGAGCGCGACGACCCGGCGCTGCGCTTTACCTTGTCCATGCTGGGCGAGCTCGCAGCGCAAAAAACGCTGGACTACCCCACCGCCTCGGTGGCGGTGCAGCGCCTGTCGCAGTTGGCGATGCGCGGTTAGCCAGATGCATGTTCGGGGTATGCTCGGCGCATGAGCGTTCCCCGACTTGCCCTGCTTGCCAGCGCCGCGCCTGAAGCACAATCGGCGCTGGCGGAATTGAAGGCGGTCCACGGAGCGCATCGCCCGGACGATGCCGACGTCCTGGTGGCGCTTGGCGGCGACGGCTTCATGCTGCAGACGTTGCACCGCCATGGCAGCCTGGGCAAGCCCGTGTACGGCATGAAACTGGGCTCGGTCGGTTTCCTGATGAATCAGTTCCGTACGGACC
>Ga0136611_10001804_pt1 | contig 14857 bp, 15 predicted proteins | sample AntDrymUQ2232306_2_FD_106645 | JGI IMG/M metagenome (GOLD analysis project Ga0136611, IMG submission 106645) | Polar desert sand microbial communities from Dry Valleys, Antarctica - metaG UQ223 (23.06) | ecosystem: Environmental > Terrestrial > Soil > Desert | place: Antarctica: Dry Valley...
CCTCGTCGTCGACGACGAGGCGGGGCTGATCGCGCTCGCTCAGATCGGCGCCCTCGAAGTGCACGCGTGGGGCTCGCGCGGCGATCGCCTCGATCACCCCGACCGGCTGGTCTTCGACCTCGACCCCGATCCGACCGTGCCGTGGACGCGCGTCGTCGACGCCGGCCGGCAGGTGCGCGACTTCCTGCGCGAACTCGGGCTGGAGAGCTTCGCGAAGCTGACGGGCGGAAAGGGGCTGCACCTCTTCGTGCCCATCGAGCGCCGCCACGACTGGGACGCCGCCAAAGCCTTCTGCAAGGCCGTGGCGGACGCCATCGTCACCGCCGATCCGCGGCACTACACGGCGAACATGGCGAAGTCCGCGCGCACGGGGAAGATCTTCATCGACTACCTCCGCAACGGCCGCGGGGCGACCGCCATCGTGCCCTTTTCCCCCCGCGCCCGTGCGGGTGCCCCCGTGGCCATCCCGATCGCCTGGAGGGAACTGGCCGCGCGCATCACCCCCGATCGCTTCACGATCGCGACGCTGCCGAAGCGGCTCGCCGCGCTCGCATCCGATCCGTGGGAAGGCATGGCCGCGATCCGGCAAACGCTCGCGGCACCCATCCGGGTGCTGAACTCCCTGTCCCGCTCCAAAACCCGGTAGAGGTCACCGACGATGCCCGCTCCGGAGAAGCCCGCGAAGCGCAAGTCCGCCGCGAAGCGCGAACTCATCGACACCGGCACCGACAAGCGCTACGTCCGCCGCGATGCGGACGGACAGTTCCGGGAGAGCGACGATGTCGGCCGCTCGCTCGCGGCCGACCGCCGGACGAAGGCGAAGACCCCGGCCAAAGCGGGGCAGGGCGACAAGGGCGATCGCACTCCGGCCATGAAGGCCACCGCCGCCAAGGCGCCCGCGAAGAAGACCCTCGTCAAGAAAACCTCCGCGAAGACCTCCGCCAAGTAAACCTCCAAGTGAGCACCGCCATGGCCGCAGCCAAAAAGCCCACCGCGAAGGCGCACGCGAAAGCGGCGCACCCGAAAGTCGCCGAGCGCACGACCGCGCACCGTTCGAGCTGGAAGGGGCAACTCAGCTTCGGACTCGTCTCCTTCGCGGTCGAGGCGTTCAACGCCGTGAATCGGGACGAAAGCGACATCCACTTCAACCAGCTGCACAAAGATTGTCACAGCCGGATCAAGTACCAAAAGGTCTGTCCGATCCACGGCGAAGTCGGGAGCGACGAGATCGTCTCGGGGTACGAGTACGAGAAGGATCACTACGTCGAACTCGACCCCGACGAACTCCAATCGCTCCGCAAAGAGAGCGACAAAGCCCTCAAGATCGAAGCGTTCATCAGTCCCGAGACCATCGACCCGCTCTACTTCGACGGGCGGATGTACTACTTGGCCCCGGCCGGCCCGGCGGCGCAGGAACCGTACGCGGTCATCCTCGGGGCGATGGAGAAGGAGAAGCGCTGCGGCGTCGGCTCGGTGGTCTTCTCGGGGAAAGATCAGCTCGTGCTCGTGCGGCCTTTGCATGGGGTGCTGCACATGGCGATGCTGAACTACGAGGCCGAGATCCGCCCGCCGGCGAGCGTCGTCCACGTCGCGAAGCCCGCGAAGGCGAACGCGCGGGCCGTGGCGATGGCGCAGGCGTTCATCGAGGAGTGGACGGACGAGGCGTACGACTTCGCGAAGCACGAAGACGAGCACCGCGAGAAGGTGAAGGCGCTCATCGCGGCGAAGCTCAAGGGGAAGAAGATCGCGGTCCACGAAGCGGACGAAGCCGCCCCCGTGCTGGACCTGATGGAAGCCCTCAAGGAGAGCCTCCGAATCCGCGGGCCGAAGGCCAAAGCGAAGAAGCGCTCCGCGGGCCGGGCGGCATGAGTGGCACTTGCCACCCGCGACGCATCAGCAACGCCGCGCGGGAAGAGCGAGCACGCCCACTCCGATAGATGGTTCGGCCGGATGTGAAGGAAAGAGGCGAGGGTCAGTTTCGACGTTGCCCGACCTCATTGACGATCTTGGCGAACTCTTCCATCTGCCGGACGTTCGCATCGGTAATGGACACCGGCCGAACGTCGAAGTGGCAAAGTGTTCCGAACGTGATCCCGTACTCGTCCTTCAAAGGGACTCCGTAATACGCTTGAATTTCGCACCGTTTCGGATGATTCTCGACGCGCGAGTCCGTGAGTGAGTCTTCGACTTGAAAAGGCAGCGCCGTATCCCTGATGAATACGCAATAGGATGCTTCGACCGGAATCTCTTCCGGCGCCTCGGCCGACGGATACTGGCCGGGGATCGGCTCCTGAACCATTTCCGGCTCGAATGCCTTCAGATCATCCATCGCCTCCGCGAACGCCCGGACGACGGGGTGGCCCGCTTCCCCGCCGCCGACTGGGGCGATTCCTTCGAGAACCTCGGCGAAGTCGGGCGCGTCCGGGCACGTCCAGCCGTCCGGGTCGATTGTGGCGACGACGGATTTGCCGTTCCAAACGAGTTTGAGCTTGCCCGGTGTCACGATGCTTTCCCGTGGAGGATGCCGACCATGAAATCGAAGTACTCCGGATCCGTGCGGTCGTAAAAGGTCAGCGGGCGAAGCAACTCGCCATCGAACCGGAACATCGACGTGAACCGGCAGTCGGTTCGGCTGTTGAGCAGCGCGATCGCGGATTCGATCCCTTGATCCGCGAGAACGGCCTTCAGCTGACTGGAAAAATCGGTTTGCGTCATTCGATCTCTTTATCGTGCCCGATCCTGCTGCATCTAGCTTACCAGTAAGCTGTCCCACTCTATCAAGATACCGGTCAAAGCGATTGATCCCCCGCACGCGCAGCCACGAATTGGAGCTCTGTCCACGACGTAATGCCACACTCGGTGTCCCGGTCAAGGCCCGCTGCGCGGTTGCCGACGCGAAGCGTGGGCGGCTTGTCGGTGCCGAGGAGTATGGGTCTTGCATCCGGGACTTTGCCTTCGCTCCCCCCGAAGCCGGCTCATCTCGCAAGCCATTCTCTTGGGCGAGCGTTCGCTGCCGGGTATGCTTTTCGCCATGCCCAACCCCCTGTCGATCCTCGTCGTGGACGATTACCGCGATACTGCGGAAAGCCTGTCGGACTTCCTTCACCTCATCGGCTTCCGCTCCCGCTTCGCCTTGTCGGGCACCGCGGCCGAGCGGGAAGGCTACTATCCGCCCGGTGCGGTCATCATCGACCTTTGGATGCGGACGTTAGGGGTTGGGAATTGGCCGTCCGCTTTCGGCGATCCGCGAAACCGCCGATCACGATGATCGCGACGGTGTGTGTGACTGCGAGGAAGACCTCGAGAGGGCCCGAGCGAGTGGCGTATACCTCTACCTCGTCAAACCGATCGATCTGACAAAAACGCTCGGTAGCCGCAAGTCGGTTACGGATCAGCGCGAACTTGGGGGAGAGTGGACTAGCTCTCACGCATCGCGCCGTGTTTTTGGGAATGTTCCTTCCCGCTCCAACTTCGCGAACGCGCCATCGGTCAGCTCTTTGAGGAGCTCCGCCGTCGCGATCCGATGGCTGAAAGCGAGCCACTGGAGTACCCAGCGCTCGACATCCGACCGCGTTGCGTGTGCTCCGCTGACGAAAAGCCGGGTTCGCCCTCCGCACTTCTCGCACTTCAGATCCGCATCGACTGTGAGCCACTCCAAGAAGTGCGTGACGAGCGTCTCGGACATCGGGGCGGAACCTCATCGCGGATCGGGATTGCGGAAGAAGAATCGCTTAGCTCAGTCTTTCTGCACGTCATGCGCCTCGGAACATGCTCCCCGCAACATTCTTCCCATCCGGGTCTCCGTCGAGGCCTTTGCAACTCAGTGCGTTCCTCGAGCGCAATCCGACCGGGCACTCGTCGCCGAAGCCGCCACACTCGGAGATGGCATCGCACTCGTGATCGGCCGATCGCCCGAAGTCGTCGTGATCGAGAACGTCTGTCCTGTGTCGAACGATCGGTATGCGATCGCGGAAGTGAAGAGGGCAGCTCCAGAATGCACGGTCGCCGTCTTTACCCGGAGACCGGGCTCAAAAGCCTGCTCGATCTCATCCGGTTCTCGGTCGAGCGCAAGTGGATCGTATGGCGTTGGATCCGCTCAGGAGCTCGCATCGCTCGGATGAGGCACTTCGCACACGGTCGAGCAGAATGGGCACTTCGGCGCGTAGATGCGCAACCCCAGTTGCTCGGCGCTAAAAGGAGGGAGGACGGGTTCCGCTTCTGGGAGGAAGGCGAAGAGCTTCGAGCAGCTGATGCAGCGGGTGCGGATTTCCACGATAAACGCCCCTGCACAAGGATGCGGTGAGAGTGCAGCACCTTTGGGGACGATAGGAAAGGCGGAGGCCATATTTTCAAAAACTTCCGACACCGCGTCAGGGAGCTTGTTCAAGGTGCGCTTCATCTGGGCGTCGAAGCCGGGTGGACCGTAGCCCGGGCGGGCGATGACGCCGGCGAGGAACGAGGGTGGGGGTGGCGGTTCGGGAGACATCGGAAAAAGGGTATCGCAATATACCACTGACCTAAATGTCATGTCAGTTATGGACAAAATATTAACTATCCGGCATCGCTGGTCCGGATGCGCGGCCGCGGGTTTGGTCTCGCGAAGGGTCGGTCGCGAGAAGAGATCGACTGCGGCGCGATACGGCACCACCGTTGAGCGCATGCCCGAAGTCCCGACGCGCCGCCGGCCTTCCCGCATCGTACCCTATGGGCAACGCGGTCGCTCCTCCGACCGGCGTGTGGAATCACCGCCGCGTCCGCCCCGAGCTCCCTATGACTGCCCCCACCGCTTTCCTCCGCGCCGAAGCCCACGGGGCGGTCGGCGCCATCCTGCTCCGCGACGCCGGGGCGATCGTGGAGCGATGGGCGACACGCGCCAAAGCCGTGGAACCGTCGGCCGCCCGCGTCCACCACGACGTGCTCCTGGATCACATCCCCAACTTCCTCTGGGAACTCGGGCACGCGCTCGCCTACGCAACCGCGGGCGACCGCCACTGCGGCCCCGCCCGTATCCACGGCGATCAGCGCTGGGAGGCGGGATGGTCCGTCGAAGAGGTGGTCCGGGACTACCAGCTGCTGCGCCTCGTCGTCGTCGAGCACCTCGACGGGGCGATCGCCCGCCCCCTCACGACCCGGGAAGTCCTGGCCCTCGGCGTGTTCATCGACGACGCGATCGCCGCCAGCATCGCCGCCTACACGGCTTCGCGCGACGAAATCGCCGGGCCCCCCGGCCGGGGAGTGACCGCGGATCGCGAAGACTTGCTCGCCATCCTGGGCGTGCTCGGCCACGAGCTGCGGAACCCCCTCGCCCCCTTCGGCAACGCCCTCGAAATCCTGAAGGCCCGCGCCGCCGATGCGTCCGCCGTCGCCCGCGTCCGTTCCATGATGGAGCGGCAGTTCAAGGTTATGACGCGCCTCGTCGATGACCTGCTCGATCTGCCGCGCCTCCTCCGCGGCAAGATGCGTTTGCAGACCGCCCGCATCGATCTCGCCGCGCTCGTGCGGGACGCGGTCGAAGACCGGCGGGCGGCCTTCGGGTCGGCCGGGATCCGCATCTCCCTGGATCTGCCGCCCGAGTCCGTCTTCGGCGCGGGGGATCCCCTGCGGCTCGGGCAGGTCCTCGGCAACATGCTCGCCAATGCCATCAAGTTCACCGACCGGGACGGAGAGGTGCGCGTGCGCTTCGCGTGCGACGCGGAGCGACGGCTCGTCATCCTCTCCGTGAGGGACACCGGGATCGGAATCGAGCGTTCGGTGCTGCCGAATATCTTCGAGCCGTTCGTCCAGGCCGACCGCTCGGTCGAGCGCAGTCGGGGCGGTCTCGGCTTGGGCCTGGCACTCGTCAAAGGGCTTGTCGAGCTCCACGGCGGCTCGATCCGGGCCGCGAGCGACGGACCGGGGAAAGGGTCGGAATTCGTCGTCGAACTCCCCTGGATCGAGAATCCCGCGGCCGACGCTCCGATCGTTCCGGCGAACCGGCTCGCCCCGCCGCGCCGGGTGCTCGTGATCGAGGACGACACCGACTCGGCCGACAGCCTCAAGATGTTCCTCTAATTGCTCGGGCACGATGTGGCGCTCGCCCATTCCGGTCCCGAGGGGGTGCGGGCGGCGCTGACATCCGCTCCCGAGGTGATCGTCTGCGACATCGGGCTTCCGGGCATGAGCGGCCACGCGGTCTGCGAGGAATTGCGAAAGCACGCGCACTTGCAGCGGACGCTGTTCGTGGCCCAGACGGGCCACGCCGCCGACGCGGGCGGCGAGCCCGGTGCGGGCGCCTTCGACCTTTACCTTCTTAAGCCGGTGGATCCGGTCGAATTGGCGCGGGTGATCGCGGCGGGCCACCTGGCACCGGCCGAAAGCTAACCGCGGAAGGCCCCGAGCGCGGGCGAAGTTGTCCGGCCCAGCGCGTGCGCCCGCTCCGCGAGGACGCGACGGAGGGCTTCCCAATCGACCGGTTTCACGAAATGGTGATCGAAGCCGGCTTGGGCCGTCGAGGCGCGCATCGCCGCGTTACCGTGAGCCGTCACAGCGATGAGGGAAATGGACTCGCCGCTGCGCCAAGCCCGGAGTCGGCGGGCGACATCGCAGCCGTTCAGACCCGGCATGTTGTAATCGATGAGGCAAACGTCGGGGGCGAAGCGGAGGGCTTCGGAGAGGGCGGAGGCGCCGTCGTAGCACGCGACCGCAGTGCAGCCGTACATTTCTAAGAGCAGGGCTTCGGAGTCGGCCGCATCGGGATGGTCGTCGACGCAAAGGACTCGGAGTGCGGAGGGTTTTACAGCTGACTCCCACGAGGCGGTCGTTGGGTGAGGGAAGTGTCCGAACCGTGCATGGCATCGCCCGGCATTTTTTTCTGGGAGTCCCACATCTGACCCCCTTCCCCTAGTGTACAGATCCCGCGTTTTTCATCTACGAGCTGAAATATCGGGCATGTTCCATGCCGATGCGATAGCCATTGGTAACTGGTCGTAGCTGGGGAATGCACCTCGATTTCCTCGTTCAACCCCCTTCCATTCCCCATTGCAGTGAGCCCGATCAGTTTCTTCGGGGGTTCACCGCAGCACTATTGTGCCACTCCATTCCCTGTCCTGCCTGCGTCGCGGAGGAGCGCATCCCGGAGGTGTCGAGAGCCGAAAGCTTCGAGCGAACCGGCTCGGCGTGCTTATCGAACGGGCGCCCTAGGCGCAGCGGCGGACGACCTCGCCCGGATAAGGCATTCTCAAAGTGAGCCACATCGGTCTCTTAGTTCTATTCGGAAAGCTGGAGCAACGCGAAACTCGGCCGAGGAGCCATTCAGCAGACGCCGGTTTCATCGGTGCCAGTGACGCACACGCTCGCCTCCCCCGCCCCAGTGCGATTCTGCCGATACAATTCCCCCAACCCATCGCCGGCGGGGGATCTCGGTCCGCGGCACGCTCACTCCGCGATGCCGTATGACCTCACTCTTCGCCGCGACAACCCTCGACCAGATCCACACCACCTACTTCATCCTCGCGGTCCTCGTCGGGCTCGCCGCGGCGGCCGGCGCGCTCCAGGCCCTGGGTTTCGTGAGCTGGGCCAGCGCCGCCGTCGCTCGGACGATCCACTTCGGCGTCCGGTGCGGATTCCGCGTATGGGAAAGGACTCTCTCCCGGGCGGGCTGGCCGGGCTTCCTCGCGCTGGCGGCCCTGATCTTCGCGGCGAGTCTTCTGGGCATTGATCGGGGCTTTCCCTACGCCGCCGTCCCAGCGGCCGCGCTCCTGATCGCGGCGGGCGCGGCCACCTGCCTCGCGTACATGCACGTCTCCGTCGAACGCTACGAGGTCGGGCGCGGGTTCAAGGCGCTCTACAGCCCGGAGAAGGGCCAGCGGCTCGACGTCGATCTGATCCGGCACGGCCCGGATCTCGGCATCGCCGCGCTGGGGACGGCCGCCGCCGCGACGGCGCTGAGTTTCGCGCTGCTGAACTTGGCAATTTGCCGCTCGGGCGGACGGGGATGGTACGTCTTCCGCGACCCCACGGCAGAGCCCGGCTTCCTCGATTTCCTAGCGTACACCTTCGTCAACCTGCTCCGCGCCGTCGATGTCTTCGACCTGGCTCAGAGGTACGAGTTCCTCAGCGTCAGCCTCATCCGCCCCGTCGGGCCGCCCGCGTACCTCCTGATCGCGTTCAAATCCTTCTTCACGCTAATCTTGCTCCAGCAGGTGTTCGCGTCGCTCCGGCAGGGGTGGCTGCTCGCGGAAACGGTTTCGGATTTCTGGTCGCCCCACGTCCCTGTCCGCGAGCGGGCGAAATCGGTGCTGCCGCAGTTCGGCCCCGACGCGGTCGCGCCGATCCTCGTCTCCCTGCGCTCGGCGGCCACGCTGACCCAAGAGCAGCGCGACCAGCTCCCCGTCGTTCTCGCCGGGATCGGCCCTTCCGCGATCCCCGCACTCCTCCGCCACCTCGGCGACCGCCACGAAACGAGCCGAGCCGTCACCGCCGGGGCGCTCGGACTGCTCAAAGTCCGGGAGTCCGTGCCCCCTTTGGCTCGGCTCGCGACCGACCCCTCGGAAGGCGTGCGCCTCAGCGCGGTGGAAGCGCTCGGCCGGATCGGCGAAGCCCGCGCCTCCGCGGGAGCCGGCGCGACCGCGGACTGGGCCGGCCGCGTGCGCTGGTGGACCCGTTCGGCCCGCTGGGTGCGGTCGCCCCGCGGCCGCACGCCGATCGCAGAGCGGGGGGACGAACTCGCGCTCACCGTGGAGATTTTAAGGGGCTCATTGAAGGACGCGTCACCCGCGGTCCGCGGCCGAGCGGCGGTGGCGCTGGGTCGGATCGGCCCGGCTGCCGCCGACGCGGCGCGTCCGCTCCTCGACGTGCTCCGTAGCGATTCGGACGACGTGCGGATCCATGCGGTCGCGGCGCTCGGCCGGATCCGTCCCGCGGAAGGCGGGGCGGTCGCCGCATTGACGGAGGCCCTCGCCGACCCGACGCAGGAGATCCGCATCTCGGCTGCGAAGGCATTGGGCGAATACCGGGAAGGCGCCTGAGAAGCCGTCTCGGCTCTCGTGGCGCTCCTTCGCGACGCGAGTGAGGAAGTCCGCACCGCCGCGGCTACGGCCATCTCGCGGATCGGCGTCCCGGACGCGGAGTCGACGGAATCGCTGGTGGAGGGCCTGACGAGTTCCGACAACGTCGTCCGCGCGCACACGGCCGAATCGCTGGGCCTGATCGGAGAAGCGGCCGAGACGGCGGCCCCGGCGTTAGCGGAAGCTCTCGCGGATCCGAACGACCGGATCCGCGCCAAAGCGGCGGAAGCGCTCGGGCGAATTGGCGAGGCGGCGGCCCCCGCAGCCATCCCGGCGCTGGTGCGGTTGCTCTGCGACGAAGACAATTGGGTGCGGGCCTTGGCGGCCGAAGCCCTCGGCGAAATGGGACCCGCCGGGGAAATCGCCGCGCCGGCGCTGCTCCGCTCGCTTCGGCACGCGAATCCACACGTGCGCGGAAACGCGGCCGAATCCCTCGGCAAGCTCGGAACCGAGGCTGCCCGAACCCACCTCGAAGCGGCCTGCTCCGATCCCGATGCCGGTGTGCGCGCGAAAGCGGTGCGTGCGGTCGGACGGGTCGGAGCGCTCGCGCCGACGACCCGCAGTACTCTGCTGGCAGCGGCGGCCGATCCCGCCCCCGAGGTCCGATCGGCGGCCGCAGACGGGATCGCCGAATGGGCCGCGGAGTGGCCAGAAGTGGCCGAGAGCATCGCGGTACTGGTGGGGACGGCAACACCGATGTGGCCGCCCGCGCGCTCTTGGCCCTCCATAGGTTCGCGGATTACCCCGCTGGAGCCGTCGACGCGGTTCTGCTCCGCCTGCACGATGCGGGCGACACGTGGATCCAGTCCGTCGCGGCCCAGACGCTGAGCCGGATGGGGCCGTGCGCCCGGCGGGCGGGCTCCGACTTGGCGCGGGTCGCGCTCACCGGGGATGTCGAACTCCGGCACGCGGCGATGCGCGCGCTGGCCATCCTCCAGCCGGACGAGGCCTTGCCCGCCTTTGTGGGCGGTCTCCGCGACGCCGACGCGGAGGTGCGCAAGATGGCGGCCGCGGGGCTGCAAAAGGCCGGGCGGGTGCCCGACGACGGTTTGGACACGGTCGTGGAAGCTCTGCGCGATCCGGATATCCGCGTCCGCACCACGGTCGCCATGGTCTTGGGGCGGTTCGACCCGATGCCTGCGTCGGCCATTCCGGGCCTGTCCGAGAACGCGGCCGACGCCGACGACGGACTGAGGCTGGCGGTCGCGGTCGCCCTGCGCGCCGCCGGCCCCGCCGCACCCGCCGCTGTCCTGGAAGGCCTTCTGAGAGATGCGACCCTCCGCGTCCGGCTCGCGGCCGCTAGCGCGCTGCTAGCGGATGACCCAGACCATCAGTAAGCGCGGGATGCCGTCCGCGAAGCGCTCGCCGATGCCAACCCGCGCATCCGGGAACTCGGACTCGCGCTCGTCGAGCCGTTCGGCGCGGGGGTGGCCTTCGCCGAGGACTTGAAAGCGGCGCGCAGAGCCGAGACCGATGTCGCGATTTTGGAGAGGATCGAACGGCTCTCGGCAGCGCCGCAGTCCGTCGAACCCGCGGTGACCGGCTAGCCTAGCTTCCGCTCGGGCCGCGCGAGCAGTGGCTCGGCTTCCTCCGCCGCGCTTCCCCGCCGTTCGAGTCCCTTGAATCCATTTGCTCGAAGGTTATCCTCGGAGTGCGGGCGATTTTCTGGCACCCATTGCGCTATCGGATTCGCCCAGCATCCGGTGGCGCTTTCCCCAGCACCTCCGCTTGCTCCGCTCCAGCTCTCGTGAGGCATCAAACTTGACTCCGCTCGTCGTCGTCCTGATCGTGATCCTGCTCATCAGCCTCTTCGTCGAAGGGAGATCTCGGGACCGACGCACGGCGCCATGATCGTACAGACCGCCCAACTTCGAAAGTCTATCGGCGAATTCGGGAGCGTGTGAGGGTGCGAAGAGGCGGTTATGTCGGGCACTATCGAAGGCGATTCTCCCCGCTCTCGATTGGGTTCGCGAGGAGCCGAACGGTGAGTCGCAAAGTGTCCGCGAAGATTGGAATCCCCGTCGCTGCGGCCGATCGCTTCATCCGGGTACGCGGGGCACGCGAGCATAACCTGAAGGATGTCGATCTCGACATCCCGCGGGACGCCCTCGTCGTGTTCACCGGCGTTTCGGGCTCGGGCAAATCGTCGCTCGCTTTCGGCACGCTTTACGCCGAGGCGCAGCGGCGCTTCCTGGAATCGGTCGCCCCGTACGCCCGCCGTCTCTTCCATCAGATCGGCGCGCCCGAAGTCGATTCCATCGACGGCTTGCCCCCCGCCGTCGCCCTCCAGCAGCAGCGCGGCTCGCCGACGACGCGCTCGTCCGTCGGCAGCGTCACGACCCTCTCGAACCTGCTCCGGATGCTCTACTCGCGCGCCGGCGACTACCCGGACGCGCAGCCGCTGCTCTACGCCGAGTCCTTCTCGCCCAATACCCCCGAAGGGGCCTGCCCGCAGTGCCACGGCCTCGGGCGTGTCTACGATGCGACCGAGCGCTCGATGGTGCCGGACGATTCGCTGACGATCCGCGAGCGCGCCATCGCCGCGTGGCCCCCCGCTTGGCACGGCCAGAATCTGCGCGACATCATCACGACCCTCGGCCACGACGTGGACGTGCCCTGGCGCGACCTCCCGAAGGCGGAGCGCGACTGGCTGCTCTTCACCGACGAGCAGCCGACGGTGCCGGTCTTTCCGGGTTACAGCCGCGCGGAAGTGAGGGCCGCGCTCAAGCGCAAGGAGAAGCCCGACTACCGGGGGACATTCACCGGCGCGCGGCGCTACGTGCTCGAGACCTTCGCGAAGACCGAGAGCGCTTCGATGAAGCGCCGCGTGGCGCAGTACCTCGTCGGCGGCGATTGTCCGGCCTGCCGGGGGAAGCGGCTCCGCCCCGAAGCGCTGTCGGTGACCTTCGCCGGTCTCGACATCGCCGAAATCTCCCGGCAACCTCTCCAACGCCTGGCCGCGATCTTTCGCCCCTTCGCCGACGGTACGGCCCCAGGTCGCGGCAAGGAGAATGCGGCGCGTCCGGAGAAGGTGGAGGTGGTCCGACGCATCGCCGCCGATTTGGCCGAGCGACTCGCCGTGTTGCTCGATCTCGGCCTCGGCTACCTCGCACTGGAGCGGAGTACGCCGACGCTCTCGCCGGGCGAACTCCAGCGGCTCCGCCTCGCCACGCAGGTGCGCTCCAACCTCTTCGGCGTCGCCTACCTCCTCGACGAGCCCTCGGCCGGGCTGCACCCCGCCGACACCGAAGCGCTGTTGCGGGCCCTCGACCGCCTCAAAGCCTCCGGCAATTCGCTCCTCGTCGTCGAGCACGAACTCGACGTGATCCGCCGCGCCGATTGGATCGTCGATGTAGGCCCCGACGCCGGCGAGCGCGGAGGCCGCATCCTCTACAGCGGTCCGCCCGACGGGTTGAAGGGCGTGCGCGAATCGAAGACGCGCCCCTTCCTCTTCGGAGATGTGCCGCCCCCGACCCGCATCCCGCGCCGACCGGCCGGCTGGCTGCGGCTCGAAGGCGTGACGCGGAACAATCTCGACGGCGTCGATGCGGCCTTCCCGCTCGGGGCGTTCACCGCGGTCACGGGCGTATCGGGCTCGGGGAAGTCGAGCCTCGTGAGCCAGGCGCTCGTCGAGTTGGTCGCTGCGCATCTCGGCCATGCGCACGACGATGACGAGGTCGCCGAGGGCGATCTCGAGCGCGCCCCGGTCGCGCCGGCCGGCGGCCGCATCGCGTGCGGGATGGAGTCGATCCGCCGGCTCGTGGTCGTCGATCAGAAGCCGATCGGGCGGACGCCGCGCTCGAACCTCGCCACGTACACCGGGCTGTTCGACAGTGTCCGCAAGCTCTTCGCCGCCACGAAAGCCGCGAAAGCGCGGCGCTTCGATGCCGGGCAATTCTCGTTCAACGTCGCCAAGGGCCGTTGCCCGACCTGCGCCGGCGAAGGTTCCGTGATGGTCGAACTCCTCTTTCTGCCGAGCGTCTACAGCCCGTGCCCGACCTGCCGCGGCAGCCGTTACAGCGCCGAGACCCTCGCGGTAACCTACCGGGAGAAGAACATCGCCGAGGTGCTGGCGATGACGGTCGATGGAGCGTGGGAGTTCCTGACGGAGGAGCCGAACGCGCACCGCGCGCTCGGCACCCTGCGCGACGTGGGCCTCGGCTACCTGCGCCTCGGCCAACCGGCGACCGAGCTCTCCGGCGGCGAAGCGCAGCGGATCAAGCTCGCGACGGAACTCCAGCGCGCCGAGCGCGGCGGCACGCTCTACATCCTCGACGAGCCGACGACGGGCCTCCACCCGGCCGATGTGGAACGGCTCATGGCCCAGCTCGACGGTTTGGTCGCGGCGGGAAATACGGCGATCGTCGTGGAGCACGACATGCGCGTCGTCGCCGGGAGCGATTGGGTGATCGACATCGGCCCCGGCGCCGGGGACGAAGGAGGTACTGTGGTCGCGGCGGGCACGCCAGCCGAGGTGGCGCAAGCCGTGCGGAGCCGGACTTCGGCGTATCTGCGGCGTTCTCTCGGTTGATGAGCTTGCGAGTTGGGCCGATGAAGTGACCGTTGCTTGGGGTCATCTCTTCACGCGATGCGCATGCGGCCGCTCTACCCCGCCTTCGTCCGCCCCGACTGCCCGACGCCCGTCGATCACCCCTCGCGCCGCCTCTCACTTTTTGCGATTTTCAACGCCCGCTTCCGCCGAATATTCCCGCACCGGCACACTTCCCCCAAACGCGGCCGAAAGCCCGATCGAAGGCGCGCGACCTGCCCATCCGATGACCATCGCCGCAGCCGCGGTCACCCGGTCTCCCAGGAGATTCTCGTGCGAGTGAAACATCGCGATACGACCGGCGCCGTCCGTCCCCCGCGGAGCGGACTGGGATTCGATTTCAGCATGGCCTTCCAGCCGATCGTCAATTCCACCGAACGCGCGATCTTCGGGTACGAGGCGCTTGTCCGCGGGCCCGGCGACGAATCGGCCGGCGCCGTCTTCGGGATGGTCGAAGAATGCGACCGCTACCGGTTCGATCAGCTCTGCCGGAGGAAGGCCATCACCGTGGCATCCCGGCTCGGGGTGGGGTGTCGCCTCTGCATCAACCTCATGCCGAACGCCCTGTGCCGTCCCGAGGCGTGCGTGCAGATGACCCTGAAGGCGGCGGCGGAACACCGATTCCCCCCCGACCGGATCGTCTTCGAGTTCACCGAAACCGAGGAGATCGCGAGCGTCGAGCGCGTCCGAAAAATCGTCGCCCACTACAAGGGCGCGCCGCGGGGGTTCACGACCGCCATCGACGATTTCGGGGCCGGGTACGCGGGGCTCAACCTCCTCGCGGACCTGCGGACGGACTTCGTGAAGGTGGACATGAAGCTCGTCCGGGACATCGGCGCGAGCAAGGCCCGCCAGGCCATCGTGAAGGGTATCGTCCGGATCTGCTCGGAGCTGGCGGTCACCGTCATCGCCGAAGGGATCGAGAGCTACGAGGAGCTGTCCGTCCTGCGCTCGTTCGGCATCGAACTCTTCCAGGGCTACCACTTCGCCCGCCCCTCATTCGAGGCGTTACCGGAGGTTCCGCTCTCGGCATTCGAGTCGCGGCGGACGGGCGCGGGCGGCTCGCATTCCGCGGCCGGCGAGAACATCGACGCATATGCCAGATGAAGGTTTGCCCCCGCGTTTCACCAGCGGGGAGATCGGCCCGGCACGACGGTTGCCACCGAGCATGCCGAACTTCTGAAATTGTTTCGCGGCTCGGAATCGCAGGTGAATCGGACAGCGAAGAGCCCCGCGGCCCCCTCAATTTGCTACCCTGCCATCC
>Ga0136611_10001805_pt1 | contig 14856 bp, 8 predicted proteins | sample AntDrymUQ2232306_2_FD_106645 | JGI IMG/M metagenome (GOLD analysis project Ga0136611, IMG submission 106645) | Polar desert sand microbial communities from Dry Valleys, Antarctica - metaG UQ223 (23.06) | ecosystem: Environmental > Terrestrial > Soil > Desert | place: Antarctica: Dry Valley...
CCGAACTCGACCGATTCGTTCGCCGCCTGGGGATTTTTCAATGCGATTTTCGAGCAGAAGGAATATTTTAGCGATTACATAATGGAAAAAGTCGCCGCCGAAATGCTGACGAAAGACGCGAATGTAAAAAGGGAATTTGAAGAGAAACTGAAGGACGAAAAATTTGCCAAAAGTCCGCGAGCGCGTTTGAATTTTTTCTACGAACGCTCGCCGTATTCCGACAAACGCATCGGCATTTATCCGGTCGGACGGGTTACGACGGATTTAAACCGCAGCGGCACAGAGAAGAAATTAACAGGAACAAAAAGGATGGGCAGGGTTAAGATAAGTTCTTAAAATCCGCTTTCACCTCCTTTATCCTTGTAATTAATTGACAGTAAAAATTATGAAAGCGCTTTTACTGATAGCGTCGTTTGTATCCGCCTATTTATTTGTTCGATAGCACGTTTTGTTTCGACAACTTTATTCTTGATGCGCTTCTGCGTAGATTTTTAACGCTGCGTTGACTCGCTGCTGAAAACCTGCGCCCTCACATCCATTGAGTTGGTAGGTGCGCCATTATTGCTGAGAAAACTCTTATTCTGGCACAAAGTTATAAACTATATTGCCTTTAACTCTACTCCCCAAAGCCTTAAACTTTGACTGAAGCGCAGCTTTTACCGCTTCTGTCTGTAACACGGGATGTCCGCACAAAGAGCGGGCTGAAACTACATTTCCAGATTCGTCAACGACAACTTCAGCCGTAACGCTGCCAAATACTTTCGGTCTTTTAGTTTTTTCAGAGTTCGATTTAGTAGAAGTTCCGACGCTCGTTTTGACAGTTGCATCTTTACAAGGCTTAAAGGAGTCGCTCCAAATTCCGCGCTTAGAATCTTTAGCGCGTTGTTCGGCTTCTGAATACGTTTGCTTGTTCGTTACGACCACATATTTTTCATCTTCAAATGTTTGCCACGCGAAGCCGTCTGTAATTTGCGATAAGGCTACGTCAACATTATCAACAAAAACCTTACCGACGAGAATCTTCTCTTTTCCTGCGATAAGCTCAAGCGGAACTGCTGAGAAAACGACTGATTTTTGGTCCAATAGCTTTGCCAAGTTTTCACGCGATTCTTTGCCAAAGGCTTGAGTTGGCACAACAATACCTAAAAGACGAACACGAACTTTTTTATTATCAGTTAAGATTGTTAAAGTATTTCCGTCAGCAATAGAAATAACCTTACCTTGATATTTAGTAGAGGATTCTTGTGCCAAACACAGTAAGTTGCCGCAAAACAAGAAAGATATTAACAGGACAATTCTTTCAAATTTTTTCATAATTGCTGCGTTCATTTTACCAAAAAGCGTCTAACTTTGAATTATACCGACTTTTTACCAGCGAACCGGGCGAATGTCGGGACCGATGACGTGCGAGCCGGTTAAGACGAGTCCGGTTCTTTTGGGATCGAGCCTGTCCGCATCGCCGTTGTGAACGAAATGCGCTCCATACCAAACGACTACGTCCTGATCAGCGACCGACTCGTCGTTGACGAATTTGGTAATGTTGATGCAACTGCCGCCGTTTGCCGTGCAATCTCCGCTCACGCTTAGCCAGCCGTCGTCAATTTCATTTTGCAGAAACGAGCCGCCCGTGACGTTTTTATACCGCAAAACCCAGAAATCGTTGCGCCCGAAATTATCCGCCGTGCCGTCCGACAAATTTGGAACAAGCATATAGGCTTCGTCGCCGGTTGAATTTTGAATCAATAAACTACGCTTTGTTTGATGATTTTTGTTGCGGTTGATTTCCGTCGTAATCGGCTGTAGAAATTTGCGTCCGCGTTCGACCTGGTAAACTTTATTAATCGGATTTACGATATCAAAATCGAGCCGCCAGTAGGTGTGATGATTATGGACGTTGCAGACGCACGAATTGTTTGTCGCGCCGAATCCGTAGCGCGGGCGAATCGTGCCGTCTTCGGCAAAACGCCATTCCATAATATAACGATACCAACCGGCATCCAATTCCGTAACCATCACCACTTCGTTGCCGAATCCGACGTTTTGCTGGTAAATCGCCACACCCTGAAAATTTCCCAGGTCGATTCCGCTTTCGAGAGACGTGGTGGCGACTTGTCCGGGACCCAGAACTCTAATGCCCGGAGCCGGATCTGTGGCACCGGAAGAAGGCGCATCGAAAAATCCTTCGTTGTATTGCCAGTCCCGATAAGGTCCGCAGACGCTTGGCATATATTCAACATTCAAAACCGGCACGTGACCGCGTTTGAGAACGGATTTGCCTTTATACTTCACGTCCCGAATTTCGATACCGGAAGCCCATGTGCCGGATGAAGCTGATGGACGAATCACGAGCATTTCCCAGAGCGGCAGATTATTTTGCAAAAGCGTTACCTGGGATTGTCCCGCGACGCCATTCGGAGTGCTTCCCTGTCGGGCGTCAGTAATTCCGCACGAAACCGCTTCGGCTCGTGCCGTTTTCGGCGCGCTTTCCGGGTAGCGGATAACCTCGCCGCGTTTGATGCTGACGCTGACAATTTCATTAGTTCCCGAATCGCTGCGGGCATCGAGTCCGATATTGACCAACCGCTCGATTGTGCCGTCTAAAACGGTTGTCGGCGGCATCGGGCGAAATGCCTTGGAAGAATCGCTTTTCAACGCCCCGCTAAAACGCGCGTCTTTTTGCAGAATGGCGACGGCTTCATTAAATTCTTCGTCGTTTGGAACGGGCTGGTAAAATTCTTCACGAACGCGAAATGTTTCCTTAGCTGCAAAATCACCTTCGGCAACGATTGTCCGGTCATTGGTGTAGTCGTAAAAAACTATTCTGAACCGCGTCGGCGGCTGCGTTTTGATTGATTTGTTTTCATTTTCAAGATAGCTGAATCCAAGCAAACGATATTTTGTTCCGTTCAAGAAACTCTGCACCGCTTTGCTACTTTCAGTGCGCGACTTTGCCGAATCGACATCTGCCCCGGTTGGTCCCCAGGGCGTAACTTTTATATCAACGGGCTGCTGTCTTTTCGACATTGTTCCGGTATTTTCTCCTGCCAGAGCAACGCTGACAACTAAACAGAACATTAAACTCACCCCGGCAAAAACGCGCTTTAATTTCTTTAACATTAATTCTCCTACAACTATACGGACTATACGAATTGACTTATTGCGATTATAAATCAAATTAAAAAATATCATTTTGCGCCATCGTCGGTCAAGATTTTCGAGGCAAATCCATAATGACGGAAACGCGACCGGAAGGGAACATGTCAAATTTCCAGGCAAAAATTTTGTAATCTGTAATTTAAGTTTTTTAATTTTTGCTCAACCGTTTAGAGTTCACGCCCGGCGCGTGTCCTTCCGCCACCGAAGCGCGGCGGAAAATCAAACTAAAGTTTGGACTCAGAACGCTTGGCGGGCGGTTGTCGAATTAATCGGGCTTACAATGATTCGATAATCGCCCTAGGAAATAATGAAGGAGATAAAAAATGAATTTACGCGATTTGATCAAAACATTTAGAAATTATTAGTTGTATAATTGATTGCAATGAGGAGAAGTAAGATGGTAACCCGAATATTTACGCTTTGCTTATTGATGACAGCCTCCGCCGCATTTGCGTCCGCCCAAGAGGAGCAAGCGGTTTCATTTGACGATTCGGCGTTGCCGCGCACGGCAACCGCGGTTGAGAAGTTTCTGCCTTCGGGCTGGACGGTTGAAGCGCGGATTTCCGGCGATTTAAACAACGATTCCGTGCCGGACACGGCTCTCAAATTAATCGAAAAGCCTGCCCCCGATGCTGACAAAGATAATCCGGCATCGCGGACGCGGGTTTTGATGATTTTGTTCGTAAACCGGCAAGGCATTTTTGAGCGCGCGGCAACGGCGAAAAATTTACTGCAATGCACACGCTGCGGCGGAGCGTTTTACGGCGTTATGGAAGCGCCGGCGGACGTTGCCATTGCCAAAGGCGTTTTGATTGTCAAACAAGACGGCGGTTCGCGCAACGTCACCGAAACGACTTACCGGTTTCGTTACAATCCGGGCGTGAAAAAATTTGCGCTCATCGGTTACGATATAACCGACCGCGACCGCGCGACCGGCGAGACCACGAGCGCAAGCGCAAACTATGTAACCGGCGTTAAAATCACGGAAACATTTCAATACAGCAAAAAACTCGACAGGGACGTGAAAAAAGCCAGCCGACAAACCAGAGTCGCCAAATCGCCGCAATATCTCGAAGAAATAAATTACGAAACTTTCGATAACGACTAGCGGTTTGTTACGTTAAGTTTTTAAAGTTTTGAGTCCCGCCTTGAGGTTGACGGCATTAAGAGTTAGTCCGAAAAGACAGGAATGGGCTTAAGCCGTTTAAGTAAAACACTTATTATTCTTATATCAATCATTGCCTCGCTCGACTCGATTTTCAGTTTATAATCATTAACTAATCGCCTCGCTCCTGTCAGCCAACCAGAGGTTCTTTCCATAACACGCAGATGAGCGTTTTGGAGTTTTTTCGTTCCCGCCTGGCATTTGCTTGACGTTCATTCCGAAGACAACTTTACCGACTTGTGAATCCCAAACAAACGACACGGCTTCGGCTCGCTTTGTAAGTCGCTGCCACGCTCTATCGTCAACAAGCAAATAGCCTCCTCGCCGACCAAACAACCGGCAAACTATTCCCATAATCGTCTTGAGTATGGAAAATCTGCATAAAGAAGTCGGTAAAGCCGGTCGTGCGCCATCGCGCTCAACGATGCCAGACAGCAACAAATCGTGCGCGTGTTGCGATAAATCAAACCTGTCAAGTTTCCTATCATTGCAAGATTCATTTGCGACCAAATGTTGTTCATAACACCAACATTCTAAATGGCTTTTGTTCTCCTGCGTAATCTCAGATATTACATTCATCAAATGCAGTATTATTAATGACGCGAGCGGTTTTTGGAGAATATTCCGAAAGCTTTTGCAAATAGTAATCAAAAAAGGAAGGGCGATTAGAGCGCGAGAATCAGCGGCTGAAAACGACGGTCGGCGTTGACGATGGAGCTTTAAAGCCGATTGGTAAAGTTTTCGCGTCATCGGTCGCAGAATTGGCAGTTGAGATGGAAAAGGTTGTTGAGCCTTTCAACAGAAACTATCTGCATTCGGCTTTGGGCTACAAAACGCCGAACCCGTTTAAAAACGAGAGTTAAAAACTAAACAGATTACGCCCTCTGCAAAAGATTGATTGTACACCCTTTTAAACACCTTCAAGCAGTGTATTTACGGCTGAACCTCTAACTGCTGATTATTTAATTTCACTGAGCTGCTACCGACCATAACTTGGAAAGTTCCAAGCTCGATGATGCGCTTCATTTCGCGGTTGTAAAAAGCTAATTTTGCGGGCGTTATTCTGAAAGTTACTTGTTTGGTTTCATTCGGCGCGAGGCTGATTCTGGCAAAGTCTTTGAGTTCTTTGACGGGGCGCGTAACCGAGCTGACTTCATCGCGGATATACATTTGCGCGATTTCGTCACCGCGCATTTTGCCGGTATTTGTTATGTCAACCGTAACGGTCGTTTCCTCATTCATATTTATTTTCGGCTTAGTGATTTTCAGATTCGAGTAGCTGAACGTCGTGTAGCTCAAACCGAAACCGAACGGGAACAACGGTTCGGTCGTCGAGAACAAATAACCGCGTCGGGCGGTCGGTTTGTGATTGTAATAAATGGGAAGCTGTCCGACGGTGCGCGGAAACGAAACGGGAAGTTTGCCGCCCGGATTGTAGTCGCCGAAAATCACGTCCGCCGCCGCCGTCCCGGTTTCTTCGCCGAGATAAAAACCTTCTAAAATTGCGGGAACGTTTTCCGCGACGTAACCAATCGCCAGCGGTCCGGAATTTATTAAAAAAACGACGGTCGGTTTTCCCGTCTCCAAAACGGCTTTAACCAAACCGTTTTGCTGTCCGACGAGTTCGAGCGAATTGCGGTCGCCAAGATGATTTTCCGCCCACCCTTCTTTGTTCGTATCTTCATTGCCGCCGATAACCAAAATTACCGCGTCGGAATTTTCGGCGGTTCGAACCGCTTCGTCTATTAATTTCTGATCGCTTGCCGCGTCGTTCAAAGTCGCGGTATCGCCAAACCAATTGCCGCCTTCTTTGGTGATTTTCACGCCTTCCGCATAATTCACTTTCACTGAATTTCCGAGCTTGGTTTTCACGCCGTCTAAAATGCTGACGGTTCGCGGCGGCATCGGGTCGGTGTAGCCGCCCAAGTGCGCGCGGTTGGCGTTAGGTCCGATGACGGCGATTGATTTCAATTTTGCGCGGTCGAGCGGCAATGTGTTTTTGTCGTTTTTGAGTAAAACAATCGAACGGCGAGCGGCTTCAGCGGCAAGTTTCCTGTCGTCTGCCGTATCCGTCATTCGCGCGGCTTTTTCCGGGTCAACATACGGGTTCTCGAAAAGTCCGAGTTGAAATTTCTGATACAGAATTCTCGAAACTGCCTGGTCAATCAAATTCATCTGAATTTTTCCCGATTTCACCTGTTCGACTAAAGTTTTATTGACCGCCGGGTCGGGAAGTTCGATGTCGAGTCCGGCTTCGAGCGACTGTTTGGCGGCATCGGCTAAATCGGCGGCGACTTTGTGGCGTTTTTCGAGTTCGGTCATCGCGTAATAATCAGAAACGACGGTTCCGTGAAATCCCCATTCTTTTCGCAAAAGCGTATCGAGCATCCATTTGTTTGCGTGAACCGGAACGCCGTCAATCTCATGATAGGCGGGCATAATGCTCATCAAATTCGCTTCTTTGACGGCGGCTTCAAACGGTACGAAATGCGTCTCTCTGAGAAGTCTTTCCGACAAATTAACCGGACCGACATTCGTGCCGTTTTCCGGCTGTCCGTGTCCGGCGAAATGTTTTCCGGTGGCGATAACGTGCGTGTCGTCGATTGTCGGATTCGCGTAAGTCGCGTTTCCCTGAATGGCTTTGACTAAGGAGACAATCATTCTGGAAGTCAAATAAGGATCTTCGCCGTAGGTTTCTTCGGTGCGTCCCCAACGCGCTTCACGCGCCAAATCCATATTCGGACCCAAAACGTGCTGTGTACCGCGAATTCTGGTTTGACGGGCAGCGACGGTGAAAACCCTGGAAATCAAATCCGTGTCCCAACTCGAAGCAAGCGCGAGCGGCACGGGGAAAACCGTCGCGCCTTCGCCCATCAAACCGTGCAGAATTTCGTCGTGAAAAACTGCTGGAATTTGCAGGCGCGTGTTTTCAATCAGCCATTTCTGCACCGCGTTGGCGTATTCGGCGGAGCGTTTCGCGTCGCGGTACTCGCGCTGACGCGCAAATTGCCCCATTCCAAACGGCATTTTCTGCTTTGCAAGTTCCGGCGAAAATTCGCCGCCGAGCGGCATTTGCTCTTTCGGCACGCGACTGTTGTCGTTCGGCTTTTCCATCCACAGGCACATCATCTGCGCCGCCTTTTCTTCTATGGTCATTCGCGCGAGCAAATCTTTGACCCGTTCATCAATCGAAAGACGCGCGTTTTTATAAGGAGAATTTTGCGTCTGCGCTTTGACCGCGCTGCTAAACGGTGTCAGCGATAAAATTAAAAGGGAAGCTAACGCCCCGCCGAGCGAAATTCTTTGTAAATAATTTTGGATGTTTTTCATAAATTCACCGCGCATTATCAAAAATAAAATTGGGTAAATCCGAGATTTAGCCCAAACAATGCTTAATCGACTCCGAACAAAATATCCATCGTTAACTGGTCCAGTTTTTCATACTGTAAACCTTTCGACGCGATTTCATTGCGGTCAAAATTTTCCGCCAGCAGCGATTCGGTGTCTTTGATTTCGTAACTCTGATTGGTCGCTTCAATTTCCGCAAGGATTGCTTTGATTTCCGCGTTTTCATTCCAGCGTTTGGCTTTATCTTTCAAAATAAGATACGAGCGCATACAGCCGCGCGCGAAATCTTTCACCCCGGCGTAATCTTCCGTGCGATAAGCGTGCGCGTCGAAATGCCGCATTCCCTGATAGCCGACATCTTCCAAAAATTTGACGAGCCAGAACATCTGTTTCGGCGAAACCGAAGCAAATCTAAGGTCTTGATCAAAGCGTCCAGGATATTGGTCGTTTAAATCAATATGAAACAATTTTCCGGCTTCCCAAGCCTGCGCGACGGCGTGCGTCATATTCAATCCGGGCATCTGTTCGTGCGCGACTTCCGGGTTGACGCCGACCATTTCCTTATGTTCTAAAGTTTCGATAAACGCCAGGTAAGCCGTCGTCGTCGCCATATAAATATCTGCTCGCGGCTCGTTCGGCTTGGCTTCCATCGCAAATTTATAGCCGTAATTTTGCTTGATGTTGTATTCACACAGCCGATTTAACGCGTCTCTCAATCTTTTAATCGCTACATCCGGTCGGCGGCAGCCGTCGGTTTCCGCGCCTTCGCGTCCGCCCCAGAGAACGAAAGTTTCGGCATCGAATTCTTTACCAAAATCCATCGCACGCATCGTTTTCTGAATGGCGTAGGCGCGAACCCGCGCGTCGTTTGCCGTAAACGCGCCGTCTCGGAAAATCGGCTCGTAAAACAGATTAACGGTCGCCATCGGGACTTTTATATTATTGTCAGCGCACGCCTTTTTAAATTCCGAGACGATTTGCTCTTGCTCTGCGACAGTCGCATCAATCGGGACTAAATCGTTGTCGTGAAAGTTTACGCCGTAAGCGCCAACTTCCGCCACCATTTCAACAATTTGCACGGGCGAAAGTTTTTCGCGCACTTGAGTGCCGAACGGATCGGCACCACGATTTCCCACCGTCCATAAACCGAATGTAAACTTATCTTCGGGACGAGGCGCGTATTTGTCGCTGCTCATAAATAATTTCCTCAACTTAGAATTGTAATTTTTTAAAACTTAACAGATTGAATGAATTGAAAGTTATACTATAATGCTTTTGTCCGGTAGTGCAACTAAGTTCAAAAAAAATATGAATTACCTCGGAATAGATGTGGGAACGGGCGGTTCGCGCGCCGTTTTAATTGATTCGCAGGGCGCGGTTGTCGCGGCGGCGACGGTGGAACACGCGCCTTTTGCTTCGCCTGAAATCGGTTGGGCGGAACAAAATCCTGAAGATTGGCGACGAGCGGCGTTTGAAGCGATTCGGCAGGTTTTAAAAGACGAAAATGTGCGCGCCGAAGAAATCGCCGCCGTCGGGCTTTCGGGACAAATGCACGGCGCGGTTTTTCTCGACGAATCAGACAAAATTCTGCGCCCGTCAATTATCTGGTGCGACCAGCGCACTGAAAAACAATGCCGTGAACTGACCGAAAGAATCGGCGCGGAAAAGCTCATCAATCTCGTCAGCAATCCGGCTCTGCCGAATTTCACCTTGACGAAAATGCTCTGGGTGCGCGAAAACGAGCCGGAAATCTGGAATCAAACGAGGTCATTTTTGCTGCCGAAAGATTATGTGCGGTTTTGTTTGACGGGCGATAAAGCCACCGACGTTGCCGACGCTTCGGGAACTTTGATGCTTGACGTGCGGAATCGAAAATGGTCGAGCGAGATTATGGCGGCGGTAGAAATGAACGAAAGTTTGCTGCCCGAACTTTACGAGTCCGCGGAAATTACCGGAACAATTTCCAGCGAATGCGCCGCCGAAACAGGATTGATTGCCGGAACAAAAGTGGTCGCAGGCGCGGGCGACAACGCCGCCGGAGCAATCGGGATGGGAATTGTGCAGGTCGGTTCGGTAAGCGCAACCATCGGCACTTCGGGCGTGATTTTCGCGGTGACGGATAAACCTTCGATTGATTTACGCGGACGAATCCACACATTCTGCCACGCGATACCGAATCGCTGGCACAACACGGGCGTTACGCAAGCCGCTGGTCTTTCTTTTCGCTGGTTCAGAGATAATTTCGCGGCAGATGAAAGTTATGACGACTTAGTAGAATCGGCTGAAAAAATCTCTGTCGGCGCTGACGGACTTTTGTGGACACCGTATTTAATGGGCGAGCGCACGCCGCACGTTGACGCGCACGTTCGCGCTTCTTTAATCGGTTTGACGGCGAGCCACACAAAAGCGCACGTCGTCCGCGCAATTTTGGAAGGCGTGGCGTTCAGCCTGCGTGACGCGATTGAAATTTTCAAAGAATTACACATTCCGATTGAAACGATCCGGCTCGGCGGCGGCGGCGCGAAATCTCCGCTCTGGCGGCAAATTCAGGCGGACGTTTACGGTCAAACGGTCGAAACGATTGCGGCGGAAGAAGGCGCGGCATACGGCGCGGCACTGCTCGCCGGAGTCGGCGCGGGCGCGTGGAAAACCATTGACGAAGCCTGCGATAAAACGATTTGCGTCGCCGAAAGAATCAAGCCGAACGACGAATCAGTCGAGATTTTGAACCGGCAATATAAAAAATACCAAACAATTTATACAGCACTACGTTCGATATTTCGGTAATAAAAATAATAGTCGAACTTATCGTTTGACGGTCTCTAAGAGTGGTTTTAAGGAAACGGCGGTCGGCAGTGTAATTGTTAATGTCGCCAACGTAACCAGCCAGAACTTTTCTTTAAAGTCGGGCAGCTTTCAGAAACTGTGGAAATTACGGCTGATGCTATTCAGGTGGAAACACAAACCGGAGCAGTCGGTGAGGTTGTTTCCGGCGAACAGGTGCGCGAATTGCCGCTCAACGGACGAAGTTTCGTCCAACTTACACAACTGCAGCCGGGCGTCGCCGCTGCAGATAATTTCGACAGCAAAAGTAAGGGGTTATTCGGCGGAGTTGATTTTTCAGTCAATGGAAATTCATCGCAAAGCAATTTATTTTTGACCGATGGCGCGAACAACAACGACACCGGCTCAAACCGCACGATTTTACTGTTTCCCTCTATTGAAGCGATTGCCGAATTCAAGTCTCTGCGTAACAGTTACGGTCCTGAATACGGACAAGCCGCCGGCGCGGTCGTCTCGATTGTAACCCGCGGCGGAAGCAACGAATTTCACGGCAGTGCTTATTACTTTGGTCACAATGACGCGCTGAATGCCGCCGAGTTTTTTACTAAAACCAGAGGCGGCACAAAGGATGCTTTGAAACGACACGATTATGGCTTTTCGCTCGGTGGACCGATTGTCAAAAACCGTCTATTCTTCTTTTACTCGCAGGAATGGAATAAGGAAATCAGAGGGCAAGCGCGCTTCGGAAGAGTTCCGACCGCCGCCGAACGCAGTGGTGATTTCACCCGAACCGGACCATGCAGTTTACCGACTATCGGAAATGGTCGTCCCGGCTCGACTAATCAAATTATCCCGACAACTCAACTAAGCGCTGCCGGATTAGCGCTCGTAAAATTGTTTCCTTTGCCAAATCGCGCTATTTGATTCCAGTTGTAATAACTGGTCAATCTCAGCCAATTCGCCGATTAATTTCCGTGAAGAGAATGTTCGGATAGATTATAACTTAACCGAAAAGAACAAAATATTCGGTCGATTTACCAAAGACGACTGGTCGAACGGCTTCCCGGTTTTAACAGGCAATTTGTGGGGTGATGATGCTTTCCCGGCGGTTGAAAGTAGCTGGTCACAGCCATCACAGCAAGTGGCTGTCAAATTAACGACAACACTGTCGCAATCAGCAATAAACGAAGTCCAGGTCGCTTATTCAGCTAATCGGATTAATGTTCAGCCGGGTTCCGGCGGAGATATTAACCAGGAAATCAATAAGGCAGTTCCCGGATTTTATCCTGACTCATTAAGGTTAACGGCGTAAATCGTCCGCATCCGGTATTCTGGGGCGGCATTGCTCCATTCAATTACGGCATTGGACAGGATTTATGGGCGCAAATTCCGTTCAAAAATGCTCTCGATATTTATTCGCTTAGAGATGATTTTTCAAAGGTTATGGGAAATCACGTTTTCAAGGCGGGATTTTTATATGATACGGCTGGCAAGAATGAAGATTCCGGTCCGAACAATGAATCGGTTCAGTTCTGGGGAGCGTGCTGCGGTAATAATTCCGGCAACTATCTGGCAGATATTTTGACCAAAGGCTCTCTGTTCGGTTTTAGTGAAACCAATACAATGCCGGTCGGTCAAACCAGATATAAAAATCTCGAATTCTATTTTGGAGACACCTGGAAAGTTAAATCTAATTTAACTTTGGAATTGGGCGCGAGATACTCGCTGTTATTTGAGCCGTATGACAAGCGTAATTTGATTAGCTCATTTTCACCGGCACTGTATAATCCGACGAGACCGGCAACCGATCCGTGTAACGGCTTGTTAGTTCCAAAAGGAACCAATCCGTGCGCGGGTATTCCGGGAGCCAGCACGCCGACCGAATTTTCTAACCGGTCGTTACGAGAAAATAATTACAAAAATCTCGCGCCGCGTTTAGGTATCGCATGGGATGTATTCAAAAACGGTAAAACCGCAGTCAGAGCGGGATTCGGTCAATTCTACCTTCGTGAACGAATTGCGCCGATATTTGCCGCATTAACGCTTAACCCTCCGTTCGCGGCTACTGTCGGCGGTCAGAGAACATTAGACGGATCAGTATTTTCCGGTCTTGGAGCCGCATCGAACGGATCGCCTAGATTCGGATACAGCACGAAACCGGCTACTCCATATTCCCTGCAGTTTAATTTCTCGGTCGGACAGCAATTGTGGAAAGATACGGTGATAGAAGTCGGTTATGTCGGTAATCGCGCCCGCAATCAACTGACGCATTACGATGTAAATCAGGTTTTACCGCAAAATCAGTTGCGAGCAGCTTTTGCCGCAGACTCGAATGCCATCAACGCCTTGCGTCCATACAGTAATTATGGCGCGATTTACCAGTTTGAACGAAACGGCAGAGCCGACTATAATTCGCTGCAGGTTTTATTCAGATCCAGATTTGCAAAATCTTTAAACTTCCAGGCAGCTTATACATTTTCGAAATCAAAGGCTGATTTCGGTTTAAATGATTCAAACGGCGGGTCGAGTAATTTTGCTGTATTGGACAACAATAATCGAGATTTGGATTTTGCCGAATCTGACATTAACCGTCCGCATATATTCGTTGCCAATTTGATTTACAACTTTCCTAAATTTAACGGCTCAAACGGGTTTGTGAAAACGCTTGTCGGCGGATGGGAAGTGGCTAGTATCGTTCGGGTTACGAGCGGAATATCCTTAACTCCGCAGTTGAGCGCGACAGGTTTGAGAGACCCTCGGTTACCGATTGCGTTCCAGGCGGGAATTACCGGCACGGGAACAGGTGTCGCAAATCAGCGACCGCTTCGAGTTGAAGGCGTGCCTTGTACCCTTGACGGTCCGGCAGGAACATTTATCAACCCCGGAGCTTTCACTCTGGTAGGTTATAAAATCGGAGAAACGCTTCCCCAAAAGACTACCTGTTTAGGACCGCGGACCAAGAATGTTGATTTTTCAGTTTACAAAAACTTCACGCCTTCCTGGTTAAAAAGCAGTTTTCTGGGTGAACAAGCGCGCGTTCAATTTAGATTGGAGTTTTTCAACGCATTCAATACGCCTCAATTTAGAGGAGACGCTTCGAGTTTCCCGCGACTTTTCTATAATGGAAACGTTTCGTGCGGAAACGCGCCGTGCAGTATAACCAACAACACTATTACTTCAGCGGGTGTCAACGGTAATTTCGGTGTTTCCGGAAGAACGACTGGCGGACGTGAAATTCAATACGCATTGAGGTTAAATTTCTAAACTTCAATCATTAAAATTTGGCAAGAAGATAGGTTTGAAATTTAACTTTTATCTTCTTGCCATTTTTATTTTGTGATATAATTTGGTCAACTCTTAAATATCCAGAAGACAGTTTTTAGCAGTTATGCCAGTAAAAGTAGCGGTTTTAATTTTACTTTTCCTTTCAGTCAATCTCTACGCTCAAAGTCCAATTGCCAAGCCTGCCCAGCCGATTCAGGAAGAAAATTTAGCAAAACACATCAGCGCGGCTGAAACTTATCAAATTTCCGGAGATTTGGTGAACGCGCAAATCGAAAACCGTCAAATTGTCGCTGTCGGATTGCAAAAATTCGGAAACATTTCAATCGAAGAAGGCAAATTGCAGGACGCCGTAAAACAGCTTTCCGAATCGAAATTATACGCCGATAACGCTCGCGTTCGGGTAGATTTAGCCGTTGCTTATCTACAGATGAATGAAATCGAGAAGGCTCTCGATGAAGCTCGTGCGGCAGTTGATTATGACCCGAAAGACGCTTACGCGCGTTATATCTTGGGAAATATTTATTTCACCAAAGAAAATTACCAGGCAGCGCTTCCCGAATTGGAAAAAGTCCTGCTTCTCGCTCCGAATTTCGATGCCGCGCGCGCACTCGGACTTACTTATTTGTATTTAAAACAACCGGCGCGAGCCAAACTTTTGTTTGAAGAAATGCAGTCAACTTTTCCGAAAGAAAATTCCGAACTGCATATTTTATTCGGGCAAGCCTACGAGCAGACAAATTATCCGCTCGAAGCCGAGCGCGAATTCAAACGCGCTTTAGCGATAAACCCGAAGCAGAAACGAGCGAGTTTTTTTCTCGGTTACGTGATTCTGCAATACGGCGGCAGCGAACGTTTAGCCGAAGCCGATCAGGCTTTTGAAAAAGAACTGCAGCTAGCGCCCGAAGATTTTTATACGAACTTTTTCGCCGGTGTCGTTGCCTCCTCGGAAAACAAACACGAAAAAGCGGTTCAGTATCTGCAAAAAGCTGTGCGTATAACTCCTAACAGCGGCGAGGCTTATCTTTTTCTCGGTCAATCACAAATCGAAACAAATGATTTAATCGCCGCTGAAAAAAATCTGCGGCGCGCGCTCGAACTTGAACCGAAAGATTTAAAAG
>Ga0136611_10001806_pt1 | contig 14855 bp, 18 predicted proteins | sample AntDrymUQ2232306_2_FD_106645 | JGI IMG/M metagenome (GOLD analysis project Ga0136611, IMG submission 106645) | Polar desert sand microbial communities from Dry Valleys, Antarctica - metaG UQ223 (23.06) | ecosystem: Environmental > Terrestrial > Soil > Desert | place: Antarctica: Dry Valley...
AGCCGCACCCTGACCTCCTAATTGATTACTGTTGTCTACTGTACCATCGTTATTAATATCATAAATGCTTTTGAGCATATCGCCATTACCACTACTGCCATTTACGGTATCTGGAACCCAGCTATAATCATAACTTGTATTACTATTCTTTTTTAATATGTAACCTGTCAAACCACCGGAAGGAGTTAACCCATTATGACTATGACCGGAAGGTGAATAAAGTTGATCGGTAATAGTCAGCACATCACTTGAAAAATCTGATAGCGATAAGTCACCTCTTAAATATTGGCTTATTGTTCCTGTTGTTATTGTTGCTTGCTTCCCGGCGAGTGCTGCAACCAAATCTGCCTGACTTGCTAGCGTCCCGGTAATAGCACCCCAAACACCAGCACCACCACCACCACCACTACCTACCTTTGTCCATTTCTTTGTAGATAGTATTGAAGTCGATACATACAAAGATGAATCTGCAACCCTGAAAACCTGAACACCTAATCTAACGGGTAAGAAATTGGTATCTCTTAATGCGTTTTGAAATGAGCTATCTGCCCTCAATGAATGACGTGCAATACCAACCGAATTAGGACCACTCAAATAGGAATTGGTTGTTTGCGCTCCAACAGATAGCCCACTTAGTAATAAAACATATAATACCAGGTTTCTCATTTGTAAAGTATTAGTACCCACTCCGTAGGGCTTAAAGGGTATGGTAATAAAATAGTCCCTGTGCCTTGCACGTACTTCGCTTGCTTGTCAGTAGGATCGCCCGCTAAGATTAGTTCCTTACCAACACCATCAATCTCAACGCTTAATATTTCCCGGTTTATCAATATAGCGTTGCCTACTGATGTTTCACCACCTACTGAACTTGTATAAGGGTATCTTTGCACTTCGTATTCGGTTTGATCTGGTGTAAATAATGTTGTGTTTAATGTAAACCCGCCGCTGCCTATCATCTCTACATCATCTTCGCTAAACCCATCAACCCCGGCACTTAACCCGGTATGCGGAATTAAAACCGTTCCTGTTATTGTTTTTATATTTCCTGCCTCATCATCAAAACTTAATTCTATAAGTAACCCTAGTTTTCGTAACGCATCCAAAAGGGTATCAAATACAGTATAATACCCTGGCTTTAGTATGTGCGTTACCGTTCCTAATGTTAAACCCCAGGTTCCCATCCCCCCGGCCCACTCTGTAAATCCTGCACTTGATACAGTAGACTTTTCAATCATCTCCGTATCATAATAAAATTCCAATGACGTTGCACAAGCAAAGGGAACCATATCTACGCCCTTCAAAGCCCTTAGTATAACATTCTTTCCTTCTATTGCCTGTAGTGCCATTATTAGCGATCCTCACTATATTTAAATTCTTTGGTTTCCGTATAAATATTGGTATCGCCGGTTTTATCTATTTCTATAAAATATCCACTCCACTTGCATGATTTCAAATCTTGGTCAAAGTGCAAGCACATAAACTTCCTGTTATCGGTATGAGGACTACTATCTGCTAACGTGTACGTATGTATAAGGTCGGGTAAATCATCATTACTTAAACCTTTCAAAGAACCATCTAGTAACCTCATTACCCTACGGTATTGTTTCCAGTTGGCTTCGATTTGTATTTCTCCAAAATGGTCATACTTGCCTGTTATTACATATGCCGGATCAGTCCAGTCTGCCCATCGTCCTGTTAAGTTATGAAGCCCGGCTGTAAAATACGTCATAGCTCCCTTAAATAGTTTCTTTGGGCTATCACTTATGAAAACATCTTGTTCACGTTTTGCTTTATACTCGCCTGTTTGTTTTATTTGCCAGTATTGACCTTTGAAGGTTCTGTATGTGCTATTTATGTAAGGTTGGTAATTAAATTGCAAGTTCTGATACCTTGTTTCCCTGTTTGTAAATACTGATGATTTAATAAGGCAGATATAAACGTCACCTGCAATAGGCAATGGCTTTGCATCAATGCTTAGTGTTTGCCAGTCTCTTTCATCCACTTTTGTAGAATCCCATTGTGCTGTTATGGTCTTATATCCAGATGACCAAACCCCTTCTTTGTCCAATGAGAAAACAGTATTGCCAGCCTTCACATAAATAACAGATTTAATATCTGTAATTACAGCATTGCTAACGTTGGCATCATAAGAGAAATCAAAAGAAACATTGAACTTATCTTTTATACTTACCGGGATTGGTTTGCTTTCTATGTAGTCGGTATTGCCCCCTGTATTTGATGCCGGTATGTACACATATCTTTCAAGTTCCACGCCATCGGGATTTATTTTTCTTCTTATGTACGCTCCTATTGTTGGAGTTCCAAGTGCAGGAAAGTTTCTTTTTTTAGTCCAATCATCTAAATTATACACACTCTCATCCGGACCCGTTGCAACTACAAATATTTGCGCACCTCTTACAAAGTCTACATTATCCGGTATTTCTTTAGGAAGCTCAAAAGGGTATGTGATCTTTAAAGACTTGTGAGGTCTTTCCAATCCTACGTAAGCACTCCGGTCTATCCAAAATAAACTACCTGTTTTTAATATGGTCTTATTGTATGTGGTATTGATAAACGATATGCCCGTTAAATCATAAGTAACCTTATAAGTAGTTCGCATTTCATTAAACATTTCATCCACCCTCTGAATCCACCACTCACCTTTATGCTGTGTTACAAAGCAATGCTCGCCTAATATTCTTTCCAGTATTGTATAACAGTCAATAGATACACCTATTTCATCCTCCCATGTCTTTGCATCTAAGTAAATATTATCCCAAAATGGGCTATCTGTTTTACGTGTTTCTCTTAAATTCCACTCAAGGTTAATAGGAAGCACCAGTCCGGTCTTTAACAGGCAATCCGTTAAGTAGATGATGATCTTAAACCGGCCCTTTGCATGAGCGCCTAAATAGTCCGTATAGGGAATATCTTTCAATAGGCCCAAACCATCCGTAGCCGTTAAGCTCACTATATTAGGCGGGCATAAGTAGTCTTCCTGCAATTCCGGTAGTACCAGGAACCCGGTAAAAACCATCGCCCCGGCCACATAAACATCCATCTTAAACCTGTTGTCCTCTCCCTCCGCAAACGTGTTTAAATTCCATTGTTCGGATGATAGAAATTCAACTATACATTGCTTTGCTCTTATCGGAGTAAACTTGTCCTCGCTGTTGTCAATGCTTTGCAATCGTACCGGAGTGCCACTACCCGGTAATAAATGGATTGTAGTGTTGTTGGAATCGCTTTTAGTATCAATTATATCAGCCTGAACCCGTTGGTTTTCGATGTTATTAAATTCAATTCTCCAGGTTATCATCTTACCCTCCTTTGGCTTTTACCAACTCGTGATGAACTAAGGAGAATATCAGCACCGCTTAACCTTCCAAATACTTCGACATTACCGGCGCCGGTATTGGATATGTATTTTTTAAGTTTATCAAGTGGTGCAATAACTTCAGGGTTTGAGCGTGTAGTGCCATTACCCTCACCTACCATTCCTATCGAAGGGCCAAAAACCAACCCACCTGAAGCAAATCCGGTTATTTTTCCGAAGGCTTTTGCGAACGATAACCCGCCCCCACTTGCGCCGCCGGTTATAAGACTAAGTATTGCCGCCTGAATTGCAGCCGCAATAAGCTGTTGTATAAGTTGTGTTACCGATTGCCCTATACTTTTAAAGAATGCTTTTATAGGTTCTTCGCCAGCCGTTATTGCACCAAACATATTTTGGAAGGCAGGAGCAACAACAGAACTTACCGTATTTGCTAGGTTTTCCTGTTTGGCCTGTAATTCATCAAACTGCTTCATAATTGCAGGATCAATGATAGCGCCGTTCATCTTTATAAACCCGCCGTTCTCTTTTAGTATTTTATCCGATAAGTTAGTACTAACCTGCGTTTGCTTGAAATCTACAATAGCCTTTCTCGGTGTTACTTTTATGAAGTCGTTAAACGGATTCTCTTTATCAAACTTATCCTGAAGTTCCTTTCTGAATACATCAATTCCTAGTACGCTTATTGGTGTGCCCCTTAAACTTACCTCTACCTTTTCAGGTTTGGTCTTTATAGTTTTTACGGGCTTAACATTGCCCGTTGGATTCAGTATTGATTGCGGATCTTTTTCAACTATTCCAGTTAGTAAAGCAGATACATTATTTAATCTTTTAACAAGCTCAAACCTTTGGTCATAAAGTTTATTCCCATCTTTTAAACTTGCATTTAGCGCACGTTCTTCCTTTTCTATCTTAACCCCTAACCCGGTTATTCTTTCTTCACCAGTAAGACTTGTTACTACCTTTTTCCCCTGCCTATTTAAGTTATTGAGTTTACCAAGTATGCCAACACGCTTAGATTGTTCGTCACTTATTTGCTGCTCTGTTGTTAGTAGCTGCTTTTGAATGTCAACTAAGGTATCTTGTGCTGCCCTTGCCTTTGATGCCGCAAGTATCGAACTTGTTAACCTACCATAAGCAGCACTTGCGCCACCGGCTAGTATGGTTTCATCCGATATATTTTTAAAGTACTTAGGGTATTGCTCCTGTAATTGGTCAACAATCTTTTTCCTTTCAGCAAGCGGAATATTTAAATCCTGTGAAGCCTTGTATAAGGTTTGAAGTTTTACTAACTCACCTTGTGCATTTTGAGTGCCTTCTAAATTTATTTTGTTGGCATCATTAAGAGAATCTACATAATCCGCTAATACTTGTTTCGCCTTTTTTACTGCGTCTGCCTGTTCCTGAATCTTATCCTTTGACTTAAATAATTTATCTCCAAATACTACAAGCAATGATGATACAATACCAAGTGCCACACCGATACCAGCCGGACCTATCAAAGCTCCCTTTAGTGCAGAACCCAACGAAACGCCGGTTGCTTTGCTTTCAATCTGTAAACGTTGGAATGATTCTAGTAATGGATTTAAGTTGTTGGCTATGCCTATAAAGCCAAATGGCGAATCTTGTGCTACCCTCGATAAGTTCACTAATGATTGTGTTGCTGCCCCCGAAGATTTTGCAGTCTTATCCAATGACCCCCCGGCAATAGCTGCACCCTTTGCCATTTGCTTTGCCGCCGCACTCACTTTGTCTAATGACTTACCCGCCGCTGTTGAAGCTGCTTCTAAAGGCTTGGTGTTGCCTTCAAACGTGACCCGCAAACCTTCTTCAACTACTGCCATTTTGCTTATTAAATAATTCTCGTTTTGCTACCTTAATTGCGTGTTGTTCCTGTATTTCCTTCCAATCCGCTTTGCCCGCTTTCTTATCCCAGGGAAACTTCCAAAACTGCCCCGCATTCTTATGCTTTGTTCTACCAAAGGCATGTTGTGCATTGCTCCAAGCTATTGCCCTTGCTATTTCCCATTCTTCCTGCATTGCCTCCGATCTTGCCTCAATAGAAATCCATACATCACATGGGGCCATGAAATCTATTTCAAAAGGTTTCAAACCTGCCGAACATCCCCACTTATAAAATAACCGCCACGTTAACTTCTCACCTTTTTTTTTACTTCCTTCTTTGGTGCTTCAACCTTTACCGCCGTTAGGTCAATATTCAATAGCTTGCTTACAAATATGGTTAGTATCTCCTGCAATTCCTTACTAGTACGCCAGGGTAACTCATCCATCCAATTACAGGCATCCAAATCACTATAAGCAAAAGTTAGGTTATTGTATTTGCAGAATGTTTCAGCACCCATCAATAGCATATCGGGAAAGTTCTTAGTCTTTAGGGTATCGCCCATTGTGCCATCTTCCTTCGTGCTGCAACCTTCGGCTAGTTCTTCATATTCCACTCCCTTACGTGCTGAATAGGTTTTAAATGCCCACGTATTAAAAAGCAAGGGTATTTCCTTGCCTTCTTTTAGTTTTAAGGTGTAATCCGCTATAAACATTATACGGGAACAACTATGGTTAACGCACCGTTTAATTCAATCGTAAAATCAAATACAACAGGATCATCAGTACCCGCATTTTCACTATAAGCCGTCATAATACCCTGCCCACCACGATACATATTGGCCGGAGTGGTATCATCCTGGTATCTAACCAAAACATCGGTAGTGCCCTGCATTACTGCAATTAGTTCATCCGCAGAAACTTCGCCTGTCAATGGCGTATGGTTAGCAACACCGCTGCCCGTAATAGTCCATGATGTATCACCAGCTGACTTAATTACACCGCATTTTGTACGTGTAGTTGTCACGTCCTTTGATCCGTCCAAACCTATATCCGTTCCACATACTATCTCCTTCCATGCCGGTACGGTTAAGTTTGTAGATATCCACAGCCCTAGCACATTGCCGGTTACTGAATTAGAAGTAGATGCCATTATTATGAATTTTGATTAATGAAAAAATTAAACTCTATTATCCTGCGATTGATTTTCTCTTTGCTTGCTGATTCCTCTTTTAGTGGAATAATATTAATGTTCACTTTACCCACCTGGAACCCAGTCACATTTAACGCACTCACGCCGGGGTTAGGGATGATGAGGGCTAAAACACTATTCACTATTTCATCCACTATATCACTTCTGAACCTTCCCGTATTTCTGGTAACCACTTCAACCGGCTGTGTTACCCTTCCCGAAAAACTATGCTTTGTATCGTCCTCCAAAAACTGTAGTTCTTCTATGATAATTTGGTAAGGGAGTATTTCACCTTCACCTTCTGATACTTCAACAGGATTGGAATTATATTGTACAGCACCATTATCCAAAAGACCGTAGAAAGCTCGCCTTATTGCTGGTGCCGGGTAAATCATTTTAATGCTTCTTTTATCGCTTGCCTTATATCTTGTTTCAACTGTTTATAAACTATGCCCCTATGAATAAAAAAGAAAGGTTGTGGCCTCATCCCGCCGCCCGAACCGTCACTACGTTTAAACTGTATTGCGTATGATTCCAAATCTGCTGGCACTTGTACGTTTGACCTCGTTCCCCACTCCACGTAAGCCGAATATTCAACAGGCGAAACAACCTCATAATGCAAATCTTTAATCTTCTTATAACTGATACCTCCCTTTAACCTTCCTGTATCAACTGGAACCGAACCAACCGCCCTTGATTCGTAGTCCAATGCTGCCACCGCCATCGCCCCATCAACCTCCTCCAACACCTTTTGCGGAATGTCTTTAAACTTCTTTTGCAATTCTTTCAACCCATCCACCTTTATAAATACGCCGCTAGCCATTTGTTTTGCTTTTAGCAATTACCTTTAGCCACTTATCTTCCACCACTTCCAAACTTTGTATAACGTGTTCTATGTTATCAACCACTAGCAAATAATCTTTCGTTATTGCTTGCCTATCAGCCGCCCATCTTACTATAATCTCCTTACTGTCAATGAGCGCACTTACACCTGCCTCTAATGCCCTGAACTGATTAACAACTTTTACCGCCGCCCATAATGAAAGGGTTATCACAGGATACGAAACTATTTTTGTTCCCTGGTCGTTCTTTGTCGTAACAGGTGCTTTGAATACCACATTCCGGATAAGGTCACCGGCCCCTATATTTAAACCCATACATCTACGTATTGAGCGGCCACACTTTTAGCACCTTCGCTTATTCCTTCCGTTGTCACATTCTCACCTCTATGAGCATACCTTTCAGCTATTTCCATCAGTACCGCTTGCTTCAATGCCTGGGGAACAAAAGCAACCGCCGTATAAGTAATTGCAAAGTCACCATAAGCATTTAGGCGTAAAATATTGTTTCTTAAAGTATAGTAATCAGTAGTTACCGCCGCCTCATCTTCATCCGTAATTACCAAACCGCTTATATTACCATAAGGCAGTTTAAACCGTTCTAAGGATATGCTTGTTTCAATGGTAAGGCTTACTGTCTTACTTACTAATGCCCTTACTGTAAACCCTTCGATGGTTTGCCTTGCACCCGTAATTAACCCAAGCAACAAAGCATCTTCATCGTTATGGTCAATCTTACACCATGCCTTTGCTTCTGCAAGCGTAACAGGTTCTGTTGCTAATGCAACATCAGCAGCCGTTATAAAACCGTAGTTAAACACCTTTTATTTCTGCGTGTTTTTTATCGTAAGCGTCCAAAACTGTCTTTCTTTCTTCGCCCTTAACCAATTTATTCAACTCCTTTAATGTAGTCGCCGATTTGATAAGCTCGATTACTACCGGTGCTGTCAATTCGCCATTATCAGTAACCGCACTCGCAATGCGTACGTTTATCCAATACCTTGCCCGATCATCATTCACATCCAACACATCGCCTTCTTTATTAGAATTGAAGTCTTTTAAGAATTGTATTTTCATCATTAATAGTTTTAAAAAAGGGACTGGCTCTACACAACCAGCCCCCTTTAACCTTAAATATTCAAACCTTAAACTGCTGCTGAAGATCCTTTAACGAAGTAGTTATCGCCATACACAGGTAAGGAAATAGTTTCTTCTATACGTACAGTAACCTGGTTAGTTCTTACGTTGGTAGCATCTTGCTCAAAGAACTCAATTCTCATTGCTTCCTGAATCAATAGTTCTGCACCACGCTGGAAGTCACCTACTACATAATCGTTTGTTGCAAGGGCTGTTGTTTTAGCAACCGGAATACCCAAAGCATACAGAATGCCATTGACAAACTGAAAACCCTGCGGTAAATCGTATTCACCAGAACCCGCCGCTTTATTCTTAAAGAAGGAAAAGAATTGAGCAGGGCGAACCACAATACCATTGGCTATTCTCTTGTGAGTATCTTCCAAAAGGGAAATATCGTTTATGATCTTTTCAGCAAGTACAATAGCACCCGCACCTGAACCGGCAGTAAAGTTGCCAGCCGTTAAAATACCTTTTATTTGCGGAGATACACCAGTACCGTAAAGGATTTGGGCATCTTCTACATCCATAAGTTTTTCGGGCAAACGAGCTTGCAGGAATCCAACAAACCCGGGTATATTAAGCATTGCCTTACGAGATGTAAGCAACCAACCGGCAATAGTTTCAAACTTTACTGAAGCCTCTACTAAATCCAGGTCAATTTGTGGCTTTAATGCTGATTCGGCAACCGGAGTTAAAGCACCCTCACCCTCGCCATTTTCTCTCATAAAGTAGTAATCAGTAGCCGGGCCAAAAGACCTGGTAGGCAGCAAGCTACGTACATGGGTCATCGTGTTTTGGTTCATCCGTATGGTACTGTCACCTTGTGATGCCCAGTTCGCGCCACCTGTTACATTTGCCACACTTACCGCACCTACTGCCTTTTGTTCAATAGGACCGCCTTCAACCTCAATAGAGAAAGACTTTCTTTCGCCCCTGTTGAATTTTTCAAAATGCTCGCGGTTCTTATCTACTGAATCAGCAATACGTTGCTCAAAAGATTTTTGTTGTGTGGGGCCGCTCATTTGCGTTGCCCTTTTAGCTTCGCGGCTTTCTTGTTCTTCGCGGTATTTATCAAAAGCATCTTTTACCACTTTGGTATTTTCGGCTGCTTTCTTTTCAATTTCCAATACTTGCTCATTCAGAGCCTTTACTTCTTTATCAGTACTTGACTTTATTTCTGCTTTTGCAGTTTCAACCGACTTGCCAAGCCCTTCGATTTGGGTTGCTATATCTTGCAATTCCATCTTTTAATTAATTTAAAATTTTAATACTTGTACCCGCTATTATCGCTTTTAGCATCAATAAATCTTTTGCCTGTATTCCTTTTGGCGGCTCCGGTGCTTCATCGGCGGCGGGAGTGCTACTAATGGATAGGTCAATTATATTTTGATGTAACTGCTTTATTTCTAAAAGGAGTAAATCCCTTTTGAACTCTAATGTTTCCAATGTTTCATCCGATGCGTTACTACTCCGGCAAAACCTGTCTAATGATTTGTACCTGGTTTCCAGTTTTTCAACCGCATCATCATGGTTTAGTGTTTTACTGGCATACATCAAAGGCGTGTTAGGATGCACCGCCCATGCGCCACCTGTACTTGTAACCTCAAAGTGCTTTACCTCAAACAGGTTCCGGCCACCATGCTCATTCTTTGTACCTCTTACGGTTTTATATGCGTACGAATGCCCGGTTATAAGGCCATTTACAGCCATATCCAGCACATCATCACCTAACTTATGCTTTGGTACTATTGATTTGTAATATGCGCCGCTGTTGTCGTCCCATAGTTCAGGATTACGGGCAATAACTTTTAGTGTATCATGCTCAAATAAATGGGTTACCCTTGACTTAGTTTCTTTCCAGGTACGATCAAACATACCTTTAAAAGCAAGGTCACCAAGCACGTCTGGTGAATCGTAAGGTGAGAACTTACCCATCATCACACGCTTAGTAGCGTCAACGTCCTGTAGTCCGTTTTCGATTGTTTTAATTTCTAAAACACCCGTAGCTAATTCATTCATTTAAGGAGATTGTCTTACTATTCAAAGACAATTAAGGCAAAAGACCTTTTGAGAAGGTCAACCGAAAATAAACAAAGAGTTTAGTTTTTTATAGTAGTGGCGGAAATCCCTACCAATTATACATCAACAGTAATATTATCAGTAAGTGTTTTTCTTGCTGCTATGCCTATCCCCGGTATCTGATTAGGGGTTTGCCTCATAGGTATGACAGTAGCCGGACTTGTCGTCCTTCGTATTAGCTGCCCTTTGCCGTCCCTCTTAGGTTCGTGAATTATCCTACACCTACAATTTATCACGTTCGCTGCACTCCCATCCGGATCACCAGGGTGTAGCATATTATCCACTTGGCCATTAGGCTTATCTCCCTTATAAACAGGAACTTTAAACCTGTCTACCTCATCAATCATTATGTTATTTATCTTCCTATGGCTGTGCCTTGTCCGATGGTCACTCGCCGCACTCCAACGTTTATTGACCTCAAAAGGAAAGGTTTTAGCACCTTCAGCATGGCCTACGTTTGCCGCCCTCACTACCTCGGTACGGGCTATGGTTCGCGCCCTTCGCAATGGTAAGTCAGCAGACCTCATTTGTGCTACCATTTTTTCAATTCCCCACCCTTGATCGATACCCTCCGATATTATTCGTAAAATATCTTCGCGCATGGTATCTGTAATCCTTTGCGCCAAATCCAGGATATTAAACTCCAGGTATTTAAGAACTTGCCTTATCCATTCCTCATTTCTCCCAAATCCGGCGCCAGCCTTTTTCATTACCGGCCTCATATGTTTTGCCCGTAGTTCGTTTAGTGTCCACCTTGCACCCTCTAAACCTGCACGTTTGTAAATACCGGTCAAAGCAGGAATTATCTTATCATTTATCAGAAGTACCGTTAAATTGCTTTGCGCCCTTTGTAGTCCGTATTGTTTCAGGTCGCTAATAAAGGCATCCACCATAAATTGGTGAGCAATCCTGAACTTTTTTAGGTAAAGTTCCTCAATGCCTATAAATATTTTATCGTATCGCTGTTGTGAGGTCAAGAATATACTTTATTTAAAAACTCTATTATCTTCCTTACGTGATGCTCCCTTAGCTGCTTCATTACCCTATGCTCCGTCCTACATTGTGTTATCGGTATAGGAAATCTAATTAACGCTAATGATTCAATCTTCTGCAAAATCATCTAATGCCGGTATTTCAATCGGTGCTGAATCTTTAGGAACCAAATCGTAATCCCCGTCCTCAATAGGCTCATAACCCGTTGCTATACGCTTTTCATTCTTACTTAACCAATCCGCATTTTGCACAGCACTAACTTGATTCTTCATATCCTCCGCTAATTCAGGAAGCGAAAGAATATCACAATCAATAGCGTACTTTTCCCGATCCATGCCGAACATATCCAACAAGGTATTGTTCCACAAATCCCGTAAACCGTATGCCTCCGGTGCAATGGTCTGGTATATAAACTGCCTGAAATATGAATTGGCATTTTCATATGTTTGGTTTGCCTTCAGCAACCCAGGCGGCACACCTAGCACATTGCATATATCATCAGTAGCCCTTGCCGACAATTCAACCCTTTGCAATTCCTGCGAAGTCTTACCAAAAGGAAGGTAACCCCACTCGCCCGCCATCCATGCTATTGCCCCGGCCACGTCCTTCCCATTTACAGCATTATTGATTTGTTCCCTCATCCATGATACCGTACCTGGGTCTTTAGGCATCTCTTTAGCATCCTTCCTAAACAGTAACCCGTTTGCGCCACCGTTCACACTTTCCTTTATTTCCCGTATCGCACCTTCATTTAACCCCTGTATTTGCAGCAAAGCTGCTTCCAAAGGCGGCTGCCCTCTCAAATGGTCTAAAGTTGTTGAAACAAACTTGAAATTGTTTTCAATCCACATTTGTATATTTTCCTTTGGCACGTTTATGTGCTGCCCTGCCACTAAAGTAATCTGGTATTTCAATATCTCCCAGGGGTCAAACCCGTTGCCAATAAGCTGCAAAATATATTTAGGGATAACAAACATTTCCAAAGGTGCGCGATCTGTTGCCTGGTTGCCCATCTCATCTACACCCCGGTTTAACCATCCATTACCCTCGCCGGTTAACTTCTTATACCCTACCAGCATTTGCCGGTAAGCAACCCCGGTTTGATTTCTGTTTGGCCGGTTAAGGAACTTAGCCAGATTGTTATCTTCAATAATCCCATCCAAAGATTTTTTACGCATGCGCTTTGCTTCTGCTATAGCCCTGGGGTCATGCAGTAGCTTAATTAGCCTTTGACTTTCAGCAAATGTCTTTTTCTCATCCGGGTTAATCTCAACCACGTAGAAAGGTATCTTCCCGAACATCTTTTGTATATGGTTAAGGCAAGTGTACACAACCGCATTGAGGTTATAGCCTTTGTCGATTATATTTTCGCCGTCTTTTGAGGCATAGAGCGTAACCTCGTTACCGATCATCTTTGGTGCAGGAGGTGCAAATCCGTTGTTTATAGGAAAGGGAGTAGCGAGTATGGGCATTAGCCGGTTACCTGACTTTTGCTCTAATCCTTTATTTATTCTTTGTAAGAAGTTGCTCATTATCTTTCTGAATAGCGTTTATAATCGAATTTAGCCCATTTAAACCGGCCTCCCCTATTGAAGATACCAAAGTACCAATAAAGTAAATAGGTTCAAAGACGGCCCACCTAAAGACCAATAGCACCCCTGCAAGCATTAACCTACCTAAAACTATGGCGTATGCTGTCCTTTTGTTCATCTGATGACGTTACCTCCGGTATCTACACCCCACCATTCGGTTTGCGGAGTTGCCAAATGAGTAACAACGGCATAACGAAACGCATCAGCACAATGATCGTGTAGCTTTATAGGCTCGTCCAGTACCTTGTCGTTTTTATCCTTTCGCCACTTATAGCTTTTAATCTCTTTTATAAGATTAACGCTCCGGTTTGTAATATACAAGGGCATTGATTTAATCTTCTGAATACCTACGTAAACGTCTTTGATTGACGGCATGGCATTAAAACCAGCCCTGGTAATTTCCTCAATGGTCTTGGGTTCGGCGCTATCACAATATATTAAATCCTGTGTTATTTTCAGGTCTTTGTACATTTCGATAAGATCATTTGTGGTTAGTTTAGTTTGGTAAAGTAACTCATCCACATAAACCGCTCCCTCGTATATTTCCACCCTTACGAGTGCCGATGGATTATTAAACCCGAAATCCTGCCCATATATTACCTCGCCCTTCCCGGGCAATTCATCAACAGGCTTCCAATGGGTATAAATTGTTTCAGCACTTGTTCCCCTTAGACCTAACCCATACACCCGCCAATAGTTCTCATCTGCTTCCTGGTAGCTTTCTATTTCCTCAACTTGCCCCCGACTAAGGTTTGCCAGGTTGTTTTTGTAAGTGCTGTGTATCTTCTTATTTCCCGGTGCGTCCGCTATATCGTAAACATAATTGTACTCATCGGCCGGGTTATAATCCATAAATACAACTTCCCTGGTACGCATGGCTAATTGCCTGTAAACTTCCCGGCTTAACAGGTTAGCTTCGTTAACCAATAAAATATCCCTACCTGGGCCTCTTACCTTACCTGCATCATCAGCACCAAAGAATTCTATAAAGCTGCCCGTTTCAGGAAAGGTGTATATCTGGTCAGTTCGGTTAAAGTCGTCCTCGTTGAATATGGCTAAATGGTCAAGTATGGTAAGGCAATCTTTACGTGCGCCTTTTTTCATGTGAGGAAGGGAAGGAGAAACTATGGATATGTGTTTTTTACCGTATGTTTCGCCGGTTACCTGGTTGTTACCCCCGGTTGCTATATCAATTAGGAGTTGACATTCTGAATATGTTTTGCTGCTTCTGCTGCTGCCTTCGTTTGCTATTACCCTATAATTGCCTAAATCGTAAGCTCTTTTGTTAGCCCAAAATACAGGAGTTGTATTAACCTCAATATCAATCTGCATCTTTTAATGGGTTATTGCCTGCCTGTTGTATGTACTTGTGCGATATACCCATTTTGCCGGAATATTCAACCTGTTCCTTTGGTTTGCCTATGGCGTGTTCAAAAACGAATTTAATTAGGGATTGCTCTTTTGTTCTTAGGAGTGCTATCATTCCTTCCTCTATGCTTCCGTATTCTTTAACAATGGCTGATATGGATATATCTCGTGCTGCTATTTCATCATGTACAGGTTTTCTACCGCCGCCCCTGTTTTCGCCTTTTTTAGATCCATTATTTTTTCTACCATCTGGCATTTTGGAAGATATTGTTTATTCAAAATAGTTTAAACGTAAAAAACAGGCATGATAGGGAACTATCTACCCGGTAAAAACTTTGCCTAAACTGATCTTATGAAAATAGTAGAGGTAAAAGTAGTTTATGTTATTGTTTCTTTTTGGTAGGGATTTCCGACAAGGCTAGATTATTACACCGGCTAGTGTACATTTTTTAATAAGGTTTTCGTTATTGGTACAGCAT
>Ga0136611_10001807_pt1 | contig 14850 bp, 12 predicted proteins | sample AntDrymUQ2232306_2_FD_106645 | JGI IMG/M metagenome (GOLD analysis project Ga0136611, IMG submission 106645) | Polar desert sand microbial communities from Dry Valleys, Antarctica - metaG UQ223 (23.06) | ecosystem: Environmental > Terrestrial > Soil > Desert | place: Antarctica: Dry Valley...
AACCACCACCACGTAATGCCGTAGGCCATCGATGATCGGGTTGTCGTCGCGGTCGTCGTCGATGGCCTCTGCCTGCTCGCTGATGACGACGTTCTCGGTGCCGCCAACCGTGCCGGTGCGCTCGTACGTCCCGGCGCCGCCCTCCACGCTCCCGGCGACGGAGCCCGCAATCACGAGCTGTCCCGCGGTGGCGATGACGTCCTCTCCCACAGACGAGGAAGCCTCGAGCGTGGCGCGACCCCCAGCCACCAGGAGGTCTTCGCCGATGTCGCCGCTGACCGTGATCTGCCCGCCGACAAGGCGGGCGTCACCATCGACGGAGCCTGTGACCGTGAGGGTGCCGCCGGCCGCGATGAGGTCGCCGGAGACGGTGCCGTTGATCCGCACCTCGCCACCGGTTGCCACCAGATCACCATTGATGGTGCCATCCACAGTGACGCTGCCCGCGGCGGCGTACACGTCACCCTCGACCGTCTCCCCCGCGGCGATAGTGATCGTCTCCCCGGTGCGCAGCTTGCCGCCGAGCGCCTCGTCTGCGGCGAAAACGGCGCCGGCTGACAGCACGAGGAGAATTACAGCGAGGGGCAGGGCCATGCGGCGAGCGATGGCGAGGGTTCTGGGCGTCATTGGCCTCCTGCGGCCCCGGAGATGGGGCCACCACGTGGGACTGACTCTACCCTACGGCGTCCGCCGCGACGCCTGAACCGGTGGCGTCCGGAGCCCGTCGCGGCACGAGGAACGCTGCTGCCGCGGCCGCGGCGATGGTTGCACCCACGCCCAGCACCACGATCGCGAGCTCCAGTGATTGCGAGGCCAGGATTCCCGCCAGGGCGGCGCCCACCGGCAGCCCGGTGAAGTTGACCGCCATCGACACGGCAAACGCGCGGCCCATCCAGGCGGGATCGGTCCGGCGCTGGCGAACCGTGAAGAGGGCGATATCGCTAGGCCCGTAGATCAAGCCCATCAGGAGCATGTGCACGCACAGCAGTGCGATACCGAGACCGACCACGCTCGTTGTGGCTGCCGGCAGCAGCAGCGCCATCACCGGGATCGCGGCCAGGGCGGGCCAGACGAGCATCGACCATTCACGGCCGCGGCTGTCCATCCGGCCGAACCAGAACGAGGATGCCATGCCCGTCACGCCGACCAGCGCATAGATGAGCCCCACGACCGCCTCACCCTGCCGGAGACGGTCGAGCACGATGAGCGGCAGGACGATCGACACCATGCCGCCCGCCACGTTCATCAGCGAGATCGCCAGACCCAGCCCGCGCAGCGTTGGATTACGCCACACGTACACCACGCCTGCCCACGCATCCGCGAGCAGGTTGTCGGTCGAATCGGTCTCCATGACCGGGTTGCGCACGCCCACGAGCGCCACCGCCGCCATGCCGAACGCACCACCGATGGCGATCAGCGCCACGGGAGCGCCGGCCAGCGCCACGATGCCGGCAGCGATCGGTGGACCGAGGATGACGGCGACGAGGTAGCCGTTGGAGTCCATGGCGTTGACGCGCTCCCACAATGAGCGCGGAACGAGGATCGGAAACAGGCTCCTGAGCCCGGTGTGGCTGAGGATGGAGGTCAGGGAAGAGACTGCGGCGATCGCGATCAGCAGCGGCGCCGGGAGGGCATCGGCGATCGCGAGGACCGCGATGAGCACCATTGCCGCCATCGCGACCACGAAGTCCAGCCCTACGAGGCGGATACGGCCGTGACGGTCCAGGAGGGCGCCGGCGATGGGGCTGATGACCAGTCCCGGGAAGACGCTCGCGAAGGTCACCAGGCCAGCGAGCACCGGCGAGCCGTATCGGTCGAGCGTGAAGAGCACCAGGGCGACGGAGACCATTGCCTGCGCCACGCGTCCGATCTGCATCGACAACAGGACGCGCGCGAGGCTTGGCACTCGCAGCAGGGCGCGGTAGGAGAGGTCGGCTGACGATTCTGTCACGGGCTCGACATGCTATCGGCGTTGGGGATCGAGTGTCCCCGGCATGTCGTTCCCCGGGGCTCGGGAGAACTACTGCTCGACGGGCGAGCCGATCAACGGGCCCTGGGCTGCGATGTAGGGCCTACGTACCGCCGCGGCTGTCGCGGATGCGAGCCATGTACGCGGCGGCCTGCGCTCGCCGTTCCAGGTTGAGCTTCGCAAGGATCGAGCTGACGTAGTTCTTGACGGTCTTGTCGGACAGGAACACATCAGCCGCAATTTCCTTGTTCGTCTTGCCCTCCGCGACGAGCAGCAGGATCTTCTGCTCCTGTGACGTCAGCTCGGCGAGCTCGTCGGGCTGATCGGCGGTTGCGATGCGCCGAATCCGTTCGAGCACGCGACCCGTCACCGCGGGATCGAGCAGTGACTCCCCCCTCCCGACGGCCTGCAGGGCGGTCACGAGGTCCCGGGCACGCACCTGCTTGAGCAGGTAGCCGCTGGCTCCGGCGATGATCGCCGAGAGCACCGCGTCCTCGTCCGGATAGCTCGTGAGCATCACCACGCGCGTGTCGGGCATCTCGGCGCGAATCTCCCGGCATGCCTCTATTCCGGAGCCATCCGGCAGCCGGACATCCATGATCACGAGATCCGGCCGGAACTTGCGCGCGGCGGCCACCGCCTCGGCCACCGTGCCGGCCTCGGCCGCGACGTTGAACTCCGACCGGCGACCCAGCAGCGCGGCAAGCCCCTGGCGCACCACCTCGTGGTCGTCGACGATGAGCAGGTTCAATGGTCGGGAGATTGCGGCGTCAGTCTCGGGCACCAGTGCTCCTCTCCTCGGTGACCGGGAATCGGACGACGACGCGTGTCCCGCCTCCCGGCCGGCTGTCGATCGTCACGGTGCCACGGATCTGCGCGACCCGCTCTCTGGTGTTCGCCAAACCCTGGTGTCCCAGCTTCACGACACCAGCCGGATCGAAGCCGATGCCGTTGTCCTCGATCGTCAGCTCCATCGTTGCCCCATCGGCTGCTTCGACAAGTTCAAGGCTCGCGCGCGTTGCCTGGGAGTGGCGTGAGACGTTGCTCAACGACTCAACCACGATCGAGAGCAGGTGCCCGGTCACGTCCGCGGGTGGTTCGGGCACGGCATCGGGGACGTGCAGCGTGACGTCCACGACCATGTTGTGCCGATACTCCTCGACGAGCGCTGCGAGCCCGACGACCAGTGACGCACCCTCCAGCAGCTCGGGCCGCAGGCCGAAGATAAAGTTTCGGATGTCCTGGATCGAGAGGTGGATGGCGTCTATCGCGCGCTCCACGCGCGCCGCGGCCTCGACGCGATTCTCGTCCATGAGCTCGGGGACGTCCTCGAGCGAGAGGCCCACGGCATACATGTTCTGGATGATGCCGTCGTGCAGATCCTTCGAGATCCGTTCGCGCTCGTCGACGACCGCCAGGCGTTGCAGCTGTTCGTGGAGGCGGGCGTTCTCCATGGCGATCCCGGCGTGCAGCGCGAACGTTTCCACCAGGGATCGGTCTTCTTCGCTGAACTCGTCGCCGTCGGTCTTGTTCGTCAGGTAGAGCCGCCCGAGCGAGGCGTCCTTGACCGTGATCGGGACCCCAAGGAAGCTCGTCATCGGCGGGTGGTGGTCGGGAAAGCCGTAGCGGCGGGAGTCGGTGTTGATGTCCCGGATCCGGAATGAGCGGTTCTCGCGGATGATCAGGCCAAGGAGGCCGTGGCCCTCCGGCAGGGCACCGATGCGTCGCCGAGTCTCGTCGTCCATGCCGCTGGTGATGAACCGCTCGATGCGGCCGTTGGGATCCACGATGCCGAGCGCCGCGTACTGCGCGCCGACGAGCGGACGGACGCCGTCAACGATGATCTGGAGCGTGTCGTCGACCGAGGTGAGGCCCGCGATGCCTCGAACGGCGGCGTCGAGGGCGGCCTGAACCTGGGCAAGCCTCCGGGAGGTAGTTGCGTTCGCATCGACCATCTCGGAGGAGGATAGCAACGCCCGACGTGTGGTCAGTGACCGAAGGCCCGCCTGAAGGTGCCGGACGTCACTCGCAGTGCCCGGGCTCGCGGCCGAAGATCCGAGCATGGCTGCAGCTGCGGGGCAGACCGCGTCGGGTGCCCCTGAGATGATCTCAACGAACGATGGACTGCCCGTCGCCGTTCAACGCCTCATGCTCGTCACCGACCTATCGCCGGTGTCCGAGCGGGCGGCCGCAGAGGCGATCCGCCTGGCGGCCGAATCGGGCGCTCATCTGCTGGTCTTCAGTGTCATCGACCCGCGCCGCCTTCGACTTCCGGGCGGCCGATTCCTGCGCCGCGTCGATCAGGAGCGGAACCGGATCGAGACCGGAGCGCAGATCCTGGTCGCCCGTGCTCGTGCAGCAGGCGTTCGAGCCACCTTCCTGGTGTGGGAGGGCAACCCGCCGGAGGCGATCCTGGCCGCGTCGGCGGCGGAGCGGATCGACGCGATCGTCCTTGGTGCCCATTCGCGCGGACTGCTGGGCCGGCTGGTTCTGGGCAGCACCTCCGGGCGCGTCTCGGAGCGCGCTCGCTGCGAGGTCATGGTCGTCGCGGGATAGCCTACGGCGTCGCTCATTCCTGGACGATGAGCGCGGTCACCATGCCGAACATTCCATCCGGCCCCTCCGCGTGAGTGAGGATGTGGCAGTGGAGCGCCCACGTGCCGAGCTCCGAGGCTTCGACGATGACATCGATCCGCTCCCCCGGCGCGACGAGCACCGTGTCCTCGAAGTGCGGAGTCGGGAGCGTCCAGCCGTCCTTGGCGATGACCAGCTGAGGGATGCCGTGCAGATGCATCGGGTGCACCTGGAGACCCTCGTTCATGTAGCGGATCCGGACCGTCTGGCCCAGCTGCGCAACGATCGGCTCCGTTGCAGGGAAGCCCTTCCCGTTGAGCGTGAAGCCCAATGGGCCGTCGTTCACGATCATGGTGTAGTCGATGTCCGCGGCGGGCTCATCGGTCTTCGCAGGGTCGGTGATCACGAAGGCGCCGAGGAGCCCCATCGGCACCTGGTGCTCCGCCATGAAGTGGCTGTGGTACATGTGCGAGCCGGCATTGCGTACGGTGTACTCGTACGTGAATGACTCGCCGGGCATCACCGCGTCCTGGGTGATCCCAGGCACCCCGTCCATCCCGTTCGGGACGATCAGGCCGTGCGAGTGGATCGTCGTCGGCTCGGGCAGCTCATTGTTGAGGATGATGCGGATGCGATCCCCCACCTCGGCCCGGAGTTGCGGGCCGGGGACCGTCCCGTTGTAGGCGTAGGCCTCGACAACCGTCCCGGGCTCCGTCTCCCACTGGATGACCGAAGCCGTCAGCTCCCACTGCTTGGTTCCGTCCTCCAGTACGGTCGGTTCCAGCACCTGGTTGCCGCGCCCCTCGGTCTCGGCCGGGAAGAGCCCGGTGCGCTCGGCGTCGGCGCGCGCGAGCTCCTCAGCGTCAACCGATGCGCTCGGCACAGCCTCGCCTGAGGCGGCGGTGCCGCCGGAGACCATGACTTCGCCCGTCATCCCGCCATCGGCGTGGCCCGGCACCGAGCAGATGAAGCTCATGCCTTCGGCCGGGACTGTCACCTCACCCGTCGCGGTCGCCTGACCCTCGGCCGAGATGACCGTGCCGTCGACGAAGGTGACGTCGTGGAGCGTGCCGCCGTCGTTCGTGAAGGTGACGACGTACGTGCCCGGGGCATCGACCACGACCATCTTGGGCTCGAAGCCGAGGTCGAATGCGCTGATCGCGATAGTGCCGGTCGGTTCCGCGACAGCCACGGCCGATTGGCTCGCCTGCCCGGTGGCGGGAGGTGCCTGCGCCGTACTGCCCCGTGCGCCGAGGGCGACGACGAGCAGGACCATGGCAAGCAGAAAGACGGTCGCCATGCCGGTAAAGGCGGCGAAGTAGGCAAGCGTGCGCTTCATGAGCCAGCGGCTCCTCTGGGGTGGGGGGCCATTGAACGTGCTGGCGTGCCATAAGCGCGAGGGCCGATAGGCCTGTCCCCGAGGGGCCGTCAGGCCCGTGGAGCACGCGCGAGACCGGAGCTACAACTCCAGGTGAAGGCTCCGCGCGGCCGCTCGCAGCTCGTCTCGAAAGTCCGGATGGGCGATGGCAATCAGGGCGCGTGCGCGCTCGGCCAGGGAGCGTCCGAAGAGCTCCGCCACTCCCCATTCGGTGACCACAGTGCGCACGTGCGCGCGTGTCGTCACCACGCCGGCTCCCTCGCGCAGGCTCGCGACGATCCGTGACGCCGAACCGCCGGCGGCGGTCGATGGCAGCGCGATGATCGCGCGACCCTCCTCCGCGAGCGCCGCGCCGCGGATGAAGTCCATCTGGCCTCCCACGCCCGAGTAGAGCCTGCGGCCGATCGAATCCGCCACCACCTGGCCCGAAAGGTCGATCTCGATCGCCGAGTTGACTGCCACCATACGGCGAAAGCGCCGGATCACCGCCGTGTCATTCGTATAGTCCACGGGGCGCATCTCGATCATCGGGTTGTCATCGATGAAGTCGTAGAGGCGGCGCGTGCCGAGCACGAATGCGCTCACGATCTTGCCGCGGTTGATCTCCTTGGCCGCGCCCGTCAGCGCTCCGCACTCGACCAGGTCCACCACGGTGTCGGTGAACAGCTCGGTATGGACGCCCAGGTCGCGCTTGCCGCGCAGGGCCTCACCGACGGCAGCCGGGATGGCGCCGATGCCGAGCTGCAGCGTGGCGCCATCGGGCACCAGCTCCGCGACATTCGCACCGATCTGGCGCTCGACGTCACTGATCGGCGCCACGGGATGCTCGTAAGGCATCTGATCCGTCTCCACCGCCAGGTCGATCTGATCGACGTGGACGAAGCTGTCGCCCAGCGTGCGCGGCATGGACGGGTTGAGCTGGGCGATGACCGTGGTCGCGCTGCTCACCGCGGCGAGCGCCGCGTCCACGCTGGTCCCCAGCGAGCAGAAGCCGTGTGCGTCGGGCGGGCTGACATTGATGAACGCGGCATCCAGAGGCAGGATGCCGCGGCTGAAGAGGAGCGGGATGTCGGACAGGAAGATCGGTACGTAGTCCGCGCGCCCCTCGTTCACCGCGTCGCGGGCATTCGGACCGATGAACAGCGCCCGATGCCTGATGTGATCCTCCATGCCCGGCTCGAGATGCGGGCAGGGTCCCTCCAGGTGGAGCCCGACCGTGGTCACGCCGCTGAGCTTCGCGGCTCGCCCCGCGAGCGCCTCCAGCAGCGCGGCGGGGGTGGCGGCTCCGCCGTGCACGAAGACGGTGTCCCCGTCGCGGATCGAGGCGACCGCCTCCTCGGAGCTCACCAGGCGCATCGGCCCAGCCTCTGCGATCAGAGCCAGCCCCGGCGCCTGAACAACAGGTACAGGGTGAGGCTGGTGACCGCCATCAGAGCGAGCGCGAACGGGTAGCCGAATGCCCAGCTCAGCTCCGGCATGAAGTCGAAGTTCATCCCGTACACGGTGCCGATGAGCGTCGGAGCGAACAGGATCGCGGCCCACGCCGAGACGCGCTTGACCTCCTCGTTCTGGGCGTAGCTGGCCTCAGTGAGGCGCTTGATCTCCTCGTTCTGCGCCTGGCTCACGAGCGTGGCGTTGACGGTCAGGATGTCGGCGAGCATCTGCCTGAAGCCGCCCACGCGCTCGGCGGCGGTCGTGGCGTGGTCGGCAACGTCGCGCAGGTAGCGCTGCAGCTCCTCATCGGTGCCGTACTTCTCGAAGCCCGACGTCAGTCCCTCCAGCATCCCGAGCAGCGGACGCGTGGAACGCTGGAACTCGATCACCTCGCCGGAGAGCTCGTACGTGCGCCGCGAGACCGCGGGGTCGCCGCGGAAGACCTCCGTCTCGATCTCGTCGATGTCCTTCTGGAGTCCTGCCACGACCGGTGCGTAGCCGTCCACGACCGAGTCCAGGATGGCGTACAGGACCGCTTCGGGCCCCTTGGCCAGGAGCTCGGGGTCGTTCTCCATCCGCTGCCGCACGACGGCCAGGTCGGGAGCCTGGCTGTGCCGGACGGTGAGCACGAAGTTGGAGCCGATGAAAATGTGGAGCTCGCCGAACTCGACCTCCTCCACTTCGTCGAGGTACCGCGCGGCGCGCAGCACCACGAACAGCGTCTCCCCGTAGCGCTCGAGCTTGGGTCTCTGGTGCGCAACGATGGCGTCCTCGACCGCGAGCTCATGCAGTCCAAACTCCTCGGCGAGGGCAACGAGCTGCGGCTCCGCGGGGCGCAGGAGGCCGATCCATGCCATGGCACCAGGCTCCTCGCGCAGCACCCGCGCCGTCTCCGCGACCGTCGGCGGGCTGGCGATTCGCCTCCCGTCGCGATAGATCCCGGCGTCCACGACGCTCTCCTCCACCGGGGCCGGAGCCGCGCCGACGCGCGGCTCCATCGATACCTCGGGCGCTGGCTCCGGTGTCCGGTTGCCGGGTCGCCGCGGTGGGTGCATGGCGGGGAGCCGGAACCGGGACGTTCGCTCGGCCATGGGGCCGACGATACTCCATCGGCCGCCGCCTCGAGCTCGGCCCTGGATCAGGCGTATTGCTCGGCTTCGGCGGCATCGGCGTCGGCGTCGGGAGTGGCGCGGTCAGCTCAGCGCCGCGTTTCAACGGCCCGAGGACGCCCGAGACGATCTGAAAGCCGCCGAACATGGTCCGCGCGCGGGTCAACGTGCTGTGGCCACGTGGATGAAGGAGCGCCCGCCTCACGGGCGCTGACGGGACTGACGCTCGTGGGCGCCCAGCGACCGACGCCGCCGGTCCGGCGCTCGGCGGGGGCGCGATGTGGCGTTCGCCAACAAGGCGACCAGATCGCGGACGCGCGCCGGACCCCCTTCTTCGAGCGCCGCAACGACGGCGGAGCCCACGATGACGCCGTCCGCCGCTGCTCCGAGCTCGCGCACGTGCTCCGGCCTGGACACGCCGAACCCGACCGCGACCGGCACGCGGCCGTCCGTCACCGTTCGAATGCGCCTGAGGAACGGCAGGGCGGTGGTCGCGACCTGGTCGCGGGCACCCGTGACACCGAAGAGCGGGACCACGTACAGGAACGCGGTCGATGCACGGATGGCGCGCTCGACGCGTGGCGGGAGCGTGTTCGGACTCACGAGGAAGCAGATTCCGAGCCCCGCGTGCGCCACCAGGCGTTCGAGCTGCGTGTCCTCGCCGGCAGGCAGGTCGGGGATGATGAGCGCGTCGGCGCCGGCCGAGGCAAGGTCATCGAGGGCCGTCCGCGCACCCTGGGCAACCAGCGGGTTCATGTAGCCCATCGCCAGCAGCGGTTCCTTTCGCCCGGCCGCGCGCAACGCCGCGATCAGACGCCCCGCGCTCGCGAGCCCGCCTCCGGCCGCCACCGCCGCCTGCCCCGCCGCGGCAATGACCGGGCCATCGGCCACCGGATCGCTGAAGGGAATCCCGATCTCAAGGACGTCGGCCCCGCCATCGAGCGCCGCGGTAGCCGCCGCCAGGCTCGTCTGGTCATCCGGGTGGCCGGCCACGAGGTAGGCGATGAGAGCCGTGCGCCCGGCGGCGTCGGCGCCCGCGAAGGCAGCACGTACGCGCGACGCGCCACGCGGCAGCGTCACGGGGAATCCTCGACGCCCGCCACGATGTCGAGGTCCTTGTCGCCGCGGCCGGAGAGGTTCACGACGACGATTGCTCCGGCCGACAGCTCAGTGGCCAGACGGGCAGCTGCCACCAGCGCATGCGACGACTCCAGCGCGGGAAGAATGCCGGCATGACGTGTCATGCGGTGGAGCGCCTCGACCGCATCGGAGTCGCTGGCGCGCGTCACCTCCAGCCGGCCGGATGCCGCGAGCGCTGCCAGCTGCGGCCCGACCCCGGGGTAGTCAAGGCCGGCTGAGATCGAGTGTGGCTCGACCACCTGGCCCGCGACGGTCTGGGTGAGCATCGTGAACGCGCCGTGGAGAATGCCTGGCGTCCCGAGCCCCAGGGAGGCCGCATTGTCGCCGAGCCCGTCACCCCGACCTCCCGCCTCGACCCCGACCAGCCGTGTGCGGGCGTCGAGAAACGGCCTGAAGAGACCGATGGCATTGCTGCCGCCGCCGACCGATGCGACCGCCACATCGGGCAACCGACCGGTTTCACGGAGCAGCTGTGTGCGCGACTCGCGGCCGATCACCGACTGCAGCTCCGCCACCATGTCCGGATAGGGATGCGGGCCGGCCGCCGAGCCAAGCACGTAGGCGGTCGTCTCCACGTTCGTCACCCAATCGCGCAGGGCCTCGTTGAGCGCATCGCGCAGGGTCCCATTGCCGGTCGCCACCGGATGCACCTCGGCGCCAAGGAGGTGCATGCGCCGGACGTTCGGGACCTGCCGGGCGATGTCCGTCGTTCCCATGAACACCACGCATTTGACGCCGAGCAGCGCACAGGCTGCCGCCGTCGCCACTCCGTGCTGCCCGGCGCCGGTCTCGGCCACGATCCGCGTCTTGCCCATCCGCACGGCGAGAAGCGCCTGACCCACGGCGTTGTTGATCTTGTGCGCTCCCGTGTGCGCGAGGTCCTCTCGCTTCAGGAAGATCCGCACTCCCGTCGGGATGGCCTCCCCCACTGCGATGCCGGGGACCTCGAAGAGGGGCGTAGGCCGCCCGATGAAGTCGCGCTGCAATCGCCTGAGGTCCGCCAGGTAGTCGGGAGCGCGGCGCGCGACGCGCCATGCGGCTTCCAGCTCGTTCAGCGGTTGGATCAGCGTTTCGGGCACGTAGCGGCCCCCGAACGCGCCGAAGCGGCCGCGCGCATTGACCCGGTCGGCACCGGCCGGATCCATGCGGGCACTGCGGACGAACGCGCCGATACGACGAGGGTCGGACACTCCGTGCCGTTCCAGGCCGGAGGCGGCGTCGACGAATGCGGGCCGGACGTCGCGCACGACGGCCGCCACGTTCGTCGCATCGAGCCCGCCGGCAATGCCCGCAGGCAGGATGCGATTCACGCCCCGCACGACGTTGGTCGGGGCCGTGCCGCCGCTCCCCCCTCCGTCGGCGATCGCCGCCCCCTCGATGAGAACGTGCGTCGCACCGGCCGAGTACCACGCTTCGGCAGCCAGCACGGCATCGCGGACCGTTGAGGGGCGATGGACGACGCCTATCACCGTGTCGAGTGCCGCGCGCCCCGCGAGCCATGGCGGCGGTGCCTCGAAGCCCGCCAGCTGGATCCCGTCGATGCCGCTCGTCCGCACGGCGGCGTCGACATCGGTGGCCGACGGCCGACGGAAAACGAGCACCGGCTCGACGGTGCGGAGACCCGAAGCAAGCTCGCGCGCCTCCGCTGCCGTGACCGCACGCGGGCTGGCGGCTGACATGACGAAGCCGGCGAGGTCGGCGTCTGCTCGAATTGCCGCCTGGACACCAACTGCGTCCCGTAGGCCGCACGTCTTGACGAGCACCCGACGGGGGTGCTCCGGGATCGTGGGACAGGGGCGCTCGGGGGCGCCGGCCACGAGAGCGCGCAGCCGGTCCCCGGGACTCGCAGAGTCGAGTAGCGCCGTTCCGATCAGGACTGCGTGCGCACCCGCATCGGCGGCATCCGCGAGGTCCTGGGACGTCGACATCCCGCTCTCCGCTACGAGCGTGGCGCCGCTGGCGCGCGCCGAAGCCAGAAGGCGCAGCGATGCCTCGCGATCTACAGCGAATGTGTCGAGGTTGCGCGCGTTGACGCCGACCAGGGTTGCGTCGGCCGCCAATGCCCGCTCAAGGTCGGCCGCGTCGTGAACCTCGACCAGGGCATCGATACCGGCTGCGGCAGCCGCGTCAATGAGGGCTCGCAATGCGGCATCGCTGAGGGTCCGGACAATCACGAGCACGGCGCCAGCTCCCAGGACTCGCGCCTGCCACACCTGGTAGGGCTCGACAGTGAAGTCCTTGCGCAGGGCAGGAGCACCGATGCGCGCCGAATGCTCCAGGTCCACGTCGCTGCCGCCGAAGCGCGTCGGCTCGGTGAGGATCGAGACCGCGGTCGCTCCGGCCGCGGCATACGCGCGGACGATGGCCACCGCCGCCTCCGGGCCTTCGGCGACGGCCGCGTAGCGACCGGATGACGGCGACGAACGCTTGACCTCGGCGATCACCGCGAGGCGCGGCGCATACCGCAGCGCGGCTTCGAACCGCGGTGCCGGTGCCATCGTCGAGACCTGACGGCGGACCTCGCTCAGCGGCGTCACGCGCGCGTCACGCCGGGCTCGCACTCGTGCAGCCGCGACAAGCTCGTCGAGCGCCTTCACGCGTCGATCCCGGCTGCGGCGGTCACGACATCGGCGGCGCGACCGCTGTCGATCGCCTCAGCGGCCTGGGCTACGCCCTCTCCCACGTCAGCCGCCCGGCCGGCGACGAAGAGTGCGGCGCCCGCGTTCAGCAGCACGACGTCGCGTGGAGTCCCCGGCTCGCCGCCGAGGACGGAGAGCGCAATGGCGCTGTTGAGCTGTGCGTCGCCTCCGCGGAGCGCCGAAGCCGCGGCGCGCTTCAGGCCGAAATCGGCGCCGTCGATCACGATCTCCCGCGTCACGCGACCCTCCACCAGCAGGGCCGAATTGGGCCCGGCCAACGAAAGCTCGTCGCTTCCGTCGGCTCCGTGGACCACCAGGGCGCGGTCGGTGCCGAGGCGGCTGAGGGCACCAGCCATGAGGGGCACCAGGCGCGCCTCGGCGACTCCAAGGAGCTGGCGTCGGACGTGCGCCGGCGAGCTCAAGGGTCCGAGGAGGTTGAAGACCGTGCGGATCGGCAGCTCGCGCCTGATCGGCATCGCATGCCGCATGGCCGGGTGGTACGCGGGAGCAAAGATGAAGCCGAAGTTCGTCTCGCGGATGGAGCGAGCGACCGCGTCGGGACCTGGATCCAGCGGGATTCCGAGCGCCTCGACAAGGTCGGCCGAGCCGCTGCGGCTCGTCGCGGCTCGGTTGCCGTGCTTCGCGACCGGCACCCCCGCCCCGGCGACCACGAAGGCGGCAAGCGTCGAGATGTTGAATGTGTCGAGGCCGTCCGCGCCGGTGCCACACAGGTCCACCGCACCGTCGGGCGCGTCCACGGGAACCACCCGCGCGCGCATGACACGTGCGAACGCGGCGAGCTCCTCCGGCGTCTCGCCGCGCAGGCGGAGCATGGCGAGCAGCGCCGCGACCTGGACCGCGGGCGCCCCTCCGTCCATGAGCTCGTCCATCGCCGCCTCGGCCAGCGGCGCCGGCAAAGGTGCTCCACCGGCAGCGAGCTCTACCGCCGCGGTGAGTGCCGGCCGCATCGGTTGGTCATCGGTTGGCATTGGTGTACTCGCAGGTACGCAGAAGCCTCCATCCGGAGGGGACGGAGGCTTGGTTTTGGCCGTGCAACCGGCTATTCGTCCCGGTCGACGCCAAGGTGAGTTGGAGTCGGCATCCTAGGCGCGGCTCGGGCGAGGGTCAAACCGCGGCTCCGCCTCTCAGCCCTCGTCGGTGGCGCGCCATGACGTGTAGCGCGGCGGCCATTCGTCGGCAGCCCGCCGCCCGGCCAGGACCGATGCGACCGACAGCTCGAAGAGCGCGTAGCCATCATCCACCTCGAATGCCCAGCCAGATCCGACCCGTGCCCTCAGTGCCGCGTCGGTCACGAGCGATGCGCGGCCGCGGACGGAGAACTCTTCCGGCGCCGCAGGGTCGACGTGGGTGGAGCGCGTAGCGCCCATCGGTCTCGAGGTCGGTGCGCTTCGGCGAGCGCGCGATCACGAACACGTAGAGCCGTCCATCGACGATGTCGACGTTGACGGGGTGGATGCGCGGAACATCATCGCCGCGCACGGTCGAGAGCATCGCCTCGCCGCCGCGGGCTTCCAGCAGCTGACGGCCGCTCGATGACAGCTCTGGCGCCGACATTTCCAGCTCTGCCCACGTGGCCGCCATGGTCATCGCCTGTTGCGTCTCATCGGTCAACTGTAGTCGGACATGGCCGGAACGGGGCACTGCACTGACCGCCACCCGGGTGTCCGACCGCAGTCATCCCGATGGGCCGAACGAGCGCCCCGACGGTCCGGAGGCGCTCGCGACTTCCGCCTTGACGACAGCCGGGGCTCCGCCTATACTTCGCATGCGAAATATTCGCAAGCGAAGGAAGTTTTGATGGTGAAGATCCTCACGTTCGCCGGCAGTCTGCGGGCCGGATCCGTGAATCGTCGGTTGTCGACGGCCGCATCTCGCATCGCCCCGGCCGGGCTAGAGATCGACGTCTTCGACGACCTGGCCGGTGTTCCGCTGTTCAACGAGGACCTCGAGGCCGCACGGCCGGATGGGCCGGGTGCGGTCCAGGACCTGCGCAGGCTCGTGATGGGTGCCGACGGCATCCTGATCGCCACGCCGGAATACAACCAATCGATACCGGGCGTGATGAAGAACGTGGTGGACTGGCTGTCACGGCCAGACGGTTCCGCGGTCCTGGACGGCATGCCGGTCGCGATCATGGGCGCGACCACGGGCCCGTGGGGCACGCGCTATGCCCAGAAGGAGCTCCGCCACGCGCTGACGGCGGCTGGTGCGCTGGTCATGCCGCAGCCGATGCTCTTCCTCTCGAGTGCCGAGCTGGCCTTCGACGCCGCCGGCCGGCTCACAGACGCGGCGATCCAGCGGCGGTTGGCAGAGCTGCTCAGTGCGTTCGGCGATTGGATCGGGCTGTTCGCACCGCGACCCTCATCGCTGGTTGCTGCAGAAACCTGATCGAGTGGAAGCGATGCTGCCGTTCGTCGGCCTTGCCGCGCTCATCGTGCTGACGCCTGGGCCCGACCTGATGCTGGTCACGCGCAGTGTCCTTGCCGCAGGCCGCCGCGCCGGCCTGCTCACCGCGTTCGGCATCGCCGCCGGCGCGGCACTGTGGGCCCTGGCCGCAACTGCGGGCCTGGCGACCCTGCTGAGCGC